>ENA-OQIL01000202-OQIL01000202.1-human-gut-metagenome-genome-assembly--contig:-NODE-202-length-28607-cov-8.562640_pt1 | contig 28607 bp, 26 predicted proteins | sample MGYA00242583_ERZ504748 | MGnify/ENA primary metagenome ERZ504748 (study PRJEB26092, sample SAMD00036191) | human gut metagenome | host: Homo sapiens | study: EMG produced TPA metagenomics assembly of...
GACGATGGTCGATGTCAAAAATCTGCAGACGGGTGTTGGAGTCCTGCCGCTTTCGCCGTTGACAAAACTGCGGATGCCCAGCTGCGGAGGGTAGGCTTCAAACTCATCTGCCGTCACGATGCAGGGGCCGATGGGGGTAAAGCCGTCCAGACTTTTGCCAAAGTACCACTGCTTGTGGGCCGTCTGCACATCGCGGGCGGAAACGTCGTTCAGGATGGTGTAGCCGAACACATAGTCCCTGGTCTGCCCGGCGGGCACGTCTTTGGCATCCCGGCCCAGCACCACGGCCAGCTCACACTCGTAGTCCAGCTTCTTTACAAGGTCGGTGTGGGCCTCGATGAAGCCGCCGTCCGGCACGGCACGGGTGACCCGCTTGGAAAAGTAGATGGCGTCCTGATGCTGGGTGGCAAAGGCGTCGGCGGAATACCTTTCCGCTTCGTCCGAGTGAGCCATGTAGTTGATGCCCAGGCAGACAACGTCCTGTGCCGGGCAGGGAATGGGGCTCTGCAGCTGCACGGCATCCAGCGGGACCGACGGGATGGCCGACAGGGCCAGCGCCAGCCCGGCCCGCACGGCGGGGGTCAATTGCGGGATGGCCTCGGTCAGGGTGTCGCAGGGCAGGCCCAGCCAGCGCAGCGGGGTGACGGCGGTGCCGTCGGCAGAGAGGACGGCGGGCTCCTCCACACCATCCGGGCCAAGGCAGGTGACAAAACGCATGGAACAGGCCTCCTCTCAGTGCCGGTAGGCGATGGCGTTCCGGATGCGGTCGGCCTCGGCCTGCCCGGCCAGCTGGCGCACCAGCTCCAGTGCAAACGGGATGGCACCACCCAGACCGTAGCTGGTGGTGATGTTGCCGTCCACGACCACTTCGGCGTCCAGCACATGGGCACCGGCCAGCTTGTCCTGAAATCCGGCGTGGGCCGTGGCATTTTTGCCTTCCAGCAGGCCCAGAGAGGCCAGCACGCTGGGTGCGGCGCAGATGGCGGCCACCTTTTTGCCGGATTTTGCAAAGGCGGTGCAGGTGTCGGTTACGGTCTTGTTGGCGGCCAGATTCGGCGTGCCGGGGATGCCGCCGGGCAGCACCACCAGATCCACGTCGGAATAGTCCACTTCTTCGGCCAGTGCGTCGGCGGTGATGCGGATCTTGTGACTGCTCAGGATCTCGCGGCTGCCGGATGCGCTGGCCACGGTCACGTCCACTTTAGCGCGGCGGAGCAGGTCCACCACCAGCAGGGCCTCGCACTCTTCGGTGCCCTCGGCAAAAAACACAACAGCTTTGCTCATTGGGATAAAACCTCCTTGAAAATAAGAACGCCGCGCACCGCAAAGCGGCACGCGGTGAAAAAATCAGTGCGTATTCTTATCGGCTTCCAGCAATTCACGCAGGACGCTGCCGTCTGCGCTCAGGACCCGGCTGACCCGGCTGATGATGGCACTGGACGCGCCGGTCTTGTCCATGATCTCGGTATAGATGCGCTTGTCTGCCAGCATCTCCGCAATGTTGAAGCGCTGTTCCATTGCACTCAGCTCGGAATAGCTGCAGACGTCCTGCAGAAAACGGTAGCACTGTTCCGGGGTCTTGAGCTGCAGGAAAGCCTCGTACAGACCGGATTGCCCGGTCGGATGATCTTTTGCCATGCGCGTTCTCCTTTTTCTGTCCGGCGGCGGGTGCCGCTGCTTCATTGCACTACACCAGTGTAGTACAAACCGGGAGAAATTTCAATGCCTTTTTGCGGCAAACCGGGCACAGCCTTACAGGGTGTGCTCAAACACCAGCTCATTGCGGGGCACGGTGCCGGTTTCCTGCTCGGCGGGCTTCAGGCTGCGGTAGCGCAGCGCCTTGAAGAACTGCTGTACGGGCAGGGCCTTGGCATGCACGGTGCACCACATGCGGCCCTTGCCCTCGCCCCGGGCCAGACGCTCGCAGGAAAGCACGATGTCGCGGCCGATGGCCTTGCCGCGGTACTCCGGCTTGAGGTACAGGTGCATCAGGTGCAGGGCGGTGTTCTCCATCTTCCAAGCAAAGTAGCCGATGTTCTTGCCGCCCAGCACGACGAGAAAATAGTTCACGTCGTTGTCGATGTCGGCCTCGATGGCTTCGGCGCTCTGCAGCTCCTCCACCAGAGTGTCCAGTTGCTTGCCGGGGTAATAGCGTTTGTAGACCTCGTGCCAGATCTCGCTGGCAAGGTCGGCGGTGGTGTGGATGTATTTGGCCTTGGCGACCAGTTTGTAATCGGGTTTCATAGTGCTCCTACTTTTGTCGGGGATCACACCTTGAGGATGTAATCCGATTTGCGGGGCGCGGCGGGCTGAGGGTCCCCGGCGGGGTAGCCCAGGATGCAGTGGCCGACGCCGATCCACTCGCCCTCGATGCCCCACTTCTTCAGCAGGGTCTTGCCCTCTTCGCTCTCAAACTCTTCTTTGGCGCGGTTGATCCAGCAGCTGCCCAGCCCCAGCGAGGCGGCGGCCAGCATCAGGTTGCCCATGACAAGGCTGCCGTCCTGCACAGCGCACTTGGCGTTGGCATCGGCCAGCACCACCAGAATGGTGGGCGCACCGTACATGGGGTCGCAGTCCTTGCCCATGATGGCGGCGTTCATGCGGGAGAGCTTTTCCCGCGTGGCGGCGTCCTGCACCACCACGATCTTGGCGCTCTGCTTGCCCATGGCGCTGGCAGCATAGGTACCGGCACCCAGAACGGCTTCCAGTTCTTCGTTGGTGATCTGCTCCGGTTTGTAGGCGCGGCAGCTGCGGCGGCTCCGGATGGTCTGAATGGTCTCATTGGTCATGGCAATTTCCCTCCTGTGATCGGATAAGTTTATTGTACCACATTCCACGGCAGAGTGCAAAGTGGCCGGAACTCTCGGAAAAAGATGCAAAGTGCACAAGAAATCGAAAAAAGATTATGGAAAAGCATCCTTGTTGCCGCGCGGCCGATACGTTATAATAGGGCTACCAGGAAGGAAAGGAGTCGTGCTCTATGGCGAAGGCATCGCAGGTCGTTATACTGGAAAATGAATTTTACATCATCAAAGCCCCGAACGGGAAGGTGCTGGAAGTAAAGGACTTCAACACGGAGAACGGCGCCGCCATCCAGCTGTGGAGCTACGCGGGCCATCCGTGGCAGCAGTGGCAGTTCGTGGACGCAGGCGGCGGGCGCTGGCGCATCCAGAACCGCTTTACCGGCAAGGTGATCGACCTGGCCCTGGGCGGCGTGGTGGAAGGCACCTGGCTGCACCAGTGGAGCCGCACCAACGGCTGGAGCCAGTGCTGGACGCTGGAACCCACCCGCAGCGGTCACACCCGCATCCGGAATGTGCTGGCGGACAAATACATTGACCTGGTGGGCATGAACACCGCAAACGGTGCCCAGGCCCAGATCTGGACCTATGTGGCCGGCGGCAACCAGGAATGGGATCTGGTGCGCATCGACCCGGACGCCGCCCAGACGGCAAAGCGTGCGGAGGAAAAGCCGGACCCCCAGCCCACGCCCAGCCAGCGCAAGCATCAGAATGATCTGGTGCGCAAGCTGAACAATGCCGGACAGGGCCGCGCCAGCCGGAAGGGCTGACGGCTCCCCGACACCGAAAAAGCATACGAAGTGACCCGGCAGAGCCTGCGGGCTCTGCCGGGTCCTCTTTCTGGCCGAAAATAACGCAGAAAAAGGAGAATACACCCATGAACTTAGGTGCTTTTATGGATCCGGAGTACCCCATCTTCAGCACGACGCTGTGCTATCTGGAGCGGGATGACGCCTACCTGATGCTGCACCGCATCAAAAAACAGGACGACTACAACCACGACAAGTGGGTGGGCGTAGGCGGCAAATTTGAGCGCTTTGAAAGCCCGGAGGACTGCCTTGTGCGGGAGGTGCGGGAGGAAACGGGCCTTACCCTGACGCGCTGGCGCTGCCGGGGCCTGCTGACCTTTGTGTGGGGCAACATGACCGAGTTCATCCACCTGTACACCGCTGACGGCTGGCAGGGCGAGATGGTGCAGGGCGACGCCTGCAAAGAGGGTGTGCTGGAGTGGGTGCCCAAGGAAAAGGTGACCGAACTGCCCATCTGGGAGGGCGACAAAATTTTCTTCCGCCTGCTCAACGGGAATCGGCCGTATTTTTCGCTCAAGCTGGTGTACGACGGCGATACCCTGAAACAGGCGGTACTGGACGGAGAACAGATCGTGTGAAACAGGCTCGCCCTCTCCGTCTCGTCACTCCGTTCCTCGCCACCTCTCCCAAAGGGAGAGGCAAGAAGCATTGCGGTCAGGTACCTGGCTCTCCTGAGAGGGCGAGCACGGCGATCACAACAAAAACGGCGCTGCACATGATTTTGTGCAGCGCCGTTTTTTGCGTAGAAACGTTTTAGTTCAGCTTCAGGTCGCCGTCCTTGATCCAGCCCAGCTTGCGCTCTGCCTCACAGAAGAGGACGCTGAGCACGGCGGGCAGGACGAAACACAGCAGGATCATGGCCGCCCAGTCCATGGGGGTGATGGCAGCTTTGGTGCCGGCGGCAATGTCGCTGACCCAGCCGGTGTACACGCCGATCTGGCCCACCAGACCGCAGGTGCCCATGCCGGAGGAAACGGCGGCACCGTTCATCTCAAAGTGGAACAGGCAGGTGGCCAGCGGGCCGGTGATGGCACTGGCCAGCGTGGGAGCGATCCAGATGCGGGGGTTCTTGACGATGTTGCCCATCTGCAGCATGCTGGTGCCCAGGCCCTGACTCACCAGACCGCCTACACCGTTCTCGCGGTAGCTCATGACGGCAAAGCCCACCATCTGGGCGCAGCAGCCCGCCACGGCGGCACCGCCGGCCAGACCGGTCAGGCCCAGTGCGGCGCAGATGGCTGCCGAGGAGATGGGCAGGGTGAGGGCTACGCCCACGATCACCGACACCAGAATGCCCATGATCAGCGGGGCCTGCTCGGTGGCCCACATGATCAGGGTGCCCACCTGGCTTGCGGCTGCGCCGATGGGGGCAGCGATGAGCATGGACAGACCGACGCCCACAAAGATGGTCACCAGCGGGGTGACCAGGATGTCCACCTTGGTCTCCTTGCTCACGGCCTTGCCCAGTTCAGCGGCCACGATGGCAATGATCAGCACGGCCAGCGGGCCGCCGGCCCCGCCCAGGGCGTTGGCCGAGTAGCCCACCGTGATCAGACTGAACAGCACCAGCGGCGGGCAGTGGAGCGCCCAGCCGATGGCGCAGGCCATGGCCGGGCCGCTCATGGCCGTAGCGTAGCCGCCCAGATCCACCAGCATCTCCAGCCCGGTCTGTTGGCCCAGCGTCTTGATGATGGTGCCGATGAGCAGACTGGCGAACAGGCCCTGTGCCATGGCACCCAGTGCTTCAATGAGGTAGCGCTGCGGAGAAATGACGATGTCCTTGCGCTTTAAAAAATCTTTCACATTTTCCATAAATAACCAACCTTTCCGGTCTGCGGCGCGGTACGCCGCAGAGAAACTGCATGTCAAGTATAATACCATACACCTGTCAAGACAGCAAGGAAAAACGGGATTTCGGGCGGCAAAAACAGAAAATTTCGGCTTTGTGCAATGTTTTGCCCCAGCGAAACGTATCCCTTTTGGAGCATTTTTCGGGTGTGCGGACGCAGGCCTGCCCGTGCGCGGCGGCCGCAGCGGCAAAGTCCAGCCGATTGACGGCGGGACGGCATCGGGTGTATACTGAACCTGTGTGAAAATGCATGAATGGCCGTCCGCTTTTGCGGCGGCAGACTATAACCAAAACAGGGATCCGGAGGCGAAGAAGTACGGCATGAAACGAATTTGGAACAACAGATCTTCGGCACGCGGCTGGGGCAAGGCTGCGGCTGTTTTTACCATGGCTATGGTGCTGGCCGTCGGCGGTCTGGGGGCGGCCATGAATCTGGCCGACCTGCAGGGGGTTGTGACGGTGCAGCCCATCGTCCGGCAGCAGAGCGGGACGGAACCGGAGCAGAAAACAAAGCTCTTCGGGAAGAAACAGACCGGGTCGGCGGCTTCTTCGGAAGAGCCCCGGACGGCGGAAGGACCCACGGCACAGGCACAGCCGGAAGCCGCCGAGCAGCCTGCCGCACAGACCGCGGAGTCTGAGACGACCGCAGAGCAGGGCGAAGAGCCCGCCGCAGCGGAGAACCCGGCGGAGCCTGCACAGGACACCGCAGAGGAACCGGACCCGCTGGTGCCGGGCCGCGCGGAGGACGCAGATCCGGACACCACGGAAAGCACGGAAACGGCAGAGACCGCACAGGAGAACAGCCCGGTGATCCTGCAGCAGGAAACGCCGGAGCTGGCCGCACAGGACCCGCAGGCACCCCCGGAGGAAACGGACGCCGCAGAGAATGACCTGTCCGGCCGCACGCCGGAGGGGTCCATGCTGTTGACCGACGAGCAGATCCGCAAGGCGCTGGACGAGGGTGCCCTGGATGAGGCCGAGGCACAGTGCATCGACCTGGGCGACGAGAACGGCTTTTTCAGCTGGCTGTGGAACTGGCTGTTCGGCAAAAAGGACAACCAGGAGGAATACACCGGCTGGCTGACCAAGAACGGCAAGACCTATTACTACAGCGCCTCCACCCATAAGCCGGTCACCGGCATCCAGTCTGTGGACGGCAAGCTGTATTACTTCGACGCCGACGGCGTGATGCAGAAGAATGTGAACTTCGGCATCGACGTGTCCAAGTACCAGAGCAACATCGACTGGAACAAGGTGAAGAAGGCGGGCGTGAACTTTGTGATCATCCGCATCGGCTACCGCGGCTACGGTGCCAGCGGCACGCTGGTGCAGGACCCCATGTTTGAAGAGCACTTCACCAACGCCCGCAACGCGGGCCTGAAGGTGGGCGTGTATTTCTTCACCCAGGCGGTGACCGAGGACGAGGCCCGCGAGGAAGCACAGGGCTGCAATTGGGTGCTGAACGGCCGCAAGCTGGACTACCCCATCTATTATGATACCGAGGCTTCCACCTCTCCCAACGGCACCGGCCGTGCCGACGGTCTGGGCAAGGAGGACCGCACCAAGTGCGCCATCGCCTTCTGCGAGGAAGTCAAGTCGCTGGGGTACAAGCCCGGTGTGTACGCTTCCACCACCTGGTTCCGCAAGCGGGTGGACCTGGCCGCCCTGCGCAAGTACACCATCTGGAACGCCCATTATGGCGTGTCCAGCAGCCCCATCGACTGCGATATGTGGCAGGGCACCGAGAAGGCCCGCATCAATGGCTACAGCGGTGAGCTGGATGCCAACATCAGCTACATGGGATGACAGGAGGAGCGCGATGGACCGCATTCGTCTGATTGCGTCGGACATGGACGCGACCCTGCTGGACGGGCACAGTCAGCTGCCGCCGGACTTTCTGCATCTTGTGCAGGAGCTGGCCGGACAGAATATCCTGTTCGCGGCTGCCAGCGGGCGGCCGCTGTACAAGCTGGAAGAGATGTTTGCTCCGGTGCTGGAGCAGACCCTTCTGGTGGCCGACAACGGCGGCGCTGTGCGCTGGCGCGGCAAAGACCTGTTCGTCTCCCGCATGGAGCCGGAGATCTGGCACCGGCTGACGGCCTGCGCGGAGGAAAACGGGGATTCCTTTGTGGTCTGCGGGCTGGAGAACGCCTACCTGCGCCCCTGTGACCGGTGCTATGATGCCGTATACCGCAACTTCTACAACCGCATTGCCTATGTGTCGGATCTGTACACCATCGACGCCGCAGTGGATAAGTTTACCATCTATCTGCCGCAGGACAATGCGCAGGAGGTGTACGAGAAGGTCTACGGCCCCCGCTTCGGGCAGGAACTGGCCGTGGCGGTGTCCGGCAAATGCTGGATCGACGTGACCAACCCCGGCGTGACCAAGGGGAAGGCTGTGGAGCGTCTGAGCAGGCTGCTGGACATCCCATCCGGTGCCATGATGGCCTTTGGCGACACTTACAACGACATCGAGATGCTGGAGGCCGTGGGATACGGCTTCCTGATGGAAAACGGCAGCCCGGAGCTGCGCAGCCGGGTGCCGTATCTGGCCCCGCCCAACACGGAATACGGGGTGGCCCGGGTGCTGCAGCAGGTGTTGCGGCAAAAGGGCTGCGTCTGCCCGGCGGATTTTACAAAAGCACACTGACCCCATAGGGGAGCTGCTGCACGGAAAAAGCGTGCGGCGGCTCCTTTTTTGTGCCGCATACCGGCCCCGGGCGGTGCATACACTGGTTCCAGAGTGTGCAACGCAAAAATGGTGCTGGGGAGGCAGGGCGATATGTTTGTGATCACGTTGAGCAGAACGAGCCTGAAAAAACTGGGGCTGGGGGCCATGTGCTGTGCCCTGGTGGTGTGCAGCGCGCTGCTGGGGCGCTACATCAGCACCCGCACGGTGACGGCTGCGGCGTCGGTGAACAAGATCGAGAGCGCACAGGACATCCAGACCTGGTTCACCGGCTACGGGCTGGAGGTGGACGGTGCATCCATCACCGCCGACAAAGTCAAGATCCCCCGCAAATGGGACGACAGCTTTTCCGCCTTCAATGGGGTGGTGCAGCAGAGCGGCATGGATCTGACCCGCTGCAAGGGCAAAACGGTGGAAAAATGGACGGCCCTGATCCCGGCGGCCAGCAGCGGCGAGACCAGCCGCTACGGGGTGTTGCTGGTGTGGCGCAAAAAGGCTGTGGGAGCCTACCTGCTGGAGCGGCCCTCCGGCGTGGTGGTGGGTCTGAAGGACCTGCAGACGGCCATGGCCGAAGCCCAGCAGACTTCCGGCGAGGACTACAGCGGGGACTGGGGCGAACGGCACGACGAGGAACTGGACGCGCAGCAGACCTCCGGGGAGGACTACAGCGGGGACTGGGGCGAGCGCCATGACGAAGAACTGACCGGCGACGCGGCGCAGCAGACTTCCGGGGAGGCCGGAGAGCAGGCCCAGGCGGTGGATTATGCGTCCCTGCCGCTGGACGCCGAAGGCTACCCCGTGGAGTGATGCGGGCCGGAACTCCCGGCAAAACCGGTACAGTCCCGGAACGAACAACCGGTTTTGCATGGAAAATTGGGTCGCAGAATGCATAAATTTTGCAAACAAAACTGAAAAAATGTAAAAAATGAGCATTTTTGGAGCTTTTGTATGTTCAAAACTACCAAAATTTTGCCGCAAAAATCAGCAATATAGAACGGTGCAAAAAGATGGTGCAGGGTTTATAATAGATGTATAAACTTTTCCTGTATTTTACGCCCCATGTGCTGGAGTTTGCAGCGCCGGGCACAGGAAAATCAAGTAAGGAGAAAATGATTATGAAGGAATTCCAGTATACCGTTAAGGATGCCTGCGGCATCCATGCTCGTCCGGCCGGCCTGCTCGTCAAGACCGTGAAGGGCTTTGCCAGCACCGCCACCCTCGAGAAGGACGGCAAGAGCTGCGACATGCGCAAGCTGATGGCTCTGATGGGCATGGGCGTCAAGCAGGGCGAGACCATCACCATCAAGGTAGAAGGCGACGATGAAGAGGCAGCCGCTGCAGCAATTCAGAAGTTCCTGACCGAGAACGTCTGATCCCGCCGTGATGCCACAGCCCTCGCGGAGTGATCTGCGGGGGCTTTTTTTGAAATGGATGAGTAAGAAGGAGAATGAGCGATGCAGGTAGGCACCGGTAGAAGCATTCTGAACGGCATTGCCATCGGCAAGCTGAAGATCTATAAGAAAAAGGACACCGTGATCTCCACCGCAGAGATCGCCGACACCGCTGCAGAGGTGGCCCGCTTTGAGGCTGCCCAGCAGAAAGCCATTGAGCAGCAGACTGCTCTGTACGAAAAGGCACTGGCCGAAGCAGGCGAGGACATTGCCGAAGTGTTCAACATCCACGCCATGATGCTGGAAGATGACGACTTTGTGGACGCCATCAAGGAGATCATCAACGGCCAGCACAAGTGCGCCGAGTACGCTGTCAAGACCGCCGGCGACAATCAGGCTGCCGTGTTCGCAGCCATGGATGACCCGTATCTGCAGGCCCGCAGTGCGGACGTCATCGACATTGCACAGGCGATCCTGGACATCCTGCAGGGGGTGGACAATGCCAGCCTGCAGGGCACCGAGCCCAGCATTCTGGTGGCCGAGGATCTGGCCCCGTCCGAGACGGTGCGCATGGACAAGAGCCTGCTGCTGGGCTTCATCACCCGCGAGGGCAGCTCCAACAGCCACACCGCCATTCTGGCCCGCAGCATGAACATCCCTGCCCTGATCCAGTGCAAGGATATCCAGGATGACTGGGACGGCAAGATGGCCGTGGTGGACGGCTACAATGCCTGTGTGTATGTGGACCCCACCCCCGATCTGCTCAAGAGCCTGAAAAAGCGCCAGCAGGAGGACCAGAAAAAGCAGGCCCTGCTGCAGGAGCTGAAGGGCAAGCCCAACACCACGCTGGACGGCAAGACCATCAACGTGTTTGCCAACATCGGCGGCATGGGCGACGTGGGTGCTGTGCAGCAGAACGACGCCGGCGGCGTGGGCCTGTTCCGCACCGAATTCGTCTACCTGAACTGCAAGGACTTCCCCACGGAGGACTACCAGTTTGAGGCCTACAAGCAGGTGCTGGAGAGCCTGGCCCCCCGTAAAGTGGTGGTGCGTACCTGCGATATCGGTGCCGACAAGACCGTGGATTACATGAAGCTGGACCATGAGGACAACCCGGCTCTGGGCTACCGTGCCATCCGCATCTGCCTGACCCGGAAGGACTTTTTCAAGACCCAGCTCCGGGCCCTGCTGCGGGCCTCGGCCTACGGCAACATGAGCATCATGTTCCCCATGATCACCAGCCTGCGGGAACTGCAGGATGCCAAGGCCGTGCTGGAAGAGTGCCGTGCCGAGCTGACTGCCGAGGGCGTGAAGATGGGCCAGAACATTGAAGTGGGCACCATGATCGAGACCCCCGCCGCCGTGCTGATCGCGGACGAGCTGGCACAGGAGTGCGACTTCTTCTCCATCGGCACCAACGACCTGACCCAGTACACCTGCGCTCTGGACCGCCAGAACGCAAAGCTGGAGCCTTTCTTCAACCCGCACCATCCCGCTGTGCTGCGCGCCATCAAGATGACCATCGAAGCCGGCCATCGCCACGGCATCTGGGTGGGCATCTGCGGTGAGCTGGGTGCCGACACCGCCCTCACCGAGACCTTCCTGCGCATGGGCGTGGACGAGCTGTCCATGAATGCCAAGAGCATCCTGCCGGTGCGCAAGATCATCCGCAGCGTGGACCTGAGCAAGCCTTCTGAAAAGTAAGGCGGGCCCTTATTTGCAAAATCGACCCCGGCAGGGCACACACCCCGCCGGGGTCTTTGTATACCGGGCAAAGTTTTCCGGAAACCACTTTAAAACCATAAAGCAAAATGCTATACTAGGGACATTGGGTATGCAGGCTGCCAGCGCTGCCCGGGAGGTTTTTTATGACGCAGTTGTTGATCCGTCTGTTTATCCGTCACCCCGACAATCCGCAGGACCCGCACACCCGGGCCGCCTATGGCAATCTGGCCAGCATCGTGGGCATGGTGTGCAATGTTCTGCTCTGCCTGGGCAAGCTCGCCGTGGGCACGCTGTTCGGTTCCATCGCCATCATGGCCGATGCCCTGAACAACCTGTCGGATGCATCGTCCAATATCGTCAGTCTGGTGGGGTTCAAGCTGGCGTCCAGAGCACCGGACGCGGAACACCCCTTCGGCCATGCCCGGTATGAGTATCTGGCCGGGCTGGTGGTCAGCGTGACGGTGCTGGGCATTGGCTTTTCCCTGCTGAAGGAGTCGGTAGTCAAGGTGCTGCATCCCACAGCGGTGCAGTTCAGTCTGCTGACCGTTGCCGTGCTGGTCGCTTCCATTCTGGTCAAGCTGTGGATGAGCGGTTTCAACCGCACCATCGGCCGCACCATCGGTTCCGAGACCCTCATTGCCACGGCGGCGGACAGCCGCAACGATGTGCTGAGCACCAGTGCGGTGCTCATTGCCACCATTCTGTGCCGCCTGACCGGCTGGAACATTCTGGATGGTCTGATGGGTGTGGGCGTGGCCGTGTTCATTCTGATCTCCGGCTGGGGTCTGGTGATGGACACCCTCAGCCCGCTGCTGGGCGAACGCCCCAGCGATGACCTGGTGGATCACATCGAGCAGACTGTGATGAGCTACCCCGGCGTGCTGGGCATGCATGACCTGATGGTGCACGACTACGGCCCGGGGCACCAGTTTGCCTCGCTGCATGTGGAACTGCCTGCCGAGCAGGATCCGTTGGACGCCCACGACCTGATCGACAACATCGAACGGAATTTTATGAAGAATGACCATCTCATGGTCACCATCCACTACGATCCCATCGTGACCTCGGATGCTGCGGTGGGGGTGCTGCGCACCCGTCTGACCGAAAAACTCCGCCAGCTGAACCCGGCCCTGTCACTGCACGATCTGCGCATCGTGCCGGGCAAGACCCACACGAATGTGCTTTTTGATCTGGTGCTCCCGGCGGGCTATGCCGGGGACAAGGTGGAGCTGCTGACCCAGATGGAGCAGTTCATCAAGGAACAGGACCCCACCTATAACTGCATCATCAAGGTGGAGCAGAGCTATACGGCGGCACATCAATCATAAATCCAGGGGGAAGTATTATGCTGAATGAGACCTACCGCGCCATGCTCGGCAACAAGAGCGTGATCCGCGAGACTTTCATGTACGGAAAAAAACGTGCCGCCGAGATCGGCTACGAGAATGTGTTCGATTACTCGCTGGGCAACCCCAGCGTGCCCTGCCCGCCGGAATTTACCGCCGCCATGCAGGACCTGCTGGCCAACGAGGAACCGGTGAACCTGCACGGCTACTGCCCCAGCCAGGGCGACCCCGGCTTCCGCGCCGACGTGGCGGCCCATCTGGCAAAGACCTTCGGCCTGCCCTATGAGCAGAAGCACATCTTCCCCACCACCGGTGCTGCCGGTGCTATTGCCCATGCCATCCGTGCCGTCACCCAGCCCGGTGATGAGGTGCTGACTTTTGCGCCCTACTTCCCGGAGTACGGCCCCTATGTGGCCGGCACCGGTGCGGTGCTCAAAGTGGTGCCGCCGCAGGCACCCACCTTCCAGCCCAATCTGGATGCCTTTGAGCAGATGATCGGCGAAAAGACCACTTGTGTGCTCATCAATACCCCCAACAATCCCACCGGTGTGGTCTATTCGGCCCAGACCCTCACCCGGATGGCCGACATCCTGACCGAGAAGAGCAAGGCCTTTGGCCACAACATCTTCCTTGTGAGCGATGAGCCCTACCGGGATATCGCCTTTGACGGCAAGAAGGTGCCCTACCCGGCAGCCTTCTACCCCCACACCCTCACCTGCTTCTCCTACTCCAAGAGCCTGAGCCTGCCCGGCGAGCGCCTTGGCTATGTGGCCGTGCGCCCGGGCTGTGAGGGGGAGGACATTCTGGTGGATATGATGGCCCAGATTTCCCGTTTTACCGGCCACAACTGCCCGCCCAGCATCATCCAGCGGGCCGTGGGCCGCTGCCAGGAGGTCACCAGCGACCTGAGCGTCTACGAGACCAACATGAACCTGCTGTACGACAAGCTCACCGCGCTGGGTTTTGAGGTGGAGCGCCCCGGCGGCACCTTCTACATCTTCCCCAAGGCACTGGAGGCAGACGCCAACGCCTTCTGCCAGAAGGCCCGGGAGTTCGACCTGCTGCTGGTGCCCAGCGATACCTTTGGCGTCAAGGGCTATGTGCGCCTTGCCTACTGTATCGACACCGAAAAAGTAAAGCGCAGCCTGCCGGCTTTGGAAAAGCTGGAGGCCGCTTACCGCAAGTAAACCTGCCCGCCCACGCGGCGCATGGCGGCGCGTGGTTGAGGATAGAAAAACCATCAGAGAGGAAAGGGAACCCTGCTATGGAAAAGATCAAAATGACCACGCCCCTCGTCGAGATGGACGGCGACGAGATGACCCGCATCCTGTGGAAGATGATCAAGGACGAACTGATCCTTCCGTTTGTGGACCTCAAGACCGAATACTATGACCTTGGCCTGCCCAACCGCGATGCCACCGGCGACCAGGTGACCATGGACGCCGCCCTTGCCAACAAGAAGTATGGCGTGTCGGTCAAGTGCGCCACCATCACCCCCAATGCCCAGCGCATGGACGAGTACAAGCTGCACGAGATGTGGAAGAGCCCCAACGGTACCATCCGCGCCGTGCTGGACGGCACCGTGTTCCGTGCCCCCATCATGATCGACAGCATCAAGCCGGTGGTCAAGAACTGGAAAAAGCCCATCACCATCGCCCGCCATGCCTACGGCGATGTGTACAAGTGCACGGAGTTCCGCATCCCCGGTGCCGGTAAGGCAGAGCTGCTGTTCACCGGTGCCGACGGCACCGAGCAGCGTGCCACCGTGTTCAATTTTGAGGGTCCCGGTGTGCTGCAGGGCCAGTACAACAAGGACGATTCCATCCGCAGCTTTGCCCGCAGCTGCTTCAACTACGCACTGGACGTGAAGCAGGACCTGTGGTTCGGCGCCAAGGACACCATTTCCAAGAAGTATGACCACACCTTCAAGGATATCTTCCAGGAGGTGTACGACGCCGAATACAAGGCAAAATTTGAGGCTGCCGGCATTACCTACTTCTACAGCCTCATTGACGACATCGTGGCCCGCGTCATCCGCAGCGAGGGCGGCTTTGTCTGGGCCTGCAAGAACTACGACGGCGATGTGATGAGCGATATGGTGTCCACCGCCTTTGGTTCGCTGGCCATGATGACCAGCGTGCTGGTGAGCCCGGACGGCAAATACGAGTACGAGGCTGCGCACGGCACCGTGACCCGCCATTACTATAAGTATCTGAAGGGCGAAAAGACCTCCACCAACCCCATGGCCACCATCTTTGCATGGTCCGGCGCACTCAAGAAGCGCGGTGAGCTGGATGATCTGCCGGAGCTGGTGAAGTTCGGCGAGGCACTGGAAGCTGCCAGCCTGCAGACCCTGAACGATGGCATCATGACCAAGGACCTGTGCGGCCTGGCCGAAGGCATCACCCCCACTCCCGTGGACAGCGAGGGCTTCATCAAAGCCATCCGGGAGCGTCTGGAAGCCAAGCTGGCGTAAAACGATTTTCAGTATAACATAAAAACCGGAACGATCCACCCGAAAAAGGGACGATCGTTCCGGTTTTTGTTTTAGGCAGGATGTGCGACAAACTGGAATTTAGTAACGCAAAAGGAAATATATGACATATACCCAGCTAAGTAATCCATGAAAAATCGCCCAACCGACAGACTTCCACGTTGTATAACTAATAACCATAGCTAATGCACTTCCAAAAGTTATTCCTGATTTTACCGTTTTCTTGACATTCGTTGATTTATTATCTTCCACGTTTGTTTCCTCCACAACTTCCGATTTATCACTCAGTTTTCTTATTCAAATTATACCATAAAGCTTGTGTACACTTCTACCGCAACTTTGGAATATATGAGAAAAGCCCGAACATTTTTCGTCCGGGCGGTCTCGGCATCAATCATAGATCGGCTTAAATTTCACGATAGCTTCTGCCTGTGCCTTGCAAACGCTCTCCTGCCGCGCCCTCCGGCATCTATCCGCGCCCTTGCTCATACCATCTAACAACTATGTACCGGGAGGGATATCGTGTGCTGCTGACCTTGCTGCAATTTTTCGCCACAAAATTTCTGTTTCTGGCGCTTCATCTGGAAAGCGGAAGTTTCCCCAAACCGCTCTCCGCCCGGGAAGAGCAGGCCGCCTTTGCTGCCCTGCGGGCTGGGGATGCCGCTGCACGCGAAAAGCTCATCCGGCACAATCTCCGGCTGGTGGCGCACATCGTAAAAAAATATTACGCCCTCCCCGGCGACCAGGAGGACCTGGTCTCCATCGGCACCATTGGCCTGATGAAAGCAGTGGACACCTTCGACTCCACCCGCCGGGCACGGTTCTCCACCTATGCCAGCCGGTGCATCGAAAACGAGATCCGGATGCAGTTCCGGCGGGAGCGCAAGAGCGGGCAGACCGTCTCCTTACAGGAAACCTTGGAGGCAGACGGGGACTCGGCGCTGACCTTAGCGGACGTGATACAGGACAGCTTTTGCATGGAGGAATGCTGTGAGAAGAAGGCAGACCTGCTCCGGGTGCGGCAGCTGCTGGAAATGCTGCCCGCGCGGGAGCGGCAGATCCTGCTGCTGCGGTACGGGCTGGCCGGGCAGCCGCCCCTGACCCAGCTGGAGACCGCTGGGCTGCTGGGCATCAGTCGCAGCTATGTGTCCCGTCTGGAAAGCCACGCGCTGTGCCAGCTGCGCCAATATTGGGACAAAAAACCGGCGCAGGAGTGAAACATTTCTCCTGTGCCGGTCTCGGAATCCTTATTCGGTCAGCGCGCTTGCCTGGATCTCGTCCAGCTGCTCAAAGGTGTACAGCCGGTTCAGCGCCTCGACCAGCTCCTTTTTGGAAAGGCGCGGCGGCAGGCCCAGTGCATTCAACAGCTTTGCCTTACGCTCTGCGCTGCCCGGCTTGCCGGAGAGCCCCCATTCGTACAGGTCCGTGTAGGTGATCTGCCGACCTTCCGGGCGGGCAGACGCTACGCCTGCCTCAGCCCCGAGGGCATCCCGCAGAGCCTGCAGAACGATGGCATCCTCCACACCTTCCACCCCCAGCAAACCTTCCTTGCCGGGCTGCTCCTTGCGCTTTTCCTTGCCATGAATGGCGGGCACATAGGCCTGCACCACATTCTTTTCGCCCACCAGATTCGTGATGTAGTTCCGGATGCGGAAGCCCGCCGCATCCGAATCCGTCAGCAGGATCAGCCCATTTTTCTGCGCCAGCGCTTTGAACAGCTGCTGGCGCTTTTTGTCTTTGTAAATGCCAAATCCATCCGTCAGCAGGATCATGGCATCGGTCAGGTGCGCAAGGCGGGCGGCATCGTATTTGCCCTCCACGATCAGCACCCGGCCGGTATGGATCATTTCATTCTGCATCATCGTCCACTCCCTGCCATAGCCAGCCGGCACAGCGCCGTTTCCAACAAGATCTGCTCTTCCACCGGCTGGCTCTTCAGGCTCTGGTCCAGCTCCAGCAGCACCTGCAGGCAGGCTTTGATTTGCCCCAGCGTATAGTGCGACGCCGTTTCGGCCGAGCGCTTGAGCCGGTAATCGCTGCCCTTGTAGCCAAAGTCCTTGAACACCGTACTGTAGTTCTTTTTGCGGGCCGCGCCCAGCTTGACCCGGTACAGGTCCACATAGCTGCCGATCATGGCCGCCGTGATGGCAATGGGCTCCTGCTGCAGGCGCAGAAGGGTCTGCAATTTCTTGCAGGCACCGGTGGCGTTTTTGGCGGTGATCATGCGGATCATCTCAAACACATCGGCTTCCAGGCTCACGGTGCCCATATCGGCCACCATGGCAGCGGTCACGGTCTGGTAGCCGGACAGCGCACAGAGCTTGTCCACCTCGTTTTCCAGCAAAAATGGATCCTCGCCGCAGCGTTCCAGCAACGCAGCAGCCGCGCCGTCCGGCAGTGAGGTTCCCTGTGCCTTTGCCCGGTCGATCATCATGGCCTTGAGCTCAAAGGGCCGGGGCTTGGCCAGCTCTTCAACGTAGCCGATGGCCTTGCACTGGGCAATGAGTTTCTGAGCCGATTTCCCGGCCTTGAGCTTGCTGCGCTCCAATGGGAACACACTGCCCAGCACCACCACCGCATTTTCCAGGCTGGCCAGCGTACTGCACAGCTCATCCAGATCCTTTGCGCCGTATGCGCCCGGGTCCACCTCCGGCAGCACCACCACGCGGCGGGTGCCAAAAAAAGAGATGGTGCCCGCCGCCATGATCAGTCCTTCGATTTCCGGAGCCGCACCGTCCAGCACAGTTGCGTCCTCGTCACTGTCTGCCGAGAGGATGCGGACAGCCGCATTCACCGCCTGCCGCACCAGATACCGCTCTGTGGAATAAAAATAGTACACCGGGCAGCCTTTGTCGGCCAGCTGCCGGAGTTTTGCCTCGGTCGCCAAACCCGCGGCCTCCTTTCGGATGAATCGTTATAATACCCATATAGTGTACCACATTCCGGCCGGATTGCAAAGCATCACTCTGCTCGCCAGCCGCCGGAAGGGCGCAGGCTGAGGGAAGCATATACCGCTTCCCCGCCCTGCATCCATTGGTAATGATCACTCCGGCTCAGCAGTTGTTCCCACTGCACGGCCTCCGGCTTTGCCGGAGATGCCAGCAGCCACTGCACCCGGACCGGTTCGGCCAGCGTCACCGTTCCGCTCACGGTCACGAACTGCTGCTCCCCGATGGTCAGCCGCACAAGGCAGCCGAACCGGGTACGCAGGGTCTCCACTGCTGCGGTCGACGTCTGTCGGGTGACGGCGCTTCCCACCGGCTGCACTGCCACTCGGCACATCGTCCGGGCAGGCAGCGTGCAGGCATTTTCCGGGTCCAGACGCAGATCTGCCAGCAGTTCCACCGTGGTCACGCCCCGGCGGGCCAGCTGGTTTTCCAACGCCCGCTGAGTGGATGCCCCACCCCGGAACAGCACCACGGCTGTGTGATTCTGGCTGACCACCACCGCCGGGCTGTTGGCACTGCCCACAAGGTCGATGTGCACCACATCCCGGCACAGGGCATTGCCTGCGCCAATGGCAAGGGCTGCCGTCAGCAGAAGGCCCGGCACAGCCACCCGCAGCCGTACCTTCCAGAGATGTGCCAGCCCGCACAGAGCCATCAGCAGCAGACAGACAAGGGCTGCATAGTTTGTGTCAAAATACAGCCCCGCCCCAGGCTTGGCGCTGACCCACACGGCCCAGCGGTTCAGCAGGCCGGTCAGGGCTTCCGCAGCCTTGCCCAGCAGCAGATACAGCGGCCCGGCCACCGGGACAAGCCCCGCAAAGGCAGTACCAAGGCCCAGAAGCATCATGGGTTTGACCATCCAAAGCACTGCTGCGCCGGACAGCACTGCATAAACGCTGACGCTGAGGCCCCGCAGCACCAGAACCGGAAAGGCAGCCGCCGAAGCACAGACCCCGATGCACACCGTCTCGGTCAGGCTGCTGCGGACATGTCGCAGGATGGGCTGCAATACAGAGGGCTTTTTCTTCCGGGTCGCGTGCGCTGCAAAGAGTGCATGCAGGTGACGGGAAAGCTCCGCACCGGCCAGTGTACCCAACACAGCGGCAAACGACAGCTCAAAGCCGATATCGCACACAGCATAGCTGTTGCTGGCGGTCATCAGGATGCCCGCCGCGGCCAACGAGGTGAGGGCATCCGATGCGCCATAGACCCACACACCCAGTGCGCTGACCCATACCGCCACAGCCGCCCGGCAGACAGAAGGCGTAAAACCGGTGACTCCTGCCAGCAGCAGCGCCAGGAAGGCCGTAAACAGCGCCTTGACCCGGCGGCTGCGATAACTGCGTTCCCGCCTGCGTCGGACGAACACCGACCCGAACACGTCCCCGCACAGAATGGAGACGTGCATCCCGCTGACCACCAGCACATGGGAGAGTCCCGCACCCCGGTAGGCGCTGCGCAGGGCGGAAGAAAGATAGTTCCGGTCACCCACCGTCATGGCGGCCAGAACCCCGCCGGCATCCTCGTTCATCTCACCGCGCAGGCTGGTACTGAGCCGTTTTTGCAGGCGGCCGGTGCGCGCCCGGAAGCTGCTGCTTTTGCCCAGCCGGGCAAAGGCCTGGGGTTCTTTGGCCAGCAGGGCCGCGCCATCGGCAAAGAGGGTTGTACGGTCGGCAGGCTCCGGCGCTTCCAGTGCAAAGCGCCCCTCCACCCGCTCCCCGGCTTCACAAACCGGCAGGGTATCGCATTCCACCCGGAACTCTGCCGCCCGGCCGTTGACCCGTTCCACCCGCAGCACCGCATCCACGATACCCGGATAATAGGATGCCGACACCGATTCCACTTCTGCCGTCAATGCTACCGTCTGCCCGGCGTATTTTTCCAGCGTTTGTTCCAGACGGGCATTGGTATGTCTCGCGGCAGCCAGCCCGGCCGCCGCACCCAGCAGCAGGCAGAGCAATGCTTTGCGGGTGCGGTCCGGGATGCACAACAGCAGGCAGACGGCTACAAAAAATGCCGCAAACGGCACAAAAAGTTCCGTTTGCGGCAAAAAAGCGCATACTAACGCAACACCCAGCATTCCGGCGCAGAATACGCAGAGCGGGCGTCGCATGGCGGCTTAGTGGAAGAACAGGGGCAGCGGCTCCAGGAAGATGATATCCTTGCGCTCTGCTGCGTCGCCCTCGGCCAGAACAGCAGCCTGGCCCACGATGGTGCACCGGGTCTGTTCTGCCAGATCGTCCAGTGCCTTCAGGGAGCCACCGGTGGAGATCACGTCGTCCACCACCAGCACGCGCTTGCCGCTCATCTTATCCAGCTCCTTGCGGTCAATGACCAGCTTCTGCTTGCCGGCGGTGGTAATGGACTGATCTTCCACCACAACGGGGTCCGGCATATACAGCTTGACGCCCTTGCGTGCACAAACGTAAGGCTTGCCGCTCTGACGGCTCATCTCGTGGGCCAGCGGGATGCCCTTGGCCTCAGCGGTGAGCAGGATGTCAAACTCCGGGCACTTCTTGAGCAGCTCAGCGGCAGCGGCCACGGTCAGCTCGGCGTCGCCCAGCATGATGAAGGCCGCAATGTCCATGTGGTCGTTCACCTTGCAGATGGTCAATTCACGGGTCAGGCCTGCAACATGCAGGGTATAAGTGTCAGCCATAATCAAATTCTCCCTTTCATAATCGGCATCAGACGGGCAGCTTTTCGCCGCCCAGAACATGGAAGTGCAGATGCTTGACGGTCTGACCGGCATCCTCGCCCACATTGGAAATGACGCGGTAGCCATTTTCCAGCCCCTGCTCCTTGGCCAGCTTTGCGATGACGGCAAAAATATGGCCCAGCAGAGCACCGTCCTCCTCGGTCAGCGCAGCGGCCGAGGTGATGTGCTTTTTGGGAATGACGAGGAAATGCACCTTGGCCTGCGGGTTGATGTCGTAAAATGCCACCACCTGCTCATCCTCGTACAGCTTTTTGGAGGGGATCTTGCCCTCCGCGATCATGCAGAACAGACAATCTTCCATGGGAAACACTCCTTCCTGATCTTTGCCTTATTTATTCGCCCAGTGCCTTCTTGACGATGGCATCCACAGCGGCCAGAGCTTCGTCGATCTTGGTCTCGTCCTTCAGGCCAGCCATTGCGAAGTCGGGCTTGCCGCCGCCCTTGCCGCCGGCAATGGCAGCGATCTCCTTGACCAGAGCACCTGCCTTCAGGCCCTTTTCCTGTGCCAGCTTGTTGACGGTGACAGCCATGGTGATCTTATCCTCGGCCTTGCCTACCAGCACAGCCACCACAGGGTTCACGGCCTTGTCACGGATGCTGTCGCACATCCCACGGAGGGTGTCGCCAGTGGTACCGGTAAAGTATGCAGAGGCGATCTTCACGCCGTCGGCATCCTCAGCGTTGTTGAACAGGCTGTCCACCTTGGAGGCGGCGATCTTTGCCTTGAGCTCTTCCAGCTCCTTGCTCATGGCCTTGTTCTCAGCCATGACAGCCTCGGCGCGGACAGGCAGTGCGGTGACATTGTTAGCCTTCAGAGTATTGGCCACGTTGTGCAGCATAGCCTCCTGCAGGTTGGCGCGGATCAGCAGATTGCGGCCGGTGACAGCCTCAATGCGGCGGATGCCGGCGGCCACAGAGCTCTCGCTCACGATCTTGAAGCCGCCGATCTGGGCAGTGTTCTTGACATGGGTACCGCCGCAGAACTCGGTGGACCAGCCCTCGATATCAACGACGCGCACGACCTTGCCGTACTTCTCGCCGAACAGAGCCATCGCACCCAGCTTCTTGGCCTCTTCGATAGGCATCTCCTTCACGGTGACGTCCATGGACTCGAAGATCTTGTCGTTGACGATCTTCTGCACCCGTGCCAGCTCTTCAGGGGTCACGGCACTGAAGTGGGTGAAGTCGAAGTGAGTGATGGAGGCATCCTGGTAGGAACCAGCCTGGTGCACATGATCACCCAGCACCTCACGCAGGGCAGCCTGCAGCAGATGGGTGGCGGTGTGGTTGCGGGCAATGGCCATGCGGTATTCCTTATCGACCTTTGCGGTCAGGTGGTCACCCACCTTCACGATGCCGCTTTCCAGCACACAGGTGTGGACGTAGTAGCCCTTGGGGGTCTTTTTCACGTCCAGCACGCGCAGGCTGCAGTCGGCACTGGTCAACACGCCGTGGTCAGCGGCCTGGCCGCCCATCTCGGCGTAGAACGGGGTCTTGTCCAGCACCACCAGCACGCCTTCCTTGGCCTGCTCGTCGGTAGCAATGGCGTCGGTCAGGGTCTCCTCGTCGCTCAGGGCAACCACCACGCTGTTGTCGTTCAGGGTATCGTAGCCGGTGAACACGGTGGGCTCGGCGGTCAGGCCGCCGAACAGATCCTCGCTCCAGCCGGAAATGTTCTTCTTCAGGCGCTCGGCGCGGGCACGCTCCTTCTGCTTCTTCATTTCAGCGTGGAAGCCGTCCTCGTCGATCTCCAGACCCTGCTCGGCAGCGATCTCCTTGGTCAGGTCCAGCGGGAAGCCGAAGGTATCGTTCAGCTTGAACACATCCAGACCGCTCAGCAGGTGCTGATGTGCCTTCTCCAGGCCGTCGATCATGTTGTTCAGGATGTTCATGCCGGCGTCGATGGTACGGGCAAAGTTTGCCTCCTCGGTGCCGATGACCTTCTTGATATAAGCATCATGCTCGCGCAGCTCGGGGTATGCACTCTCGCTGGACTGGATAACGGTCTCCACCAGATCCACGAGGAAGGGGTGGTCGATGCCCAGCATCCGGCCATGACGGGCTGCACGGCGCAGCAGGCGGCGCAGCACATAGCCGCGGCCCTCGTTGGAGGGCAGGATGCCGTCGGACACCATGAAGGTGCAGCTGCGGATGTGGTCGGTGATGACACGGATGGAGATATCGGTCTTGGGGTCCTGCTTGTAGGTCTTGCCTGCAATGTGCTCCACATGGTGCAGCACGCTCTGCACGGTATCCACCTCGAACAGGTTGCCCACGTTCTGCATCACGCAGGCCAGACGCTCCAGGCCCATACCGGTATCAATGTTGGGGCGTGCCAGACGCTCGTAGTGGCCCTTGCCGTCTGCATCGAACTGGCTGAACACCAGGTTCCAGATCTCCATATAGCGGTCGCAGTCGCAGCCCACGCCGCAGGTCGGCTTGCCGCAGCCGTACTCCGGGCCGCGGTCAAAGTAGATCTCGGAGCAGGGGCCGCACGGGCCGGAGCCATGCTCCCAGAAGTTGTCTTCCTTGCCCAGACGCACCATGTGGTCCGGGGCGATGCCCACCTTCTTGGTCCAGATATCGTAGGCCTCGTCGTCCTGCTCATACACCGAGATGTGCAGGCGGTCCTTGGGGATGGCCATCCACTCGTCGCTGGTCAGGAACTCCCATGCCCAGGGGATGACCTCTTCCTTGAAGTAATCCTGGAAGGAGAAGTTGCCCAGCATCTCAAAGAAGGTGCCGTGGCGGGCGGTGATGCCCACGCGCTCGATATCCGGGGTACGGATGCACTTCTGGCAGGTGGTCACACGATGACGGGGCGGCTCTTCCTGTGCCAGGAACCACTTCTTCATGGGAGCCATGCCGCTGTTGATCAGCAGCAGGCTGGGGTCGTTCTTCGGCACCAGCGGGAAGCTGTCCAGACGCAGATGGCCCTTACTTTCAAAAAAGCTCAGGTACTTTTCGCGCAGTTCATTCAAACCGGTCCATTGCATAAGTTTTCTCTCCTCAATTGTCCTTGGCGTTTGCACGTCAGATTTTTTATGATGTTATGGCAGAGGGGCAGACAGGCGCAAAAACAAAAACAGCCTCCATCCCGATCAAGGGACGAAGGCTGTGCTGCTCAAAACTCCGTGGTACCACCCAAATTGCAAAGGATAAATTGTCCCCTGCCGCTTTCGGCGCGTTAACGCTGCGCAGCGTCCGGTTTGCATTCGCCGGAAGCTCCGGGGTGGCGCGAAATGGACCCGACCGGAACGCCTTGCAGCCTGCGGGCGTTCTCTCTGGACGGTGGTGTGTGCATTTCTGACCCCATCATTGCCATCTGTCATAATTTCACATCACACAAGACGAGCACTCAGCCCCCTTGCGTACAGTTAAATTATAGCATGAGCCGGGCATTTGTCAACTCTTTTCCGGCAAAAACCTTTCCTTACAGACGAGGCAGGCCAGCGGCAGCGCCTGAGAAATCACGGCACCCAGATGCGGCGCACTTCCTGCACCCTGCCGCCCTGCACCACCAGCGTGGTATTATACACTGTCCAGTTGTCCGGGCCCGCATTGATGGCAGCCGCCACGGCATCCGCGCCCGTAGTCTCCACGGCTTCGGCTTGCGGGTCGGCAGAGCTGTCCTTCAGCACTACGCCATCTGCCAGCGGCAGCGTCTTTTCGCCCATCTCATAGTAGACAGGGTAGTCGTCAAAGGTCATCGTGCGGTAGGTGCCATCCTCCTCCAGCTTCAGGTCAAGACCGTACTGCTCCTCCATGCCGCCATTGATGGTGACAAGATGGTACTGATCGTTTTCTCGATACTCTCCACTGCAACGGTCACAAACTGGTTCCATGCAGCCCCCTCTTCGTGGAGGGTGATCTGATCCCCAACGGCAAGTTTTTCAACATCTTCTTTTTTATAAAGGTCATAGCTGAAGATCTTTGCAGTCAGGTTGCCGCCCTGCACACCGGAGGTGATCTCCGCCGGAATAAAGGTGACCGTGTCCTCCCTGTCGAGGTCATCCAGCGTCCACGTCAGCATGTTGATGGGCTCCGTGACCCCTTCCTCTGCCACATGGGAGGAGGCCGGCACTGCACTGGATGCAGGCGTGCTTGCAGCTGTACCGGAGCTGCCGCAGGCCGTCAGCGCGATCCCCACCGCAAGAAGCACAGTCAGGGGCAGAATTTTTTTATTCAGTCTCATATTCTTGGCCTTCTTCTTATTTCTGTGGGAAAGGTCTGTTCCGTTCCCCGCCCGTATCATATGCCGCCCGCACGGAAATGTCAACTTTTCCAGCCCCGTGCGCTTGACGTGCGGTTTGTGTTCCGCTACAATAAAAACGAACCAGAGAACCTTCTTATTGCAAGACAGAGAGGAACTTTTCCGTGAAAATTTTAAAAGTAAAATGTCTGGCCCCCACCCGGCTGGACAATTATCTGACCCAGCAATACCCCGCCCTGACCCCGGGCCGCCTGAACAAAGCCCTGCGCGAAAACAAGATCAAGCTGAACGGCAAAAAGCAGCCGCTTTCCACCCGCGTGATGGCGGGCGATGAGATCAAACTGTTCATTCTGGACGAAGTTCTGGACGCCGACAAGCGAGTGGAGGGCCCGGCGTGGAAGAACGCCCGCGGCCCGGCGCAGGTGGTGTTCGACTGCCCGCAGATCCTCATCGTGAACAAGCCCGCCGGCCTTTCCGTGGACGGCCCGGACGATGACACCCTGCTGAACCGCGCCCTGCTCTACCTGAACCAGCAGGGGGAGTACAAGGAGAACGACCTGTACACCCCGGCCCTGTGCCATCGGCTGGACACCGGAACCAGTGGTCTGGTGATCATCGCCAAGACCCCGGAGGCCGAGGAGCTGTTTCTGGCCGCCATCAAGAACCGTGACGTGCAAAAGACCTACCTCTGCGTCACCTTCGGCCGCCCTGTGCCGCCGGACGCCACCCTGGGCGGCTACCTGCTCAAGGACGCCGACCGCGGCATCGTGAAGATCGTGGAGGACAAGCAGCCCGGTGCCAAGGAAGTGGAGACCCAGTACGAGACCATTGCCGTTTCCGGTCGTCTGGCCCTGCTCAAAGTAAAGCTGATCACCGGCCGCACCCACCAGATCCGTGCCCACATGGCCAGCATCGGCTGCCCCATCCTGGGCGACAGCAAGTATGGCAACAACAGTGCCAACCGGGAGCTGAAGCTCAAGTATCAGGCCCTGTGCGCCTATGAGCTGACCATGCCCCGCTTCACCCAGCCGGATTTTGCCTTCCTCAGCGGCAAGACCTTCCGCGCCCCGAAGCCCTGGTACTACAACCAAGTGCTGGACGGAACACTGAAGTAAGACTCAAATCAACAGACAAGGCCCCGTGTGCATCAGCACACGGGGCCTTGTTTTGATTCAAGCAAATTTTATGCCGGATAATTCAGGGTGTCCAGCAAGGCGTTCAGGTAGTTCTGCGGCATGGCACCGGTGCTCTGGGCACACAGCAGATAGGTGGTGGCACCGTGCTGGAACACGGCGTACTGGGCCGTTACATTGCCTGCAGCATCCTTCACGCTGTAGATCTGGTAGACCTGACCGTTGGCTGCGGTGTAATCTGCCTTGGCATACGATGCACCCGGCGCGGTGACCGACTCCTCCACCGCAGCTTCATCGCTGCCATCCCAGCGGGTGCTTGCCGCAAAGGTCAGCGACACGGCACCGTCCGTGCGGTACTGGTTGTACATGGTATTGGTGATCTTCTGGGACGGCTTGAACGAAACCACCACATTGTCCGTCCCGCCGCCCTGCGGAAGGGCATCAAAGGTGCTGCTGGACACAAACTTCATGCCCAGCTGGCTTTCAGCATCCGCACGGCTGTTCATGCCGATCTCCACCACGCTATTGCTGGTGCGGCGGGCCGTGGTCTTGACCTGCGCCTTCACGTCTGCGCCGATCTTGGCGGAATCCTCCACGGCAGGCATCTGCAAACGATAGCTCAGACGGACATTGCCGCCGCTCTTATCCACGCTGCTAGCATTCACAGCCCATGCGGCCGGGCACAGCAGCGACACTGCACAGGCGGCAGTGAGCAGCAGACCCGCGATTCTGCGCATCTTCATAAAGCATTCTCCTTTCGGCGGGGGCACCGGAGCGGTGCCGCCATACTTTTCCAGTTTTAAAATAGCAAGAATATGCGCTGCTGTCAAGTGGCAAATTAACTAAAAAGTTGGAATTATTTTTAGAGATTCCGCCTGTTTCCTCCCCGCAGCCACGCAAAAAAGGCAGTGCACCGGAACCCCGGCACACTGCCTTTTTTTCTTTTTCAGCCCGTCGGTACAGCGGTCAGGAAGCAGCTTCCTGCACCACCACATACACGCCTGCCGGCACACAAGCCGCCCAGGCACCGTCCTTGTCCAGCCAGCCGAATTGCTCACAGATATGATCGGGGCACTGGCTGTCCAAAAACGCGATCGCGCCATCTTTTACCTGCAGGTGGACCACATAGTCGCCCACATCATACAGGTAATCATGATCTTCGTCCAGCGAGAGGGTCTCAGATGCGCCGCTGCCAAAATCAACGACTGCTTCCAGACCCGTGCCCTTGCTGCCGCGGGCCGCGCGCCAACCAAAGTACAGCGCCGCTGCCACGGCCAGCACCACCAGAGCAAAGATCAGGTTCTTCTGCCACGGCTTCCAGCCTTTTTTGCCGGAAGCTGCGTCAGATTTTTCCGTTACACTCATGCAGCGTACTTGCTGGCAGCAGCACCTGCAATGCGGCCAAAGACCACGAAGTCGGCCACAGCGTTGCCGCCCAGACGGTTTGCACCGTGCACACCGCCGGTGACCTCACCAGCAGCGAACAGGCCGGGGATGACGGAACCGTCAGCCTTCAGCACCTCGGTGTTGGTGTTGATCTTCAGGCCGCCCATGGTGTGGTGCACACCAGCGGTGACCTTGATGGCGTAGTACGGAGCGGTGTTCAGGGGGTTGGCGAAGCTGGTACGGCCGAAGTCGGGGTCGTTCTTGGCCTCAACATAGCCGTTCCAGGTGTTCATGGTCTCGGCAAAGGCAGCCTCATCGACGCCCATGGCCTTGCCCAGTTCCTCGTAGGTCTCACCGGTCACGGTGTAGCCCTTCTTGATGTAGCCCTGGATGACGCTGGAAGCATCGACCATAGCCTGATCGACCACCAGCCAGCTGTAGCTGCCGGTCTGTGCGATCTCGGCTGCGGAGACCACGTCGCGGGTGCCCACTTCGTCGATGAAGCGCTTGCCCTCGGCGTTGATCAGCACGGCACCGTCGCCGCGCAGGCCCTCGGTGATCAGGGCAGCAGTGTTGGCTTCCACGGTGGGGTGGATCTGGATCTGATCCATATCCACGGTGTCGGCACCGATGGCGGTTGCCATCTCAATGCCCTGGCCCTGAGCGCCGGCAGCGTTGGTGGTCATGAAGCCCTTCAGCTCAGGCTTGTACTCAACGACCATGTCCAGGTTTGCGCCGAAACCGCCGGTAGCCAGCACAACAGCCTTGGCATTGACGGTGACGGTCTCACCGGAAGCACCGGTAGCCTTCACGCCCACGGCAGCGCCGTTGGCATCGGTCAGGATCTCGGTAGCGGTGGTGTTCAGCAGAGTCTGCACACCAGCCTTGTCGCAGTTCTCCTGCAGCAGGGGGATCATGTAAGAACCGACGGAAACGGTCTTGCCGTCGCCGTCCACGGGGCGATGGATGCGCTTGACGGATGCGCCGCCGAAGCTGGAAACGCTGTGCAGAGTGATGCCGTGCTCGTCCAGCCAGTCGATGGCGTCGGCACTGTTGGAGCACAGAGTCTCCACCAGCTCAGGGTTATTCAGACCCTTGCCG
>ENA-OQIL01000203-OQIL01000203.1-human-gut-metagenome-genome-assembly--contig:-NODE-203-length-28441-cov-11.761072_pt1 | contig 28441 bp, 26 predicted proteins | sample MGYA00242583_ERZ504748 | MGnify/ENA primary metagenome ERZ504748 (study PRJEB26092, sample SAMD00036191) | human gut metagenome | host: Homo sapiens | study: EMG produced TPA metagenomics assembly of...
GTAACATTACCGCCCGGTTTTTCGTTCGACGCAACAAGCTTGGCCGCCTCGTAATCCGTAACGGCGGTTGCCACAATGGGTATATCCTTCGTGGCGTTGGCCATAACCTGCGCGGCAGGAGTTGCAATGGCGCAGATTAAATCAACTTTGTTGTTGACAAAGCGGTGAGCAATGTTCTGCAAATTGCTCTGGTCAGCCTGCGCGTTCTGCCTGTCGATAGCAACATTCTCGTTTTCTTTGAAGCCTTTTTCCGCCAGGCCGTCTACAAAGCCTTTATTGGCGGCATCAAGCGCACTGTGTTCTACCAGTTGTACAATACCTACATTTAACTGCGCTTTACTTCCTGCTTCCTTTTTTTCGCCGCCGCAACCCGCCAGAAGCCCCAATGCCAAAAGCAAAGTTACGCCTGCAGCAAATTTTTTAAGTCCTCTTTTTTTCATAATATCCATCCTTCCATTCTTCAAAATGTCCCCTCAAAACAACAATACTACTATTTTATCATCTATTTTACCATTTATCCGCATAAAAAACAAACTTCCTTAACCAAAATTTTAAAATTTTCTGGTAATTGCTGTGTAAATGTATGCCTAAGGCAGACATTTTATATTAATATGGTTTTTGCACATAAAACACCTTATTTATGTGCAGTTCTTTTTGCTTATCTGCATATAATCCGGCTAAGCTTGCGGATTTCCCGTCAGCGCCCAACAACCCTCCTGCACCTGCTGTACAAGAGGGTTGTTTTTATTTTGCCGTATTTATTTCTGCAATATTTTGCGCGCTATGTCTTCGGTAACAACAAGGTGCGTTACAAGGCCTGTGCGCAGTGCGCCAAGCACGGCTTTGCTGCCTGCCGTAAGGCCTATGGCAACAACTTTGGGCAGCTGCCCCAGAGTTTTCAGCGGCACGCGCACGGCAAAATCGCCTGCGCCGCTGATAAATTCGCCGCGTACATTAAAATAGTACGAAAGCAAACTGCCAACAGCCTGCTGACGCTCCAGCGCGTCTTCAAAACGCAGCGCCGTCGCTTCATCCGGCACACCGGGGTAAGCGCGTATTTCCACAAGCGCCGCCGTGGTATCCTGCCACAGCGACAAGGCCTGACGGTAATCCGGCGTGTCTTCCATAGCGTCGCGCGCTTCGCGGCTTCCCGGAAAAGCCTCTGCCTCAAGGCGGAAAGCCTCCCTTGTGCCGCCGGCAAGCAGCAGCGCCAGCTCGTTAACGCGGTAACCGCGGTTTGGTATGGCTGTTCTGCCAATCAGCGGAAATATTTTGCCGCTGCCTTTAAGCCCTCCGGCAGAAGCCATTTTGCCCGCAATTTCGCCAAGCGTATAGCCCCAGCCAAGGCCTATGTTTTTTTCGTAGCGCAGCTCGCCCGCCAGATATTCCGAAGTTTCACGCAAGAGCGCTTCGCGCTGTGCCTGCGGCAGTACAATGCCGCCTTTAATGCCGAAGCGCTGCTGTAAAAGTTTTAAAAGTTCTGCATCGCCTGCAACAGGTGGACGTATTTCAATGTGTACAATGCCTGCTTCGCGTGCGTGCGCCAGCATTTTGCTTACCTGCGGGCGCGACACGCCTATTTTGGCAGCTACCTGGGCCTGCGTCAGCCCGTCTTCGTAATAAAGGCGCGCTGCCTGCACCAGCCCGGCAAGTTCCTTATCCGTAAGCAATTATTTTACTTCCATTAATTCCATTAAAATGCCGTCCTTCATAATAAAGGCGATGCGGGTATTTTCATCGGCCATCCACGGTTCTACAACCACGCGGTTGGCTTTAAGCTGCTCGTCCATGTCGTCTACCTGGTAGGCAACATGCACAAGGGTTTGCAGTTCCTGCGGCAGCGGGGTGTCTTTTTCAAAGCGCAGGTATTCAATGCCGAATTCATTGGTTTCCGGCGGAACGATATGGGTTTTAATGCCTTCGGCATATACGCTGCCTTCCATTACTTTATCAGTAGGCACGCCAACGTGCATAAATTTTTTCATCGGTTATTCCTCCTTCATCAGCTCGTAAGCTTTATAGGCTTCTTCCGGTTTGGCATTTTCGTGGATAACCATGAGGATTGCTTTAAGCATCGCCACAGGGTTTTCGGCCTGCAGCACGTTGCGGCCCATGTCCACACCGGCAGCGCCTTCGCTGATGGCACGGTACGCCATTTTAAGAGCGTCAAGTTCGGGTATTTTTTTGCCGCCCGCAATAACGATAGGCACGGGGCAGGCTGCGGTAATCTGCTCGAAATTTTCGCAGTAGTAGGTTTTAATCATGTGCGCGCCAAGTTCCGCAAGAAGACGCGTTGCCAGTGCAAAATAGCGCGTGGTGCGTTCCATTTCCTTGCCTACGGCCACAACACCGAGTACGGGAATGCCGTAACGCTCGCCGGCATCAACAGTGCGCACTAAATTTTCCAGTGAACCGAGCTCGCCGTCAGCGCCAACAAAGCACTGCACTGCCATGCAGGAAGCGTTCATGCGGATAGCGTCCTCAATGCCGACGCCGATAACGCCATGGCTCATATCGTCTTTCAAAACGGAGGTATCAGCCGTGCAGCGCAGGGCAATGGCCTTGCGGCAGTCTGGCGGAATGCAGGCACGCAGCGCGCCGCGGGTTGCCATCAGGCAGTCAGCATATTCCATAAGGGGCGGAATTGCCAAATCAAGCCTTTCCAGCCCTGCCGTGCTGCCCATAATGTAGCCGTGGTCAAATGCCAGCATAATGGTGCGGCCGTCTTCCGCAAAAATATGCGAAAGCCTCATTTTCATGCCCCATTCGGCGTGACCCAGCCCTTTTACATGAAAAGTCTGCGCAGGCGGCTTAATGCCGATGCCGTAATCTTTTGCTATAACATTGCCTTCTTTATCTGCCATAGTAATTCACCTTAGTTTCTGTAATACGGAGTGCGGCACGGAGCATTCCATAAAGCGGTCAGTTCGTCATCCATACGGGCAATGAACATCTGGAAGCCTGCGGTTTCCTGCACGGTTAAAAGTTCGCCTACATGGCTTGCCACAACTTCAATACCTTTTTCGGCAAGGTATTTATGGCATTTGCGGAATACAATCAGCTGTTCCATTAAAGTGGTTGCGCCGCTGCCGTTGATAATAACCATTAATTTTTCGCCGCTCTTAACGTCAAGATCCTTCAAAAGTGCGTCCATCATAATAACGGCGGTTTCGTCCGCAGATTTCAGCGGCATGCTGCCGCCGCCGCCTTCGCCGTGCTGGCCCATGCCAACTTCCATCATGCCGTCTTCAATGTGGGCAATTTCCATGCCGGTTGCCGGATGAGTTGCGCCTACGCAGGCAACGGCGATGGTTGCCATGTTATCGGCAAAGCGCTGCGCAATTTCGGCAACTTCTTCAAGGGATTTGCCCTGTGCTGCAGCAGCACCGGCAATTTTATACAGAGGAATGCAGCCAACCAGACCGCGGCGGTCATCCGCATTGGAGCGCGGAGCGTTGGCAACGTCTTCCTGGGTAACAACTTTGGCAACTTTAATGCCGAGTTTTTTAACCTGTTTCATGGTCAGGTTGCCGGTAAGCATATCGCCGGCATGGTTCAATACAACAAACAGTACGCCGTGGCCTTTATCTGCCATTTTAATGGCTTCAACGCAGGACTGCGGGCCGGGGGCTGCAAAAATATTGCCTGCTACGGAAATATCAATCATGCCTTCGCCTACAAAACCGCTGATGGCAGGTTCATGGCCGGTGCCGCCAAGGGTAACGATGGTTACGCGGTCTGCGTCTTTTAATTTTTTATTAACTACAAGGTTGCCGTCTTCCAGAGATACAATGTCGGGATTGCTCAGGGCAAGGCCTTCCAAAAGCTCCGATGTTAAATTTTCAGGGTCATTGATAAATTTTTTCATTGTTTACAACCTCCATTAATGCGTAATTTATTTTTAAAAAGCCGCCGCTTTTTAAAGAACTATGCTCTTGCGCCTTTGGCAAGCCCGGCAAAGAAAATTGCCATGGATACGGCGCCCGGGTCTTTATGGCCGAGGCTGCGTTCGCCAACATTTTTGGCGCGGCCGAATTTAGCGGTCATATCTGCCGTTGCATCGGCGCCTTTTTTGGCAGCTTCTGCAGCAGCGTCCAGAAGCGCTTCAATGCTGCCTTCGGTTTCGGCAATGGCGCTTACAGCCGGATAAAAAGCATCAACCAGAGTTTTGTCGCCCACTTTGGCTTTGCTTACATCCATAAAATCTTCTTTAGCCTGCGCAAACATACGCTTAAACTCAATTTCCGTCAGTTCCTGCTGGTCGTCAATGCCGTCTGCCATGCCGGCGAAAATTGTGCCCCAAAGCGGGCCGCTGCTGCCTGCGTTAACGCCCATAAACGCGTCGCCAATGCCTTCCAGAAGAAGGTTCATGGTGGCAATGGTAGTATCGTCGCTGTGCGATTTTAAAATATCGGCAATATGCCCGATGGCAATGCCGTGGTCGCCGTCACCGGCAACGCTGTCCAGCTCGCACAAATACTGAACGTTGTCTTTCAGGTCAACTGCTGCGGTGTGCAGCATTTTTCTCAATACCGGTAAAGTTAATACGTACATTACATCCACCTCACTATTATGATAATTTAATTTTAACATTTGTCAGAACATTTGTAAAATAGTTTTCAGATAATTCCACAATGATTTGTTTTTGGAGTTTTGGTTTTACAGTTACGTTTTATTTTTTCTATTTCCTTTATTAGTTATATTTATTCTTTAGTTTTCGTCTTTGATGATACTTTAATTATTTTTATTTACTTTTTACTCATGTTACTTTTTATAACTAAAAAGTAACCAAAAAGTTTTCGCTCCAACAAAAAATAAACGGCAAATGCAATAGATAAGCTGGCACTTGCAGCGCCTGCGGAACTCGTTTGCTTCGCAAACTCAAACAGTCCTCGGCAAATGCTGCAAGTGCCTTAATTATTGTTTGCCTATTTTTTGAATGTCGCGTTTTGGCAAAATTCGCACTTTGATTATTTCTTTCAAAAAAACAACTATGTTGCCGTAAGTTTTAAATGCTACAATACCGTAATTTTCATAATATCTTTGATAAAAAGTAGAAGCAAAAGACAATACAAAGTCAGAATATACTAAATTAAGCAGTAAAAAAATACGGGTTAAATGCAAATCGCGGCATTAAAAATTTAGCGGCATTTGCTAAAAAGCAATAAAAATTTCCCGGTATTTGAGCGTAGCGAGTTCCGTGGGAATTTTTATTGCTTGCAGCGTGCCGCGTGCAAATTTTTTGTCAGCCGCGTGAGTTTTCTTGGTTCGTTCTTTTGCTAAATCAAAAGAATGAACATGAATAAAAAAGTAAATAAAAATATAATAAAGTACATACAAAGCCGCAACGTAAATAAAAAGAAAATAAAACAAAAAACAACAAGCAAAATATTTGCCTGCTGTTCGTTTTTATAAAATATATTATAATATATTATTATGCTATAATATCGCCTATGAGATAATCTGATGGTCGGCTTCTCTCCTGTTATGGAGAGGTGGTGAAGCAATGAGCACTTACGAAGCGTTATCGTTAATGGTAGCTTTCGGTATTCTTGTTGCTACCATTATTTCTGCTAAACGCTAAATAGCATTAAAATGAAATAAGGCCACCGTGGCCGGCAGCCTTTCTTTCAATTCTCAAAAAATTCAGAGGAGAGGACTGACGCGCCAACATCAGGTTATCTCTCTTTCATTATTATAACCTTTATAATTATCAATGTCAAAAGGGCGCAGCATTACGCTGCACCTTTTTGATTTACACCGTTCCGTCCTCTAAAATTCCCAGCTTGCGCCGCCAGTAACGGCTGTACACCGCCCCTGCCGGGTTGTTGGCAAGCACGCGGTCTTTGGTAATAAGGCACGATACCGGCGCTTTGCTGGCCATGGTAAACTGCATATCATGCCCAACGCATAAGCCTACAATAAAATTCAGTTCCGTACCCGCGCTGTTTAAAAGCTGCGCCTGCGTTCTGGGGTTGCACATGGCTTCATGCTTGCCGGGCTTTATTTTTTCCAGCTCCAGCATCTCTTTATCAACCGAGCAGACCTTGCAGCAAACCGATTCCACCACAAAGCCCTGGTTTTTAAAATACTGCGCGCAAAAATGCGCTTCGTTGGCAAGTCCTATGCAAAAGGCAATGCCTATTTTCTTCACGCCAAGTTCTTTGGCAAAAAACGCACTTTCTTCAAGGCGCGTCATTTTCATATAATTGCGGCTTTCGGTTGCCGACGAGGCACGCATCATCCTGCGGTCATCTTCGCTGTAAAATCCACAGACCTCCTCATGTGAATATTTTGTACAGTTCTGGCCCTCCGTATAGCATTTGTGATGCGGGCAAAATGCACAATTCATAATAAATCCCTCCTCCGCTGCCTGCCTTGTTATTATTCTGCGGCGGCGCCTTTAAATCCTCTTATCTTAATTGATACTTTTTTACACATTTTCATACCGCTGCAACCTATTTTTAACTGGAAATACTTCCTATTTTATGGTATTATTGTAGTTGTATCTTTATGTAATTTTTTAAACAAAAGTCACAGCAAGGCAGGCTTATAATATGGAAGAAAATCTGTTCAGCTATCCGGCAGTGCTCAACCTTAACGGCAAACGCTGCGCCGTTATCGGCGGCGGCAAGGTTGCCCTGCGCAAAGTACGCACGCTTCTTGCTTCCGGCGCACAGGTTACGGTTACCGCGCCTGCGGCGGATGCAGCTTTAATAAAACTGGCCGGTGAAGGCCGCATTGCCTTAAACCTGCGCGGCTACCAAAAAGGTGATGCCGACTGCTTTCTGGCGGTTGCCGCAACGGACGACGCAGCACTAAACCGCATTATTGCACAGGATGCGCCATGCCTTGTTAACGTTATAACAGAGCCGGAACTTGGAAATTTCAGCGTACCCGCCCAACGCAGCAGCGGCAGGTTAACCTTTACCGCTTTCGGCGGAGGGCTGCCTGCATTCTCACGCCTTTTGGCACAGGATATGGCTAAAACCTACGGCGGTAATTTTGCCGCTTTTGCGGATTTTCTGGCAGAGGCACGCCAAAAATTACAGCAGCTGCCGCTGACACCCGCACAGCGCACTGCCTTCTGGCGGGAAACGCTTGATGAAGAAAGTATTGGCCTTTTGCACGAAGGCCATCTGAATATATTAAAGGAGCGCATTACAAATGCAATTAATAGTTTTAGGGCTGAACCATAAAACCGCGCCGGTTGAAGTCCGCGAAGGCTTTAACTTCAGCGCCGACCGCATAGCCCGCATTCTGCGCCGCCTGCGCAATTATGACAACCTCGACGAAGCAGTGCTGCTTTCCACCTGCAACCGCACCGAGTTTTACATGGTGCTGGAAGAACCCGTAAGCGGCATGAAGTTCATCCAAACGCTGGTTAAGCATCTGGCGGGCGACGGCTACAAAACAGAATACTTTTACAACTTGAGCGGCGTCAACTGCGTGCGCCATCTGTTTAAAGTGGCTTCCAGCCTCGATTCGCTGGTTATCGGCGAAGGGCAGATTTTAAGCCAGATTAAAAACGCTTACCAGATTGCCCGCGAAAACTCCATGACGGGCACGATTTTTAATACCATTTTTAACCGCGCTATTGCCACCGGCAAGCGCGTGCGCACCGAAACCAAAATCGCTTACAGCTCGGTATCGGTATCAAGCGCCGCCGTTGACCTTGCCATGGATATTTTGGGCAGCATTGAAGACGCCAATATTTTAGTGCTTGGCGCAGGGCGCATGAGCGAACTTACCGCGCGCCATTTAATTGACAAAGGCGCCAAAACGATTTTTGTAAGCAACCGCAATTTTGACCACGCCAAAGAGCTTGCCGACAAGTTTAACGGCACGGCCATTGCCTACAATAAATATCTTGAGCAGGCCGAAACTTCGGACATCATCATTACCAGCACCGGCGCGCCGCATTACGTTATCCGCGAAAAGGATATGCGCGAAGTAACCGCCAAACGCGGAGGCAGGCCGCTGATTTTAATTGATATTGCCGTACCGCGCGACGTTGACCCCAAAGTTGCGCAGCTGCCCGGCATTACGCTTTATAATATCGACGACCTGGAAGGCGTTGTTGATACCAACAAGCATTTCCGCACGCACGAAGCCAAAATGGCGGAAGCAATTATTGAAGAAGAAATTTCCGAGCTTAAAGAGCGTCTGCGTTATTTAACCATGCGCCCCGTTATGGTGCAGCTGCACGAAAAAATGAACTTTCTGCGTGAAAAGGTGCTGAAACGCGCCTTTGCCAAAATGCCGGAACTTACGGAACACGAACGCCGCATTATCGACATTATGACGCAGCGCCTGGAACATAAATTTCTGCGCGAGCCGATGACGGCCATGAACGCCGCTGCCGGAACGCCGGACGAAGAACGCCTGCGCAAAGTTATTTGCGAGCTGTTTTTGCTGAACGATAAAGGAGAGGACTACATCGGCGATGAAAACAAATTTGATTATTGGGACTAGGCAGAGCCTTTTAGCCATGTGGCAGAGCAACTATATTGCCGGACGCCTGCGCGAGGAATACCCCGGCTGCGAGGTAACGCTTAAAAAGATAGTTACCAAAGGCGACCGCATTTTGGATGTGCCGCTGGCGAAAATAGGCGGCAAAGGCCTGTTTACCAAGGAAATAGAACAGGAACTTTTGGACGGCACCATTGACCTTGCCGTGCACAGTTTGAAGGATATGCCCACCGTACTGCCGGAAGGGCTGTGCCTGACGGCGATTACCGAGCGCGCAAACGCCGGCGACGCTTTTGTAAGCAACAAATATAACAGCATCGAAGAACTGCCTGAAGGCAGCGTACTTGGCACAAGCAGCCTGCGCCGCCGCGCGCAGCTTCTGGCCAGACGCCCGGACTTAAAAATTGTTGATTTGCGCGGCAACGTAGACACCCGCCTCAAAAAACTTGACGAAGGGCAGATGGATGCCATCATCCTCGCCGCCGCAGGGCTTACACGCCTCGGACACGCAGACAGAATTAAAGAAATCATTCCGCAAAGCTACTGCCTGCCTGCCGTTGGCCAGGGTGCGCTTGCCATTGAATGCCACACCGATAATTTTAAAGTCCGCCAGATGCTGGACTTTTTAAACGATACAGCCACCAAACAGGCAACCGATGCCGAACGCGCCTTTCTGGGCCTGCTCGAAGGCGGCTGCCAGGTGCCTATCGGCGTACACGCCGAAGTTAACGAAGGGCGCATTGCCATGGAAGCAGTTATTGCTTCTTTAGACGGCAGCACCGTGCTGCGCGACACCGCAGAAGGCAATGCTGCCGACGCCGTAACTTTAGGGCGCACGCTCGGACAAAAAATGCTTGATAACGGCGGCAGAGAAATTCTTGCCGCTATCCTGTAAGGAGAGGAATATATGACAAAACAAGGAAAAGTATATCTCATCGGCGCAGGCCCCGGCGACCCGGGCCTATTATCCATTAAGGCAATGGAATGTTTAAAAGCGGCAGACGCCGTTGTGTACGACCGTCTGGCCGACCCGCGCATTTTAGCCTATGCCCGCCCGGATGCGGAAATGGTTTACGTAGGCAAAGCCTCCGCCAACCATACCATGCGCCAGCCGGATATTAACAAACTGTTGGTAAAACTTGCTGCCGAAGGCAAAACCGTTGCCCGCCTTAAAGGCGGCGACCCCTTTGTATTTGGCCGCGGCGGCGAAGAAGCCATTGAGCTTCTGGAAGCAGGCCTGCCCTTTGAATTTGTACCGGGCGTAACCAGCGCCATTGCCGTTGCCGAATATGCCGGTATCCCCGTAACGCACAGACGCGTTGCCACAAGCTTTGCCGTTATTACCGGCCACGAAGACCCCACCAAAGGCGAAAGCACCATCAACTGGCAGGGCCTTGCCACCGCTGTTGATACGCTGGTATTTTTAATGGGCGTGGAAAACATTCCCAAAATTACGCAGAAACTTATTGAAAACGGACGCAGCGCCGATACCCCGGCCGCCGTTATCCGCTGGGGCACCCACCCTGAACAGCAAACCCTTGTTACCACCGTCGGTACTGCTGCCGCAGACGTTGCCGCCGCAGGGCTGAAGCCGCCTGCCATTTTTATTGTAGGCAACGTGGTAAAACTGCGAGAGCAGCTGCGCTGGTACGACAACAAGCCCCTGTTTGGCAAAACCATTGTTGTAACGCGCGCACGCTCTCAGGCCAGCGCCCTTACCAAACAGCTGGAAGCTGAAGGAGCAAAGGTTATTGAAGCGCCTTCCATTAAAATTGTGCCGCCCGAAACCTACGCCCCGCTTGACGAAGCAATAAAAAACATCCATACCTATAAATGGCTGGTGCTTACCAGCGCCAACGGCGTTAAAGCCTTCTTTGCACGCCTTGGCCACGCAGGGCTTGATGCCCGCGCTCTGGCAGGCGTAAAAATTGCCGCCATCGGCTGCGGCACCGCCAAAGCACTGCAAAGCTGCGGCGTTAAAGCCGACCTTGTTCCCTGCACCTACAAAGCGGAAGAACTTGCAGAAGCCCTTGCGCCCCAGCTTGAAAAGGGCGACAAAGTGCTTATTCCCCGCGCCAAAGAAGCGCGCGAAGTACTGCCCGAAACCCTGCGCAAACTCGGCGCGGAAGCAGACGTTATTACCGCCTACGAAACTGCGGCAGTATGCGAAAACGCAGCAGAACTTATGGAAGCGCTGCAAAATAAAGAAGTTGACATGGTTACCTTTACCAGCTCCAGCACCGTTACCAACTTTTTAAAAGTGCTGGGCGGCAGCAAAGAACTGCTTGAAGGCGTTGCCCTTGCTGCAATCGGCCCCGTAACCGCCGAAACCTGCCGTAAAAACGGTTTAACACCCGCCGTAACCGCCGGTACTTTTACCATTGACGGTTTAACGGATGCCATAAAAAGCTATTATATTAAGGAGTGATCACCATGGGCTTTCCCATTTACCGCCCGCGCCGCACACGCGCAACCGAAAACCTGCGCAGCATGATCCGCGAAACAGAGCTTTCCGTCAATGACTTAATCTATCCGCTTTTTGTCGTTCCCGGCAAAAACGTTAAACACGAAATCGAATCCCTGCCCGGCAACTATCACTGGTCGCTCGACCGCCTGCCGGAAGTGCTGGACGAAATTACCGAACTGAAAATCCCGGCAGTTATCCTGTTCGGCATTCCTTCTTACAAAAATGCCACCGGCAGCAGTGCCTGGGACATGGAAGAACCTGTACAGCAGGCCTGCCGCCTGATTAAAGAAAAATACCCCGACCTTGTAATCGTTACCGACGTATGCCTGTGCGAATACACCGAACACGGCCACTGCGGCGTACTGGAAAACGGCTGCACCGTAAATAACGACGCAACCCTGCCGCTTTTAGCCAAAGTTGCGGTATCCCACGCCAAGGCCGGCGCCGATATTATCGCCCCGTCCAATATGATGGACGGTTACGTTAAAGCCATCCGCACCGCACTTGACGAAGAAGGCTTTACCAATATCCCCATCATGGCATATTCCGCAAAATTTGCTTCCGCTTATTACGGCCCGTTCCGCGCCGCAGCCGATTCCGCACCGGAACACGGCGACCGCAAAGGCTACCAGATGGACCCTGCCAACAGCGACGAAGCACTGCGCGAAGTTGAACTTGATATTGAAGAAGGCGCCGACATTGTTATGGTTAAACCGGCGCTGGCCTTTATGGATATCATCCGCCGCGTAAAGGACACCTTTAACCGCCCGCTATGCGTTTACAACGTAAGCGGCGAATACGCCATGGTTAAAGCAGCTGCCGAAAGAGGCTGGATTGACGAAAAACGCATTGTTATGGAAACCCTTACCGGTTTTAAACGCGCCGGTGCCAAAATGATTATTACCTACCATGCCCTTGACGCAGCACGCTGGCTGCGCGGAGAATAGGAGGACGACATGCAGCACGCAAAATCTGAAGCCGCTTTTGAAGAAGCAAAACAATATATTCCCGGCGGCGTTAACAGCCCTGTGCGTTCATTCCGCAGCGTAGGCGGCGTACCGCCCATTATTGCCGGCGGCGCAGGCAGCAAACTTACCGATATCGACGGCAACGAATATATCGACTACGTTTTAAGCTATGGCCCGCTGCTGTTGGGCCACGCGCACCCGGTTGTTACCGAAGCCATAAAAAAAGCTGCTGAAAAAGGTTCTTCCTACGGCGCACCGACACTTGCCGAAACCGAACTTGCCAAACTCGTATGCCGCCTTGTTCCTTCCATGGACATGGTACGCATGGTAAACAGCGGCACCGAAGCCACCATGAGCGCACTGCGCCTGGCACGCGCCTATACCGGACGCGACAACATTGTTAAATTCATCGGCTGCTACCACGGCCATCACGACAGCCTGCTCGTTAAGGCAGGCAGCGGCGCTGCAACTCTCGGTGTTCCCGATAGCCCGGGCGTACCGAAAAATGTTGCCGCAAACACCATTACCATTCCGTTTAACGATGAAGCCGCACTGGAAGAAGTATTCCGCACACAAGGCGAAACCATTGCCGCCGTTATTATGGAACCCACCCCCGGCAATATGGGCCTTGTGCTTCCGCATGACGGCTACCTTGCCAAAGTACGCGAAATTACCAAAAAATACGGCGCACTCCTTATCTGCGACGAAGTTATGTCCGGCTTCCGCTCCTCGCAGGGCGGTTCGCAGGGTTTATACGGCATCGACCCGGATATTACCTGCTTAGGTAAAGTTATCGGCGGCGGGCTGCCGGTAGCTGCCTACGGCGGCAAACGCGCCATTATGGAAATGGTTGCGCCTGTCGGCCCCATGTACCAGGCAGGCACCTTAAGCGGCAACCCGCTGGCTATGGCTGCCGGTATTGCCAACCTTACCTACATGGAAGAACACAATGTATGCGCAGCGCTTGAAAGCCACACAGCCATTTTGGTTGGCGGCCTGCAACGCGCGGCAGAAAAAGCAGGCGTGCCCGTACAGTGCCACCGCCTCGGTTCCATGTTCACCGTATTCTTTAACGATAAACCCGTTACGGATTACGCATCTGCCGCTACCAGTGATTTGGATGCCTTCCGCATCTACTTCCACAGCATGCTGGAGCAGGGCATTTACCTGCCGCCTTCCCAGTTCGAAACCAACTTTATCTCGCTGGCCCATACGCCGGAAGATATTGAAAAAACCATTGCTGCTGCCGAAAAAGCCTTCAGCGATGTAGCGGCAAGCAAAAAATAAAATATTTAAAAATTTTTAAACGCCACCGGGAGTAATTACCAATTATTCCTGATGGCGTTTTTATCTTTTCAATCAGATATTCGTATGCTATAATATTGAACGCCTCCCAATTTTGAAAGGAGGTGTACACATGGAGGTTCCTTACGAGCGAATCATTGAGCTGTTACTTGCTCCGTTATTTGTCGGCTTTATCGTAGCTTATTTTTCCTATTGGCTCAATAACCACAAATAATAAAAAGTAACTTTTTGCCGTACAGTTGCAGCTGTACGGCTTTATTTTTTACATGAAAAAAGGACGTGTTGCAGCACGCCCATTTTTCATTACCTCATGGAGGTTCCTTTTCGAATCTATGATTATAATATATCCAACTAAACTTTTTGTCAAGAACCGTATTTATTTAACAATTACGTTCTTCACTGCCTGGCGGATTCTTTCCATGCCGTTTTTGGTAGAAGCAAGGCTGTCGATATACATCATTGAATACTGCGCGCCGATATAGTTGCGGAAGCGGTTGAAATGTTCGCCTTCCAGCTCAGCTTTAGTCATGCCGTAATCTTTGGCTGCAATCTGTTTAAGAATGGCAACTGATTTCTGGCAGGCTGGGCCGCTGAGTACAAAGTCGTGGTCGCCGAGGCTTACAATGTAGCCTTCCTGCTTATGCGGCGTAGGAATGGTGTTATCGCTGTTTACAAGGCCGAGTTTTACGGCATCCTTACCGGCGATAATAGCCGCTGCCTTTAAGTAACCGGCAACAACCTGCTCGTCTTTGCCTGTCGGAATGGTATGTGCGCAGGCCTGAGCAACAATTTCTTCCACCGGGAACCCGCGGTAAATAACTTCGGCAATACTTAAAATATGGTGCGCGCCGGTAGCGGCAATGGTGTATTCAGGCAGCGAAGCCTGGTCTTTCTGCCACTGGAATACCAGCGGTTTTGCCAAATCGTGCAGCGCCTGTGCGGAAATGATAATATCGCGGCTGATGTCGCTGTTAAAAATGTCCTTATAGGTATTGTAAATGCCTTCGGAAATGCACAGGTTAGCGGCCGTATGCGTTGCCAGCCCGCCCGGATAAGCATGGTGGCTTGCGTAGCCGCTGCCAGGTGCGGAATAGAACGGCTGCGGCAGTTTGCCGCTGTACGGAGGCAGCAGCTGTTCGGCGGAAATTTTGGAAGTATCAAGCAAACCGGCAGCTGCCAGCTTATTGTACAGCGCGCGTTTGCTGCCCGGCAGCTGATAATTTTCCATAAATGCCGGATTGGGGTTATTGATAATTTCTGCCGTCATGCTTCTTAAAGTGCTGTCTTTAATGCTGCTGACTGCATCCTGAATTTTTTTGTACGAAAGCTGCACCAGCTCAGCATCTTTGGCAAGAGGCACTGCGTCAGGCAGCTTATTGTAATTTGCGGCTTTTACTTTTGCACCTGCGGCAAAGGTCATACCCGGCACGTTAAGCATAGCGGCGCCAATGGCAGCACCGGCTGTAAGCTGTAAAAATTTTCTGCGGGAAATTTTTTCATTCAGATTAGTCATTTTTACTCCTCCAAATCAAACGTATTTCAAGATACTCTGATTATAACGGAGGATTATTCAGCCGCCATTAAGGATATGTTAAATTTTAGCTGAAAACTGCCAAATTTAACGTATTCCTGCAAAAAGAAAAGGCATACGCTATTAGCGCATGCCCGCAAAATTTTTTATTGTTCTTCGTTTTGCTGTACTTCCAGTGCAGCCAGGCTGAACTCGGTAATTTTTCCTTTTTTGTCAAGCGTAAACACAATGCTTACGGCAGGCTCTTTAGAAAAACCTGCAATGTAGGTAAGGCGGTCGGCTTTGTCAAAACGCTCAAACGAAAAGAACTTGGTTTCCTTATGTTTGCCAAATTTTTCCTGCACCTGGCGCTGCATGGCAATAAAAGTGTTAACGTTCATTTGTTTGGCAAGGTCTGCCGACATGGCTTTTTCAGCATCCTTGTAGCCCAAAGTGTCGCTGGCAACCAGCGCCGTAATAACCTTCTGTGCAGAGCCTTCCGCATCATTCAGCGCGCTGCTGTTTTCGGTTGCAAAGCAGCTTGCAGCAAAAGCCAGCGTTAAAACCGTGGTTAATAGCAAAATAAATTTTTCATAAAATCGCCTCCGCTAATTATTTATATTTTCCGCTTATGCGGATTATTTACTGCTTAACATGTACATGGGGTCTACAAACTGCTCGTCTACCAGCACTTCAAAGTGGATGTGCGGGCCGGTGCTGTAACCGCTGCTGCCTGCAAAACCGATAATATCGCCTTTGCGCACGGCTTCGCCTTCCGTTACGGCAATGCCGCTCATATGCCCGTACGCGGTTTCGTAACCGTTGCCGTGGTCAAGTTTTACATAGCGCCCGTAACCGCCGTTCCAGCCTGCCTGTTCTACCGTACCGGCTGCCGAAGCATATACCGGCGTGCCGAAATCAACGGCAATGTCAATGCCCGGGTGCCAGTCATAGCCGCCGCCAACCGGAGCCATGCGCCCGCCGTAAGGCGAACTGATTGTGCCGCCTTCACCAGGCCATAAATCCGGAAAAGCATTCAGCGAATTGCTGCGTTTTTCCATCGCCAGAAGCAGCTCTTTCATGGAAGTTTTCTTGTCGTCAATCTGCTGTTTTATATTTTTGTTCTGCACGGTTAAAATGTCAAGCATTTCAATCATGCCAAATTCTGCCGGGCCGCCCTGCCCTGTGTAGCCGGGCTTAACATCCGCCGGAGCGCTCTCCTGCTGCGGCGCGGCAAGTTTCATTCCTGCTTCCGGGTCGCGTATCAGCGCGCGGCGCAGGCGGCTTTCCAAAGTAGCCATTTCGTTTATGTCGCGCAGCATTTTTTCGTTATCATCCAAAAGCCCCTGCATGCGTTCTTCGTACTCCGCTTTGTGCGCACGGTACTCGGCAAATTCCTGCTGCTGCGCATGGTAGCGCACAAAGGCAAACGCCGCGTAAACGCCAAAGCATACGGCGGCAGCGGCAAATACTGCACCGGCCTTAAACACAAGCGCAGGTATTTTATAGCTTTTGCCATTGGGAAGGGTGAATGTATAAAACTTGCTGCTTTTCATTTTTATGCCCTCTTATTTAAAATAACCAAAACGCCTGCCCACTGCCAGCACTCTGCGGCCGATAAAGGGAATATCCTCCAGGTCTTCTTTGGTAAGGCCGCCGAATCCTGCCAGGGCAACTGCGTAAACCGGCACGGCAACAATCATTGCCGCAAGAATGGCCCACGCGCCAAAACCCTGCGCCGCCACAAGCACGCCGTACACGGCAGCACCCATCAGCGACGAAGCAAGCGCCGGTTTAAAAATGCCGTCAAGGCTCAGCGAATAATGTGCATGTTTATAAATAAATACCATATTAAGCAGCGCTGCAATGCCAAAATCGGCAAGCGTTGCCAGAGAAGCGCCGTTAATGCCCAGCTCAGGCCGTGCGGTAAGAACCCAGCTTAAGCAAACTTTAATTGCTGCGGCAAGTATCATGGCAATAACGGGCAGTGCGGTTTTGCCAAGCCCCTGCAAAATGCCGGTGCTTATCTGGTGCAGCCCCAAAAGGAAAATGCCGAAGCTCATGGTGCGGATTGCCCCCGCCGCGCCCGGCGCATTGTAAATTAAGGCAGCAACATCGCCCGCTAAAAAGTACAGCCCCACGGAACACGGCATGGTTATAATCATTGCCACGCGGAAGGCCGTGCTTATTTTAGCCTTAATGCCGGCCGCGTCCTTTAACGTGCGCGATTCGGAAATGGCAGGCACAAGATTTATCGTCATGGCCGCCGTAAAAATAGTGGCAAGGTTAACAAGCGGCACCGCCATGCCGGTTAAATAACCAAACAACTCCGTCGATTCGCCGACGCTGAACCCCGCCGCTTCAAGCCGCTGCGGCACAATCAGCAAATCAAGGTTTGCCACAACCGGCAGCATCAGGCTCGAAAGCGATACCGGCAGCGCCAGTTTAAGCAGGCGCATAATAATTTTGCCCGCCGCCTCCGGCTTTTTGGCCGCCACCGCGCCCTGCATTTTATCCTTCAGGCTGCGTTTAAGCCGTGCGTAAAACCACATCAGCACCAGCAGCGCGCAGAATGCACCCACGCCGGCGCCCATGCTTGCGCCGCCTGCCGCATATTCCAGCCCGTAAGGCATAAACATGTAGGCAAACACAATCATGGTAACAACGCGCATCAGCTGTTCCACAACTTCGGAAGCCGCCGTCGGCAACATAATCTGCCAGCCCTGCAAATAACCGCGGAAGCTGGCCAGAAAGGTTACAAAAAATACTGCCGGCGCCAGCGCGATAATGGAATAATAAGCGCGGGCATCGCGAATCCAGTGGTTTTCAATCAGCCAGCCTGCGCCGAACCACAGCGCCGACGAGAACACCAGACCGCTGATAAAAAGCAGCCGCAGCGATACGTTAAACACCCTTTTGGCGCCAAAAAAATCGTTTTCCGCCACTTTTTCAGCAGTGATGATGGAAATTGCCACCGGTATGCCTGCCGACGATACCGTTATCGCCATTAAATAAATCGGAAAGCCCATCTGGTACAGCCCAATGCCTTCGCCGCCCAGAATACGCGATAAAATAATCCAGTTTACGGAGCCGATAACCTTAACCACCATACTGGAAGCCGTAAGTATTAACGTGCCCTTTAAAAATTTTTTATTGCCTGTACTGCCGTTATTTTCTGACATACGCGCCGTCCTAATCCTAAAAATAAATACTCATTATAATTATCGCTTTAAAAGCCTTTTTTGACAAGCCCTTTATAGTTTTTTCACAAAATGTTGCGTGTTGCCGCCGTAGTTATTGCACTTTAGGCTGCAAATTGCTACAATTAAAATATAAAATTACGGACGGAGGTTAAACAATGAAAAAATTCCTTGCTTGTTCCCTTATTGCCATGCTGGCATGCGGCGCGCTTTTGGCCGGCTGCGGCGGCGATAAAAAAGACGAAGCTGCCGCAGGCAAAACCAAGGCCGCTTTTGTTTATGTAAGTTCCGCCAAAGACGGCGGCTATTCCATGGCGCATGAGCTCGGCCGCCAGTACGTTGCCAAAAACATGCCCGATGTAGAAACATCCTTTATGGAATCGGTACCCGAAGGCGCCGACTCCGAGCGTGTTATCAACCAGCTTGCCGCACAGGGCAACAAAATCATCTTCACCACCAGCTTCGGTTATATGGACCCCACCATTAACGTAGCCAAAAAATTCCCGGATATTACCTTCCTGCACTGCTCCGGTTTTAAAACCGCGCCCAACGTTGGCACCTACTTTGGCCGCATGTATGAAGCGCGCTACGTAACCGGCATTGTTGCGGGCAAACAGACCAAAACCAACACCATCGGCTTTGTAGCCGCATTCCCGATTCCGGAAGTTATCCGCGCCATTAACGCCTTTACCCTTGGCGTGCAGAGCGTTAACCCGGACGCTAAAGTAAAAGTTCTGTGGACCAACACCTGGTATAACCCCTCCACCGAAAAACAGGCAGCGTTAACGCTAATTGACGCCGGTGCAGACGTTATTGCCCAGCACCAGAACACCCCCGGCCCGCAGCAGGCTGCCGAAGAACGCGGCGTTTACGGCATTGGCTACAACGTGGATATGTCTGCCAACGCACCTAAGGCTTCCCTTACTTCCGCCATCTGGAACTGGGGTCCCTACTATGAAAAAACCATTAAAGAAGTACAGGCAGGCACCTGGAAATCTTCCGCTTACTGGGGCGGCATGAAAGACAAAGTTGTAGATATTGCCCCCTACGGCCCGGCTGTAACGGACGAAACCAAAAAACTGGCTGACGCTGCCAAACAGAATATTATCGACGGCAAACTTGTTGTTTTTGCAGGCCCTCTGTATGACCAGACCGGCGCAGAACGCGTACCGGCAGGGCAGGCTCTTACCGATAAGGATTTGCTTTCCATCGACTGGTTTGTTAAAGGCGTAGACGGACAGATTAACAAATAACACATTTTCAACAGGCGGCTCATGGTATATCCATGTGCCGTTTTGTTCTTTGCAGGCTTTAACAGGAGAAAACCATGATTGATAAAATTAAAATACGCGGGGCGCGCGTGCATAATTTAAAAAACGTTAATGTTGATGTGCCGCTGAACACCATAACTGCCATTGCCGGTGTTTCCGGCAGCGGCAAATCTTCGCTGGCACTGGGCGTGCTGTACGCCGAAGGTTCGCGCCGCTATCTGGAAGCGCTCAGCACCTATACGCGCCGCCGCATGACGCAGGCCGCCAAAGCGCAGGTGGACGAAGTTTTGTACGTGCCTGCCGCGCTTGCACTGCACCAGCGCCCCGGCGTGCCTGGCATACGCAGCACCTTCGGCACTGGCACCGAGCTTTTAAACAGCCTGCGCCTGATGTTTTCACGCCTGGCAAGCCACCGCTGCCCCAACGGGCACTACGTGCCGCCGACGCTTGCCGTTGCCGCCGAGCAGCAGCTTACCTGCCCGGAATGCGGCGCCAGGTTCTGGCCGCCCGGTGCGGAAGAACTTGCCTTTAACAGCCAGGGAGCCTGCCGCACCTGTGACGGTACCGGCCTTGTACGCAATGTTGACCTTGCAGCCCTTGTGCCGGATGAAAGCCTTACTATCGACGAAGGCGCAGTTGCCCCATGGAATACGCTGATGTGGTCGCTGATGACAGACGTCTGCCGGGCAATGGGCGTGCGCACCAACGTGCCCTTCCGCGACCTTACGCCGGAAGAAAAAGAAATCGTTTATCACGGCCCTGCCGAAAAGAAACATATTTTTTACAAAGCCAAAAGCAGCAACCAGGCAGGCGAACTTGATTTTACCTATTACAACGCGGTTTACACTGTGCAAAACGCGCTGGCCAAAGTTAAGGACGAAAAAGGCATGAAGCGCGTGGAAAAATTTTTAAAGCAGGAAACCTGCCCGGACTGCGGCGGCTCCCGCCTTTCGGACGCTGCACGCGCCCCGCGTCTGCGCGGCATTGGGCTTGACGAAGCCTGCCGCATGACGCTTACAGAACTTACCGGCTGGGTAAACGGCGTTCCCGGCACCCTGCCGCCGGAAATGCGCCCCATGGCAGCCAGCATCTGCGAAAGCTTCTAAACCGCTGCCAAAAGGCTGATGGATTTGGGGCTTGGCTATTTAACGCTCGACCGCGCAAGCAGCACCCTTTCCACCGGCGAACGCCAGCGCATGCAGCTTGCCCGCGCCGTACGCAACCGCACCACCGGCGTTTTATATGTGCTTGACGAGCCTTCCATAGGGCTGCACCCCTCCAACATTGTAGGGCTTACCGGCGTTATGCACGATTTAGTGGCAGACGGCAACTCCGTTGTGCTGGTTGACCACGACACCCAGATTTTAAAAGAAGCGGGCTGGCTGATTGAAATGGGGCCGGAAGCAGGCGCCAAAGGCGGACAGGTTATTGCCGAAGGAACCATAGCGGAAATTGCGCAGAATAAAAATTCCAAAATAGGCCCGTTTTTAAAGGCGGAAAGCTCGGTAATACGCAAACAGGCAGCAGCGGAAGAAATGTTTGCCGCAGGGCGCATCCACCTTGAAACGGGCGCCATCCATACCGTAAAGCCGCTTGCGGTTGATATACCCAAAGGCAGGCTTACGGTTGTAACCGGCGTAAGCGGCAGCGGCAAAACAACGCTGATTCTGGAAAGCCTTGTGCCCGGGCTTACGGCCGCCACAAGCGGGCAAAAGCTGCCGGAGCACGTGCTTAACGTGCAGACCGACGGCATACACAGCGTAAAACTTATTGATGCCACGCCGATTGGCATTAACGTGCGCTCCACCGTTGCAACCTACGCCAACGTGCATGACGAACTGCGCAAAATTTTTGCCAGAACGGAAGACGCCAAAACGCTCGGCTTTAAAGCAGGCGATTTTTCGTACAACACCGGCAAGCTGCGCTGCCCCACCTGCGACGGCACCGGCGTAATTAACCTTGACGTGCAGTTTCTGCCGGACGTGGAAATACCCTGCCCAGACTGCCGCGGCAGCCGCTATGGCAAAGACGCCGCCAAAGTAAAATACCCGGCTGCCAACGGGCAGAACTGCTCCCTGCCTGATTTAATGGACATGGACATCAGCACCGCGCTTACCGCCTGTGCGGATTTAAAAACCGTGCGCCAGCGTTTGCAGGTTTTAAAAGATTTAGGGCTCGGTTACCTTACGCTCGGCGAAGAAACACCAAGCCTTTCGGGCGGCGAAGCGCAAAGGCTGAAACTGGCCAGCGAAATGGGCAAAAGCCAGAGTGATGCCGTTTTCATCTTCGACGAACCAACCATCGGGCTGCACCCGCTTGATGTAAGAACGCTGCTGGACGTATTCCAGCGGCTGATTGACAGCGGCGCAACCGTTATCGTTATCGAACACGACCTTGACGTTATCCGAAACGCCGACTACATCATAGACATGGGGCCTGGCGGCGGCAATGAAGGCGGCACAGTTGTTGCCTGCGGCACGCCCGCACAGATTAAAGCCGCACCTGCAAGCGTTACCGGCAAATTTATATAAAAACACCGCACAGTGCTTCTAAACACTAAAATATCAATTTTGGCAAAGCAAATTTTAAGAGAGGTGATACGCCTTGTTATACACCTGTTTTTATAAATCGCCATTAGGCTGCATAACCATGGCCAGCGACGGCACTGCCTTAACCGGGCTGTGGTTTGACGGGCAAAAATATTTTGCCGAAGGGCTGACAGAAACTGCCGCAGCTAAAACTCTGCCAGTTTTTGATGAAGCCGTGCGCTGGCTGGATATTTATTTTAGCGGCCGCAGGCCGGATTTTACGCCGCCGCTAAATTTGGAAGGAACAGCCTTCCGCAAAGAAGTATGGCAGCTGTTGCTGCAAATTCCTTACGGCCAAACCACTACTTACGGCGAACTTGCTGCGCAGCTTGCCGCGCATAGAGGATTAAAACGGATGTCCGCACAGGCAGTTGGCGGCGCGGTTGGGCATAACCCCATAAGCATTATTGTGCCCTGCCACCGCGTAGTTGGCACAGGCGGCAGCCTAACAGGCTACGCAGGCGGTTTGGCTAAAAAACTGGCACTGCTGAAACTTGAAGGAATTGATACCGCAAATTTTACCATGCCCGCTAAAGGCACGGCACTGTAAAAAGCATAAAAATAAACCTTGCTGTTTAACTTAAACAACAAGGTTTTCTTTTTTATAACATCGTTTGCAGTTTTTTCCTGTCCGTTTTGCCGCTTTCGTTTTTCGGCAGGGCGTCTATAAAAATTATGCGCTTTGGCAGTTCATGCTCCGTAAGTTTTCCGTGCAGCTTCTGCAAAAGGCCGGTTTTATTCAGCCCGCGGCCAACTACAAACACCGTCAGCAAATCTTTGCCGCCGCTTTTTTCCGCAAGCGCCGCTGCATCCTCAACGCCGCCGCAGTCAAGCAGCGCGCTTTCAACCTTCAAGCCGGAAACTTTAATGCCGTTAATGTTATACATATCATCGCGGCGCCCTAAAAAGTGCAGCATGCCGTTTTCATCAATGCTGCCGCAGTCGCCAAGCGTTGCCGGGCATTTTACGCCGGCAACGTGAAATTTGGTGTCTATATAAATTTCGCCATCGCGCACGCTTACGCCAACGCCCTTAAACGGACGGCCTATCAACGTGCGGTCGCCAGTCATTTCTCTGTCTTTAATGTAGGTTATATAGTTTAACTCGCTCGCGCCGTAATACAGCGTCATTTCCGCATTGGGCAGTACGGCTTTTACTGCGTCCAAATCGTTTTTATCAAACCCCTGCGAACCGGCAATAATGCTTTTAACGCAGTTCAGCGGCGCTTTGCAGCCGCGCGCCAAAAGGCGCAGTTTGGTTGGTATTAAATAAACAACATCGCAGCTGTGCTTTAAAATCATTTCCTGCCACAGGCGCGGGCGGAATTTACCGGCAGCAGCCACCGAAGCACCGGCATAAAGCGCGCCCATATATAAATTAAGGTTGCCGGTAAAAGCCAGGCTGCCCTGTGCAAACATGCAGCTGTCCGGCGTTACGCCAAACACGCGGTTCTGCTCCTCAAAAAAGCCTGCCCAGCTTTCATAAGTGCGGAACAGCACTTTGGCCCTGCCGGTTGTGCCGCTGGTCATGGCACCCATGCAGGCTTCAGGCGGCGGCACAATATCCTTTAAATGCTCCGTATCCGCTTCCTGCGGTGCCAGCACCGGCACATTGTCCGTTCCGGCAAAGGCAATAAACTCAATAAACTGCTGCGCTATTGCTGATTTTTTTATAAAATACACCCTGCGTGCGCCGCCAGCCGTTTTTCTGCGTTCACGCGCCAGAGCGGCAAGTTCGCCGTAGGTATAAGTATGTTCTTCTGTTATTAAAGCCGCCTTTTCGGGCGGCTTTTCTGCAATCAACTGCAAATAGTCCATATTAACATCTCTCAATCAAAAGTGCCGTGCCAACGCCGCCAGCTGCCGCTACGGACGCCGCACCAAACCTGCCGCCGCGCTTTTGCAGTGATTTTAACAGGTGCAGCAAAATAATTGCTCCCGAAGCTCCATAAGGGTGCCCATACGCCAGCGCGCCGCCGAAAACATTATAGCCGTCTTCATGCCCCGGAAAGGCACGGCTGAACATAACATCGATAACGGCAAAGGCTTCGTTCAGTTCAAAGCAGTCTATCTGCGTATGCGAAAGCCCGGCCCTTTGCAGCAGCGCATTAAGCGCAAGAATTGCGCTTTTGGGGCTTACCAATGGGTCGCCGCCAGCTGCCGCGCTGTGCCGCACTTTGGCCTGCACCGCAAGGTTATGCGCTTTGGCATAGCTTTCGCTTGCCAGCAGCACAAACGCCGCGCCGTCATTAGTCAGGCAGGCATTGGCAGCATTGGTAAATCTGCCGCCTTCCAGCACGCAGGGCAGCCTGTCCAAAAGACGCTGGCTCATTTTGGGGCGTATGCCTTCATCGCGCACCGCGCCGAAGCACGGCACTATAATATCACTTAAAGCTCCGTCTGCCGCTGCCTGTGCCGCCAGCTTATGGCTGCGCAGAACCCAGGGGTCGCTTTCCGCACGGCTGATATGCTCACGCTCTGCTGTAAGTTCCGCTCCCTCCAGCATAACCGTTTCGCGGTGAATGCCCGGCATGAACTTGGCCACGCTGTAAGTTTCTTCGCCCTTATAATCGGGGTGGTTGGCGTTGTAACCGCGCCGCGGCTGGGTAGATGTGCTTTCAAACCCGCCGGCAATAATTATATCCGCCTCGCCTGCTTCAATTTTTGCCGCCGCCATTGCCACGGCTTCCAGCCCGCTGCCGCACTGCACGTCCACGCTTACGGCGGGTATGCTTTCCGGCAGCCCGGCTTCCAATGCCGCCAGCCGCGCAATGTTGCCGCCAGCGCCCACGCCGTTGCCGCAAATTATCTGCTGCGGCACAACATTATATTTTTCCGTTACCGCTTTCAGCACCGCTGCGCCCAAAAGCTCTGCCGGTACGTGCCTGTACACGCCGCCCGTCAGCCCAATATAGCTGCGCAGCCCGCCAATTAAACAAACCTTATCCATCAGCGCCCGCCGCCAATCGCTCTTTGAATGGGCGCCGTAATATACGCCGCCGCTATGCACTTAACCACATCCATCGGAATAAATGGCAAAGCGCCGGTAACAACGGCTTCTTCCCAACCGATGCCGGTAATGAATTTAAGCTGCGCCACGCCCAGAAGGTAAATTACCGGTATGCCGATAACAACGCCCAAAAACGCGCAGCGCTTAAAGCCATAGTTATTGCCGCGCAGCCAGCTGATGATAAGCGCTGCCACTAAAAAGCCGAAAATATATCCGCCGGTAGGCCCAAACAGTTTGCCGGGCCCTGCCGTGCCGCCCGTAAACACCGGCAGCCCCGCAAGCCCCATTAAAAGGTATGCGCACATGGTAATAAGCACCTGCCGCGGCGTAAGCAAAAAGCCCAAAAGATTTACAAACACCGTTTGCAGCGATATTGGCGACAGCGAAAACGGCAGCGGAATTATTATATAAGCCGATACACAGTTCATCGCCATTAAAAGCGCCATTTTTACCATCTCGCGGACACCGTCCGGCCTGTTTGTGCCATTCATTGTTTTAACTCTCCTTTATACCTACCGTAAACAGCTCACGCCCGCCGCAGTAACCGTCAAGCGACGCGCCGTTTTTGTATATGTCAATCTGTTCTCCCGCAAAAGCAGGCATTTTAAATTTAACGTCCCAGTTCAGCGGCAGCGGCTTATTTAAAGCGCGCCACAAATGCTCAATCATGCACAGCCCCGGTACAACGGGGTTTTCGCCGCGGTGAATGGAATTAGTATCGTCCACGGCATCAAGATAAGCGTTAATTTCCGGCTTATCAATAACAAAGCTCAGCTGTTTTTCGCCCTGCGGCACCGTTTCCGGCATTTCACCGGCACGCACCAGCGGGCGCAGCAGCGTTACCGTCAGCGAAGCCGCGCCTTCTTTATAAGCCTCGATAATACCCATGCGCGGCGGCGCCATTTTTACCGGACGCGTTGAGTAATCTCCGTTTTCCAGCACGGATGCTTTAATAACGGCTCTTGCCATTACCGCACCGTCATAAGTCGGGCCGTTGTATTCTGATAATGCCCTGATAAGTTTTAACATAGTTCACCACACCTTTACTTTTTAATTATAAGTTTTGCCGTTTTTATTGTCAACCTTTTATGTATTTATGGTTAACTTCATTTTTTTCAGACTTTTGCGAATTTATTTTTTGCTGTTTATTTTACACTTTTCTGCTTGTAAATACAATGCAAACTGCTATAATATAGTTATTTTCTCTGTTTAAAAACTTTTAAAAATAAGGAGCACAATCATGTCCGCAGTAAAAAACGCCGAAGGCACGCAAAAACTTTCCGTTTTTAAAATGACCTGGCCAATTTTTATTGAAATACTTTTGCAGATGATGGTCGGCAATGTCGACCAGTTCATGCTCAGCCATTACTCGCAGCACTCTGTTGCCGCCGTAGGCAACGCCAACCAGATTATCAATATCGTTATCCTCGCTTTAAGCGTAATCAGCATGGCAGCTACCATTTTAATTGCCCAGCACCGCGGCGCGGGCAACCGAGAAAAAGTTGCCGAAGTCTGCACCGTTGCCCTGCTTGCCAATATGGTTTTCGGCGTTATAATCAGCGCGGCGCTGTTTATTTTTGACGGTTTCTTTTTAAGCCTCCTGGATGTACCGGCAGATATCTGGGCTGAAGCCTCGCTCTTTTTGCGCTACATAGGGCTTTTTATTGTAGTACAGTCTGCCTATATCTCTTTTATTTCGTTCTTCCGCGGCTATTCCCTTTTAAAAATCACCATGATTACCTCCGTAGTGATGAACCTTATCAATATAGCGGGCAACTGCATTTTAATTCACGGCCTGGGGCCGATACCGTCGCTCGGCGTTTTGGGCGTAACCATATCCACCAACACCAGTAAGGTACTGGGGCTGCTTTTAATTTTATACTTTTTCCGCAAATTTATTGATATCCGCCTTTCGTTTAAATACCTGCGCCCCTTCCCCAAAAGCACGCTGTATAAAATTTTGTACCTGGGTCTGCCCTCCGGCGGCGAATCGCTTTCCTACCAGATTTCGCAGATGGTTATTATGCGCTTTGTTAACGTAATGGGCATTGTGGTTATTACCACCAAAATTTACGCCTACATTATCGCCATGTTTTCCTACATCTACTCGCAGGCGCTTGCCATGGCAACACAGATTATCGTCGGCTTTTTAATCGGCGCGGGCGATTTTGGACGCCGTTGAGCAGCGCGTGTGGAAAAACCATCCGCATTGCAGTTACCATCAGTACAACGGTAACGCTGCTTTTGTTTTTTAACAGCGACAGTATTTACGGTATTTTACCGATAACCCCGAAGTGCTGGAGCTGGGGCGTCATATCTTTTTAATAGAAGTGTTTTTGGAAGCCGGGCGCGCCGTGAACATGGTAATGGTTATGAGTTTGCAGGCGGCGGGCGATATTAAATGGCCGGTAACAACGGGGCTTGTTTCCATGTGGAGCGTGGCAACGCTTGGCGCGTGGTTCTTTGGCCTGCACCTTGGCTGGGGCCTGGTGGGCGTATGGCTTGCCATGTGCCTTGATGAATGCCTGCGCGCGCTGGTATTTATTTACCGCTGGAAAAGCGAAGGCTGGCGCAAAAATAATTTGCTGGAATGACAAGCAGTATTACACAAAACTTTATGAAATTATATCTGACGGCATCACATTTATAGTGGTGCTGTTTTTTATGCCCAAAATTACAAACTTAAAATATCATTTTACATTGGAATAAATTAAAAGCATTTAATAATGATTATTTGTGCAGTCTTTACGGGGGGGAATTCAATGTTATAATTAAATTACAAAAAGGTTGGTAAGGGGGTTGTTTTTATGAAAAAATCTAATTTTAAAAAAGCTTTTGCCTTAAGCGCGCTGATGGCTTTTGTTATTACAGGCAGCGCTTATGCGCAAAAAGTTGAGGTTGACGAAGGAAAAACAAAAGATGACGCATCTGTTATTGAAGTAGGCCAAAACGAAATCTTTAAGAATGCCGGTACAGTTATTGCTGATGAGAGCATAACTGTTAACGGCGGTACTTTTAATAACACCGGAGAAATTACCACTGGTACTCTTGAGATTTATAGTAAGCCAGATGATAAAGCAGACATCGCAGGTTCTATTAATGCCTCTCAGGGATTTATTTATCGCGGAATTAATAGTAATCTTTATGACCGTAAATTATACGCAAAACTTGACACACCAGTATTGCATATTATCGGTACAACAAACCAAACAGGTTTGCAAATAATGAATAAAGATGTACTTACTAATGTTGATAAAATAATTGTTGAATCACAAGGTGAAAAAACAGGTTTAGTTATTACTAATAATGAACAAATAGATATAACTGCACCTATCTACCTTAAATATAATTCAGATGCCAACAAAGATGCCCGTGTAGAAGTATACTCAGGAGCTACACTAACTGCTGATAAAATAATAGCCGAAAGCGGTAGAACCAAAGTACAACTTAATGGGAAAAAGTTCTGCTACATTAAAATAATATAGAAGTAAAAGATAGCGGAAAATTTTACTTTACAAACATTAGGTGATGTAGATACCGAGAGCGCTACGGTTTAACTTAAATAATATTACTGTTGGCGATAATGCACAATTTAAAACATGTATTTATGAATACGAAGTAACTTCAGGTGAAGGAATAACACATACAGAA
>ENA-OQIL01000205-OQIL01000205.1-human-gut-metagenome-genome-assembly--contig:-NODE-205-length-28420-cov-28.034461_pt1 | contig 28420 bp, 26 predicted proteins | sample MGYA00242583_ERZ504748 | MGnify/ENA primary metagenome ERZ504748 (study PRJEB26092, sample SAMD00036191) | human gut metagenome | host: Homo sapiens | study: EMG produced TPA metagenomics assembly of...
GAGCTCATTTGCACTGCCTTGGGCTTTATCGTCAAGGTAACGGTGCCGTTTTTATTGTCCTTAATGCTAAGGCTGGCGACATCCGTGTCTCTCAGACGGGAGGTAATCAGAGACTTGCCGTTCAGGTCCGTATCTGCTGACTTATTAACAGAAGTGCTGGGCGGCAGCCCGGTAGCCAAAGTCATATCCGTCAGCAGACTTTCAAAATAGCTGTCAAAAAAACTATTTTTACTGCCGTTAATGCGGGTATTGGTGACAAACATTTCCTTACAACCCAGCATTTTATAATAGGTAGAGATCTCTTCCGTTTCCAGATCCTTATACTTGGCGGTCTCTTTCTTGGTGGCATTGTAGGCCTTAACGTAGTAGCGCACCGCGTCCGCCGTGGTGTTCAGCTGCACGCCGGCGTACTTGCCCTTCTTAAAGGGATCCTTGGCAGCTGTGACCGTCTTGGCTGGGCTGTACGCACCGGAATAAGACTTCTTACCCTGATTCACATAAGCCTGCACCCGCACATAATACTTTTTGCCGCCTTTCAGGCCGGTGATGGTGGCAGAGGTGGCGTTGCCGTTGGTGACTTTCAGCGCTTTGGTCACCTTTTTGTCAAATTTAGAAGAGGTGCTGTACTGCACCCGGTATCCGGAAACAGAAGGCGCCTTACTCCATTTGGCAGTAAAGCCCAAACGCTCCGCGGAAACAGACTTAAAGTTCACTTTCGCCACCTTGGTGGTAACGGATTTGGCGCTGCTCCAACTGCTATACTTTTTCTTTTTACCGCTGGTTTTATAAGTGCGCACACGCACATAATACTTGGTTTTGCTTTTCAGTCCGCTGACTGTCTTGGCCGTAGTCTTATCTTTCTTGGCCGTAGCGGTTTTGCTGGTTTTGGAAGTAAATTTGGAGGAGGTGCTGTACTGCACCTGGTATCCGGTCACGCCGCTGACTTTCTTCCATTTAACGGTAAAGGCAGCTGCACCGGCGCTGACGGAGGACACCGTGGGCTTCTTAGGCGCAGCGGCAAAGGCGGTGGTAGGCACGGCAAAGCAGCTAAGCAGCATCAGCAATGCCAGGCATACGGACAAAGTCTTTTTCATCATTTCTCTCCTTCTAAAATCATTAAAAAGTGTGTGTACTTACAACTTTATTATAGCATAAGACTTTGCCCCTTGCAATAGACAGGGCGAACATTCTATCTAAAAGCAAAAAAAGAGACTCTTATGAGTCTCCTTCTTTATTTCTATTATAAGTAACAGACCAGTTCTCCGCCCCTGGGATCAAAAAGGAGACCTGAGTACCGTTAACTTACCGTTCCGGCGCATAGGCGTACATTCTGCCACTTTACGGTTGCGCCGGGGAAATGAACTTAAATCATATATTCAATGGTGTTCTCCGGAGTGAGCATGGTCTCCGTATTATATAGCACCACCGCTTCCCTGCCCTCCTGCTCTGCAAAGGCATACAAGGTCTGCGTCTCTCCGTTAAGCATAGACTGGGGCAAAATGCGATTATACGCAAAGGGGTGGTCCACATCCGTCACAACAGACGAATCATTAAAGCCCTCCGTCACATAATATGGATCAAACAGGTAGACCCTGCCGTCCCGCTCGCCGGTAAGCAGCACATAGTGCCACTCGTCTAAAAACAAGCGCACCACCACGGCGCCGCCCCGATGGAGGGCGTCTGTTATAGGGCTTTGCTGACCCATATATACCCGATCGCCGGTGTAATACTCGGTGGTGATCGGCAGCCGTCCCGCTTGTCCAAAGCCGGACAGCCAGTTGCTCAGGAACATCATCGCCGTGCAGGAGGTGCCGCTTTTGCCAAAGGCGCCGTCCGGGCTGAATGCGTCCAGAGAAAACAGCATAATATTTCGGATCAGCTCCGGCGGGATCTGCTCCCGCTCAAAAAGGAAGCTCACCGCATTGAGCATAGAGGTAGGGCCGCAATCATAATCGGAAATTTGATAACGCAAAGGGCTCTTCATCAGTCTTGCTTCTCCATTAATGCCTGCGCCAGCCGGCCTGCCTTGCACAGTTCCTCCACAGTGGTGTATTCGCTCACAGCGTGGCAGTTATTCATAGCCGTAGCCACCACCAAACCCTGTATGCCGTGCGCGGACAGGATATTACAGTCACTGCCGCCGTAAGTGTCCGTAAACCGAGGCGTAACTCCCACAGCTTCGCAGGCCCGTCTGAACCGCTGGGCAACCGGTGCGTCCTTGTCTACTCGATAACCGGTAATATGTATGGTATGGTTAAAATTCAGTTTGGCGTCCACCGCCTGTGCCTGCTCCACAAACTCGCTGTGAATTTCGTTGAGTCGATCCAGGGCGTCCTGATGGCACAAGGCACGAATTTCGCCGGTAACGGTGCAACTGTCCGGCACAATGTTGGTGGCGCGACCGCCGGAAATGGTGCCCACATTTACCGTCACATCGCCCCATCGCCCACTGGGAAGATTGGCAACTGCAGCAGCAGCCACCTGAATGGCGTGCACGCCGTCCTCCGGCGCAAAGCCGGCGTGGGCTGCCTTGCCCACTACCTCTGCTGAAAAAGTAATCAGCGTAGGCGCTGCCACAGCACAGTCCCCGACCGGACCGGACAAATCCATCACATACGCCGTCTTGGACTGCAGGCGCTTCGCATCAAATGCCTTGGCACCCACGCAAAAATGCTCCTCTCCGGTGGTAAACAGCAGTTCCAGCGTCGGATGAGTTGCGCCGCTCTCTAACAGAGAAGCCACACCCTCTAAGATTGCCGATACACCGGCAAAATCATCAGCACCTAATACAGTATCACCACAGGAGGTAATGCGACCGTTCTCGTCCGAGACCGCTTGCTTGCCCCGGGACGGCTCCACCGTGTCCATATGGGCAGCAAAGAGCACCGGCTCCAACGATGGATCACCGGGAATGGTTGCCAGCAAGTTGCCGCAGGTACTGCCGGTGGCAGCGGCGGAGTCGTCTTCTTCCACCTGCACGCCCAGCGCCTTCAATCGTTCCTTAATGTAACGGCAAACCGCCTGCTCGTCAAAAGAGGGGCTGTCCAGTGCTACCAGATCCGTAAATGTCTTCACCAATCGTTCTTTGTTCATCCTATATCACCATTTCCTACAAATGTTCTATGATTTAATGATACAACCCTGTGGGTTGCCTGTCAATATAAAAAGAGCAGAAAGTCCCACTCTCTGCTCTTACCGTTTCCATTTACGGATTGATTTGCAGCTGCACGCCGTCGTCACCTGCTGTCAAAGCAATTGCCTGTATGTCCTGATCCTGATGGAACACCAATGCACTTGCCAGCTGATCCTCCACCTGGCGGCGCACCGCGTCGCGCAAACCGCGGGCGTTCTTCTTAGAACCATAGGCAATCTTTGCCAAATACACCGGCACACTGTCGTCATAGGTCAGGGTAATGCCCTTGTCCTGCATGCCGGGCACCAGTTCGTCCACCATCAAGCGAGCGATCCGCTGGAAGTTCTCAAAGGTCAGCTTGTTAAAGACGATCACCTCGTCCACACGACCCAGGAATTCCGGACGCAGGAAGCGCTCCAGGGCTTTCATGGTCACATCCCGATTCATTTCCCCCTGGGACTTGCCAAAGCCCACAGTGGCAGCGTCGGTAGACCCGGCATTAGAGGTCATCACAATGATGGTATTTTCAAAATTCACCGTGCGGCCCTGTGCATCTGTAATCCGACCCTCGTCCAGAATTTGCAGCATAATGTTTAACACATCTTTATGTGCCTTTTCGATCTCGTCAAACAGAATCACGCTGTAAGGCTTGCGCCGTACTTTCTCCGTCAACTGCCCGGCGTCGTCATAGCCCACATAGCCGGGAGGCGAGCCGATGATACGAGAGACAGAAAACTTCTCCATATACTCGCTCATATCCAGGCGGATCAGGGCGTCCGGGGTGTCAAACATATAGGCGGCCAACTGCTTGACCAGCTCCGTCTTGCCTACGCCGGTGGGACCCACAAAAATAAAGGACTGGGGCCGCTTGCGGGGACTGATTTGTACGCGACCTCGGCGCACGGCTGCGGCAACCTTTTCAATGGCTTCGTCCTGGCCGATGATATGGGCTTTCAGCGCCGGCTCCAAACCGGCCAGTTTTTGAATATCCCCCTGCTCGATTTTTGCAGCAGGGATCCCTGTCCACATGGAGATTGCGCTGGCAATATCCGACTCCAGCACCTGATTGTCTTTGGCCTTTTCCTGCAAAGCAGGCAGCTTTTCGTCAATGGCCATCACTTCGGTTTTCAGTTTGGAGATCAGCTCATAGTCGATCTGCTGGTCCTCCTCTGTGGGTTCGGACAGATTTTCAATATTCTCCTGCAAATTCCGTTTTTTGCCTTCCAGGATCTGCGCCTGGCTGATAGCCGGGTTGCGCAAATTGGCGCAGGTGCAACTTTCATCCAGCAAGTCAATGGCTTTATCCGGCAGGTAACGGTCTGTTACATACCGCTCGCTCATGAGCACCGCTTTATAAACCAAGGTGTCGGAAATCTGCACCTTGTGGTACTGCTCATAGTAGCCCTTAATGCCCAGCAGCATTTTGTAGGCATCCTCCACAGATGGCTCCTCGATCTTCACCGGTTGGAACCGGCGCTCCAGGGCGGCATCCTTCTCTATAAACTTACGATACTCGGTAAAGGTGGTAGCGCCGATCACCTGAATTTCGCCGCGAGAGAGCGCAGGCTTCAGGATATTCGCCGCGTTCATGGTGCCCTCACTGTCGCCGGTGCCCACCAAATTGTGCACCTCGTCAATGAACAGAATAATATTGCCCTGGGCTTTCACCTCGTCCACCAGACCCTTGATCCGGCCCTCAAACTGGCCACGGAACTGGGTGCCAGCCACCAGTGCGGTCAGGTCCAGCAAATAGATCTCTTTGTCTGCCAGGCGCGCAGGCACCTGCCCCTTAGCAATGCGAATGGCCAGCCCCTCGGCAATGGCAGTCTTACCCACGCCCGGCTCGCCGATCAGGCAGGGGTTATTCTTGGTACGGCGGCACAGAATTTGTACCGTGCGGGAGATCTCCTGCTCTCTGCCGATAATAGCGTCCAGCTTGCCGTCCCGGGCTTTGCCGGTCAGGTTGGTGCAGTAGGTGTTTAGGTACTTTTTGCCGTCGTCTTTTTGGCGTTTGTTGCCTTTTTTTCCACGCTTCTTGCCCTGCTTTTGACCGCTTTCATTCTCATCCACAGCCAGTTCTCCGGCGTCGCCAAAAAGATTGGCAAAGGGCATGGTTTGGGCGCCGTCCATATTCTCCGAGTTGAACATCCCGCTCATATCGCCGAAGTTAAAATCGCCCATATTCTCCATAAACTGGCTCATCTGCTCAGACGCCTGCTCCAGTTCTTCGTCAGAGATGCCCAACTTGTCAATCATCTGGTTAATAGAGCCGATATTCAGCTCCCGGGCGCACTGAATACAAAGCCCCTCCGGCTTTACCTCATCGCCCTCCATTTTTTGAATATAGATCACCGCCGGGCGTTCACCGCAGCGGGCACACATCTGTTGTTTCATAAATCGATCTCCTGATGAATATTGCTTATTTGGAAGTGTTTTGTGCCTTGTTCTCTTTCAGCTGCTTCAAAAATCCCGGCACATAGCCCAGGAGAGATACCAAGGCAGACACGGCGGACAGCGCCACCAGCACCCAGGTCACCACGGACGGCAGCGTAAAGTGGGTCACATTACAAAAAGCGCCGTTTTCGCCAAAGGCTAAAATAATAATCATAGCAATGTAAAACACATTGGTGGCTACCTTGCCCCAGATCTCTGCTGCGGTGGGGCGCATACCCTTGGACAGCAGCAGCGCGCCGCCCAGCAACATCAGCACCTCTTTCACAATAAAGAAGAAAAACAGATACTTGATGGGGTTCTCCCAGTAGGTGTACAACAGCACGATTACAATCGCCATTTGGGACAGCTTATCCGCAATGGGGTCTAAGAGCTTTCCCAGATTACTCACTTGATTAAACTTGCGGGCAATCTTGCCGTCGAACAGGTCGGTTAGCGCAGCGCAAATCATCACGATCACCGCCACCAGTTGATGTCCCTGAACAAACAGCACAGCAAACACCGGGATCAGTGCAATGCGGATAAAGGACAGCCAGTTGGGAATGGTATTCCAGCCGTCAAACAGGTCGTGCACATTTTCTTTTAATGTAGACATAACAGGTCCTCCTATAGTGTGGGAAGCAAAGTTTCCATATATTCTAAAATGGCGCTGTCTGCAAAGAATGCATATACGCCGTTATCTTTCGGTAGCCAGTTGTTACCGGCCAGGTACGCCCAAACGCCGCTGACCAGCACCAAAAACAGACACCCCTTAACCAGCCCAAAGGCACCGCCCAATAGGCTGTTGGTCCGGGTAAGCACCGTCTTTTTGCCCTGCTTCTTCCTTAGCATAGCGGAAAGCAGCCAACAAATCAAGGCAATAATTATGAACGATAATAAAAATAATGCGATTTTTACCAGTAGGCAAGCCACCGGTTCCACCAACTGCTGCATTACAAAATCTGCAGCGGTTTTGGCACTGCCTTTTTTCAGCGCGGCGAAGTCAAAATCCCCTTGCAACGCCTGGGGCAGAGCCTGCATTTTCTCCTGCAAGGCAGCCATAAAGGTGTCCACGCCGGAGGCACCGGCGATTTTCTCCTGCACCTTGGCAAGAGCCTTTGGCTCCACCAGCTTGTCATACACCGCTTGGTAATACTGATGGCTGACGAACAGGGACACCGGCACGCCAACTGCGTACTTGGCTGTGCCGATCAAACCGGACAGCATTCCCCGTCGAAAGCCCCATACCGCCATAAGTACCACCAGAGCGATCAATATATAATCCAAAATACTCAAGACTTGGTCTCTTCTTTCTCAATCACAGACTGGCGCTGCACAAACACATTGGAAGACATCATGGTGATGGACCGGACTGCGTCCGTACAATCCGCTGTATGTACTACACTGCCGTCTGACAGCTTATAAATTTTGATTTTATCGGCAAAAAGCACGGCTACCCGACTGCCGGAGGCAGACAAATCCTTGATCGCGCCCTGCACGGTAAAGGGCTTTTGCACCTTGCCGCCGGCGGTGATCCGCGCTACGGTATTTTGCGTGGCATTGCTATAAGAACTATACGCCACCACCAAATCGCCGCTGGCGCTATAATCGTAGGCCACTGTTTGCACATCGCCGTTTTTCAGCACCGTCTCCAGCTTATCTCCGTTTACCACGCTCACAAAGCTGCCGCCCACCACGTACAGGCTGCTGCCCCGATAGGCTATGTCCAGCACCTGGGTGCCGGGCAGATCAAAGCTGGCATAAGGCTCCGTGTCCTTTACACGCATCAAATAGAGCTTTGGCTGCAAGCGTGCATCCTTACTGTTCATGGCTACAAAAGCGACTTGACTGCCGTTGTCCCGAATGGCAATGTTGGTTACAAAGCCATAGGACAGGCTGTACTTCATCTTATCCGCGCGGGTCTTGGTGATCACCTGAACATCGCTGCGTTTATCCGCAGACTGAGCGGCGTAGACCACCTTGCCGTCGTCTGCCACATCGGCGCACAACAGACCGGTCTTGCTCTCAATCTCATATAAATTCTCACCACTGTAATCCAGCCGCAGCTTGGAGCCGCCCTGATCGTATGTAACCAGATACGAGTCAGAAGCGGCGGTAATCGGATTGGCATAACCGTGCACGGCAGTGAATTCCTCCTTGCCGTCTGATGGGTTCAGTACAGTTATGGAGCCGCCGGTGAGCACCGCCAGTTTCGCGCCCTGCTTATGAACCGTAACGCCATCGGAGCCGTCCAGTGCATAAGGAAAATTGCCGGTGAGCACGGACGATGTACCGCTGCCGCCGCGCAGGCTGCCGAAATCCACCTCACACAGCTTTAGGATCACAATTGCCGCCAGCAGCACAGCCAACACAATCCATACGATCCTGCGTACTTTTTTATCTTTTTGGCGCTTGCGTTCCCGCCGAAGCGCCTGCCGGTCTTCCGCTTCCACAAAAGCACCGCCTTTCTGTTTACATCTTAAAGTCTGCCGGGTCGTACTCCACCCGGTTCAGGTACAGCCCCTGGGGCGGCGCCGTCTTACCGGCGCGAATGCGCTCCCCACTTTCAATGATCGCCGGCAAATCCGCCGGGTCAATCTTGCCCTCACTGACAAAAAGCAGCGTGCCAACGAGAATGCGAACCATATTGTAAAGGAAACCGTCTGCGCTGACCTTAAACAGTACCATATCCCCCTGCCGCTCTACGGTAAAAGCGGTTATGGTGCGTACTGTGTCCTCCACATTGCTGCGTGCACTGCAAAAGCCGCGAAAATCGTGGGTGCCCAGGAACGCCTTGGCCCCCTGCTGCATACGCTCCAACCGAATTGGGTAGCGATACTGGTACGCATAGCGCAGCAAAAACGGATCCCGAATGGCACCGTTGTACAGTTTATATACATATTCTTTCTCTCGGCAACAGTACCGGGGGTGAAAATCAAGGGGAACCTCTCGGCAGTCCAGCACCGCAATATCCTTGGGCAGCACCGTATTCAGCGCCCGCACCACACCGTCACAGGCAATGGAAAGCTCTGTTTGGAAGCTGACAAAATAGCAATTTGCGTGCACACCGCTGTCTGTGCGGGAGCAGCCCTTTACCGGCAGCCGCGCGCCAAACACCTTTTCTACCGCGTTTTGGAACACTTCCTGCACGGTAACGGCATTCTTCTGCACCTGCCAGCCGTGGTAGTCTGCGCCGTCATATCGAATGGTCAATAACAAATTCCGCATAACTTAAAGCACCGAACCTAAAAAGTGATTCACCACAAAAATGCCTGCAATATACAGCACCACCGCCGCCAGCGCAAAAAAGTCACCGGTATGCAGGTGCATTTCTTTCATCTTGGTACGCCCGGCACCGCCTCGATAGCAGCGGCACTCCATAGCGTCCGCCAGCTCATTGGCACGGCGAAAAGAAGAGATGAACAAGGGAATCAAGATGGGCACCAATCCTTTGGCTCTGCGAATCAGTCCCCCGCTCTCCATATCGGCGCCCCGAGATTTCTGCGCCGCCATAATTTTGTCGATTTCCTCGATCAAAGTGGGAATAAACCGCAGGGCGATTGTCATAGTCATAGCAATCACATGCACATCAATCTTAAACACTTTTAGGGGCTTAAGCAGTCGCTCAAGAGCGTCCGTCAATTCCGTAGGCGAGGTGGTGTAAGTCAGCAGACTGCCTACAATCACCAACTCGATAATGCGCACCGCCATAAAAACGGCAGTCATCACACCATCCATGGTGATCTTCAGCTTGCCCAGGCTCACCAGCGGCTCACCTTCGCCGTAAAACAGGTTAATAACGCCGGTAATGAGAATAATCACGACCAGGGGCTTAATGCTCTTCAAGATGGTTTTAGGCGGTATCTTAGACAGACCCACCGCCAGAATCATAAAGATGATGGCCAGCCCCAGGGACCAAAAGTTCTTGCACAAGAACACCGCCACCACCATCAAAAAGGTGAGCACGATCTTCATACGCGCATCCATACGGTGCACCGGGGAATTGCCGGGAAAATACTGACCAATGGTCATACTGGAATTCACAGGCGAACCCCCTCTCTCTTTAGGCGGTGAAATTCGCGCACGCCGTCGTCAACCGTAAAAATATCCGTGCGGCACGATACGCCACGCCGCCGCAGTTCTAAGAAAATATCCGTTACCTGGGGCACATTCAGCCCCATTTGGCGCAGTTCCTCCGCATTGGCGTACACATCGGCAACCGGGCCGTAGGCGGCCACCTGCCCCCGGTGCATCACCAACACGCGGCGGCAAATGCGCGCCACATCTTCCATGGAGTGGGAGACGAAGAGCACCGTTGCCCCGGTACGGTCCCGGTAACTACGGATCAGATCCAAAATTTGATCCCTTCCACGAGGGTCCAACCCGGCGCAGGGCTCGTCTAAAATCAAAACCTTTGGCTCCATTGCCAAAATGGACGCAATGGCCACACGGCGCTTTTGCCCACCGGACAGATCAAAGGGCGATTGCTCCGCAAAATCACGGGACAGACCCACCAATTCCATAGAATGGAACACCCGGCGGCGAATTTCCTCGCTGTCCAGTCCCATTTGCTTGGGACCGAAAGCGATCTCTTTATATACATCTTCTTCAAAAATTTGGTACTCCGGATACTGAAAACACAACCCTACCTGAAAGCGTACACGGCGAATTTGCTTGCGGTTTTGCTTACTCCAAATATCCGCGCCGTCCACATAGACTTTACCGCTTTGGGGCTCTATCAGGCCGTTTAGGTGCTGGATGAGCGTGGATTTACCGGAGCCGGTGTGACCGATAATGCCGACAATCTCGCCCTCCTCCACAGAGAAAGACACATCCTGCAGTGCCGCCGTCTCAAATGGCGTACCCACACTGTAACGGTAATTGAGTTTTTCACAGGTCAGTACAGCCAAGTTTTTGTTCCTCCAAGTTGGAAATCAATACATCCACGCATTCCGCAGTGTTCAAAACCGCGTGTTCGGCAAAGCCCAGCCGATCCGCCAGTTCCGTTGCCTGGGGCACATCGAGGCCCAGGGCTTTCAACTCATCCACATGGGCAAAAACCGCCCGCGGAGCGCCGTCCAGTCGGATCACGCCGTCGTCCATCACCACCACCCGATCGGCTTGCACCGCCTCATCCATATAATGAGTGATGAGCAGAATGGTGATCCCCTCTTCTTTGTTCAGTTTCTTCACGGTGTCCAGCACTTCTCGGCGGCCGCTGGGATCCAGCATCGCCGTGGGTTCGTCCAGTACAATGCACAGGGGGCGCATGGCGATAATGCCTGCCACGGCTACCCGCTGTTTTTGCCCGCCGGAAAGCTTTGAGGGCGATTTCAGCCGCTCCGCATACATGCCAACTGTCTTCAGCGCAGCATCCACCCGGCGGCGGCATTCCTTTGGCTCCACGCCCAAATTCTCTACCCCAAAGGCCACATCCTCCTCTACAATAGAGGAGACGATTTGGTTGTCCGGGTTTTGGAACACCATACCCACCTTGCGGCGCGCGTTATAGACCACATCTTCGTCTTGCGTCAGCGGCGTGCCGTCTACGATGACTTGCCCACTTTGGGGAAACAAAATGCCGTTAGAGAGCTTGGCTAATGTGGATTTGCCGGAGCCGTTATGCCCCAGCACCGCCACAAAAGAGCCCTTCTCTATCTGCAAGTTCAAGTGGCTGAGCACCGGGCGGGGCGCAGGCGCGTCCCTGGGAGTGTCCGGGTCCGCAGGATATGTAAATGTTACATCGTTAAATTCAAGAATTGCCATCTTTGCCTTTCCACACAGCGGTGGCACCGCAGGGCAGCACACCGCCGGTTTCCGTCACCGGCAGGCCAATCTCGTCCGCAGACACAGAACCGCCCATTTGACGCACCAAAACATCTTCCAAAATATATTGCATTACCGAGGCAGACAGGCCGGTGGTATAGGAATTCAACACCACAGCCAGCGCGTCATCGCTGAGCACCTGCTGTACCAGGGTCACAAAATCATATAAATTATCTTCCAGGTGCCAGATCTCACCTTTTGGCCCCCGGCCGTAGCTGGGCGGGTCCAGGATCACAATGTCATACCGGTTACCCCGGCGTATTTCTCGCTGCACAAACTTGATACAATCGTCCACGATCCAGCGCACAGCGCCGTCTGCCACGCCGGAGACGGCCGCGTTCTCCTTGGCCCACTGGACCATACCCTTGGAGGCGTCCACATGGACTACCTCTGCACCGGATTTCAGGCAGGCAACCGTGGCACCGCCGGTATAGGCAAACAGGTTAAGCACCTTTACCGGACGGTCAGCGCTCTCAATCATGCCACGCACCAAATCCCAATTCACAGCCTGTTCCGGGAACAGGCCGGTGTGCTTAAAGCCCATGGTCTTGATGTTAAAAGTCAAGTCCTTGTAGCGCACCTGCCACACAGCTGGAATACGCTTAAAGGTCTGCCACTTGCCACCGCCGGTGCGGGAGCGCACATAGCGTGCCCCCGGCTGTGCCCACAAGCGGTTCTCCCGTGGGCTATTCCAAATCACCTGGGGGTCCGGACGAATCAGGATTTCTCTGGTCCAACGCTCCAGCTTTTCGCCGGCAGAGCAGTCTATCAGTTCATAATCTTTCCAGTCACTGGCTACACGCATTAACTCAATCTCTCCCGTACCACATCTGCAATTCGATTGCCCAGTCGGGTGATCTTTTCCAGATCTTTGCCCTCTAACATCACCCGCACCAAAGGCTCTGTACCGCTGACCCGAACCAACACGCGGCCGTCGCCCATCAAATCCATCTCAGCCTGTTGAACGGCAGAGATAATATATTCGTCATTGTTATATTTCTGCTTGCCCTCCGGTGTCACCTGCACATTGATGAGCACCTGAGGATAAACAGTCATAATCTTTGCCAGCTGAGACAGCTTTTGGCCGCTTTTCACCACTGTCTTAAGCAACTGCACACCGCTAAGCTCACCGTCGCCGGTGGTGGCGTAATCCAGAAAAATCACATGCCCGCTTTGCTCGCCGCCGATGTTATAGCCCTTTTGCAGCATACGCTCCAGCACGTAACGGTCACCCACTGCCGTCTTTTCACAGGCAATACCGTTCTCTTCGCAGAACTTAAAGAAGCCCATATTGCTCATCACCGTTACCACGGCGGTATTCTTAGCCAAAGTGCCCTCGTCCAGCATCCGCTTGGCGCAAATGGCGATCACCTTGTCGCCGTCCACCAATTGGCCGTTTTCGTCCACCGCCAGCATACGGTCTGCGTCTCCATCAAATGCCAACCCTAAGTCCAGCCCATTGTCCGTTACAAACTGCATCAGCTCCTCCGGGTGGGTGGAGCCGCAGTGATCGTTGATATTCACACCGTCCGGTGTGTCGGAAAGCATATAACACCGGGCACCCAGAGCGGTAAAGATCTGTTTGGCACAAACGGAAGCGGAGCCGTTGGCGCAGTCCAAAGCGATATTCAGCCCGTCAAAGCGAACATCGGCGGTCTCCACCACATGGCGCACATAATCCTCCACGGCCGTCTTGCAATAGAGCCGATTGCCCACATCGCCGCCCAGCTTTTCCGGGATTTCTTCTGCACCGTCCAGGATAATCGCCTCAATTTCTTCTTCTATGGCGTCATCCAGCTTGTAGCCGGTGGACTGGAAGATCTTAATGCCGTTGTATTCGCAAGGGTTGTGTGAAGCGGAGATCATCACGCCGGCGTCACAGCCGTAGCGGCCGATCAGGTAAGCTACTGCCGGGGTAGGCACTACGCCTACAGAGAGCACATTCGCCCCCACGGCGCAAAGCCCGGCGGTGAGCGCCGCCTCCAGCATATCGCCGGACGCCCGGGTGTCTTTACCGATGAGCACCGTGGGTTTTCTGCCCAGCTCACCGGCCAAAACTTTGGCTGCCGCCTTGCCGATCGAGAGCGCCAGCTCGTTGGTTAAATCTTTATTGGCTATGCCACGCACGCCGTCTGTTCCAAACAATCTGCCCATACCATTCTCCTTTGTTGTTAAAAAGAACTGTGTGTTTCCGTCTATACCGGTTTGTATTTCAATTTACGATGGTTAAAGTAAAGTTTGCTGCCCGTCCTGCTGGAACCCCAAATGCCGGTAGGCCGCCGGGGTCACGCAGCGCCCACGGGGGGTGCGGCTGAGAAAGCCGATCTGCATTAAATACGGCTCGTACACATCCTCAATGGTCACTGCCTCTTCACCGATGGCTGCGGCAATGGTCTCCAGCCCCACAGGTCCGCCGTTATAATTTTTGATCATGGTGGTCAGCAGGCGACGGTCAATACCGTCCAGTCCCAGCTGATCGATCTCCATACGAGAGAGGGCATCCTCCGCCGCCTCAGCATTGATTACGCCGTCGTACTTTACCTGGGCAAAGTCACGGCTGCGCTTGAGCAAACGGTTGGCGATACGCGGGGTGCCTCGGGAGCGAGAAGCGATCTGCAAGGCGCCGTCCTGTTCAATGGGAATATTCAAAATGCCCGCCGAGCGCTTAACGATGGTGGCCAGCTGCTCATCCGTGTAAAGCTCCAGCCGTAAGATCACGCCAAAACGGTCACGCAGTGGCGCCGACAGTTGCCCGGCACGGGTGGTGGCGCCAACTAAAGTGAAGTTGGGCAGATCCAACCGAATGGAACGGGCGGACGGACCTTTGCCGATGATAATGTCCAGCGCACGGTCCTCCATAGCCGGATACAGCACTTCCTCAACGCTGCGGTTCAGACGGTGAATCTCGTCAATAAAGAGCACATCCCCCTCTTGCAGGTTGGTAAGCAGTGCCGCCAGATCGCCCTGCTTCTCAATGGCCGGACCACTGGTAACACGAATGTTCACGCCCATCTCATTGGCAATAATGCCCGCCAGCGTGGTCTTGCCCAATCCGGGCGGACCGTACAGCAACACATGATCCAGCGCTTCGCCACGGGTGCGCGCCGCCTCAATGTAAACGGCCAAGTTCTCTTTCACTTTATCTTGCCCAATATAGTCCTCCAGGGTCTTGGGACGCAGGGAATTCTCTATATCCGTATCCGTCTCCGTCAGGCCGGTAGACACAATACGATTTTCCAAATCCATATCTTCCATAGGCAACTCCTAATCTGTTTTAGGCTTACAAATTGGCGGCCAGCTGGCGCAGCCCACGGCGGATCATCTCGTCCACCGACAGGCCGGGCTCCATCTGACCCACGGCCACAGCAGCGTCGCTTTGACCGTAGCCCAGAGCCACCAGCGCTTCCACCGCCTCTGCCGCAACAGAGCCGGCGGTATTGGCAGCGGCTGCCGCCTGCACCTCTCTGCTGCTGCCCAAATCCAGCACACCCATTTTATCTTTCAATTCCAGCACAATGCGCTCGGCAATCTTTTTGCCGATACCCGGCGCACGCGTCAGGGACTTGGCGTCCCCGCCGGCAATGCAAACGGCCAAGCGATCCGCCGACAGCTCCGACAAGATTGCCAGCGCCGCCTTAGGTCCCACGCCGTTTACGGAGATCAGCAGCTTAAAGCAATCCAGCTCCGCCGTGGTGGCAAAGCCGTACAGATCCAGTGCATCCTCCCGCACAGACAAGTAAGTGAAAAGCTGCACCGGCTTGCCCACGCCCGGCAGGGACTGTAAGGTAGTCAGCGTGGTGAAGCACTTAAACCCAACACCACCGCAGCTGACCACCGCAAAATTCTGATCAAAATAAGTGAGCGTACCGTCCAAACTGTAAATCATAAGTAACTCCTTATCGCAGGTTGCCCAACCGCCCCAGCAGGCTGCCGCTGGCGTGGCCGTGACAGATGGCCATAGCCAGTGCGTCAGCCGTGTCGTCCGGCTTGGGTATTTTCTCTAAATTCAAAATCAGGCGGGTCATCTCCTGTACCTGCTTTTTCTCCGCCCGGCCATAGCCCACCACCGACTGTTTCACCTGCAAGGGGGTGTATTCAAAAATGGGCACATTTTTTTGTTGGGCGGACAGGGTGATGACCCCTCTGGCTTGCGCCACATCAATCACGGTCTTGGCGTTGTTGTTATAAAACAACTTCTCCATACTCATCACCTCCGGGTGATAGGTGTCAAACAGGCCGATCATACCCGTGTAGATCATTTGCAGCCGCAAAGGAAACGGCGTTTTGGCCTGCGTGGTGATGGCGCCGTAGTCCACCACAGAGAATTTATTGCCTTTATAGTCAAGCACGCCCCAGCCGATAATGGCATACCCGGGGTCAATACCAAGAATACGCATACTGACACTATCCCATAATAAATTTAAATTATTATAACACAAAGACGCACGGCTTGCAATATAATATATAAATTATTATATATACAAACAAAAAAATAGGGAGCACCGTAGCGCTCCCCTATTCCCTTATCGCCCGGTGCCCTCGCCCCGCAGCTGATGAATAAATTTTTGCAGTTCAATGTTGTTAAAGGTGTACTGCCCCCGGTCCGTGCCCGGGATATAGTACCGTGCCGTAACCTCTCCATTAAGGACCGTAAAAGACTGGCGCAAGGTGGCAGTCATATAGTCGGCACACTGCCGCGCATTTGAGCCGCTTACGATCACAACGCCTACCCTTTTCGGCTTAGCAATAGGCGGCTTGGCGCCCCGTTTGAAGCGGGCGCTGTAATACCGCTGGAACCGGTCGATCACTGCCTTCAGCGGAGCCGGAAAAAAGTTATTATACACCGGAGTAAAGAACGCAATATAGTCCGCGTCTTCAAAGTCCTCAAAAAAAATATCCAGATCTTTGTTGGCGCAGCCCGCATGCTGCTCGCAAAAGCGGCAGTCGGTACAGGGCGCCGGCGCCAGCTTGTACGTATTATATTCTACGATCTTACAGTCGATAAAATACGGCTTCACCTGGCGGATCAATTCTTCGCTGACCCCATTTGGCCGAGGCGAACCGCCGATAATCAGTAGTTTCTTCATCTCATCACCGCCCCTATTCTACCACACTTTGCCCTTGTTTTGAAGTCGTAATTGTGATAAACTTAAAAATAACACAAAAAAGAGGGCCTCGACTATGACCAAGTTTTTGATACACAAATTCATTCCACGGGATGCAAAGCAAAGCACCAAAGACCGGCAGCGCTACGGCGTACTCAGCGGCATTGTGGGCATTCTCTGCAATCTGCTCCTATGCGTGCTGAAATTTATTTGCGGCACGGTAAGCCACTCGGTGTCTATCACCGCAGACGCCGCCAATAACCTGTCAGACGCTTCCTCCAACATCGTCACCGTAATCGGCGCAAAAATCGCAAGCAAGCCGGTAGATAACGACCACCCATTCGGCCACGGCAGGATGGAATACATCAGTGCCCTAATCGTGGATTTCTTTATTTTCCTAATGGGATTTGAGTTGGGCAAAAGCAGTATTGAAAAGATCATTCATCCCCAAGAGGTGCGGTTCAGTGCCGTGACCGTGGCGGTGCTTGTGCTGTCCATTGGGATCAAGCTGTGGATGGCTTACTTTAACCAGGTACTGTATAAAGAGAGCAACAATCTCAATCTGAAAGCGGTACGCCAGGACAGCCTGAACGACTGCATTTCCACTGCCGCAGCCGGTGCGGCACTGCTGTTGTCTGCCTTTACCGCCTTTGACCGGGCAGACGGCATCATGGGGCTGCTGGTCGCCGCGTTTATCCTCGCCGGAGGTGTGAGCACCTTAAAGGACATTATGGGTCCCCTGCTGGGTCAGGCGCCCAGTAAAGAGCTGGTGGATGAGATTGAGCGCCGTATGCTGGCAGAACCGCTGATTGTAGGCGTGCACGACTTAATTATTCACGACTACGGCCCGGGGCGGGTCATTGCCTCTGCACATGCGGAAGTACCGGCAGATCAGGATATTATGGCGGTGCACAACGCCATTGACCGTGTGGAACACCAAATTAGTAAAGAACTGCAAATTGTTATCTGTATTCACATGGATCCCATTGCAATCCATGACGCCACGGTGGATAAATACCGCAAACTCATGGCGGAAATTCTGCAAGACTACGATCCTGAGCTGCGCTTTCATGACTTTCGGTTGGTGGAGTGCAGTGACCACATGAACCTGATTATGGACATTGTGGTGCCCAAAGAACACAAAAAGCACCGCAGCCAAATTTTGAAGGAAGTACAAGCGGCCGTGCAGCAGCGTGACCCCCGGCTGCGAGTCGTGGCGACTATGGAGCACTCTTATATCTGAAATTTAACATTAAGAAACGCCCGGCAGTTTGGAACTGTCGGGCGTTTTGCTGTTTTGTTAATTCTTTGTATCAAAGGTGTAGTCAATGCTGTTTTCATAGCACCAATCCGCAGCCTTTTTACGCACATACTCGGTCTGAAACGCGTCAAACTTCTCGGAAAATTCCTTATAGGCATTAAAATATTTCCAAAAAGTCTCAACCACGGCATCATCCGGCGTTTGATCAAACACAGCCTTGATCTTGGCATTGCCGATAGAATGAACAAACGCACGCATCACTTCGCCGTCCGTTACATAAAAGTACGGAATATAGCCCAAAGACAGCAGATACGCCGATGTGCCGGTATCCTCCGGGTGATCCAAATCCGCCAACTCCGCCATGCTGTGCACCTGCATATCCTGACGGGAGAACCAAAATTCCGACGCGCCGCTCCAGCCTTTTCTTAAATTATCTTCGTTCAAAACAAACTGCTTCATCACTAAACCCTTTGCTGCAATTATTAACCAATGGACTTCATCAAACCGCCGTTTTTGATAATGTTCTGAATGAACGGCGGAAACGGCTGGGCCTGATACACCTTGCCGGTGGTCAGGTCCGTGATCACACCGCTGTCAAAATCCACCTGCACTTCATCGCCCTGGTTGATCTCGTTGGCAGCCTGGTCGCACTCTAAGATCGCAAGGCCGATATTAATGGCATTGCGGTAAAAAATACGAGCAAAGGTGGAGGCAATCACGCAGCTGATACCGCTGGCCTTAATGGCAATGGGTGCGTGTTCACGGGAGGAGCCGCAACCAAAGTTCGCCTTGGCCACCATGATGTCACCGGGCTGCACCTTATTTACAAAATCCTTGTCAATATCTTCCATACAATGAGAAGCCAGCCAGGCCTCGTCACTTTTGTTCAGGTAGCGGGCAGGAATGATTACATCCGTGTCCACATTGTCGCCGAACTTATGTACCTTACCTTTTGCTATCATACCGTGACCTCCTTATACCGTAGCCGGGTCGGCAATATAGCCCTTGACCGCAGAGGCGGCAGCCACAGCGGGAGAGGCCAAATAAATCTCAGACTCCGTGTGACCCATACGGCCCACAAAGTTTCGGTTTGAGGTGGAAACTGCTCGCTCACCGGCTGCCAAAATACCCATGTGACCGCCAAGGCAGGGACCGCAGGTAGGTGTAGACACGACTGCACCGGCCTCAATAAAGATCTGGGTCAGGCCCTCCTCAATGCACTGCAAATAAATGCGCTGGGTGGCCGGGATCACGATCACGCGCACATCCTGCGCCACCTTGCGACCTTTCAAAATTGCAGCAGCGGCGCGCATATCTTCCATTCTGCCATTGGTGCAGGAGCCAATCACCACCTGGTCAATAGCGATCTTTTCACCGTCCACCTGATCAATAGTATGGGTATTCTCCGGCAGATGCGGAAATGCCACGGTGGGCTTTAAGGTGCTCAAATCAATTTTTACCGTGCGGGTGTATTCTGCGTCCGGGTCTGCCTCAAAAATCGTATATTCCCGCTCTGCGCGGCCGTTCACATACTGCAAGGTCACATCATCTACCGGGAAAATTCCGTTTTTGGCGCCGCACTCAATAGCCATATTGCTGATGCACAGCCGATCGTCCATAGAAAGCTCCGCAATACCATCGCCGGTAAATTCCAAAGACTGGTAGAGGGCGCCGTCCACACCGATCTCACCGATCAAGTGCAGTACCACATCTTTCCCGCTGATAAAGGGTGCTTTTTTGCCGGTGATCTCAACCTTAATGGCGGAAGGAACCTTAAACCAAGCCTTACCGGTAACCATACCGGCAGCCATATCCGTAGAGCCTACGCCGGTGGAGAACGCACCCAGTGCACCGTAAGTACAGGTGTGGCTGTCTGCGCCGATCACGCAGTCACCGCAGGCCACAATCCCCTGCTCCGGCAGCAACGCGTGCTCAATCCCCATATTGCCCACATCAAAATAGTGGGTAATGCCGTGGGCACGGGCAAAAGTACGCACCTGCTTGCAGTTCTGCGCGGACTGAATGTCCTTGTTGGGCGTAAAGTGATCCATTACAAGGGCAATGCGGGTCTTATCAAACACGCCGTCCTTGCCAAATTTGTTCATCTCATTGATGGCAACCGGAGAGGTCACATCGTTGCCAAGTACCATATCCAGCTTGGCCTCAATCAATTGACCGGCTACCACATGATCCAAACCGGCGTGCGCCGCCAGGATCTTTTGCGTCATTGTCATTCCCATGATCGTCACCGTCCTTAAATATCGTCCGTAAAGGAACCGGCGCCGCGCTCCAGCGAGGTCACGCCGGTACGCGCCATTTCCACAATGCTAAAGCGTTGCTCCAGTTGCTGAATAAAGGCGTCCAGCATCTCCCCCGCACCGGTGAACTCCAGGGTCACCGTCTCCGCAGAAATGTCCAGCACACGAGCACCGTAACCGGCGTTGAATACCAAAAGGGCGTTTTTCTCCGGAATGCCCTGGGCGTGCACCTTCACCAACAGCAACTCGGAGGACACGGAATTGTCCGGAGTCAGCTCAGATACTTTCTCCACGATCTCCAGCTTTAACAGCTGGCGCTTGATCTGGCGAAAATTCTCCGGCTCCGTGTTGGTCTCAATGGTCATACGGGAAAAGTTCGGGTCCTCCGTCTCACTCACCGTCAGAGAGGAGATGTTGTATGCACGGCGGGAGAACAGGCTGGCCACCCGTTGCAGCACGCCGCTCTCGTTATCCACAAGAACAGATAAAACCAATTTCTCTTTCATCTTCCTTGCCTCCAATCAGTTAAACTGCTCGATAATGTCCGTGTGTGCGCCGCCGGGCGGAATCATCGGCAGCACATTGCTGTCCGGCGAAATACGGCAGTCCACCAACACCGGACCGGGATAAGCCAGCGCCTCTGCCAGCACAGCGTCAATATCATCATTAGTATGGATACGCAGCCCCTTTACGCCAAAGGCTTCTGCTACCTTCACAAAATCCGTAACACGGTGGGGATCTGTATCGGAAAAGCGGTTGTCATAAAACAACTTTTGCCACTGGCGCACCATACCCAGCACAGTGTTGTTCATAATGAACATCTTAACCGGGATATTGTAGGACGCCATGGTGGCCAGCTCAGACAGGTTCATGTGGAAACCACCATCACCGGCAAACATCACCACGGTTTGATCCGGGCAGCCCATAGCCGCGCCAAAGGCAGCGCCCATGGAATAGCCCATGGTGCCCAGTCCGCCGGAGGTCAGCAGGGTGCGAGGACGGGTATACTTATAGAACTGTGCCGCCCACAGCTGGTGCTGACCCACATCGGTGACCACAATGGTGTCGTCCGGGGTCTTTTCATCAATTTTTTCAATTAAGACCTGGGGATTTACATAATCCCCGATCTGCAACTGCTTAAAGGGATGCCGGCTGGCCTCGATCTCCGCTTTCCAGTCGCTGTGATCCATCTGCTCCACATTACGGGTCAGCATGGGCAGAATTTCTGCCAAGTCGCCACGCAGGTGGTAGTTGGAAAAGATGTTTTTGTCCATCTCCGCTGCGTCAATGTCAATATGTAAGATCTCTGCGTTAGGCGCAAACTTCTTGCGGTTGCCGGCCACACGGTCAGAGAAACGCGCGCCGCAAGTGATGAGTACATCGCAGTCATGCGCCGCCTTATTGGCCTCAAAATGACCGTGCATACCGATCAGCCCCACGTGCAGCGGGTGGCCGTACGGAAATGCGCCCAGACCCATAAGAGAGGACACCACCGGTGCGTCCAGTTTCTCGGCAAAAGTAATCAGATCTTCACCCACTTTGGAGAGAATGGCGCCGCCACCAACATAAATCAGCGGTTTCTTGGCGTTTCTCAGCAATTCGAGCGCCCGATCTATGCAAGACTGCTTGGGCATCTTAAACGGCTCAATCTCCACTTTCGGTTCCGCCACATAAGCACAGGTGGCAGAAGTTATATCCTTGGGAATATCTACCAGAACAGGACCTTTGCGCCCGGTCTGAGCAATACGGAACGCCCGGCGCAGCGTGGGCGCCAGCTCCTCCACAGACTTCACCTGGAAGTTGTGCTTGGTAATGGGCATGGTAATACCACAAATATCTACCTCCTGGAAGCTGTCTCGCCCCAACCCGGAGGTGGCATAGTTGCAGGTAATGGCAACCACCGGCACAGAGTCCATATAGGCCGTGGCAATACCGGTCACCAGATTGGTGGAGCCGGGGCCGGAAGTGGCAAAGCACACACCCACCTTGCCGGTAGCGCGGGCATAGCCGTCTGCCGCGTGGGATGCGCCCTGCTCATGGGCAGTCAAAATATGCTTAAAGGTGTCGCCATATTTATAAAGCTCGTCAAAAATATTCAGGATCGTACCGCCGGGATAACCAAAGATGGTATCTACGCCCTGTTCTTTCAAGACTTCAAGAACGATCTGAGAGCCATTGAGTTCCATTAAATTCCTCTCCTATCACAAAAATTTAATATATATTTTAGGATATTTGCGATACTATGTCAAGAAAAATTTATCCTTGTAAAAACAGTAGTATTGGTATATACTTGTATTCGCACTAAAAAACGTGTAATTCAGACATCGGAGCTAAAAGAATGAAACTTGGTATCGTAGGTTTGCCAAACGTTGGCAAAAGTACACTTTTTAACGCCATTACAAACGCAGGCGCCCAAAGCGCCAACTACCCCTTTTGCACAATAGAGCCGAATGTGGGTATGGTCAGCGTACCGGACGAACGGCTGGACAAGCTGGCAGAAATGTACCACCCGGACAAATTCACGCCGGCCACCATTGAGTTTGTGGACATTGCAGGGCTGGTCAAGGGTGCGTCCAAGGGCGAGGGTCTGGGCAACAAATTTCTCTCCCATATCCGGGAGGTAGACGCCATTATCCATGTTGTGCGCTGCTTTGAGAATGATGACATCACACATGTAGACGGCTCTGTGGATCCGGCAAGGGACATTGAGACCATCAATTTGGAACTGATCCTCTCGGATCTGGATATTCTGAATCGACGAATCGACAGCCGTAAAAAAGCCATGAAGGGCGACAAGACTCTGGCGTCGGAGGTGGCGTTTCTGGAGCGACTGGCCGCGGAGATGGAAGAAGGCAAAACCGCCCGCAGCGTGGAGATCAGTGAGGATGAACAAGAGTACCTGAAAGAAGTATCCCTTCTGACCATCAAGCCGGTGATCTATGCCTGCAATATGGGCGAGGACGACTTTAACGCCGGGATTGAGAGCAATCCGTTCTACAAAGCGGTGGAGGAGATCGCTGCTGCAGAGGGTGCGGAGACTCTGCCCATCTGCGCAGAAATGGAGGCGGAGATCGCCCAACTGGACGAGGATGAAAAGGCCATGTTCCTTAGTGATATGGGGCTGGAAAAAAGCGGGCTGGATCGGCTGATCAAGAAAAGTTATTCCCTTTTGGGTTTGATTTCCTACCTGACCGCCGGTAAGCCGGAAGTGCGTGCCTGGACCATCAAAAAAGGCACCAAGGCGCCCCAGGCTGCCGGCAAGATCCATACAGACTTTGAGCGGGGCTTCATTCGCGCCGAGGTGGTCTCCTTTGATGATCTGGTGGCCTGCGGCGGTATGACGGCTGCCAAAGAGAAAGGCTTGGTACGCAGTGAGGGCAAGGACTATGTGATGCAGGACGGCGATGTAGTGCTGTTCCGCTTTAATGTATAAGCATTTTTAATTAATCACCATTTTGCGCGTTTTGCACATTATTATCCAAGTTAAATAATAATTTTTTCTTGCAGAATGAAAAATTGTTGACTATGACCAATAATCGTTGTATAATCAATCATAAGGCAGGAAAATTATGTCAGCAACAAAAAAAACAGATATTGAATCGCTGGTTTCCGCCGCTCAAAGCGGCAGCGGAGAAGCCATAAATGCACTGGTCCACGCCATGCGCCCCACTGTGGAGATGATTGCCATGAAGTACATTCACTCTCCGCTGGAGAAGGACGATCTGGTCCAGGAGGGCATGATCGGTCTGCTGGCCGCCCTGCGTGCGTACCAACCGAAACGAGGCGCCGCTTTTCGCACTTTTGCCGGCACTTGTATTGAAAATGCAATACAAACCGCGCTGCGAAAATTCAGTCGGCGCAAAGATGTTCCCACGGATAATATGGTTCCCTTGGAGGACTATCTGGATCATGCCGGTACAGCCGTCAGCGCGGAGGACGATTTTTTGGCCGCAGAGAGTGTGGCGCGCTTGAGCCGCGCGCTGGAGCAGCAGTTGTCCCCCATGGAAAATGAGGTGCTGCGCCTGCACATCAGCGGTTTTCGATATGCGGATATTGCCTCCCGACTGAACAAAAGCCCAAAGGCGGTAGACAACGCATTACAGCGTATTCGTAAGAAGTTGACGCTTCTTTTTGAATAAATCTTATGAGAGGTAGTTAAGGTCCAATGTACGAAGACAAAACATTAGTCTGCAAGGATTGTGGGAACGAATTCGTCTTTACAGCCGGTGAACAGGAGTTCTATGCTGAAAAGGGATTTGTCAATGAGCCCCAGCGCTGCAAAGCTTGCCGTAGCGCAAGAAAAGCCGCCGCTCGCGGTCCCCGCGAAATGCACGACGCTGTTTGCGCCAACTGCGGCGCAGCCTGCAAGGTTCCCTTTGAGCCGCGGGAAGACCGTCCGGTTTATTGCAGCGAGTGCTTTGCGAACATGAAAGCAGAGTAACCGGTTATTGATATAAATCTATAAATAGCATCTATTTCAATAGCAAAAAAGAACAGCTATCCGCAAGGATAACTGTTCTTTTTCTTTTGCACTATTTATTCTTTGCCGTTCCAGCAGTAGGTGCAAAGCTGATCCGCAGGAATACCTACAGACGCGATCATATCGTCCAGTCGATGATAGCGCAAGCTGGTAAAGTGCAGCTTTTCGCCGATTTTTTCCACCATGGCAGCGTATTTTTCGCTGTCCGGGTCGGCGTATTCTGCCAGCACTTCCTTTGTCGGATCGCCGCCCTCCAGTTCCTGGATCACACGACGAGTGATCAGTTCCATCTCTGAGGTGGAGCGGGAAAAGTTCAGGTACTTGCAACCAAACAGTAACGGCGGGCACGCCGGCCGGATATGCACTTCTTTTGCGCCGCTGGCGTACAAAAACTCCGTAGTTTCCCGCAGTTGGGTACCGCGAACAATGGAGTCGTCAATAAGCAGCAGGCTCTTACCCTCAATCAAATCGTGCACCGGAATCAACTTCATCTTAGCGATCAGGTTGCGCTTGGTCTGGTTGGGTGGCATAAAAGAGCGGGGCCAGGTAGGCGTGTACTTAACAAATGGACGAGAAAACGGAACGCCGGAGGCGTTGGCATAGCCGATGGCGTGGGCAATGCCGGAGTCCGGCACACCGGCCACAATGTCCGGCTTGGCGTTGTCTCGGCCTGCCAGCAGCTCGCCACAGTGGTAACGCATTTTTTCCACGCTGATCCCTTGATAGGACGAGGACGGATAACCGTAATACACCCATAGGAAGGTGCAAATTTTCATTTTTTTGCCCGGTGCAACCAACTGCTGCACACCGTCCGGCGTTAGCACCACGATCTCGCCGGGGCCAAGTTCTCTGTCATCGGTATAGCCCAAGTTCAAATAGGCAAAGCTTTCAAAGCTGGCGCAGTAACCATCCGGCTTTTTGCCCAGCGCAATGGGTGTGCGCCCCAGCTTGTCCCGGGCAGCATACACCCCTTTGGGGGTCAAAAGCAGCATACTCATAGAGCCGTCGATCACATCTTGCGCGTAGCGAATACCCTCTACAAAGTTCTCTTTTTGGTCGATCAGCGCTGCCACCAGTTCCGTGGGATTGATCTCGCCATTGTGCATTTCAAAGAAATGGGCGTTCGTCCCGATAATCTCATCCACAATAGCGTCTGCATTATTGATCTTCCCTACCGTTGTAATGGCAAAGGTCCCGTGATGGGAGCGCACCAGTATGGGCTGCGCTTCAAAATCGGAAATACAGCCAATGCCCATGGTGCCGTGCATCTCCTGAGACTCCTTGGTGAACTTCGTACGAAACGGCGCGTTTTCAATATTATGTATGGCTTTGTCAAAACCGGTTTCCGGGTCATACACCGCCATTCCCGCCCGGCGTGTGCCCAGGTGGGAGTGGTAGTCCACCCCGAAAAACAAATCAAATACGCAATCCTCTTTGGATACTGCGGCAAAATATCCGCCCATTACTCCACATCCTCTCCTTGGAATGTGCCTATTATAACAGATGATTCGCAAAATACAAAGAAAAATTGCAATATTTTTTACAAAATTAAGGCCAACGGTTATACCGATGGCCTTGTGGCGATAAATCGCAGCCGATTTACAAACAGGCAGCAGACTCCTACTGCCTTCGTTTATTTTGTTTTTGCCGATTTGACCGCGGCCATTTGGAGTAGACTTTTTGCCTTTTTTGGCAATGAAAAAGCCCGGTGCGCTTAGGCACACCGAGCCCCCGCAGTTAAACCACGGTCAGAGATACATCGTCCAGAATTACGCTGTCATCCGTGCCGCCGGTTGCTTCCAGATAGACTGTCACTGTGGTCACATTCTCCGGCACCACAGTACTGATTACCTGATAATAACCAAAATTCGGCGCCGTCTTAACCATATCCTGAGAACGCACCGACACAGCAGCCGCATTGGATTCGCCGCCGGCTGCGTCTGTAAAGATGATCCTGCCAGTCACTGCCGGTTGATCCCCTACCCCTTGGGCATAAAAGGAAATCCGGTAATAGCTGCCTGGGGCAGCTGCTTGCGTCTGGCGCATTTGCGCACCTGATGCCAGTTGCACCGCTGACAAACCGCTGTGCACCTGACCGGCGCCGGTGGCTTGCCCAGACAAAGCCTCGTTGTTCACCGTCCAACCGGTGGGAACGGTATTGGTGAACTGTTCCATAGTGCCATTGGTCACCAATTCGCCGGGCAGCACCGTTCCGGCTGCACCGGTGGCACCGGTGGCACCGGTAGGTCCGGTAGGACCCGTGGCACCGGTAGGTCCTGTTGCACCCGCTGTACCGGTAGGTCCTGTTGCACCGGCAGGACCTGCAACACCTGTGGCGCCGGTAGCACCCGTAGCACCTGTAGGTCCTATTGCACCGGCAGGACCTGCAGCACCTGTGGCGCCAGTAGCACCTGTTGCACCCGCTGTACCGCCAGGACCTGTTGCGCCGGTAGCACCCGTGGCACCGGTAGGTCCTGTTGCGCCTGCAAAACCAGCAGCTCCGGTTGCACCGGTTGGACCAGTGGGACCCATTTGGCCGTTGCTACCCGGTGCGCCGGTGGGACCTGTGGGTCCCATTTGGCCGTTATTGCCGGCCGCACCGGTAGCGCCCGTAGGACCCATAGGACCGGTAGGGCCGGTAGCGCCAACACCCGGACCTGTGGGGCCGGTGGGACCGGTAGGCCCTATTGGACCGGTAGGCCCAACAACGGTGGGACAGCAGGAACAGGCAGGCTTGCAGCAAGCGTCGCAGCAAGGTTGGTTTTTATAAATCGTTGTATTCATCGGTTTTGCTCCTTATCCTCTCCAATAGACGGCAGGTTGGCAGGGTGCTGCAATGCGGCAAAATAGGCTGCGTTCTGCTGCACGGCGGCATCATCGGGTCGGTACGCTGCGGCTTGGGCATTGCAGCGGGCAGCCGCTGCATGATCCCCCATACGATCATAACAAACGCAAAGCCGCAGGTACGGCAAGTACCCGGTGTCATCCGTGTTTACAAAGCCGCTATGCAGGTCCTGGGGCAGTTCCAGCGCCCACTTGTACCAACAAATCGCCGCCGGATAATCCCCTTGTTCCAGTAACAGATCACCGCAACCGCATACCAGGTCCGCCCGAGGTGCTCCCAGGGCAAAGCTCCGGCACAATGCAGCAAACGCACCCTTCCGATCCCCTTGGTCGTGCAGGGCTGCACTCAGAAACTTGCAGGCCTCCAACTGATCCGGCAGCCAGCCGTCGCCGGGCGCCAAAAACGCCTGCAATTCCTGTACCGCACGGTCATACTGCCGATGGTAGTATAACTCCCGCCCGTAGTAGAATCGATCTCGGGGCGTAAACGACTCCCCTGCCGCCGCCATCTTTTCATAGATTCGTAGGTTTCGGGTGGTGTACGCTGTCTTGATGGATCGATGCGTCACGGCAATATTCACTGTAATTCTGGTGCCCGGGCACTGAATATATTCGTGTACCCGACCGTGCCAAACCGGTCCCGCCGCACGGCGCACCAACCGCTCTCGATCAAAGAAAAAAGTGGGATTGCCGCGACTGTCAAAGCCGGTGTTGTAGCGCATCATCACCACATCCGCCGGGGATTGGTCCAGCCGATTTTTCAGGCACAACAACGCATCCAGATCCTCCGGCAACAGCACATCGTCTGCGTCCAGCCACAGGATATAATCCCAGTGGCCTTGGCAAGGAAGCATTGCGTGCCGACTGCAAAATCATCTACCAGGCAAGTCAAAATCCGATCGGATATAGGCAGCCGCCACCGCCTTGGTGCCGTCTGTGCTGCCAGTGTCTACCACAATGATCTCATCCACCGCCGGAGCAACGCTCTCCAGGCACCGTCCCAGTATCGCTTCCTCATCCCGCACTATCATACAAAGGCTGATATTCGCCACTGTCACCCCTCCTACGAACCTATCTCATTCT
>ENA-OQIL01000208-OQIL01000208.1-human-gut-metagenome-genome-assembly--contig:-NODE-208-length-28168-cov-4.540494_pt1 | contig 28168 bp, 21 predicted proteins | sample MGYA00242583_ERZ504748 | MGnify/ENA primary metagenome ERZ504748 (study PRJEB26092, sample SAMD00036191) | human gut metagenome | host: Homo sapiens | study: EMG produced TPA metagenomics assembly of...
CTGGCAGATAAAGGCATCGAGATCGGCGACGAGAAGTCCGCGCACGCCGTGCTCTCCCGAGTCGGCTATTATCACTTGAATGCGTATCTTCCAGCGGTCAAAAGAACGATCGGTCCGCCTGTACTCGCTTGCATCGGTCTATAACGCCTACGTGTTCGACATGATGATCCAAGCTATCCTGTTTGAATACATATCCTATTTCGAGGTCGCTTTCAGAGCGCAGATGGCGCATGGCCTTGCGCGTCAGTACGGAGAATTCGCCCACCTTGTTCCGGATGCGTTCAAAAACGGAATGGAGCATAAAGACATGGTGCGGCGCTACCGTATTGAACGCGACCGCAAGAGACGGACGGGGGAATCGTTCGTCGTCCACAACATGGACAAGTACGGAGAGCTTCCGGTGTGGGCGGCCGTAGAGCTGATGCCTCTCGGAATGCTGTCCAAGGCTTTCAAGAACATGGCTGCAGGTGATGCCCGCGATACTGTCTGTGATTTCTTCGGCTTCGACTCCCGTGTGCTTTCGAGTTGGGCTCATTCTGTCTCGTTCGTTCGCAATGAGTGCGCTCACCAGGGCATCCTCTATGGTCGCGCCATTCCCAAACCGCCTATGCGCCAAGCTTCAATCGTAAGGAATAGATAGCAGGTCGACATTCTGCCAGTTTGCTGTGTTGACAAGTCTTTCAAGAAGAACATGAGGGACTTGAGCGTTCCCATGATATGCGCCTTGCGAAGGGCAATAGAGCTTCCACCGTTCCCGCTCGCGTGGCTGTTCGGCTTCGAGGACGGTCAGATCGGCGATGCGGAGCCGCCGTGGGTTCGCAAGCTGTGTGAATGCGCCGGGATAGACGGGGACATCACGCGCAGATACATGGAATCGGAAGTCGCAGCCGAGAACATGAGGAACAATTGGGCTACGGAAGGGTAGGGAAGGGATTCGCGACGGTTTGGCGGCGTTTCGCTTGCGATCGAGTCGTTGACGGGCTCTGCCTGTCTTTCTGTTGAAATGCGCGCGTACGGCGTAGGGCTTTGATACAATACGGCGCATCGATTGTATGTCGAAAGGATTGAACCATCATGAATATCGTGTTGTTAGGGGCGCCGGGTGCTGGTAAGGGTACGCAGGCGGCCAAGCTGGTTGAAGAGTTCGGCACGCCGCACATCTCCACGGGCGACATGCTGCGCGCTGCCGTAAAGGCCGGCACGCCGCTGGGGCAGAAGGCGAAGTCTTTCATGGACGCGGGCGACCTCGTGCCCGACGATGTCATCATCGGCCTGGTCACCGAGCGCCTGCAGGATCCGGACACCGAGAAGGGCTTCATCCTCGACGGCTTCCCGCGCACGTCCGCGCAGGCGGTCGAGCTTGACGCCGAGCTGTCCAAGCTGGGTCGTCCGCTGGACGCGGCGCTGCTCGTCGACGTTGACCCCGAGGTCATCGTCAAGCGCCTCACCTCGCGTCGCATGTGCCGCGACTGCAACTACATCGGCACCGCCGCCGACGAGACCTGCCCCAAGTGCGGTGGCGAGATGTACCAGCGCGACGACGACAACGAGGCCACGGTGCGCAACCGCCTCGACGTGTACGAGAAGTCCACGGCTCCGCTGATCGACTACTATCGCGGCTGCGACCTGCTCGTCTCCATCGACGGCGATCGCGATCCGAACGTGGTGTACGCCGACGTGAAGCAGGCGCTTGGTCTGTAAAGCGCGTCCGCGCGCTTTTTGCACGCAATCTTGAAGGCGGACGGGGCTTGAGCTGCCTCGCCCGCCTTTTTTCATCTATAATTCCATACCAATATGCCGACCGTACGCCAGAACATAGCCTATGCCTACAACGGCTTCATGAGCAGGCACCGCTTGGCGGCGGTTCACCTGATCAAGAGCGCGCTTGCCATCGTACTGATCTCGCTTCTGCTCGAGACGTTCCTGTTCAACATCAACTACTTCACGTCGGCGAACTACAACACCATCTCGCTGAACGACAAGCTCACCTTGCAGGAGACCGTTGACGACCAGTACAAGGTGACCGCGGTGAACCACGTGCTGGAGTTCTCGAACCTCAACACCGAGGTGCACAACATCTGGCTGAACTTCGACTACCGGCAGCCTGCGCAGGATCTGACGGTGAAGATCCAGTTCACTGACGACGCGCACCATACGTACTTCGACTCCACGGAGTACACGGTAGGCGTGCCACCGGTGGGGGTGTCCACGTTCAGCGATCAGAGCGAGTACATCAACCTCAACACGACGGGCCTCGTGAAGAACCTGCGTATCGAGATCGCGGGCGACGACGTGAGCTATCCCATCAAGCTGAGCGACATCGTCCTCAACGCGCATCACCCGTTCGACTTCAACACGACGCGCTTCTTCGTCTGCATGGGCCTGCTGGCGTTGGCGTTCGCGTTCCGTCCGGGCTCGGCCATCTACCGCATCGGCATCGTCAGCGAGCCGCGCAAGTCGAAGGCCGCCATCGTCGCAACGGTGGCTATCGAGGTGTGTCTGCTGGGCTCGTTCCTGTTCCTGGGATCGAATCTCGTGGGCGTGGCCACGCAAAGCTACAACAGCGGCTCGTGGGACGGCAAGAGCCTGGTCAACGTATTCGAGGTGGGCGGTGACAACGCGCAGCAGTACGCGGAATTGGCGAAGGCCATGGCTCACGGCCAGCTGTACCTGGAGGAGGAGCCGCCGCAGTGGCTGCAAGACTCCAACGACCCCTACGACAAGGGCGCGCGCGACGAGATGCAGAAGGAGACGGGAGAACCCTATCTTTTCGACGTGGCGTATTATAACGGGCACTACTACGTGTACTTCGGCGTGGTGCCGGTCATATTGTTCTACCTGCCGTTCTACTTGCTGACGGGCGCGAATTTCCCCACGGCCATCGGCGTGCTGATCGCCGTCGTGGCGTTCGTGCTGGGATGCTCGGCGCTGTTGGACCGGTTCGCGCGCTACCACTTCAAACGGGTGAGCTTGGGGTTGTACCTGTTGCTGCAGATACCGCTGGTCATGTGCTGCGGCGTGCTGTACCTGCTGAAGTTCCCGACGTTCTACTCGCTGCCCATCGCACTGGGCCTGGCGTTCTCGGTGTGGGGCCTGTACTTCTGGATGAAGGGGCGCGCTTCGGCGGGACCCGAGAAGTGGTACCTTGCGGGATCGCTGTGCATGGCGCTGGTCGCGGGATGCCGCCCGCAGCTGCTGGTGCTGTCGTTGGTGGCGTTTCCGTTGTTCTGGCGCGCGTACATCACCAAGCGCCGGCTGCTCACCCCGCGTGGCGCACGCGAGTTCGCCTGCCTCATCGCGCCCTACCTCGTGGTGGCGGCCGGCCTGATGGCGTACAACCATGCGCGCTTCGGCTCGTTCACGGACTTCGGGGCGAACTACAACCTCACGGTGAACGACATGACGAAGCGCGGGTGGAACATCGGGCGTTTGGCCCCGGCGCTGTTCGCGTACTTCCTGCAACCGCCCAGCGCAACGGGCGTGTTCCCGTATTTGCAGCCGGCGCCGTTCGATACCACGTACATGGGGCAGACCATCAAGGAAGTCACCTTCGGCGGCATCTTCGCGTGCCTGCCGGTGCTGTGGGTGCTGCCGTTCGCGAAGCGCGTCCTGCAGCTGCGCATGAGCCAGCGCTCCACGCGCACCATCGCGGGCGTCATCGTCGTGCTGCTGCTGGGCGGCGTCATCGTGGCGCTGGCCGATGCGGAGATGGCCGGCATCCTGCAACGATACTTCGCCGACTTCAGCTTCATGTTCTTGGCCGCGGTGGTGCTGCTCGTGTTTATCGTGAACGAGAACCTGCAGCCCGGTTCGACCGTGCAGAACCTGCTCATGAAGGTGCTGCTCGTGCTGGTGGCCGTGTCGGTGCTGTACAGCGCGCTTCTGTGCTTCGTGCCCGAGACGGGCTGGTACTCCGACGTGTATCCGTGGGCGTACCGCGACATCATCGAAACCGCGCAGTTCTGGACATAGATCCGTATCCGTATCCGTATCCGCATCCGTTCGATCCGAGAGAAGAGAGGTTCCATGGAATTCATCATCGCCGAGAGCACCGAGGATATGAGCCGTCGCGCCGCCGACCGCATCGCGTCGTTCGTCGAGGCCGACCCGTCGTGCGTGCTGGGGCTGGCCACGGGCACGACGCCCATCGGCTTGTACGCGTGCCTCGTTGACGATTGCGCGCAGGGCAAGATCAGCTTCGCCGACGTGACCACGTTCAACCTGGACGAGTATCGCGGCCTCGATCCCGAGCACGATCAGAGCTACCGCTACTTCATGAAGAAGCACCTGTTCGATCATGTGGACATCGATCAGGCACGCACGCATGTGCCCGAGGGCTCGAACCCCGATGCCGAGGCCGTGTGCGCAGTCTACGAACAGGCCATCGAAGAGGCGGGCGGCATCGATTTGCAGCTGCTCGGCCTCGGCCCGAACGGGCACATCGGCTTCAACGAGCCCGAGGACACGTCCCGAGGCCACGCACTGCGTGGATCTCACCGAGAGCACCATCCAGGCGAACAGCCGCCTGTTCGACCGCGTCGAAGACGTGCCGCGCCAGGCGTACACCATGGGCATCGGCACCATCATGGCCGCGCGCAGCGTGCTCGTGGTGGTGGAGGGTTCCCACAAGGCCGAGATCGTGAAGAAGGCGTTCTTCGGCCCGGTCACGCCCGAAGTGCCGGCGTCCATCCTGCAGTTCCATCCCGATGCCACCGTCATCGTCGATCCGGCAGCGGGTGCGCTGTGCAAGTAAGGGGCGGCTCGGTTCTGACGGGCGCGGGATTCGCGTCCGCCGACATCGTCATCGAAGGCGAGCGCTTCGCGGTTGTCGACCCGCAGGGCACTGCGGCGACGGCGGCTGACGGTCAGGTGCTCGACGCGTCGGGATGCTACGTCGTTCCGGGCCTCATCGACCTGCATTTCCATGGATGCGTGGGGCACGACTTCTGCGACGGCACCGAAGAGGCCATCGACGCCATCGCGCGGCACGAGGCCTCGTGCGGCGTGACGGCCATCTGCCCGGCCACGATGACCTATCCCGAAGACGTGCTGGCTCCCATCATGGATGCCGCGGCCTCCTACGAGGCGAAGCGCGACGGGGCGGCGCTCGTGGGCATCAACATGGAGGGTCCCTACATCTCGCCCGGCAACATCGGCGCGCAGAACCCTGCCTACCTCCATCTGCCCGACGAGGCGATGTTCCGTCGCTTGCAGGAACGTTCGGGCAATCTCATCAAATTGGTCGACGTGGCGCCCGAGGTGGACGGCGCGCTCGATTTCATCCGCTCGGTGTCGTCCGACGTGCGCGTGTCCATCGCGCATACGCAGGCCGACTACGATACCGCGTGCGCGGCCATCGAAGCCGGCGCTCGGCAGATGACGCACCTGTGCAACGCCATGCCGCCGCTGCACCACCGCAAGCCCGGCCCCATCGGCGCGGCGTTCGACCATTCAGAGGTGATGCCCGAGCTTATCGCCGACGGGGTGCATATCCATCCGTCCATGGTGCGTCTCCTGTTCGCCGCTTTCGGAGCCGATAGGGTCATCCTTATCAGCGACTCGATGATGGCGACGGGCCTCGACGACGGCGAGTACTCGCTGGGCGGCCAGGATGTCACCGTGCGGGGCAACGTCGCCACGCTGCGCAGCGGCACTATCGCGGGCTCGGCCACCGACCTCATGGCGTGTGTGCGCGTCGCCGTACGCGACATGGGCATCCCGCTGGATGCAGCTGTTCGGGCCGCCAGCGCCAATCCTGCCCGCGCGTTGGGGCTGGAAGGGGAGCGCGGCAGCATCGAGGTCGGCAAGATCGCCGACGCCGTGGTGCTCGATGAGAACCTCCGCGTGCGCCACGTGATCCTGCGAGGCGAGCTGCTGGGGTAGCTTTCTGCGTTCATCGCGCCGGGCGAGGGCTCGGCAGCGGGGCGAAGGGTTCCGTGCGGAGGCGACCGACGCTCTCGGCCGCTCTGTGCAGAGCCCTTCGCCCTTTGCCGTTTTTCCGGGGGAGGCGGCAGCCGGCGGCGCTACCGTTCGGTGACGCTTCGATTCTCTTTGACGGCTTTCCGGTTTCTTCTTGGCATGCTCGTCCTATACTCTACTTTTTTCCGTCGGATAAACGAGGAAGGGTCGTTGCCTATTGTCGATGGAGGTGCTGGTGCCCGTCGCAGGTATCTTGGCGGTGTTCGCCGCCATGCTCGTCGTGCTCAAGATCATGCGATCGAAGGGCCTAAGCTTCACGGCGAGGGTGTTCACCGCGCTCGGGCTGGGCGTCCTGCTAGGTTTGGGAATCCAGCTGTTGCTCGGCCGCGACGGGGATGCTGCCACGACGGCGCTCGACTGGATATCCATCGTGGGGCAGGGTTATATCGGCTTGTTGAAGATGCTCGTCATGCCGCTCGTGTTCGTGGCCATCGTCGGGGCGTTCACGCGCGCGGAGGTCACCGAGCACTTCGGGCGCATCGCCTTCGCGGTGTTGGCCGTGCTGCTGGGCACGGTGACCGTTGCGGCCGTGCTAGGCTGGGGTGCTACGGTTCTGACCGGGCTTGCGCATGCGGGCTTCCTCGATGCCGCGACCCCCGATGCCGCCGAGCTTTCGTCGCTCGCCTCCCAGCAGAGCGAGGCTGCCAGCCTTACGCTGCCGCAGGAAATCCTCTCGTTCATCCCGACGAACCCCTTCGCCGACCTCGCTGGCGCCCGATCCACCTCCACCATCGCGGTCGTCATCTTCTCGGCCATCCTCGGCGTCGCATATATCAGGTTGCGCGATAAAGACGTTGACCAGGCAGACTTCTTCAAGAGCCTCATCGACAGCCTGTACGGCATCGTCATGCGGATAGTGGCCATGGTGCTAGGGCTCACCCCGTACGGTATCCTCGCGCTCATCGCGAAGGTGATGGCCGCGAGCGATTACCGCGCCATCCTCGGACTGGGAAAGTTCGTGCTCGTGTCTTACGGCGCGTTGCTGGCGGTGCTGTGCGTGCATTGTCTCATCTTGCTGGCGAACCGCGTGAATCCGGCGACCTACTTCAAGAAGGCGTTTCCCGTGCTCAGCTTCGCGTTCGTATCGCGTTCGAGCGCGGGCGCGCTGCCGCTCAACATCGAGACGCAGCATAAAGCCCTGGGCGTGGACAGCGCGTCGGCGAACCTCGCGGCAAGCTTCGGCATGTCTATCGGGCAGAACGGGTGCGCGGGCGTGTACCCGGCGATGCTGGCCACCATCGTGGCGCCTACCGTAGGCATCGACGTGCTGTCTCCTACGTTCTTCGTGCCGCTCATCGCCGTGGTGGCCATCAGCTCGTTCGGTGTGGCAGGAGTGGGCGGGGGAGCGACGTTCGCCTCGCTCATCGTGTTGGGGACGATGGGGCTTCCTATCGAGGTGGTGGCCGTCCTCGCATCCGTGGAGCCGCTCATCGACATGGGTCGCACCGCCCTCAACGTCAGCGACTCCATGGTGGCGGGCATTACAGCCTCGCATGTTGCGGGCGGCCTCGACCGCTCGGTTCTGGACGATCCGGAGGCGCGTGTCACCGCCGAGGCGCACGTGAGCTGACGGGCATGAAAAAAGCCCTGGAGGGGGATGATCCCCTCCAGGGCTTCGCGCATCGGATTCGGTGCGTCCTAGCCGATGGCGTCGGCGAACCAGGAAGTGATGGACTGCGGGTGGGTGATGGCCGTCCCCACCACGATGGCGAAGGCTCCCGCCTCCATGGCCGCCTGCGCATCGGCGAGCGTGTGGATGCGACCCTCGCAGAACACGGGCACGTCGCCCGCTGCGGCGACGGCCTCGCGCAGGAACTCGAGGTCGGGGCCGGCGGTTTTCTCGCGGCCGCCGGGCACGTAGCCCGCCAGGGTGGTGGACACGATGTCCGCACCGGCTTCGAGCGCCCGTTGCACGTCGTCCATGCAGGAGCAGTCGGCCATGATCAGCGTTTCACCGCGCAAAGCCTCCACGGTCTCCTCGAAGGTGCGACCGTCGGGGCGGGGGCGTGCCGTGGCATCGATGGCCACCACGTCGGAGCCGGCGGCGATGCAGGCGCGCGCGTGGCGCAGCGTCGGCGTGATGTAGACGCCGTCGTGCCCCTCTTTCCAAAGGCCGATGACGGGGATTTCCACCTGGCCTTTGATGGCGGCGATGTCGGCAAGGCCTTGGCAGCGGATAGCGGCTGCGCCGCCGCGTTCGGCGGACAGGGCAACCTGCGCCATGGTTTCGGGGTGGCGCATCGGCTCGCCCACGTAGGCCTGGCAGCTGACGATGAGCTTGCCTTGCAGGGAGGAAATCAGGGGATCGGTCATGATCGTCCTTTCAGGGTATCGAGCAGGTATTCGGCGGCTCCGATGAGCGGGGCTCGGCTGCCGAGCGCGGCATCGACGATGGGCAGGCCGTGCATCACGGAAGGCGCCTGTCGCTCGAAGCCTTCTTGCAGGGCGGCTCGCCAGGCTTTTCCGGCGTTGCATACCGAGCCTGAGAGCACGACAAGTTCCCGGGATCCAGCAGATGCAGATCCGTCCAGGTTGCGATGGCTTCGCCGAGCACCGCGCCCGCCTCCAGAATGATGCGGCGTGCCAGCTCCTCGCCGTCTGCGGCGCGCCTGGCTATCTCGTCTCCCGCAAGGCGTTCGCCTCCTGCTGCGACGTAACGGGCTTCGATTCCGCTGCCGGCCGCGATGGATTCAAGCTCGCTGGCGGTGCCGCAGGCGCGCGGCGTGCCCAGCGCATCGGGGCAGGGTGTTCGCCCCAGCTCGCCTGCGAACCCGTGCGCGCCCAGCAGCACGCGGCCGTTCGCCACGATGCCGCCGCCGAGCCCGGTGCCCGCTGCGATAACGAAGCAGGTTTGAGCGCCGCGGGCAGCGCCCCAACGAGCTTCGCCGAGCGCATGAGCCTTCACGTCGTTGAGCACGGCCACGGGAAGGCCGAGCGACGCGCTCAGACGCTCGGCTACGGGCTGACCGGTCCAGCCGGGCATGAGCTCGTTGGCGAACGCGATGCCGCCCGTGCGCACGTCCACGAGCCCGGCCGTCCCCACGCCGATGCCGACAACGTCGTCTTCGGCATCGGCTACCACGTCGGCCACGAGCGAGGCCAGGGTGTCCAGCACGGCGCTGCCGCCGCGCTGGGCTTCCGTGGGAACGCTGCGCAGGGCGTCCACCGTCGGCGCCGCATCGGCGGCGGAATAGCGCACGAGCGCACCCGCCATCTTCGTGCCGCCCACGTCGAAGGCGGCAATCGTGCATGGATGTTCGACGCTCATGCGGCGCTCACGCTACTTGCAAGCCGGAGCGCCGGGCGAGACGGGGCACGCATCCCAGTGCGCCTGGCGGATCGGCGCGTCGGCATCCATGAGTCCCGCGCGCTTCAGCACGGCGACGATCTGCTCCACGTCCTCGCCTTCGAGCGCGCACACGGGCTCGCGCATCTGGTTCGTGTTGAACACGCCCATCTGCCACAGCGCCGTCTTGAACGCGCCCACGCCCGCGCCGAAGCCCACGGTGGCCTTCACCTCGCGCGTGACGTACATGAGGCGTGCGAGGTGATTCTGGATCTCGCGCACGCGCTCCCAGTCGCCGGCTTGCGCGGCGCGCCACTGCTCCACGTAGCTTGCCGGATCGATGTTCGCCAGACCCGGAACCGAGCCGTCGGCACCGCCCAGGTAGGCGCCGTCCACGACCACCTCGTGGCCGGTCAGCACTTGCAGCGGGTGGCCGGCGTCCTCGTTCTGCAGGCACAGCCAGCGGAACGACACGTCGTCGCCCGAAGAGTCCTTCACGCCCTGCAGCACGCCGTCCTCGCCGAGGCGCACGAGCATCGTGGGATCGAGCTTCGTGTGCACGCAAGCGGGCAGGTCGTAGGCAAACAGCGGCAGGTCGGTGTGCTCGCGGATGGCGCGGAAGTGGCGTTCCACCTCTTTGGGACCGCCGAGAGCGTAGAAGGGGGCGGTTGCCACGAGGGCGTCCACGCCGTAGCCCGTCGCGCGCTTGGCCTGGTCGACCACGCGCATGGTTTCCATGTCGATGATGCCCGTGAGCACCGGTACGCGGCCGTGCACCATGGCGATGGCCTCTTGCAGAACGTGGTAGCGCTGCGCGTCGGTGAGGAAGGCAACCTCGCCCGAGGATCCCAGGAAGAACAGACCGTCGACGCCCGCGTCGATCATGCGGTTGATGGAGCGCTCGAGCGCCTCGAGGTCGAGCTGGCGCTTCTCGGTCAGCGGAATGACGACGGGGGGAATGACGCCGCGAAACGGTGAATCAGTCATAGGAGCAAGCCTCTCTCTGTTCGTCGGTAAACGGTAAAAGGGTAAACTCCCTCAGCGTAAGCGTCAACGCAAGAGGGCAGGTCGCCACATAAAAAGCGCCCCCGGTTCAACCGAGGGCGCAGGGGAAACGTCGTAATCTTACTTGCCCAATTCGGGATGCAGAAGCGACGGAGCCGCTCCCAGAAGCAGCTTGGTGTAGGCGTCTTTCGGGTGCTCGAACACGTCCTTCGCCGCGCTGCGCTCCACGGCCTCTCCGGCGTTCATCACGATGATCTGGTCGGAAATGTAGCGCACCGTCTGGATGTCGTGGCTGATGAACACCATGGACAGGCCCAAGTCGCGCTTGAGATCCATCAGCAGGTTCAAAATCTGCGCGCGCACCGACACGTCGAGGGCGCTGGTGGGCTCGTCGGCGATGATGGCGTCGGGCTCAAGCGACAGGGCGCGCGCGATGGCCACGCGCTGGCGCTGGCCGCCGGAAAGCTGGCCCGGCAGGGCATCCAGCACGGAGTTCGGCAGGCCCACCATCTCGATGAGGTCGAGCACGCGGCGCTCGCGGGACGTCTTGTCGCCCACCTTGTGCACCACGAGCGGATCCATCAGCTGGTCGTGCACGCTCATGCGCGCGTTCAGCGCCGTGGCCGGATCCTGGAACACCACCGAGATCACGCGGCCGATGAGACGGCGCTGCGCAGCCGAGCGCTTCGTCACGTCCTCGCCCTTGAAGAACACCTTGCCCGACGTGGGCTGTTGCAAACCGCACATCACGTTGGCCGTGGTGGACTTGCCGCAGCCGGATTCGCCCACGATGCCCAAGGTTTCGCCGGGCATGAGCTTGAGGGTGAGGCCGCGCACGGCCTGCACTTTGTTCGGATGCAGGATGGAGCCCGTGCGCGTTTTGAACGTCACGCGGATGTCGTCGAGGAAGATGATGGGGGTGGGTTCTCCCGCTCCCGTTGCGGGCTGGACGCCCGCGTTCACGCGTTCCTGCTCGCTCATATGATGGCACCTCCTGGGACGTACGGTTTGATGCCGAGGCGCTTGAGCTCGCTGTCGGGCAGCTCGGCGTAGTAGTGGTCGGAGTCGGACACGCGCTTGAGCACGGGGCGCAGCTGGGACACCTTGTCAGGATGGCTGGAGCGCGGCGTGAAGCGGTCGCCCTCGGGGAAGTCCTTCGGGCTGGGGACGCTGCCGGGCACCTGGTGCAGGCGCGTTCCGCCGGCTTCGATGGACAGCACCGAACCCAAGAGACCGCGGGTGTATTCGTGCACGGGATGGCACAGGATGTCGGACACCGGGCCCTGTTCGACCACCTGGCCGGCGTACATGACCGTGATGGAGTTGGCCACCTCGGCGACGAGCGCCAGGTCGTGGCTCACGAACACCATCGCGAAGCCCAGCTCCTTCTGCAGCTTGTTCAACAGGTCGATGACCTGCTTCTGCACGGTCACGTCGAGAGCCGTAGTGGGTTCGTCGGCGATGATGAGCTTCGGGTCGCGCGTCAGCGCCATGGCGATGAGCACGCGCTGGCGCTGGCCGCCGGACAGTTCGTGGGGGTAGGAGTCAAGCGTGCGCTTCGGATCGAGTCCTACCAGCTCCAGCAGCTCCTCGGCCGTGCGGGTTCCTCCGCGCTTCGTGAGCTGCTTCATTTGGGCTTTGATCAGCATGGACGGGTTCAACGAAGAGAGCGCGTCCTGGTAGATCATGGCGATTTCGCGACCGCGCAAGGCGTTCATCTGCTTCTGATCCATGTTCAGCAGGTTCTGGCCGTCGTAGAGGATCTCTCCGGACACCTTCGCCTTCGGATCCAGCAGCCCCATGATGGTAAGGGAGGTGATGGACTTGCCGCAGCCGGACTCGCCCACAAGACCCATGGTCTGGCGCGGGCGCACCACGAAGCTCACGTGGTCGACCACGTTCACGTCGCCGTGGCGCGGGAACTTGATGCACAGATCCTTCACTTCCAGAATAGGCGGCACGTCGGTGCGCGCCTCGAAGCGGTCGGTGCGCGTCTTCTCAATCGCCTGAAGCTCGCTGAGGCGCTGTTCGAGCATCTCCGCCTGGGCGGCGTATGCCAGCGTGGGGTCGGCCACGAGCTTGTCGGCCTCGCGGTTCGCGCGGACGGCGGCGTCATCGGCCTTGACCGGGGCCTTGGGCGCGGCGGCCATGGCATCGGTGATGCCCTCGGACAGGATGTTCAGGCACAGCACGGTGATCATGATGGCCAGACCCGGGAACAGCGCCTGCCACCAACGACCGGCAAGCACGCCGCCGCGGGCGTCGGACAGGATGTTGCCCCACGTGGGTGTGGGCTCGGGAATGCCGGCCGAGATGAACGACAGCGACGCCTCGAATACGATGGCGTCGGCAACCAGCACGATGGTGAACACCATGACCGGGGCGATGCAGTTGCGGATGACGTGCTTCACGAGGATCCAGGGGGCGCGGGCGCCGGAAACGACGACGGCGCGCACGTAATCCTGATTGTACTCGCTCACCACGTTGGCGCGCACGATGCGGGCGATCTGCGGGATGTACAAAAAGCCGATCGCGAAGATGAGCGAGGGCACCGAGTTGCCGAACACGAGCACGAACGTGGCGGCCAGCGCGATACCGGGGAAGGACATGATGACGTCCAGGATGCGCATGATGACCTCGGACACCCATTTGCGCGCCACGGCGGCGACGGCGCCGATGATGGAGCCGCACACGAGGGCGAAGGCGGTGGCGCCCAGGCCGATGATCAGCGAGTAGCGCGCGCCGTACATCATACGCGACAGCACGTCGCGGCCCTTGTCGTCGGTGCCGAACAGGAACTGGGCATCGGGGGCTTGGCGTGCCGTGAAGATCTCAAGCGGGTTGTGCGGCGCCAGGATGTTGGCGAACACGGCGATCATGACGATCAGGATGAGCACGACGAGCGAGATGCGTGATCCGATGCTCATGGCCTTCCACCGGCGGAAATGCACCTTGCCGGGATTGGCTTCCATCTTATCAGTGAGGTTTCCTCGAAGTTTGACCATGTTGCTACACCGTCCTGATTCGCGGATCGATCAGGATATAAAGCATATCCACGATGATGTTGATGATGATGAAGGTGATGGCCACGCACAGCACGACGCCCTGCACGAGCATCGTGTAGCTGGACTGGATGCCCGAGAGGATGGCCATGCCCATGCCCGGGAGGTTGAAGATGACCTCGATGACCACGGCGCCGCCGATGAGGTAGCCGATGCGCAGGCCGAGCACCGTCACGGGCGTGATCAGCGCGTTGCGCAGCACGTTGCGGGCCACCACGACGCGCTTCGGGATGCCGGCGCCCAGCGCGGTGCGCACGTAGTCCTTGTCCAACTCTTCCACCATGGACGTGCGGATGACGCGCGTCAGCTGGCCGGCCACGGGAACGCCCAGCGCGATGGCAGGCATGGCCATGCGGGCCAGCCAACCGCCCGGATCGGCCGTCAGCGAGGGCAGCGGGCCGGAGGCGGGCAGCACGTGCAGCATCGAGGAGAACAGCAAAATCATGAGCACCGCCAGCCAGAACGACGGCGTGGCGATGCAGGCGATGGAGAACACGCGGATGATCTGGTCGGGCCATCGATCCCGATACAAGGCCGAGATCACGCCGAGAATCACTGCGATGACCACGCCGATGATGAGGCCGAAGAACGTCAACTGCAACGTGACGGGCAGAGCTTCGCCGATGCGATCGGCCACCGAGGCGTTGTTCGCGCCGTAGGTGCCGAGGTCGCCTTGTACGAGGCCGACGATGAAGTTACCGTATTGCACGAGGATGGGATCGTTCAATCCGTGCTCCTCGCGATACTGCTCGGCTTGGGCTTCAGTGGCGTTCTCGCCAAGGACCGAATACGCTTGGTCGATAGGAGAGAGTGCCATGATGAAGAAGACGAGGATGGTGACACCGAAGATCATGATCGGCAACGCTATGAGGCGTCGTCCGATTAATCGTAGCAGGTTGCTCACCGTATCCCCCTTTCGCTTCGTGGGCTCGAAAGCCCGCTTGCACTGACAAACTGCTGCCTGCATCGCGCGCGCAGGCGCGGTAAGGCGTAGACAACCAATGGTATTTTATATGATTCGCACTGATTATGCGGAGAAATAAGAACGATCTTGCTTCGTGTCCGACGCCGTCGGTACGACCTCGCCGCTCGAGTTAGGACGGATTCCGTTCGCATACGAGAAACCAGCTGCTCCCGGTTCCGCGGGCATGCTCGCATCCGACGCATGCCTCGCCGGGACATAGCTCCCCGGAGCGAAACGTTTCGTCGAACAGGTCGGCGGGCAGCAGTCGTTCATCGGGTTCGGCACCTTCGATGCACGACGCGATCAAAGCGGACAGCTGGCGCATTCCCCGTGCGGTGGGGTGGGTGCCGTCGACGGCCTCGTAGTCTATGCCGAACGCCTCGAGGTCGGCCACGTTGCAGCCGTGCTCTCGCGCAGCAACGCGAATGGCGTCGTTGTAGCTCTTGAACGGTGCGCCGCGCAAGTTCCATGCGAACGTGGGGCTCGGGCATCCGGCCACGCGTCCGGGGCAGAGCGTGCAGCACCATACCTCGGCTTGCGGGTAGGCTGCGCGCATCCGCTCCAGCAGCAGCCCGTAGGCGGCGCGGAAGCGGTCGATCGCGCCGGGCGCGGCGGCTGCCGGGGCGTGCGGTTCGATGGCGTCAAGATCGAGCGCGACGGGCACGGCGTTGCCGCGGCCGGCGGCTTGCGCCGTCGCGCCGCCCCAGCCGTAATCGTTGATGCCCATGAGCACGATGACGACATCGGGCTGCACGCCGTCTTCGGCCAGTGCGTCGATGCGTTCTTGGCTGTTTCCGGCAGGGAAGCCGGCGCCTTCCACGAGGCTTCCGGAGAACGAGCTGTTCGCCAGCAGCCGTCCGCCGAGGCGTTCGATAACTTGGGACCACCAGGTGTCGGCGCTCGACGTCACGCTGGTCTGCTCGCAGCGTTCGCCCTGGTAGTACACGGCGAATCCGTCGGGGTTGCATCCATCGAACGTGCTGATGGAATCGCCGAGAATGGAAAAGGATCTCATAGGGCCTCTTTCTCAAAAGCAAGGGCCCGCTCCTTGCGGAGCGAGCCCTGGGGGTTGCCTTGCTCTACGGGTTCACAGCGCGCGCTTACGCCTTCACGCTCGCACCGAGGAACACGAGGCCCGTCGTGGCGATGGGCTCGAAGCCGGTGATCTGCGTCTCCTGGTAGCCCGTGGCCAGCTCGCGGTGGAACAGCGGGTACAGCGGAACTTCCTCGGCCAGAAGGTCGAAGCACTTGTTCCACAGCTCCTGCTGCTCGTTGCCGGTGGCCTCGCGAGCCTGCTGCATGAGGGTCTGCAGCTCGTCGAACTTGCCGTCGCCGGCCTTCTTCCAGCAGCTGCGGCCCTGGGTCCACACGTTGTCGCCGTACCACCAGGACATCAGCAGGTCGGGGTCGTTGCCGAAGCAGGTCGGGTCGCCCGGGGTCAGCATGACGTCGTAGGGCAGCACGTCGGCCGACTCGGCCAGAGACGCCCAGTCGATCTTCGTCTCGTTGATGGTGCAGTTCACGCCGATGGCATCGAGGTCGTTCTTGATGCCGGCGGCCAGGTTCTTCACCCAGTTGTTGTTCGTCATCAGCTCGAAGCTCAGGTCGGTGACGCCGGCCTCGGAAAGCAGGCTCTTGGCCTTCTCGGGGTCGTAGGTGTACACCGTGGAAGCCTTGTGGTAGTTCTCGTGGCTCTCGGGCAGGAAGCTCGTCACCTTCGCGGCATGGCCGGCCATGGCGTTGGAGATCAGCTTGTCCACGTCCACGGCATAGTAGAACGCCTGGCGGACGCGCTTATCGTCGAACGGCTTCTTGAGCGTGTTGAACATGAAGAACGGCTGGTTGAAGCCCTGGATGTAGTCGACGGACGCGCCGGCGGCCATGAGCTGTTCGGCGTTGGCGTCGGGCACGTTCTCCATAACCTGGACCGTGGCCTCCTGCAGCGCGGTGGTGCGGGAGGTGTCGTCGAGCAGGATGTCCCAGTGCATCTTGTCGGCCGTAGCGGCGTACTTGCCGTTGTAGTTCGTGTTCGGCACGAACTCGATGGAGCCGCCGTCGTCGCCGTTGATGGTGTCGTACACCCACGGGCCGGAACCGATCGGCTTCGTCTTCAGATCATCCTCGGTCAGCGAGGCGGGGAACACCTTGACCACGCTCAGACGGCCCTTCAGCAGGCTGTCGAAGGGGTACTTCAGCGTGAAGGAGACGGTCTTGTCGTCCTTCGCAGACACCGTGTCGATGAATTCGAGGAAGGCGCCGTAGGTGGCGTCGGCCATGTTCTTCTCGAACGCGTTCACCACGTCGGCGGTGGTGACGTCCGTGCCGTCGGAGAACTTGGCACCGTCGCGCAGGGCAACCTCGTACTCGGTGTCGGAGACCTTCGTGGGCTCGCCGGCGGCAAGCGCGTTATAGGTCTTGTAGGTGTGCAGATCGAGGTCGTACAGGCCCTCGAACACATGCCACGTGGCGGCCAGCATCAGCGCGGAGCTGTTGCCGATCGGGTTGACGTTCGTGCTCGTGTAGGCCATGGCGCCGGTCAGCGTGCCGCCCTGGGCCGCTGCGCCGGCGTCGGTGCCGGCATCGGTCGACGGGGTGTCCGTCGTTTCGCCGCCGCCACCGCAGCCGGCCAGAGTCAGGCCTGCTGCAGCCGCCGCGACGGCGCTGCCCGCCAAGAACGTGCGGCGAGACAAAGTTGCTTTCAAAGGCTGTTCCATTGGTTTCCCTCCATTTCGGTATCGGGGCAGGAGGCCCCGAACGTACGTGCGTGCTTGCGCACGCGCACAACAGCAGTGCCCATTATCCGGGAAAACCCCCAGAAAATAAAGAACTTGTAAGATCAATGTTCTTATATTTGTTCAAATACGAGAATAATTCACCAGGGGAAATACGTGGTATCATGCGCCGCATGATACGAAAGAGCGATAAAAGTAACAGTTGGCTAACGGCGTTCCTCAGCCGCGAAAATCGACCGTTTCCCGCACTGGTTGTCCGTCTCTCGCGTCCAGCGTTGCCCGCGCCCGCCAAGTTGCTGGCGCCGCCCGCTTCGAACGAGGCCGTGCGCAAGTCCATGAAGGGTAACAAGCGCAGCAACACGAAGCCCGAGCTTCTGGTGCGCGAGCGCCTGCGCGCGGCTGGCCTGACGGGGTATCGGCTGCAGTGGAAGGTGCCGGGGCACCCGGACGTAGCGTGGCCGGGCAAGAAGGTGGCGCTGTTCGTCAACGGGTGCTTCTGGCACAGGTGCCCGCACTGCAAGCCCAGCATGCCGAAGAGCAACGTGGAGTACTGGGTGGTGAAGTTCGAGCGTAACGTCGAGCGCGACGAGCGCAGCCGCGCCGCGTTGGAGGAGCTAGGCTGGACCGTCCACGTGATCTGGGAATGCCAGCTCAAGAAGAAGACGATCGACGACACGTTCGCCGCGCTGCTCCCCGCTCTCGCCGAGGAGCTAGGAAAAGAACTCAAGGGCATCTAGCGAGAAGGCTGGCGCACGGTGGTCTGGCGCTCGAACGGTCCTGCTCGCGCAAACAGCTCGCTGGGTCGTTCGGCTCGTGCGGAACCGCGCCCAGACCGCCGCGCGCAAGCCTTCCGCCGCCTACCGACGGGGGCGACCGCGGCGTGCCGCCCATCGTATTCGTCGCGCCGCAACGCGATTTCGGGCTGGTATCATGAATGCCGTGTATTCTGTCAGGCGAAGCAAGCTGAGCAAGAGCAGAAGGTCGGGGCCCCGATGCGCCTTTGTCGGGTGAGCATCCCCTTCGAAGGAGAGGAATATGACGAGAGAATTCAAATCTATGGACGGCAACAACGCCGCCGCGTACGTCTCCTATGCGTTTACCGAGGTGGCGGGCATTTACCCGATCACTCCGTCGAGCCCCATGGCCGACCTGGTGGACCAGTGGTCCGCTGCCGGCAAGAAGAACATCTTCGGCACCACGGTGAAGGTGTGCGAGATGCAGTCCGAGGGCGGCGCCGCCGGCGCGGTGCACGGCTCGCTGGCCGCAGGCGCGCTGACCACCACCTACACGGCTTCCCAGGGTCTGCTCCTCATGATCCCCAACATGTACAAGATGGCCGCCGAGCAGCTGCCGTGCGTGTTCCACGTCAGCGCGCGCACGCTGGCCACCCAGGCGCTGTCCATCTTCGGCGACCACTCCGACGTCATGGCGTGCCGCCAGACGGGCTTCGCCATGCTGGCCGAGACCAACGTCCAGGAGGTCATGGACCTGTCGGCCGTGGCGCACCTGTCCGCCATCAAGGGCCGCATCCCCTTCATCAATTTCTTCGACGGATTCCGCACCTCCCACGAAGTGCAGAAGATCGCCGTGTGGGACTACGAGGACCTCGCCGACATGTGCGACATGGAGGCCGTGAGCGAATTCCGCGAGCATGCGCTGAACCCCGAGCGTCCGGCCATGCGCGGCAGCCATGAGAACGGCGACATCTTCTTCCAGCATCGCGAGGCGTGCAACGGCGTGTACGATGCGCTGCCCGCCATCGTCGAGGACTACATGCACCAGGTGAACGCCAAGCTGGGTACGAACTACGAGCTGTTCAACTACTACGGCGCGCCCGACGCCGACCGCGTGATCGTGGCCATGGGCTCGTTCTGCGACGTGGTCGAGGAGGTCGTGGACTATCTGAACGCCCAGGGCCAGAAGGTGGGCCTCGTGAAGGTGCGCCTGTATCGCCCGTTCGTGAGCGAGAAGTTCATGGCCGCGCTGCCCGCGACGGTGCAGAAGATCGCGGTCATGGACCGCACGAAGGAGCCGGGTGCGCTCGGCGAGCCCTTGTATATGGACGTCATCAACGCGCTCGCGCACGAGGGCCGCGCCGATCTCACGGTGGTAGGCGGCCGCTACGGCCTGGCGTCGAAGGACACCCCGCCGTCTTCGGTGTTCGCCATCTACCAGGAGCTGGAGAAGGACGCGCCGGCGCGCGAGTTCACCGTGGGCATCGTCGACGACGTGACGAACCTGTCGCTTCCCGAGGATCCGAACAGCCCGAACACCGCGGCCGAGGGCACCATCGAGTGCAAGTTCTGGGGCCTGGGCGGCGACGGCACCGTGGGCGCCAACAAGAACTCCATCAAGATCATCGGCGACCACACCGACAAGTACGTGCAGGCCTACTTCCAGTACGACTCCAAGAAGACCGGCGGCGTGACCATCAGCCACCTGCGCTTCGGCGACTCGCCTATCCGCAGCACCTACTATGTGAACAAGGCCGACTTCGTGGCCTGCCACAACCCCTCCTACGTCACCAAGGGCTTCCGCATGGTGAACGACGTGAAGCCGGGCGGTGCGTTCATGATCAACTGCCAGTGGACGCCCGAGGAGCTTGAGCACCACCTGAACGCCGAGGCGAAGCGCTACATCGCCAACAACGACATCAAGCTGTACACCATCAACGCCATCGACCTCGCCGCTGAGATCGGCATGGGCAAGCGTACGAACACCATCCTGCAGTCGGCGTTCTTCACGCTGGCCAACGTGATCCCGCAGGACGAGGCGCTGCAGTACATGAAGGACGCCGCCACGAAGTCCTATATGAAGAAGGGTCAGGACGTCGTCGACATGAACCATCGCGCCATCGACGCGGGCGCCACGGCGTTCGTGCAGGTGGAGGTGCCTGCAAGCTGGGCGAACGCTGTGGACGAGAACGAGGCTCCGACGCTCGAGGGTCGTGCCGAAGTGGTGAAGATGGTGCGCGAGATCATGGAGCCGGTCGGCCGTATGGACGGCGACCGTCTGCCGGTGTCGGCGTTCGTCGACCACGCCGACGGCCAGTTCGAGCAGGGCGCGGCCGCCTACGAGAAGCGCGGCGTGGCTGTGAGCGTGCCCGCGTGGGATGCCGCCACGTGCATCCAGTGCAACCAGTGCGCTTTCGCGTGCCCGCATGCCACCATCCGCCCGTTCGCCCTCACCGAGGAAGAGGCTGCTGCGGCTCCTGCCGCTACCGTCATGGTGCCCGCGAAGGGCAAGGCCGCTGCCGGCCTGCAGTACACGCTGGCCATCTCGCCGCTCGACTGCATGGGCTGCGGCGTGTGCGTGAACGTGTGCCCGTCCGACTCGCTGGCAATGGTGTCCACGGAAAGCCAGCTGGCGCAGCAGGACGTGTTCGACTACTGCGTGGACAACGTGTCCGACAAGCCCGCGCTCGAGGATGCCACGGTCAAGGGCAGCCAGTTCAAGCAGCCGCTGCTGGAGTTCTCCGGCGCCTGCGCCGGTTGCGCCGAGACGGCGTACGCCAAGCTGGTCACCCAGCTGTTCGGCGATCGCATGTACGTCGCGAACGCCACGGGTTGCTCGTCCATCTGGGGCGGTCCGGCCGCTACGTCGCCGTATACGGTGAACGCCGAGGGTCGCGGGCCTGCGTGGTCGAACTCCCTGTTCGAGGACAACGCCGAGCACGGCCTGGGCATGTTGCTGGGTCACGAGGCGGTGCGTGACCGCCTGGTCGGCAAGTTGGAAGCCATGGCAGCTAACGACAAGACGCCGGCTGAGACCAAGGATCTTATCGCGGCGTACCTCGACACCATGGCCGATGGCGAGGCGAACGCCAAGGCCGTCGAGGCGCTCGTTCCCGCGCTCGAGGCTGCTGCCGAGAACGGTTGCCCGGAGGCGCCCGAGATCCTGCAGAACAAAGAGTACCTGAACAAGAAGTCCGTCTGGATCTTCGGCGGCGACGGCTGGGCCTACGACATCGGTTACGGCGGCCTCGACCACGTGCTGGCATCCGGCGAGGACGTGAACGTGTTCGTGTTCGACACCGAGGTGTACTCCAACACCGGCGGTCAGGCTTCGAAGGCAACCAACATCGGCCAGGTCGCCCAGTTCGCGGCCGCGGGCAAGGATGTCAAGAAGAAGAGCCTCACCGAGATCGCGATGGCGTACGGCTACGTGTACGTGGCGCAGGTTGCCATGGGCGCCAAGCCGGCCCAGACCATCAAGGCCATCGCCGAGGCCGAGGCCTATCCCGGACCGTCGCTGATCATCGGCTACTCGCCGTGCGAGATGCACTCCATCAAGGGCGGCATGGCGAACTGCCAGGACGAGATGAAGAAGGCCGTCGACTGCGGCTACTGGAACCTGTTCCGCTTCAACCCGGCCGCCGAGCCCGGCAAGAAGTTCACGCTGGACTCCAAGGAGCCTGCGGGCGGCTACCAGGAGTTCCTCATGAACGAAGCGCGTTATAGCCGTCTGACCCGCGAGTTCCCTGAGCGCGCCAGCGAGCTGTTCGAGCGCAACGAGAAGGCGGCCATGGACCGCTACGAGCACCTGCTCAAGCTCAAGGACGTCTACGCCGAAGCGTAAGCCGTTTTCAAGGAACACGATGAACGAAAGCCCCCGACGCGAACGAGCGTCGGGGGCTTTTTGCGTCCGAGAGTTGTTCTTCGTTGATGTTGTACGAAAATAGTTGTACAATTGAGCACACGAAAGGAGTCGGCATGGACGATTCTATGGTTACGGCACGCATGCTGGATGAAAAGAAGCGCAAAGGCGCTCGCATCCTTGCGCGAGAGGGTCTCAGCGCTTCTCAAGCGATCAACCTCATGTACGACAAAATGATCGAGGAGGGGGAGGCGGGTTTCCTTCGAGCCGATTCGAGCCGTATCGGCGATGAGGCGAAGTGGGCCGCTGCTTCTCGCTTCGTCGATTCTCTATCCTCGAAGCGCGCTTCTCGTTTCGACGATATGACTAAGGCAGAGGTGAGGATGGAGCGCCTGCGTTCGAGGGGTATGATGTGATATGGCTCGCATGAAGCTCCTGTTGGACACCAATGTCGTTATCGATTTTCTGCATGAGCGCGAGCCTTATTACGATAAGGCTCGCTTGCTCATGACGGCGGGTCGTGTGGGGGAATTCGATCTCTGGATCACCTCGTCGCAGGTGACCGATCTTATCTACATCCTCTCGGAGGGCGGGAAGCGCTTGCTGTTGTCGCATGTGCTTGAGCAGCTGCGAGGGATGCGGACGTTCGTGAACGTGCATGCCGTCAGCGATCGGGAGGTCGATCGGATGCTGGCAGCCTCGTGGAAGGACCCGGAAGATTCGCTTATCTTTGAATCGGCATTGGAGATGCGCGCCGATGCCATCGTCACGCGCAATCGGAAAGATTTCGAGTCGTCGGTGATCAAAGTGGTGGACTGCGACGAATTCTTCGTCTGGATGCGCAAGGACTTCGGATTGGACTACGAAGAGGTGGTCATCTAGCGAGATGCGTGATCGGACGCATATGAGTGAAACGTGGTCGGCTTCCCCTTCGGGGTGAAGCCAATTGCGATTCGTGCCCAGTGCGTCTATCCGCACCGCGATGCGCAGAGCTTCGGGCCGTCGTGCGAACGGGCGGGTATCAGCCGCCCGTTGCGCAAGACGGGCGGGCGCTCATGCGCTACCATGGGGGCACCCGATTTCAGAAGGAGCCGACGCACGCCATGGACGAAGCACGCGAGCCCACCCCTCATGCCCTGACGCGATTCTCCGACGAGGTGCGCGGCTGGTTCCTCGATGCCTTTCCCGAGCCCACGCCGTTGCAGGAGCGTGCCTGGGACGTTATCGAGGGCGGCGAGAACGCGCTGGTCATCGCACCCACCGGCTCGGGCAAGACGCTTGCTGCGTTCCTGTTCGCCATCGACGAGCTTATGCGCGAGAAGGCGGCGACGGCGGATTTGCCGAAGAAGGAGCGTCCCGGCAAGGGCGTGCGCGTGCTGTACATCTCGCCGCTGAAGGCGCTCGGGGCGGACGTGGAGCGCAACTTGCAGGCGCCGCTCGCCGGCATCGCGGCGCGCATGGCGGCCGCAGGCGGCGCGATGCCCGAAGTGCGCACGGGCATGCGCACGGGCGACACCACGCCCGATCAGCGCCGTAGCCTGCAGCGCAACCCGCCCGACATCCTCATCACCACGCCCGAGTCGCTGTACCTCATGCTCACGTCGCAGGCGCGCGAGACGCTGCGCACCGTGGAAACCGTCATCGTCGACGAAGTGCACGCGTTGGCGGGAAGCAAGCGCGGCGCGCACCTGGCTTTGAGCCTCGAGCGTCTCGACGACCTGCTGGAAAAGCCGGCGCAGCGCATCGGGCTGTCGGCCACCGTGCGTCCGCGCGACGAGATCGCGCGCTTCCTGGGCGGGCCCCATCCCGTGCGCGTCGTCGCCTCCGAGGGGCGGCCCGACATGGACGTGCGCGTGCGCGTGCCCGTGCGCGACATGACCGCCGTCCCGACGTTCGGGGGAAGCGACCTGACGGGAGGCGCCGCGGGGAAGCGCGGGGGAGGGCCGCGCCGCGCGCCTGCGGAGGAAGCGTGGAAGTCCGACCGCGCCCTGCGCGCCGCCATGGCGAAGTCCTCGCTCCCGGCGAGCACGACGAGTCCCGACAGCCGTCTCGGCTCGTCTTCCATCTGGCCCTACATCGAAGCCTCCATCCTCGACGAGGTGCTGGCGCACCGCACCACCATCGTGTTCGTGAACTCGCGCGGGCTGTGCGAGAAGCTGACGGCGCGCCTGAACGACCTGTACGCGAAGCGCATGGGCATCGCGCGCGGCGTCGATATGGACGCTCCGGCGGCGCCCATCCGCTCGGATCTGGGCTCTACGGCGGACATGTCCACGGGCGCACCGGCCGTCATCGCGAAGGCGCACCACGGATCGGTGTCGAAGGAGAAGCGCCTGCAGGTGGAGCGCGAGCTGAAAGCGGGCGAGCTGCCGTGCGTGGTGGCCACCTCGTCGCTGGAGCTGGGCATCGACATGGGATCCATCGATCTCGTGCTGCAGGTGGCGGCCCCGCCGTCGGTGGCCAGCGCCCTGCAGCGCATCGGGCGCGCGAACCACCAGGTGGGCGGCCGCTCGACGGGGTCTATCTTCCCGCGCACCCGCACCGAGATCATCGACGCGGCCGTGGCGGCCGAAGGCATGTACGAGGGCCGCATCGAGCAGACGGCGCTCGTGAAGAACGCGCTGGACGTGCTGGCCCAGCAGACGGTGGCCGCCGTGGCTATGGACGAGCTGGCGGCGGACGACTGGTTCGACACCGTGCGGCGCGCGGCCCCGTATTCCGAGCTTCCGCGACGGGCCTTCGATTCGGTGTTGAGCATGCTGGCCGGCCGCTACGCGACGGCCGATTTGGCCGAGTTCTCGCCGCGCATCGTGTGGGATCGCGAGCGCGGGCGGCTGCTGGCGCGTCCCGGCACGCAGCGCCAGGCCGTCATGTCGGCAGGCACCATCCCAGACCGCGGGATGTTCTCGGTGGTGTTGCCGGAAGGCGACGGCGCGCAAGGCCGGCGGCGCGTGGGCGAGCTGGACGAAGAGATGGTGTACGAGTCGCGAGTAGGCGACATCATCACGTTGGGCACCAGCTCGTGGCGTATCAGCGAGATCACGCGCGACCGCGTGATCGTGGAGTCCGCGCCCGGGCGCTCGGCCCGTCTGCCGTTCTGGCATGGCGAAGGCGTGGGGCGGCCCGCCGAGACGGGGCGCATGCGCGGCGCGTTCTTGCGCGCGGTGGCCGCGGGCATCGAAGGCGACGATGCAGAGGCGGAGGAGGGGGGCTTCGGCGTGTCCTGTGCGGTGAGCGAGCGCTTGGCCGCAGACGGCCTCGACGACGATGCGCAGCGCAACCTCGTCGAGCTGATCCGCTCGCAGCGCGCGGCGACGGGCATCATCCCCGACGACAAGACGCTCGTGGTGGAACGCTGCGAGGACGAGCAGGGCGACTGGCGCGTGCTGCTGCATTCGCCGTACGGCCGCCGCGTGCACGAGCCGTGGGCGATGGCGGTGTCCGACCGCATCATGGCGATCTACGGCTACGATGCGCAGGCCATGGCGGCCGACGACGGCATCGTCCTGCGCATCCCCATGACCGAGACCCGCCTTCCCGGCATCGAGCTGTTCGCGTTCGACCCCGACGAGCTCGACCGCATCGTGCGCGATCGCGTGGGCTCCACGTCGCTGTTCTCGGCGCGGTTCCGCGAATGTGCCGCGCGCGCCCTGCTGATGTCGCCCATCGCGCCGGGCAAGCGCGCCCCGCTGTGGCAGCAGCGCCTCAAGGCCGGCCAGCTGCTGGAGGCTGCCCGGCGCGAGCGCGAGTTCCCCATCCTGGTGGAAACGGCGCGCGAGTGCTTGCAGGACGTGTACGACATGAGGGCGCTGCACGAGCTGATGGAGCAGGTGCAGGCGGGATCGGTGCGCTTGGTGGAGGCGCAGACGTCGGTGCCGTCGCCGTTCGCGGCGCCGCTTCTGTTCGGGTACGTGGGCGAGCACCTCTACGCGGGCGACCTGCCGCACGCCGAGCAACGCGCGTCGCTGCTGTCGCTCGACCCCACGCTGCTGGGCGAGCTGCTGGGCTCGACCGACTTGGGCGACGTGCTGGACGCGGACGTGATAGCCGGCGTGGAGGCCGGCTTGCAGCGCCTTGCTCCCGATCGGCGCATGCGCGGCGTCGAGGGCGCGGCCGACTTGCTGCGCGTGCTGGGGCCTCTGTCCGTCGAGGAGGCGGCGTTGCGCATGCGTTCGGACGCCGAAGCGGACGACGACGGGGCAGCGGACGAAGGGGGCGGCGAAGTGGCCACCGAAGAGGAAGCGCATGCGCTGCTCGAAGAGCTGCAGCGCGCCCATCGGGCGTTTACGGTCGTGTTGGGCGGCAAGGAGCTCTGGGCGGCCGTCGACGATGCGGCGTTTCTGCGCGATGCGCTGGGCGCGACGATCCCCCCGTGGGCCGACGCGCTCAACCGCCCCGCCAGCCAATCCGGCCAAGCGCAAGCCCCCTTACGTGATCCCGAGCGAAGCGCGCAGCGCGAAATCGAAGGATCCCGTGCGGCGTCGGCCGAAAGCGATGGCGGCGAGGATGCGCTCCACCCCCTGGACGAACTGCTCGCACGCTACGCGCGCACGCACGGCCCCTTCTCCGCCGAGGCCGCGGCGGCGCGCTTCGGCATCGGGGTCGCCGTCGCCCGGGACGGCCTCGCCCGCCTCGCCTCGGCGGGGCGCCTCATGCAGGGCCGCTTCGGGGAAGACGGGGACGGGCGGGCGCGCGCCTGGGTCGAGACGGGTGTGTTCCGGCGTCTGCGCTCGCTGTCGTTGGCGGAAGCGCGCCGCGCCGTGCAGGCGGTGAGCCCGAGCGCGTTCGCGCGCTTCCTGATCGACCTGCAAGGAGCAGGGCCGCTGGGCGAGGAGCGATTCGAGGGCATCGACGGACTCGCCCAGGTGATCGCCCAGTTCGAAGGCGTGTTCCTGCCGGCTTCGGCCTGGGAGGCGCACGTGTTCCCCAGCCGCGTGCGCGACTATCGTCCCGGCATGCTCGACGAGCTGCTGGCTTCAGGCGACGTGGTGTGGGCGGGCGCTCGCCGCGAAGGCGACGAGGGCGATGGGCATGGGCGGGCGCCGCGGCCTCGCAGCTCCCGCGAGCGCGAAGCCGCAGGCCTCGTCGCGTTCTATCCCACCGATTCGCCGTTCGCGCCCGTACGGCCCGATCTGGCCGATGCGCCGTCCGACGGGCCGAAGCCGGAAGGCTCGGCGGCGCCGTCGGTCGAGGCGGCCGTGGTGGAAGCGCTCGGGTTCGGAGGCGGCTTGTTCTTCCGCCAGATCGTCGATGCGGTGCGCCGACGGCTTGCGCCCGAGTTCGTCGACGAGGCGGTCGTAGCCTCCACCATGCGCGAGCTCATGTGGGACGGGGCGCGCGACGAACGACACGTACGCGCCGGTGCGCGCCTCGCTCGAAGGCGCGGGGCGCTGCTGCGGGCAAGCCGCGCAGCGCGCCGCGTCGACGAGTGACGCAGGCGATCAGCCAGTGCGTTCCCTCCGTGGTTGGGCGTCCTCCCGCGGAGCCGGGTTGCCGCAGCGTTTCCTGCCAAATTTTCTATTTCGGCGTACGTCGCCGTCGTGACTCGGACTGGTCGAGCGGGCGCGAAGCCGCCCGCGCCGGCGGGGTAACGCTTGCGTGTCCTTCCTTCTACGAGCGCGCTACGGTTCGGCGACCGCGCGCTGCGCAGGCGTATCGTGGACGAGTAACGACGGTTCACGCCGCCCGTCAGCGGCGGCGTATGAGTGATAAGGAGCACGCATGGCGGATTTGCAAAGCCCGAAGGATCGTATCACCCTGCGAAACGGATACGGCATTCCCTGCCTGGGGGTTCGGCACGTGGAAGATGCCCGATGGGGAAGTGGGGATCGATGCCGTTCATCAGGCTCTTCATGACGGGTATCGCCATATCGACACGGCGGCAGCCTACGACAACGAGGGCACGGTAGGCAAGGCGCTCGCCTCGGGAGGCATATCGCGCGAGGACCTGTTCATCACCACGAAGGTGTGGAACACCGATCGCGGCTACGATGCGACGCTCAAGGCGTTCGAGGAATCGCGTGCCAAGCTGCACCTCGACTACGTCGACCTGTACCTCATCCACTGGCCCGCTGCGCAGGGCGCCGAGGCCGAATGGCAGCGCACGAACCAGGAGACGTGGCGCGCGCTCGAGACGCTCTACCTCGACGGGCTCGTGCGCGCCATCGGCGTGAGCAATTTCAAGCCCCATCATCTTGAACCGCTTATGGACGCGGCCGATATCCTGCCGATGGTCGACCAGATCGAGCTGCACCCCGGCTGCAACCAGGAGGTCACGCGCGAGTTCTGCAACCGCCACGATATCGTGGTGGAGGCGTGGTCGCCGCTGGGCTCGGGCCGCGTGCTGGAGAACCAGCTGCTCATCGACATCGCGGCCAGCTACGGCTGCACGGTGGCGCAGCTGTGCCTGCGTTGGTGCCTGCAGCGCCGTGCCATCCCTCTGCCGAAGTCACGGACCCGGCGCGCATCGCCGAGAACGCGCGCATCTTCTGGTTCGACATCACCGACCGAGGACCTGCAGCGTATCGACGAGCTGGATCCTCTC
>ENA-OQIL01000211-OQIL01000211.1-human-gut-metagenome-genome-assembly--contig:-NODE-211-length-27828-cov-7.441284_pt1 | contig 27828 bp, 26 predicted proteins | sample MGYA00242583_ERZ504748 | MGnify/ENA primary metagenome ERZ504748 (study PRJEB26092, sample SAMD00036191) | human gut metagenome | host: Homo sapiens | study: EMG produced TPA metagenomics assembly of...
TCGACCTGATCCCCACCAATCCGGCAGATAAGGTCGAGCGTCCGAAGAAGAACGAGTTCAAAGGCAGCTATTACAGTGCCGATGAGATTCATGCTTTGACGGAGATCGCAGAGGGCACCAAGCTGGAGATCCCGGTTCTGCTGGCATCCTTCTACGGTCTGCGCCGCAGCGAGGTGCTGGGTCTGAAATGGGATGCCATCGACTTTGAAGCCAACACGCTGGAGGTCAAGCACATCGTCACGCAGGCATCCATCGACGGCAAAAAGGTTCTGGTGCAGGCAGACCGTGCAAAGACCAAGTCCAGCCTGCGGACGCTGCCCCTTGTGCCGCCCATCCGTGACCGCCTGCTGATGCTGAAAGGTCAGCAGGAAACCTACCGCCGCCTGTGCGGTAAAAGCTACAACCGGGAGTATCTGGGCTATCTGTGTGTGGACGAGATCGGGAACATCATCCGCCCCAACTATGTTTCCGAGCAGTTCCCGAAGCTGTTGGAGAAAAACGGTCTGCGTCCTATCCGCTTTCATGACCTGCGTCATAGCTGCGCCAGCCTTCTTCTGGCAAACGGCGTTCCTATGAAGCAGATTCAGGAATGGCTGGGTCACAGCGACTTCTCCACCACCGCCAACATCTACGCCCACCTCGATTATGCTTCCAAACTCTCGTCTGCACAGGCGATGCTGGAAGGGCTGGGCTATGGCAATGCGTCAGCATGATGCCATACGTCCCAAAGACAGGGTGGACGGGCGATGTTCCGGCAAAAAAGAATGGACAGACGAATAAAATTCATCTGTCCATTCGATTTGGCGGAGCATCAGGGAGTCGAACCCTGGCACCGGTCTCCCGGCCTATCGCATTTCGAGTGCGACCTCTTACGACCACTTGAGTAATGCTCCACATATTAAATTTTAGAATGCTCCGTGCATTCTGGGAAAATTTTGGAGAGAATTTCAGGAGAGAACGACCGAAAATCGTTCGCTCTCGAAGCCGGAAAACCCGCATGAAACCTAGCAAAATCGGAAATCCACTTCCAAAAAGCCAGTTAGATTTCGAGTGCGGACCCTTCGACCTCTTGGGTACCTCTCCGTATACATATCAGATAATGCTACAATTTGTATTGTAACATTATCTTGATTCCGAATGATAAAGCTGTTAGAATATTGTTAGAAAACGCATCGTTCAGACAGGTTCCGAAGCCTGTCAGGACATCAAAATTGACGTCCCCTCGTGTGATATGGAGGCATCCGGCGAAGCATCCACTTGGATTTCGAGTCGTTCTCGTTACGACCGCTTCGATACATCTCCATATATTAGCCTTTACAGTATAGCAAAAAAGCGGTTTTCCGTCAACACTTTTCTCCCGTTACGGCACGGCACGGCTGCAAGCCATACGCAGCCGTGCCGTTTTGCGTTTTTGGGGCAGAAAGCGCGGTTTCTTTGCAAAAAAGGCTGTTCTTTTGGGCGGGAGCCGAGTATAATAGGAACGATATTTTTCAAATTTGAAGTACAGAGGAGAGCATTCCAATGGCACAGGCAAAACAAGATATGGGCACCGGCAGCATCAAAAAGCTGATGCTGCAGCTCATGATCCCCGCCGTGGTGGCGCAGGTGGTGAACCTGCTGTATAACATCGTGGACCGCATTTACATCGGCCACATTGCGGGCATTGGCGCGGCAGCGCTGACCGGCGTGGGGCTGTTCACACCCATTCTGATGCTGCTGAACGCTTTTGCCATGCTGGTGGGCGCGGGCGGCGCGCCGCGCACCGCCATTGCTCTGGGGCAGGGGGACAGGCAGCAGGCCGAAAAGATCATCTCCAACAGCTTTACCATGCTGATGTTCTTTGCCGTGGTGCTGACCATTGGCTTCTATGCCGGGGCACCGGTGCTGCTGCGGCTGTTCGGTGCCAGCGATGCCACCCTGCCGTACGCCCTGAGCTACAGCCGCATCTACATTGCAGGCTCGGTGTTCGTGCTGGTGGTGCTGGGCATGAACCCCTTTATCACCACGCAGGGCTTTGCCAAGACCAGTATGCTTACCACCGTGATCGGCGCGGTGATCAACATTATCCTCGACCCCATCCTGATTTTCGGGTTCGGGCTGGGCGTGCGGGGCGCGGCCATTGCCACGGTGCTCAGTCAGGCCGTGGGCGCGGCATGGATCATCCTCTTTCTCACCGGCAAAAAGACCATCCTGCGCCTGCGCAGAGACTACCTGCGCCCGGAAAAGCAGATCATTCTGCCGGTGCTGGCGCTGGGCATCTCCTCATTTGTGATGCTCTCCACCGAAAGCCTGCTTTCCATCAGCTTCAGCTCCAGTCTGGCGCGGTACGGCGGCGATGTGGCTGTGGGTGCCATGACCGTCATCACCAGCGCATCCCAGCTGTGCACGCTGCCCATTCAGGGCATCTGTCAGGGCGGACAGCCGGTGATGAGCTTCAACTTCGGCGCAGGCAAGAAGGCCCGCGTCAAGGAAGCCTTCCGTTTTCAGCTGACGCTGTGCGGGTCCTACACCTGCTTGTTCTGGCTGTTGATGATGCTGTTTCCCGGCGCGGTGGCGGGCATTTTCACCTCGGACACCGCACTGATCCAGTACACCACGTGGGCCATGCGCATTTACATGGCGGGCATTTTTGCCATGGGCTTCCAGATCGCCTGCCAGCAAAGCTTTATGGCGCTGGGGCAGGCTAAGGTCAGCCTGCTGCTGGCCTGCCTGCGCAAGATCATTCTGTTGATCCCCCTCATCTTCATTCTGCCGCACGTTCTGCCGAACCCGGTGTTCGGCGTGTTTCTGGCCGAGCCGGTCAGCGACATTCTGGCCGCCACCATCACCACCATCACCTTCTTTGCCCGGTTCGATAAGATCCTCGACCGCGGCGCGGCTTACGTATGATCCCCATGCAAGAACGCCTGCCGGGCCATTGAGCCTGACAGGCGTTCTTTTTATGCATCTTCCGTGATTATTTTCCGCCGGGAAAGGAACACGTCCTTATTGAAGGGCGAGACATACGTGCACTCATACTGCACCGCCTTGATGCGGCTGTAAACAAAGATCCTTCCATCCCGCAGTACACCACGGGAAGTGATATCCATGACCGGCAGCCCCTTTTTGCAGTGCAAAAGTTCGGCGTGCTCTGCATCCAGTGCTGCTGCATGGTAGTTGGTAATAAAGTAGGCAATGCGGTACTTCTGCCGCAAGGCATAGCTCTGAATAGAATCCTCCAGCACCTCCCGGTTCAGCTCCGGAAACAGCGCACAGGGCATCCAGCCAGTTTCTACCTGACTGATCTCATACCGCACGATACGGATGCGGCGGAACTCCCACAGGGTCTCGCCGGCTTCAAGATTGAACACCCGGCGCAGCTCCGCCGTAGGCTCCACCTGCTTCAGGTACAGAGTTCTGGAACGCAGCTCCTCATAGGGCACTTCGGTAAGGGAATTGTAGACCATGGGATGCCCCAGTGCCTTTTTGTTGATATAGGTGCCATCACCCTGTGTCATATAGATCAAACCAATGGATTGCAGCCTTCCCAGCACCTTCTGGATCGTGAAACGGGAAACGTGATAGATCTCTGCCAATTCCCGCTGGCTGGGCAGCTTGTCCATTATGGTCTTGCGCTGAAAGATCTTGCTGATGAGGTCTGTAACGATGAACTCGGTCTTTTTGGCAGTCGACAGGCAGTATCCTCCCTTGGGGTCTTTTGCTAACGGATTACCACATCTGGGACAAAAAGTGCAAAGTCCTGCACATTATTGAAAGCGGTCGGTCACGGTGTCACCAGCGTACCATCCGGGATACGGCTCTGGGTCCACTCATGGGGACGGTAGCGCACCGGATACTTGACGATCTCCTTTTCGTCGATATCCACACCGATGCCCGGACGCTCAATAGGGTAGAAGTAGCCGCCTTTTGCCTCGTTGTAGCCGGGGAACACTGCCTTGATCTTGTCTTTCAGCTCGATGTTCTCCTGAATGGCGGCATTATGCAGATGGATGTTCAGGTGGGTATTCACCGCCACCCCGATGGGGGTAATGTCCGATGGGGTGTGCCATGCGATACGCACACCAAAGGGTTCGCAGAAGTGCGCCAGCTTTACCGCCGGGGTAATGCCACCCAGCTGGGAAACATGGCAGCGCAGGTAGTCCACGCGGCGGTTCACGACCAGTTCTTTCCATTCCATGGGGTTATTGAACAGCTCGCCGGTAGCAATGGGGGCCGCACACTGGCTGCGCAGCTGGGCCAGCCACTCGTTCTGATCCGGCGGAAGCAGATCTTCGAGGAAATAGGGAGCGTACGGTTCCAGCTCTTTGGCAAACCGGATCGCCTGATTTGGGGTCAGCCTTTCATGCACATCGTGCAGGATGTGGAAGGAGCTGCCGTACTTTTCCCGCAGCTTGCCGAACATATACACGGTGTTGCGCATGTAGTCGTCCTGGTTAAAATAGGTGCCGGGCAGGGGGTTTTCCGGGGTATTCAGCTCGTCCGGGATCCCGCCGTAAAAGCCCAGCTGGCAACGGATATGACGGTATCCCTCCTTGTAGATGCGGTCCACCTCGCGGTATAATCCTTCCAGATCATCCGCCACGGCGTGGGTATAGGCCGGAATGGCGGTGCGTGCTTTGCCGCCCAGCAGCTGGTACAGCGGCATATCTGCCAGCTTGCCCTTGATATCCCACAGCGCCATGTCGATGCCTGCCACGGCGTTGTTCAGCACCGGGCCGTTGCGCCAGTAGGAGTTGACCATCATCAGGTTCCACAGGTCTTCAATATCGTTGGCATCGCGTCCGATCAGGATGGGCTTGAGGTAATCCTCCACCGCGCATTTCACCGCCAGCGGCCGCTGCTGGAAGGTTGCGCAGCCCACACCATAAACGCCCTTATTCGTGAGCACCTTGACAGCCACCAGATTATGACGTTCCGGGTTCGTGACAAAACATTTGATATCTGTAATGATCGTAGGTTTCATAAGAAGCACACCTCTTTATAGCAGATTGAAAAGGGTTTGCATTTTTACTTGCAGAACTATTCAATCATACCTTGGGCGGCAAATCAATTCCTGCTTTTTATTTGGCGAAAACCGCAAAATAAAACAGTCCAATTTTTGAAACTAAAATCATTTAACAGCATGTTATCGTTGCTTTTTGAAATCATTCCAGAGAAATGGTATGTTTTACAATGAAATTTTTCCGTGGTATATTAGCGTCACAACGCACGTGCTGGATTTTCGCTTTGGAACACAATCAAGGAAAAAGGAAACCGAAGAAGGAGGCTCTCCCTTATGGAAAAGACTGAAGTCGTCGCAAAGATCATCGAGTATGTCGGCGGCAAAGACAATGTTGTGAACACTTGGCATTGCATGACCCGTCTGCGCTTTGAGCTCAAGGATACCAGCAAGATCCAGGAGGACGCCATCAAGGCGCTGGATGGTGTCATTGGCGTGCAGTTTGCCAAAGGCCAGCTGCAGATCGTGCTTGGCACCAGCGTCCATAAATATTATGACATCGCCCTGCAGATGCTGGATCTGAAGGAGGATATCGCCGCTCCCGCCCAGCCGGAAAAGAAGAAGGACTTTATTTCCTGGTTCATGGATATGGTGTCCGGCGTATTCGGCCCCATCGTGCCCGCCATTGCCGGTGCCGGTATGATCAAGGGCCTGATGGGCGGTCTTGTCGCTCTGGGCGTGGTTTCCAATGCTACCGATACCTATAAGATCATTGATATGCTGGCAAGCGGTGTGTTTACCTTCCTGCCGTTCTTCATTGCCGCATCGGCCGCAAAAAAATTCAAGACCAACCAGTATCTGGCCATTGCCATTGCCGCCACTCTGATGTACCCCACCATGGTGGATGCTGCCAAGGCAGGCGAGATCAGCAACTTTATGTTTGCAGGCATCCTGCCCATTCCGGTATTCAACTATTCTGGTTCGGTCATTCCCATCATCTTCGGCGTATTTGCCCTGAGCTATATCTACAAGTGGGTCGATAATATCGTTCCCGAAGCCGCCCGCACCGTTATCACCCCCACCATCACCCTGTTCATTTCCGGCTTTTTCGCTCTGACTGTCATCGGCCCCGCGGGCATCTATATCGGTAAAGGTCTGGCATGGATGCTGGATGTGCTGTTCGGTATCTCTCCCATCTTTGCCGGTGTCGTCATGGGTCTGATCCGCCCCGCTTCCATTCTGGTGGGTATGCACCACGCCATGACTCCTATTGCTCTGGAGAACTTTGCCACCAAAGGCTACGACATGCTCATGCCCATGATGTTCATTGCAAATCTGTCCATTGTGGGTGCCGCCGCAGGCTGCTATTTCAAAGAAAAGAGCCAAAAGGAACGTTCCATCGTTCTGTCCTCCGTTCTGTCCGGCATTCTGGGCATCACCGAGCCTGCTCTGTTCGGCGTGCTGACCAAGTACAAGAAGGGTTTCCTTGCTGCCACCATCGGCAGCTGCGTGGGCAGTGCCTTCATCGGTGCCTTTGGTGTGCGCCTGTACGGCTACATCACCTCCAGCATTTTCAGCATTCCCGCTTATATCGGACCTTACTTCATCTACGCCGCCATCGGCTGGGTCATTGCCTTTGGCTTATCCTTTGTTCTGAGCTACCTGTTCGTGGTCAAAATGGACCGCAGCTGATCGCTTTTTCAAATCTCCCACGATAAAAAAACAGGGCCGCCGCACAAACGATGTGCGGCGGCCCTGTTGGCGTCCTGTTTTTATTTCCCCGCCAGCAGAATGGCCAGCACGGCTTTCTGCACGTGCAGGCGGTTCTCGGCTTCATCGAAGATCTCCGGTGCGTGCTGCTCGAACACCGCCGAGGAGATCTCCTCACCCCGGTGGGCGGGCAGGCAGTGCAGCACCATGACATCGGGCTTTGCGCTTTCCAGCAGCTTGCCGGTGAGCTGGAAGCCCACAAAATCCCGCAGGCGCTGCTCACTTTCCGGCGTGCCGGGCTTGGCGGTGTTCCACACAGCCGTTGCCACCACGTCGGCATCCTGAATACCCTCGGCAGGGTCTGCGGTCAGGTGGAAGGCGCTGCCGTACTTGTGGGCGAACATCAGCACATCCGCCGCCGGGCGGTAGCTCTGCGGGCAGACGCAGGTGACCTGCATCCCAGCCAGCAGTCCGCCCACGATGAGGCTGTTTGCCATGCTGCTGCCGTCGCCGACAAAGCAGAGCTTCCGGCCCGCAAGGCTGCCCCGGCGTTCCCGAATGGTCATCAGGTCGGCCAGAACCTGGCAGGGATGGGCGTAATCCGTCAGGCCGTTGATCACCGGCACACCGGCCAGCTCGGCAAACTCTTCCAGATCGCTCTGGCGGTAGGTGCGCCACACCACGCAGTCGTAGTAGCGGCCCAGCACCCGGGCGGTGTCCTTGAGGGGCTCGCCGCGCCCGGCCTGCAGCTCGGCGGTGTTCATGTAGTTGCCCAGACCGCCCAGCTGGTACACACCCACCTCAAAGCTGGTGCGGGTTCGGGTGGATGCCTTGGAGAATATCAGGGCAACCGTCTTTCCTGCCAGCAGCGGGGCCGTGCCGCCCAGCTTCTGCTGTGCCTTGAGTTGATCGGCCACATCCAGAATGTGGGTCAGCTCGGCAGGGGAGAGGTCGCTCATTTTCAGCAGATTTTTCATGCCTGCTCCTTCGGAGCCGTCGGCTCCATCTTGCCCAGCACATCGCTCAGGATCTCCAGCGCCATGTCCACATCGTGCTCGCTGAGGGTCAGCGGCGGCAGCAGGCGCAGGCGGGTCTTGGCCGTCAGCACCAGCAGGCCCGCTTCGCGGCAGGCGGCCAGCACATCTGCGGCCTTGAGGTCGTAGAACTCGATGCCCACCATCAGGCCGATGCCGGAAATGCTCTTGACATGGGGCAGCTTTGCGATGCCTGCGCGCAGCTGGACGGCGCGCTCGTTGACATTGGCAAGGAAGCTCTGGTCCATGCGGTCCACCACCACGTTGGCACCGGCGCAGACCACCGGGTTGCCGCCGAAGGTGGAGCCATGGGTGCCGGGGCCCATGCCCTCGGCCACCTTTTCGTTCATCAGCACTGCGCCGATGGGCAGGCCGCCGCCCAGACCCTTGGCCAGCGTGACCACGTCCGGCTTGAGGTTGTAGTGCTCGCAGCACAGGAAGGTGCCGGTGCGGCCCACGCCGGTCTGCACCTCGTCCACGATGAGCACAAGGTCTTTTTCGTCGCAGAGCTTGCGCACGGCCTGCACGTAGTCCGGGTCCAGCGCCATCACGCCGCCCTCGCCCTGAATGAGTTCCAGCATCACGGCGCAAGTTGTGCGGTCCACCAGCTCCTCCAGCGCTTCGATATCGCCTGCCGGAGCATACAGGAAGCCCTCGTTGAAGGGGCCGAAGTAGTTGTGGAACACCTCCTGACCGGTGGCGGTCAGGGTGGCGATGGTGCGGCCATGGAAGCTGTTCACCAGCGTGATGACCGTGGTGCGGTCCTTGCGGTAGTGGTCCACGCTGTACTTGCGCGCGGCCTTAATGGCACCCTCGTTGGCCTCGGCACCGGAGTTGCCAAAGAACACCTTGCTCATGCCGGTGCGCTTGCACAGCTTTTTGGCCAGCTTGCCGCAGGGCGCGGTGTAGTAAAGGTTAGAGGTATGCTGCAGCTTGTGGGCCTGCTCCGAGACGGCCTCGGCCCAGTCCAGATCACAGTAGCCAAGGCTGTTCACGCCAATGCCGCTGGTAAAATCCAGATACTGCTGACCCTCGGGGCCTGCGGCGCGCAGGCCGTGGCCCTTTTCCAACACGATAGGGTTGCGGTTATAGGTGTGCAGGACGTATTCGTTGTCCCGCTTGATGACTTTTTCAGAATCCATAGGTGTACCCTCCTGTGAACAGAGACTGTGAACAGAAAACCCTCTCAGGCGCTTTCGCGCCAGAAAATGCTGGCAAAGGCTTGAGAGGGTCATTTTTCTTATTATACCGCCTGCACGGCACCTGCGCAATGCTTATTCGCGGTGGCTGCGGCGGTAGAAGCGGGTGCCGGAGCCGCGGTTGGAGAACAGCTCCAGCAGGATGGAGTGGGGCACCCGGCCATCAATGATGACCGCCTCGTGCACGCCCTGATAGATGGCATCGGCCATGCCGCCGATCTTGGGGATCATGCCGCCCGCAATGATGCCGGCGGACTTATAGCCCTCGATCTCGGACACCTCCACCTCGGGGATGAGGGTGCTCTCGTCGTCCTTATCCCGCAGCAGACCCGCGATATCGGTCATGGATACCAGCTTCTCCGCTTTCAGCGCAATGGCGATCTGCGCAGCGGCGGTGTCGGCGTTCACGTTGTAGGCCTGACCCAGATCGTCCATGCCCACCGTGGCGATCACGGGGATGAAGCCACCGTCCAGCAGGCTTGCGATCAGGGTGGCGTCCACATGCACGATCTCGCCCACATGGCCCAGCTGGGGGTCCAGCTCGGTGCAGCGCAGCATCTGGCCGTCCATGCCGCACAGGCCCACGCCGCGGCCGCGCAGCTTGGCAACCAGATCTTTGTTCACCTTACCGGCCAGCACCTGCTGCACGATCTCCATGGTGGCATCGTCGGTCACCCGCAGACCGTTTGCGAAATGGCTCTCCACGCCCACTTTCTTCAGCATCTCGTTGATGGCCGGGCCGCCGCCGTGCACCAGCACCACGCGCACACCCAGCAGGGTAAGGGTGACCAGATCGTTCATGACGGCATTTTTCAGTTCTTCGTTGATCATGGCATTGCCGCCGTACTTTACCACCATGGTCTTTCCGTGATACTTCTGGATGTAGGGTGTCGCCTCAGAGAAAAGGCGCGCCATTTCTTCGATTTTTCATAAGATTTCCTCTGAACCCTCTCAGTCAATGCCTTGCGGCATTGCCAGATTCCCCTTTTTGTCGCTCACGCGACATCTTCCCCGGCACGGGGACGTCGGTCCTCTCAAGGGGGAGCCTTTGCTGGACGGGTCACTTTATTTCATAAAATCAGCTGCTTGTCGTTCGTTTTAAGCTCCCCTTCGGGGGAGCTGTCGCCGCAGGCGACTGAGGGGGGTTCCATTAAGTTCTATAGTCGCCGTTGATCTTGACGTAATCGTAGGTCAGATCGCAGCCCCATGCCTTTGCGGATGCATCGCCGGTGCCCATGTCCACCTTGACCAGCACATCGTGCTCGGCCAGCACCTTGGCGGCCTCGTCCTCGCTGTAGGGGTGATAGGCGGCGTTTTCGCACACATACACCTCACCGGCCTTGCTGGAAAGCCACACGCAGACCTTATCAATGGAGAAGTCGCCGGGGGTGTAGCCGATGGCGCACAGGATGCGGCCCCAGTTGGCATCGCGGCCGAACACTGCGGCCTTGAACAGGTTGGAGCACACCACGCTGCGGCTGACGGCACGGGCGGTCTTCAGGTCGGGGGCGTGGGTCACTTCGCAGGTGATGAGGTGGGTGGCACCCTCGCCGTCACCGGCGTGCTCGGCACACATGTGCTCTGCAATGGCGGTGAGCGCGGCAACAAAGGCTTTGTAGTCCGCGTTCTCCTCGCAGATCTCCGGGTTGCCTGCAAGGCCGGAAGCCATGATGATCAAGGTATCGTTGGTGGAAGTGTCCAGATCCACGCTCATCTGGTTGTAGGTGCCGGGCACCACGGTCTTGAGGGCCTTTTCCAGCAGGATGGGCGAGACGGCCGCATCGGTGGTGTAGAAGGCCAGCATGGTTGCCATGTTGGGGGCGATCATGCCGCTGCCCTTGCCAATGGCACCCACCGTGCAGGTCTTGCCGCCCAGCTCGAACTGGATGGCGTATTCCTTTTTGTGGGTGTCGGTGGTCATGATGGCGGTGGCAGCGTCGGTGCTGCCCTGCTCGTCCGCAGCCAGCTTTGCGGCGGCGGCAGGGATGCCCCGGGCAAAGGGGTCGATGACCATGGGCTGACCGATGACACCGGTGGAAGCGGGCAGAACGTCCTGCGGGTCGATGCCCAGCTCCTTGCCCACCAGCTCACAGCATTCTTCGGCCAGAGCCACGCCGTTGGCGGCGCAGGTGTTGGCGTTGCCGCTGTTCACGATGATCGCCTGTGCGTAGCCGTCCTTCAGGTGGGCGCGGTCCACCTTGATGGGTGCGCCGCAGACCTTGTTGGTGGTGTACACACCGGCGGCGGCACAGCGCACGTCCGCCTTGATGAGTGCCAGATCGTATTTTTCTGCATGGTTTGCGCGGATGCCGCAGTGCACGCCAGCCGCTGCAAAGCCCTTGGGCGCGCAGATGCCGCCCGCAACTTCTTGATACTGCATAATGATCTTCCTTTCCCACAGGACGAACCCTCTCAGTCAATACCTTGCGGCATTGCCAGCTCCCCCAAAAGGGGGAGCTTTTCAGCAAGAGGGAAACCTTATCTTTTTGCCAAAAGCTCCCCCTTCGGGGGAGCTGTCACCGTCAGGTGACTGAGAGGTTTTCTTTTTTATTCCAACCCTTTGGTCTCTTCCAGCCCCAGCATCAGGTTCATGCACTGGACGGCGGCACCGGAGGAGCCCTTGCCCAGATTATCGAACAGGGAGACCAGCATCATCTGGTCGCCTGCAGCGTTCACGGTCATGTACAGCTCCATGCGGTCGGTACCGGCCATGGCATTGGAGTACAGGCCGTTCTCCGGCAGGGCTTCGTTCAGAGCGTGCACCTTGACGGTGGCAGCATCCTTGTAATATGCCGCAATGCCCTCGGCCACCTGTTCGGCGGTGCTGCCCGCCAGCGTCAGATCCAGCGGCACCAGCACCTGCATGCCGCAGTAGTAATCACACACCACGGGCACGAACATGGGGGTGTGGGCAAGTCCGCTGATCTTCTGCATTTCCGGCAGGTGCTTATGGGCAAGGCCCAGACCGTAGCTCTTGGGTGCATCCAGCTTGCTGTGCGCCGGGCGATCAGCGCTCTCGTACTCGGCGATCATCTTTTTGCCGCCGCCGGAGTAGCCGGAGATGCCGGTGCAGCTGAAGGGATACTCTGCCGGTGCAAGGCCCAGCTCCACCAGCGGGCGGGCAATGCTGATAAAGCCGCTGGCATAGCAGCCGGGCACTGCCACGCGGCAGGAATTTTTGATTTTTTCCTTCTGGCCCGCCAGCTCCGGGAAGCCGTAGTCCCATGCGGCATCGGTGCGGAAGGCGGTGGAGGTGTCCAGCACCTTCACGTCCGGGCGCAGCAGGGGCATGACCTCTCTGGAAGCCGCATCCGGCAGGCAGAGGAAGGCGAGGTCGGCAGAGTTGATCACCTTCGCGCGCTCGTTCACATCCTTGCGGCCCTCTGCGGAAATGGAAAGCAGCTCGATCTCCGGGCGTTGTGCCAGACGGTCGGCAATGCGCAGACCGGTGGTGCCGGAAGAGCCATCAATGAAAAACTTTCACGCTCATGCGTTCTTTTCCTCCCACGCATCCAGCTGTGCGTTTGCCAGTGCGATCTGGTTCTTCACGCTGGCTTCGCTGGGGCCGCCGTAGCTGGTGCGGCCCTCGCAGCACTTGACCAGATCAATGGCATCGTAGATATCGTTCTCGAACAGAGCGCTGTAGCCCTTGAACTCGTCGAGGGTCAGCTCTTCAAGGGTCTTGTCCTTTGCAATGCAGTCGGACACCATGCAGCCGGTCAGCTTGTAGGCATCCCGGAAGGGCATTCCCTTCTTGGTCAGGTAGTCGGCGCAGTCGGTGGCGTTGATGAAGCCCTTGGCAGCGGCGCGGCGCATGTTGGCCGGGATGGTTTTCATGGTGTCCAGCATGGGGGTCACCGTCTTCAGGCACAGCTCCAGCGTATCCACTGCGTCGAAGATGGCTTCCTTATCTTCCTGCATGTCCTTGTTGTAGGCGAGGGGAATGCCCTTCATCATCACCAGCAGGGTGTTCAGGTCGCCGTAGACGCGGCCGGTCTTGCCGCGGATCAGTTCGGTGACGTCGGGGTTCTTCTTCTGGGGCATGATGGAGGAACCGGTGGTAAAGGCATCGTCCAGCTCAATGAACTTGAACTCCCAGCTGCACCAGAGGATGATCTCCTCGGAAAGCCGGGACAGGTGCATCATGCAGATGGAGATAGCGTTTGCCAGCTCGATGCAGAAATCGCGGTCGGACACGCCGTCCAGACTGTTGGCGCAGGGAGCCGCAAAGCCCAGCTTTTCGGCGGTGAACTGGCGGTCCAGCGGGTAGGTGGTGCCAGCCAGCGCGCCGCTGCCCAGCGGGCACTGTGCGTCCATGCGGGCGGTGGCATCCTCAAAGCGCTGCAGGTCGCGCAGCAGCATGGAGGCGTATGCCATCAGGGCATGGCCAAAGGTGATGGGCTGGGCGCGCTGCAGATGGGTGTAGCCGGGCATGACGGCGGTGGTGTTCTCACCGGCCTTTTTGCAGATGACCTTGATGAGCTCCACGATGTAGGCCTGCAGGGTGTGGCTGTAATCCCGCAGGGTCAGGCGGATATCCAGCGCCACCTGATCGTTGCGGCTGCGGCCGGTGTGCAGCCGCTTGCCCGCATCGCCGATGCGGGCGGTGAGGGTCTGCTCCACAAAGGTGTGCACATCCTCGGCACCCGGGTCGATCTCCAGCCTGCCGGCTGCCAGATCATCGGCGATGGAAGCCAGACCGTTGAGGATGTCCTCACAGTCCTTTTCCGAAATGATGCCCTGCTTTGCCAGCATGGCGGCGTGCACGCCGCTGCCGCGCATATCCTGCGCGATCATGCGCTGATCGAAGCGGATGGAGGAGTTGAAGTCGTTCACGCGGGAATCCACGGCCTTGGAAAAACGGCCCTTCCAGAGTTGTTCTGCCATAGTTTTATCCTTTACTTTATGTCCAAACCCTCTCAGTCACGGCTTGCGCCGTGCCAGCTCCCCCGAGGGGGGAGCTTTTCTTCTGCCTGCGAAAAGCAAGAGCTTCCCCACTTGAAGAACGGCTTTGCCGAACTGCGCATAAAGCTCGCCCTTCGGGAGAGCTGGCAAACCCGTCAGGGTTTGACTGAGAGGGTTCGTCAATTTCTTCTAAAAACGGCAAAGCCGCCGCAGGGGAAAACGCTCCTGCGGCGGTGCCGCCGGCAACGATGCCGGTTGGATGGAACTTCCGTGTGAAAGTGTGAAAACACACGAAAGGGAAGATGTTACAGCTGATTACTTGATCTCCGGCCAGTTCTTGGACAGCTTTGCGCGCTCCTTGATGGACAGGCCGAACAGGTTGATGAAGCCTGTTGCATCAGCCTGATTGTAGTCCTCGTCCTCACCGAAGGAAGCGGTCTGCTCGTCGTACAGGGTGTACGGAGAGGTGACACCTGCGTTGATCATGTTGCCCTTGTAGAGCTTGAGCTTCACATCGCCGGTGACGGTCTTTTCCAGACTGTCGGCAAAGGCGTCCAGAGCCTCGCGCAGCGGGGTGAACCACTGGCCGTTGTAAACGATATCGGCATACTTCTGGGCCAGCTGAGCCTTGAAGTGAGAGCTTTCCTTATCCAGAGTGATCGTCTCCAGAACATTGATGGCCTTGTACAGGATGGCACCGCCGGGGGTCTCGTACACGCCGCGGCTCTTCATGCCCACCAGACGGTTCTCCACGATGTCCAGCAGGCCGATGCCGTTCTCGCCACCCAGCTTGTTCAGGTGCTCCACCAGCTCCACAGCGCCCATCTCCTTGCCGTCCACGGCGGTGGGGATGCCCTTTTCAAAGTGGATGGTCACATAGGTGGGAACATCGGGAGCCTGCTCGGGGCTGATGCCCAGCTCCAGGAAACCGGGCTTGTTGTACTGGGGCTCGTTGGCGGGGCTCTCCAGATCCAGACCCTCGTGGCTCAGGTGCCACAGGTTCTTATCCTTGGAGTAATTGGTCTCGCGGTTGATCTTCAGGGGGATGTGGTGAGCCTCGGCGTAGTCGATCTCCTCGTCACGGCTCTTGATATCCCACTCACGCCACGGAGCAATGATGGCCATATCGGGGCACAGGGCCTTGAGGGTCAGCTCAAAACGCACCTGATCGTTGCCCTTACCGGTGCAACCGTGGCAGATGGCATCTGCGCCTTCCTTGATGGCGATATCCGCCAGAGCCTTGGCGATGCAGGGACGTGCAAAGCTGGTGCCCAGCAGGTAATCCTCGTACTTCGCGCCGAACTTCAGGGTGGGGAAGATGTAGTTCTCCACAAAGTCCTTCTTCAGGTCCAGCACGTACAGCTTGGAAGCGCCGGTAGCCTTGGCCTTTTCTTCCAGACCATCCAGCTCCGTGCCCTGACCCACGTCACCGGAGACAGCGACGACCTCGCAGTTGTTGTAGTTTTCCTTCAGCCAGGGAATGATGATGGAGGTGTCCAGACCGCCGGAGTAAGCCAGCACGACTTTTTTGATGTTTTCCTTTTTCATAGGTGACGCTCCTTTTTCATAAAAATACACTTTTGTTTTCTGATGCGCACTTTCCCTTCGCATCCTCTTCCGTTGCGTTTCGGTTGATGCTTTTATTATACGCCGCGCTGTTTTTTCGTCAATAACAAAACCATACAAACCTTTTTTGCTTCCGGCACCCGTTTTTCGTTCATGTTGCATCTTTATGCGTTATTTGCAGAATATATTCATATTTTATGCATTTGCGCAGTATATATTCGGGGCACATGCATCCCGCCCGGGGCATGTGCGGACTACAGCACACGGAAAGAATTCACACCGCAAAAACAAAAAGCCCGGGACCCTTTTGTGAGCCGTCTGGCCCTGAAAGAGTCCCGGGTTTCGTTTTCGCTTTATGCGCCGGAAAATGGCCCGCCCGCCGCGCTCCATGCGCGGCACAGCAGTTCCTTCTGGGCCTTGGGCAGCTGCTTGAGGGCATACTCCCGCCGCAGGGCGGCGCGTTTATCCGCGCACAGTTCCAGATAGGCAAAGCCCCCGGCCCCTCTGGCACGGGTGTACTTTGCGCCGCGTCCGCTCTGGTGGGCGCGCAGGCGGGCGGCAGGGTCGGTGGTCCAGCCGGTGTACAGCGTACCGCCGGTACACCGCACCATATACACAAAGGCGGGCTTTGGCCGGGCGCACGGCTCAGATGCGGCCATTGTTCTTTAACACCTGACGGCAGGCGGCAAGGGCAGTTTCCTTATCCTTGGCGGTGATGAGGAAGCGGCTGGCGTGGCAGAAGCTGATGCCCGGGATGCCGCTTTTCTGCTCGATGACCTCCTGCGGCTGGCCGGCCCAGCTCTGGGGGAAGGGGAGTTTGGGGCGCTTGGTCTTGTGGTCGGTGACACACTGGGCGCTCCAGCCGCCGCGCTGGCTGGGGTAGATCACGAACAACGCGTCCGTCTTGTACAGGCCGTTCTTCCACGGCAGATAGCAGGGCAGCACCACGATGCCGTCCCGGGAGTTTTTGTAAGCCTGCTGCACCTTTTCGTCGGCGCGGTTCACGGCGTTGGCGCTGGCGATCTGATTTTCCAAGATCTGCTTTGCCACGGCCACCGCCTTGAAAAGCAGCTGTCCTGATCCTCCTTGGAGTCCCACACGGGGTTGAAGAAGCCGATGGCGTCACACAGGCTGTTCTGCTCGCCGGTGTTGTCGTTCAGGTCCAGCGGCTGGATGAAGTTTTCGTCAATGAGCCGCGCCTGCCGCTCGCCCACAAGGCCGGGGCCCAGCACCCGCCACAGCAGACCAAAGGCCGCGTAGGGCACGCCGTTTGCGCGGTACTCCCGGGGCTCCTGATGATGGTCGAACATGCCATAGCCCACATCGTACACGATGCCGTCAAAGCCGTCCGGCACCACAAAGCCGCGGGTGATCTTGATATCCGGGCGCAAAATTTGCAGCAGGGCAGTGGCAAACACATCGTCGGCGTGGAACTTGCCGGCGTGGGTGAAGCCGTTTGCAGGAATTTTCATAGATGTACCTCGTTCCCAATAAAATGTCTGGCAACAGTATAGCACACTTTGCAGAAAGGGACAACGAAAAGCCCCGGAACGGGCACGCCATTCCGGGGCTGTTTGAGCGTATTCTTACTTTTTCTTTGTGGTGCGTGCCTTTTTAGCGGCAGGAGCGGCGGGCTTTTCCGCCGGGGTGGTCTCCGGCTCGCCCAAAGCCAGAATGTTGGTCAGCTCCTTCTGCACGGCGGCGTTGTTGTCGTCGGTGACGGCCAGCACATCGGAGTAGAACTGCTCCATGCCCTCGCGGGTGGAGAAGGTGGCAACGTACATCTGGTTGCCCATGGCGCCGCTCAGCGCGTCCGGCATGCGGTCCACCATGCGTATGTTCTGCTGGTACTTCTGCATGATCTGCTCGTGGCTGTACACAAAGTGCTTGCCGTCGCGGCGGCCTGCAAACGGGCAGTAGAAGTGCTCGCCCACCGGCATATCGGTGCCGCCAAAGGCGATCATGTCCGCCCAGATCTTGTACACGTTGGTGGAGCGGGCAAAGTTGATCATATCCGGGGTAAAGCCGCCGCAGGGGCGCATGTTGACCTCCAGCGCCACGATCTGGCCCTTTTTGCCCATGCTGGCCTGATCCTCGGTCATGCGGAAGAACTCAAAGTGGACAAAGCGGCTCTTCACCCCAAAGCTCTTGACGGCGGCACGGCCTGCGGCGCGGGTGTCCTCGGGCAGGTCCTTGATGATGTAGTAGATGGAGTTGTCGTTGTCGTTGACGATATCCATGATGGACATGGGGCTGACGTTGCCGGCCTCAAAGATGGGGTTGCCGTGGGCATCGATGATGGCATCGTAGCTGTTCACCTCGGCGCGGACGAACTCCTCCATGATGTACTCCACATCCGGGTGATGGGCCGTCTTCTGCACGAGGAACTTTTTCAGGTCCTCGTCGCTGGACAGCTTGTGGGTATCGGATGCGCCCACGCCGTTATCCGGCTTTACCACCACCGGGTAGCCCACCTCGTCGATGAACTTCCGGCAGCCCTCGTAATCGTCCACCATGTGGTAGCGTGCGGTGGCGATGCCGGCCTTCTGGTAATACTCCTTCATCTTGCTCTTGTACTTGATGCGGGGCATATCAGAGGTCTGGAAGCCGCTGGTGATGTGGAAATCGGTGCGCAGGGCGGCGTCCCGCTCCAGCCAGTATTCATTGTTGGACTCCAGCCAGTCGATGCGGCCATACTTGAATGCAAAGAAGGCCACGGCGCGGTAGACCTCGTCGTAGTTTTCCAGACTGCCCACCTTGTAGTACTCGTTCAGGCTGTCCTTCAGCTCCGGCTTCAGCTCATCGTAGGGCTGGTCGCCGATGCCCAGCACATTCATGCCGTTGTTTTTCAGCTCATGGCAGAACTGCCAGTAGTTGGTGGGGAAGTTGGGCGAAATAAAAATGAAATTCTGCATGGTTTTACGATTCCTCTTTCCTCTATAAACCTCTATAAAAACTCCCTCCGTCACGGCTCCGCCGTGCCAGCTCCCTCCGGGAGGGAGGCGTCCCTCTCAGTCATCGCTGCGCGATGCCAGCTCCCCCGAAGGGGGAGCTTATTTGCTGCAAACCGTCAGATGCATCAAAGCTCGCCCTTCGGGAGAGCTGGCGCGTCAGCGCCTGAGAGGGTTTGTTTTACTGCTCGCCCAGAATATACGGCATGTAATATGCAGTCTGCTTATACCACCAGTTCCAGTCGTGGTTCACATCGTGGCCCCACAGATCTACCCAGATGGGGATGTTCTTGGCCTCGAAGATGCGCTTGAGGAACCATGTGGTATCCGGCTGCTCCCAGTCGCCCTGACCGCAGCAGATGACCGCCTTCTGGCTGCGGAACAGCTGCATATAGGGGTGATCCTCCGGGAAGTTCTTCATGTAGTCCACGGGCGAGTTCATGTACACCAGCTCGTCCATATAATTGCCGAAGCCATAGTGGGCGGTGTAGATGCCGCTCAGGGCCAGACAGCCGCAGAACACATCCGGGCGGCGCAGGTACAGGTTGACCGCATGGGTGGCACCCAGACTGCAGCCAAAGGCAATGACACCGGGCAGGTCGTCCCAGCCGTTGCGCTCCTTGGCCAGATACTGGATCTTGGGCACAGCCTCCTCCACGATGTAGCGCAGCCACTGCTCATAGCGGCGAATGCGCCAATAGGGGTCGCCCTGCGTGTCGGACCAGGTCTCCTTGTCCATGGTATCAATGGAGATCACCATGATCTTACCAGCATCGATCCATGGGGCAAGGGTGTCGGTCATGTGGAAGTTTTCAAAATCGAAGAATCGGCCGTCCTGACAGGGAATATACAGCATCGGGCGGCCTGCGTGGCCGTAAATTTTGCACTCCATGTCGCGGCCCAGCGCCGGGCTGTAGTCCTTAAAATACTGCATTTCCATGGTGTTTCCTCCTTTTAGGGTTTACTCCTCCACCTCATACATCAGGGTGTGGAACATAAAGGGCAGCTGTTTTTCCCAACTGGCTTCGCTGTGGGTGCCGCCGGGCACGATGCGGCTGGTCAGGTGGATGCCCCGGGTCATGACCTTTGCGCACATCTCTGCAAAGCCGCAGCGCATCCCGTCGTGGTTGCCCATCTCGCGGGAGCCGTAATCCATGTACAGCACGGTGCCCGGCTCCAGCTTTGCGCGGCCCACAAGGCCGGAAAAGCTTTTCCGGCGACACCCAGATGGACGGCGACAGCGCCGCGCACGCTGAAAGTGTCGTTGTACTGCAAAAGGGCGTACAGGCTCATCAGGCCGCCCATGCTGCTGCCGCCGATGAAGGTGTGCTCCCGGTCGGGCAGAGTGCGGAAGTTGCGGTCGATGAAGGGTTTGAACCGGTGGATGTACCAGCTCATGGTGGCCTGACCCGTGCCGTCGAAGTGGCCGAACTGCGGGTCGTCGAACCGGTAGGGCGAATACTCCACCAGCCGTTCGTTGTTGGCTCCGGCGTTGCACTCCACCGCCGCCACGATCAGCGGCGTGTCGGTGTAGTCCAGATAATCGGCCACGCCCCAGCTTTTGCCAAAGGTGGCATCCTCGTCAAAAAAGACGTTCTGGCCGTCGAACATATACAGCACCGGATACCTGCGGTCCGGGTCAGCTTCATACATCGTGGGCAGATAAACATATACTCTGCGCTGCTCGGTGCCGTTGACGGCAGGGTAGCTCACGCTCCATTTTTTGACCATGGGTCCATTCCTCTCAATCTTTCCCGCACGCCTGCCGCAATGCAGGCCGCTGTTCTGTTTTCAGTTTAGCACTGCAGGGCACAGAAAGCAATTGCGCCGGAAAATTTTGGAGGTTTGACGGATACTCCTTCCGTCATCGCTTCGCGATGCCACCTCCCTCAATGAGGGAGGCTTTGGCAGTACGGCAAAGTTTCCGGTTTTGCCAACGGCTCCCTCTTAGAGGGAGCTGTCGAGCGTATGCGAGACTGAAGGAGTTTTCCGATATACGGCAAACGCCGCCGAGCGGAGGCCTGGCGGCGTTTACTGCTATTCTGAATAAAAAGGTTCTCTCCGGAGAATCGGGATCAGTTCTTTTTCTCAACAGGCACGATCCAGCCCTTGGTATCGGGGATCTTGCCCCACTGCATACCGGTCATGGTGTCGTACAGCTTCTGGGTGACAGGGCCGATCTTGCCGTCGCCGATGTAGGCGTGCTCGCCCTTCCAGACCAGCTCCTTGACGGGGGAGACGACAGCGGCGGTACCGGTGCCGAACACCTCTTCCAGCTTGCCTTCGCGGGCAGCAGCCATGATGTCGGCAATGGCGATCTTGCCCTCGACGACCTCATAGCCCCAGTCCTTCAGCAGCTCGATGCAGCTGCGGCGGGTGACGCCGGGCAGAACGGTGCCGACGGTAGCAGCGGTGTACACCTTGCCGTCGATCTTGAACATGATGTTCATGCTGCCAACTTCCTCGACGTACTTCTTCTCCACGCCGTCCAGCCACAGCACCTGTGCGTAGCCCTGCTCCTCGGCCAGCTCACCGGCCTTGATGGAAGCAGCGTAGTTGCCGCCGCACTTGGTGAAGCCGGTCAGGCCGGGAGCGGCACGGATGTACTCGTCTTCAACATAGATGCGCACGGGGTTGATGCCCTCGGCGTAGTAAGCGCCGGAGGGAGCGCAGATGATGCAGAAGATATAGTGCTTGGAGGCGTGCACGCCCAGACCCACATCATTGGCAAAGATGAAGGGACGGATGTACAGGGAAGCACCGTCGGAATGGGGCACCCAGTCACGGTCCACATCCACCAGCGTCTCAACGGCCTGAATGTAGTCCTCCACAGGGATCTTGGGGATGCACAGACGGTCGGCGGAGTCTTGGAAACGCTTTGCGTTGCAGTCCGGGCGGAACAGCTGGACGGTATCATCGGCCGTGCGGTATGCCTTCATGCCCTCAAAGATCTCCTGAGCGTAGTGGAACACGACAGTAGCCGGGTCCAGTTCAAAGGGGCCGTAGGGGACGATGCGGGCATCGTGCCAGCCTTCGCCCTCGGTGTAATCCATCACGAACATATGGTCGGTGAACTTCTTGCCAAAACCCAGATTGCTCTCGTCAGGCTTTGCCTTCGGAGCAGTGGTACGGGTGATCTTGATATCCAACATGATTTATTTTCCCTCTTTCCTGATCTCGGGCGCAGCGAGTGAAAACGCGCCCGCAAACACCGAATGTTGTTTTCTATTATAATAATATGAATGTGATTTACAAGGAAACGAAAAATCTTTCATCTTTGGACAGGTTAAGTTGCGCTAAATTGCCTGCTTTTCCATGTGCAAACTGCCCAAAATATGATACAATGAGGGCATAAGCCGGATCTTACAGGCTCAGAAAGGAGCTTTTGCACAATGATAAAAGGTGTTATTTTTGATATGGACGGGCTGATGTTCGACACCGAGCGCATCTGGGCCACCCTGTGGAAGCCCGCACTGGCCACACTGGGCCTTCCTTATAAGGAAGGGCTGGACGCTGCCGCGCGCGGCTCGGCAGGCGATTCCATGCGGGCCGTGCTGCGCCGCTTCTACGGCCCGGACTGCGACACCGATGCCATCATGGATGCCCTGCACGCGCAGGCAGAGACGGCCTTTCAGGCACCGCCGCCCAAAAAGCCGGGTCTGGATGAACTCATCGCCTATCTGGAATCGCAGCACATTCCCATGGTGGTGGCTTCCTCCAGCCGGATGGCATCCATCCTGCGGCACCTCAACAACTGGCACATGACCAGCCACTTCAAGGCCCTCATCTCCGGCGAGCAGTTCTCTGCGTCCAAGCCCGACCCGGAGATCTTCCTCACCGCGGCCAAGGCGCTGGGCACCACCCCGGCTGAAACGCTGGTACTGGAGGACAGCTACAACGGCGTGCGCGCCGGTGCGCGGGGCGGCTTTGTCACCGTGATGGTGCCGGACCTTGCCCCCGCCGACGACGAGATGCGCCGTCTGTACACCGCCGAGTGCAAAGACCTGCGCGAGGTGAAAAAGATGCTGGAGGAGGGGAAGCTTCTTTCCGAAACCTGAAATATACAGTTGGTCTTTTACATTTTCACGCTAAAAAAGTGGAGAACATCCTCAAGGAAGTCTTTGCCCGCCTTATCCAGCAGTCCTCCCGTGTGGAGCTGGGCAAGAAATTTGAAAGCGGCTTCTATGCCAAGCCCGACACCCCCAGCCCGCAGGCTGTACCCGCCGCAGGCGAACCCACCATCTCCATGACGGCTCTTTTGGAATTGCTGAAGGATGCCGACCCGGAAATGAAGGCAAAGCTGCGCTTAGCACTGCTCACCTGATGCAAAAAAGGGCACTGATTGCAATGCAATACAGCGCCCTACATCATCGGACATGGATAACACCCACCGTGCAAAAACCGTGCGGCTTGAGAACAAAAAGAAAATCCCACGATGAATCTTACGATTCTTCGTGGGATTTTTGTGCGCTCGAGGGAACTCGAATCCCTGGCCCTCTGATTAAAAGAGCCTACCGGGCAGAACACTCTGATTTTAGAAGTTTCGAGTTTTCGTTACAACTCCGTGGTGCTGTCTGCGGTCTCTGGCGGCTGCTTTTCTCCACAAAGCATGACCTTGGCAGAGAAAACGCCATTCTGATGGGTAAATGTGCTTGCACCGCCGGTCTTTTCTGCAATATGCTGGACAGACTGGATGCCGATCCCGTTTTCCTTTCGCTTGGACGAGCGGAAGAGCCCGCTTTTTTCGTTGACTTCACCGTCAAATGCGTTTTCCACTTCGACCAAAAGAAGCCGCTCGGCATGGACATACGCGGTGATCGCGATCTTGCGCCGGGCGGGTGCGGTGCGCAGGCTGGCTTCGAATGCGTTTTCCAAAAGATTAGACAGCACCAGACACAGATCGATCTCGTCCACAGGAAGCACCTGTGGTAAGTCGAGTTTGGCACAAAAGGGAACACCCTCACGCTTTGCAAGGGCACAATAATAGCCGACAACACTGTCCGCTGCACGGTTTTCGCAGAAATTCATATCCAGATCCGGGATCCGGGAGACCGTTTTTGCAAGGTAAGCCTTCAGGTTATCCAGATCTCCTGCCTCGGCCAGTGCGGAGATCTGATTCAGCTGGTGGCGCATATCGTGCCGCGCCTGCCGGGCTTCTTCAATGGCGGCTTTCAGGCTTTCATAGCGCTGCTGCTGCATGGAAAGAAACTGATTTTCCTGCTGCAACCTTGCATTCCGGTTAAGGCTGTTTGCCATCAGCAGAAAGATTGCATTGAACATGAACATCAAAAACAAAAGCGCGATGCTCATAACGATGTAGACCTGCAAGACCCGGCCTGTCTGAAGTGTTATCTGGTAGCGCGGGACCATAAAAAGGTTTAGCAGGATGAACACCATCGGAAGCACCCAGAACACATACCACGTCTGCGCAAAATTGTCATCCTCCACCATTGCGCGCACTGAGTGGGTAGAAGGATAATAGGCTGCAGCAGCGGTCAGCCAGCAGATCACGTTATAAAAAATGCAGGCGCTAAAACAGAACCACGGCTTGTCCGGCGGCAGCTGCAGCCGGATCGTGATTACCGTACCAACGGCGCGGGACAAGCTATTCAGGCACGCAAATACCGCGCAGACCGCCAGCGCGATGGTCCCGGATTTCCAGAGAGAGAGCCGCAGCGTTTTGAGATACAGGAAAATTGTCACAATCGTTATGAGCAGCAAGGGGAACGCGGTCGAGAGACCGAAATGATAGCAAAACAGCCCGCCGCCAAGGCAAAGCCCGAACAGCAGCGGCACCTCCCATACCGCAAGCTTTGCAGAAGACTGCTTCAGATAGGAGCGCACCGGAAAATACGCGAGCAGCAGGCCGGGAAACACAACGGTAAGCTCCAGGATCGGGCGCAGAACATCCTTCAACCCACACGCCCCCTTTGCAGCAGAAATTCCATAAACGCCTGTCGGGCGGCTTTCAAAAGCTCCTGACTGACATAGACCTGGCTGCCGTCCGTCATACAGAAGGCGGCATCCTGAAAATCGGCAGCATTCTCCATATTGATGATCGTACCGCGGCCACAAACAAAAAAGCGCGGGTCCTTTTTGAGCGGCTCTGTGAACGCCTTGAAACTCTGGCGCATGGCAAGCGTTTTGCCGGCAGTGGTGCGGATATTGATGATGTGGGCGAAATGCTCGGCGGATATGATATCACGATAGCGCAAATGGATGTCGCTACCATCCACCTTCACCGTCAAAACCGGCTCTGGGCGGGGGAGTTTTGCGAGCATTTCATCCAACAGACCGGACAACTCGGCCTCTGAAAAGGGCTTGACCAAATAATGAAATGCCCGTACCTGAAACCCCTCGAGTGCATGGTCTGTCGAGGTGGTGGTAAAAACCAGAAGACAGTCTGCGTCTGTTTTCCGAAGTTCCTTTGCCGCCTCCATGCCGCTTAAGCCTTCCATGTAAATGTCCAGAAATGCGGCGGAAAAACGCTGCTCATTTTCTGCCGCCAGAAAAGCCTCTCCGCTGTCAAATTCTAAAAGCTCCGCCTCTGTGCCGCGCGCGCGCAGCTGCCGCATCAGGCGCTCCTTCAGTTGCGCGCGCTCCGCATCGAGGTCATCGACAATTGCAATTCTCATGCTATACCGGAAAGCTGCTTACAAACAGCTTCCAACCTCCTTTATAAACTCTTTCCTCCTGATTATAGCACAGTTGCCCGGTTCTGTCGCAGCAGAAACCGGGATTTCGTGACGGAAACCGGGCTTTCGTGCCAAATGCCTTGAAAAGGCTGCGCCTGCCCGTATACTGAAGGCAGAAAAACCCCCACGACGGCAGAAGAGAAAGGAGGGGTGTTGTGCATCGAATCGCCGTGCTGACAAACAGCATGGCGCAGGAAGCCTTTTTAGCAGAGCAGCTCCTACGGTTCTGCGCCGAGCATTGTTTGTTTCCCCAAATGGATTGTTACCGCGATCAGGAAAGCTTTTTTGAAGCCGCGCGCTGCGAGCCGCTGACAAATGCCGTGATCGCCCTGCCGGGGGTGGATGGATTGAATGCAGTAGAGCATCTGCGCGCGCTTTGTCCCCAAACACGCGTTATCTGGTGCAGCGATCTGAATTTTTCGCTCCATGCCTTCCGGCTGCGTGCAGACTACTTTCTGCTGGAGCCAGTGACCGAAGCCGCTTTGCGGCAGGGTTTTTGCATCTGGCTGGATCAAAAAAAACCGGCAGAGCAGCGCCGACCTGACCGCAACGAACACAACAAGGAGAACGACTTATGAAAAAGAGAAAGATCATCCACTCTGCGTTGAGCTTGTCGCTGACCGCAGCATTGTGCCTTTCCATGGCCGCCTGCGGCGGTACGCAGACGCCCGCAGACAGTGTCGCCGCTTCTCAGCCCTCTGCACCGTCCGCCGTGGTGCAGCCCTCTGCTGCGGAGACGACCTCTGCGGCACTGCCTGTGAAGGCCTTGAACCCCAAGCAGGTGGAGGAAAACCCCTACATGGCCAAGAGCGATGCAAACATTCATCACGACGGCTACAACACAGATTCAACGGATGAGATCCTGCCGCTTGCGATCTATCCCGAGATCAACGTTTCCTATGAGACAACGAATGCAAATGCTTCTCCCGCTATCTATTTTGACAGCTACGGCCATGCCGTTGTGCCGCTGCTGGGCGGCATCGCCATCCGCGACCTGAACGCCGAAGAAACAAAAACGCTCGGCTATTTCTCGCCAAAGAAGCATGACGGCGGCGGTTACGTTATCCAGAGCTCCTATACCTTCATGGACGCGTCCAACCGCATCGTCTGCCCCACGAGCAACAACCATGTGCTGATGCTCCGTGCAACAGATGAAAACGGCAATGTGCTGCCCGAATTTGAAAAGGTGCTGGACATCGACATCAAGGCTGCCGCCGAGGCTGCACTTGGCAAGGAGCTGACCCAGAATCTTCTGTCCGTGGTTTTTGACTACGATGGAAACCTCTGGTTTGCAACGGGCGGCTTCCGCATTTATCCGCAGCGCCAGCAGCAGGGCGTTATCGGCTATATTGCCCATTCCGCCATTGATGCAATTTTGAACGGCAAGCAGACAGACCTTTCCAAGGCGGTCTTTGTCCACGAACTGACCCCCGGCGAGGGTGCAGAAAACGGCATCGCCGCCTCCAAGGAGGGTGCGGTCATCCTGACCAACCAGAACTGCTATCTTCTGCGTGCAGAAGAAGGCGTAGACGTTGTGTGGTGCACGCCCTATGAGAGCGCGGGTGCAAAGGTGAGCGGCGAAGGCGATAAGACCACCGGCGGCGGTCTTGCATGGGGCGGCGGCTGCTCTCCCACACTGACACCGAACCTTGTGCTGTTCACCGACAATCAGGATATCGTAAACCTTCTTGCGCTCGATATGAAGACCGGCGAGGTCGTGGCAAGCGCCCCGGTGCTGGATGACCTGCCCGAGGGCTATCAGGTAGCCGTTGAGAACTCTGCCATCGTCTATGACGACGGCAATGGCACCGTCAGCACCATCGTCTGCAACTGGTTTGGCGCGGGCAATGCAGGTCTGGCGGACCCCAACAACGACTCCTCCATCCAGAGCTACGCCAATATTTACGACCAGAACTGGCTCATGAAGGGCAACATTATGATCGCCCCCGGCATCGAGCGCATGGACACCGTAAAGACCGCCAAACGGCTACGAGATGAAGAGCGTCTGGAGCCGGAACGACCTGAGCGACACCTCCATCCTGAAGCTTTCCACCGCAACGGGCTATATCTACGGCTATGTGCAGGATGTGACCACCGGGATGTGGCAGTACATCATTCTGGATTTTGAAACCGGCGAGACTGTTTTCACGATGGATGTTTCCAACAAGTACGGCTATAACAACATGGCCATTGGAATGTATGCCGGCAACAGCGGCAATGCGCTCTACTGCCCGACAGGCTATCTGGAACTGCTTCGTTTGCAGGACCGTTTCGTTTATCTGCCCGAAATGCCCTACCGCAAGGTCGATCTTGATCAGGCAGCAAGAAATGTCCTCTCGCAGGAACAGTTTGCGCAGGACGGCGGCGAAGGCACTGTTGCAAGCTGGCGCAATACCGCGACAGTCGAAAACGTCCACCCCAACACCACCGTCACCTTCCGCATGAACGACCTGTCCGGAAGCACCTCCGCGCTGACCCTCTACGCCTATGGCGTGGACGGCAAGCTGGCAAAGGTCGATCCTGCACTGTGGTCGATCACAGACGAGGACGGCGAGGCTGTAACGGAACTTACCGCCGGTACGCTCTATGAGCTGCACGTGACCGTCGCCGATGGCGGCGCTCTTGACCTGAGCGAGACGGAAAAGGAAATCAGGCTCTCCGTTGTACTCGGAAAATAAACATAAAACGCCCGCCCACCGTGTCTGAACTGCACCCCATTTGTTAGACAGTATGGTATACTGTTTAGGAAATGGGGTGTTTTTGTATGCCAAAGGGACAACGAAAGTACAACGGAACGCAGAAGGTAGAAATCATTAAACGAATCCACAG
>ENA-OQIL01000213-OQIL01000213.1-human-gut-metagenome-genome-assembly--contig:-NODE-213-length-27401-cov-10.961978_pt1 | contig 27401 bp, 28 predicted proteins | sample MGYA00242583_ERZ504748 | MGnify/ENA primary metagenome ERZ504748 (study PRJEB26092, sample SAMD00036191) | human gut metagenome | host: Homo sapiens | study: EMG produced TPA metagenomics assembly of...
AAACTGAACAACGACGGCAGTGGGCAGATTGCGGGAGGTAATATCTCATGGAACGCTTCCGGTTCCGTTATTTCGCCTCTTCCGTGTCCGCCCAATGGACGACCGGAATCACGACCGCCCAAGAACTTGCCTCGGCCATGGCGTTCGGCAAGATGCTTTACCGTGACCCCACTTTCTGGAAAGGGAACAACGGCACTGCCGTCTACAACAATTCCGGTAACGGCATGGTGACGATTACCCGGGAGCAGGACACGGCCGCCCCCAATGACAGCAAGTACGTACTGAAGATACAGACCAAGGGTACGGCCAGCCCCGGCAACGGGGGATTCTATTTCGGAACGACTTGCAGCTCGCGCAAGGTACTGGTCGCCCGTATCATCGCCAAGATACCGGCCGGACGCAACATCTGTTGGGCGACCAACAGCATCGGCACAGGCGGCTCAAGCCGCTGGCTCACCCCCACGGCCGGTACGGGAGACTGGAAGGAGTACATCTACAAGGTCGTCTGCGGGACCTCGAATTTCTCCAGCACCCATTACTTCTATATCGACGGGGCACAGGGAACGGCTTCCACCCCGCTGACCTGGTATGTGGCCTATGCAACGGTCTTTGACCTGACATCGACGGAAAAATATACCACCACCATTGACGCTAATGGGGTATACACCGGTACCGTGAAGGCGAACCAGATAATCGTGGACAGTGCGTTGGTGGTTGGCGGAAGTTCCTATAACGGAAGTGTCTCCGTCAGGGATGCGAACAACGCTGTCAAAGTGACCCTTGACAGGACAGGCATCACGGCCGTGGCCGGTAAGATCGGCGGATGGGCAATCGGAACAAGCTCGCTTACGGCATCCGCTCCAAGTTCCGGACACCGCATTGTCATCAGTGCATCCGGCTATATCTATCATGACAATCCTTCCTCGGGAAAAGATTACTGGGGTCTGAAGACTGACGGTTCCGCCACGTTCGGATGCGGGAAGATCTCGTTTGCAGCTGACGGTTCCGGGTATCTTGCCAACCAGAATATCAAGTGGGACGCCGGCGGTAACGTGACCATGACCGGAACGATCAATGCCAACGCCGGGACCATCGGGGGCTTTTCCATCGGTCAGGGACGTATCGGCTCTACCGCTTCGGGTAGCGGTTCCGGGGGTGGACTGGCCATTTACAATGACCTGTTCCGCGTGGGAAACACCACCTCCTATGTCCTTTTCGGGGCGAACACGTTTCCGGCATCCACAGGTGGTACATGCGCCACCGGCAGAATCGTGAACAACAAGTATAATTCATACCTGAACAACTACGGGCTGTATATCGAGGTAAAGAATGGATACAGGAATTATGGTGTGTGGTCCAACGCGGCATTGGTCGGTCCTGCCGCCATAGGCATCAAGATGAAGACCGTTATATTTACGGGCTCCGGTATTCCATTGACTTCTCCGCCGCCAACATCTTCTGCATCTATGCTAATGCCACCTATAATGTCAGCCTCCCCAGTGCATCGTCAGTCGCGAGCATGTTCGGGTATTCGAGCCTTCCATCGGATTTCGCTTACGTGTTCACGTTGTTCTACAGTTATAACTGGGGTGGACACGTGAATATCATGAATGTGAGGAACCAGAACGGGGGCACGACAAACTACGGTATGGAGAGAGGGGATTCACTGACCCTTCTTTGCTGCAACTACCCGTCATTCCACTATCAGGCATTAAATTACAACAGCTAGTAACCGGAATCCATAGCCTTGCCCTATACTTATTAAAAAGCCAAAGCGTATGAACATTACCAACATCACTGTCACCAAGACCGCTGAAGAAAAAACGGAGAACGCCTCCTATGTATTGGAGTATTCTATTGTCAATGACGAGCTGAACCGTCTTCATGTTTCCGTGAATGAGAAGGAAGCCGATACGGAAGGGAACATACCCCCCGTCGGGATTATCTACATGGAACAGGGGAACATCTCCTGTAATCTTCCCGCTGGAAGGGAACTGGGTCCCATATTCCGGGATTTCGACAAGATGCAGCAATATATCCGTGAAAGTATCAATCCTAAAAAAGAATCATAATGGAACTGAGTGTCAAGGACCGCCTTTACCTGCCGACCTTCCTGCCGGCACGTGGCAACTTTAAGGAATTCAACCTCAAAAAGGAAATCCTGCGTAAAATCGCCATCGGTGACGAGGAACGTAAAGCCATCAACCTTCGTGAAAATGCGGAAGACAAGCGTATCGAGTGGGACGTGGAGAAAGAGCATCCCTTGGAGGTAGAGTTCTCCGCCGACGAGATGGCCTACCTGCAAGCCGCCTGCGAGAAGATCTCGGACGAGGAACTGCCCGACGATATGTGGGGCACCGTGGAGGCGATTTATAACGAAATCTCCAACGCATAAACCGAAATTTCTGTCTGCCGCTACTCTTTACACAAAGAGTACCCCGGTCGTACTCTTGGGTGCGGCCGGGATTTTTATATCAACACCATGGCCAGAGAGGATATCATAATGGATGCCGAATACGGGGAAGTGGAAATGTCCGGACGGGTTGCCGGAAAGACTTTCCATAACTTCCGCCTGCTTGACAGCGTGGAAGATGCCGACAATGCGGACTTCCGCCACGGGGAGATAACCGTACCGGCGGACTTCCTCTCATCGTATAGCGATGCAAAAGGTATTCATATCCGTATTCCCTATACGCCCGACAACCGGTTATTGACGGTACGGATTGCCATGGAAAGCGGGTCCGGCGGCGTGGAATATGTGCGTTGCGCAGCCACCAGCAAATGCTGGTTTCCTGTCATGCAGGAATATGGTGACGGGACGAGGCAGGCGGTGACCCTGCCTTCGCTCTATGCCTTGAATGAAGACGGCCTCTATAACCTGCTGATCAGGGAAGACTGCCTGGTTGTCTACAGCGGCGAGGAGACGGACTTCGGGATCGGAGCCTCCAAGATGCAGAACGGGACATTCCTGCTCAAGGCCGTGGCCGGCAATCTCTACCAGCATCCGACTACCGGTGTGGGGCTGATAGACTTCCTGCACTCCAACATGGAGAACAACGGTCTGGCTGCCAAACTGCAGGCGGAGTTTGGTGCGGACAAGGTCGTCATCAAGAACGCCTATATAGACTCGGCAACGGGAGAACTGTTGCTGGAAACCGAGGAGAAGGAGGACAACCATGGGTAATTACCGAGTCATCACCGGACAAAATATCTATGATGTCGCCCTGCATCTGTACGGGAGCATCGATGGGATTGTGGACCTGCTTATCAACAATCCGGGTCTTTCACTGGAAACGGAACTCCGCACCGGGCAGGAATTGACCTATACCGACGGATTCATCATCAATGCCGATGTGGTCGCCTATAACGAGATGCACGGCATTGTACCCTCCAACGGTGAACGACATGTCTATCCCAAACATTTCACTTGCCCGCAGACGGCCGTTTTTTCGTTGTCAGCGGCACTTGTGTCCGTGCAGTGCGAGGTTTCCGGAACGGGAACGTTGGAAATCGACTGGGGCGATGATAGTGCAGCGGAAACCGTCATTCTCGGCCATATACCGTACACGCTACACCATACGTTCGACAGCCGTGTGCGCCACAAGCGCAAAATCCGATGGTTTGCCGATGCCTCGTTCCGCCATATCGACTGGAGCGGCATGACCCCTTCGTCCGTCATCCTTCTCCGTGAGCTGCATGTGGAAGAACTGACGCTCCGGGGGTGCACGCTTGCACTGGACGGTTTCCGGATTTTGTCGGGCACTTACCGGATAGACCTGTCCGGAAGCATGGTATCCGACCTCTTGCCGCTCATCGAATGCCGTGGTCTGATGGAACTCGACCTGTCGGAGGTGCGAATCAAACCGACCGTATTGGACAAATACCTGATGGCTATCGTGGAATGCTACGGCAACCGGCGTAACTGCCGGATGACACTGCCTGTTTCCCCGACGGGGACTTACAGGGAGCCGGACCGGGACGAAACGACCGGACGCTACCGTATCATATCGGGTATGGAGGCCATATGGGTCATCCTGCATGAGGAGAGCTGGAACGAGGGCGGAGCCTGGGAGTTTATCATCGACAATAAAACTTATACAGTGGAATGAGCCGTACGATCAAGGAAATATACAACGAGGCCGTTGCGGAACGCAACCGGAGGCTGGAGCTGGCAGAGTTTGCCAGCGACTCCAAACTGTCCGTCATGAACGGCATCCTGTGGGTAGTGGCGGCAGCCATATACAGTTTCGAGACCCTGCTGGATGTCTTCGCGGTGGATATTTCCGAAGCCATCAACGGGCGTATCAACGGTACGCCTGCCTATTATGCCAACGCCCTGCTGCAGTACCAGCAGGGAGACGAACTGACGGTGCGGGAAGACGGGCTGGCGTTCGGCTATCCGAATGTCGACGAAACCAAACGCATCATCACACAGGTATCGTATGTGGAGAGTACCGATGACCGGAACCTGGACAGCAAGCTGATCCTGAAAGTAGCTACCGGCACGAAAGGCAACCTTTCCGCCATACCGCCTGAAGACCTGGTACCCATCAATGCCTATATCGGCAAGTTGAAGTTTGCCGGAACACGGGTGGAGGTCATCTCCACCAAGGGCGATGTGCTGATACCGCGCCTGACGGTCTTCCATGACGGGGCCGTACCTGAATCCGAGGTATATGACGCCATCGAGGAGCAGCTGAACGCCTATATGATGGAAATCGACTTCGATGCCGCCGTCTATGTCTCCCGTCTGACGGATGCCGTACGTCGTGCGGAACATGTGACCGATGTCCATATTGACGAGAATGCGGTACCCGAACAGGGAATCTTCATAGCCAGCCACGATACCGACGGCCATATCCGGCCCCCGCAGCGTGTCGCCCGCATGACCCATACCGCATCGGGATACCTGAAAGAATCATCCGGCAAGGACGAGGAGGCCGGCCTGCCCAACTTCCGTGAGGCCATCATCCTGAAAATAGAAAACCATGAGGTATAAGTTATCCATAGACCGCACCGTAAACCGCCTTGTCCCGCACTATCTGTCGGGACGGAAATTCATCCTGTTCGTGCAGAGCTGCCTCTACCCGCTGCAACGCACCAACGAGTGGTTCCGCAGTTTCACGAGGGAACGGCACATCGAGGCGCGCATGACCTCACAGGTCATCTATTTCGAGTGGTTCCTGAACTACCGGTTCGGTAAATACATCAAGGACGGCAAGGACCGCATCTTCATCAAGGACAGCACGAGTGTCGGTGTGGACCTGTACCACGAAGGGGCGGAATACCAGCGTCCTTTCACCGTATGGTACAACGGGGAACAGGTTACAACGGACAATGAGGCGGAACGCCCCCGTCCGTTCTACCTGCTGGCGGAAGAGAAGCTGATCAACAAGGTCAGCTTCATGGTCTGCGTCCCGCCCGTCACCATACCTCCGCGGGAACTGGTCTATATGCTTTCCTATGTGGTGAACACCTATAAGACAGCAGGCAAGACCTACCTGATCAAGATCGACGAAGACGAATACACCCCCAATAAGAATACAGGACAATGAAAGAATATATTGCGGAAACCGGCGGACGGTATACCTACTCGGACGATATCCTGAACTTGCAGGAACTGGCTCTCAGCATGAGTGCCGTTTTTGACGGCTGCTCGGACTTCATCATCTCCGGATGCGAGATCGAGGGTCCCCGCGTCTCCCCGGGTTATGTCTGGCTCGGCGGAAAGGTACGCCGTTTCGACGGCTGCGCCGATGCTGTCTATCCCTATTATATATACGAAATCAACCGGCATGAATCGGTGGTCTACGCCAATGAGGTCAACAAGCGCGGGCGTACCTGTTATCTCTGTGCCGGAGCCAAGGCTGTCCCGGATACGGTCGATCCGGTTACTGACAAACTGCCGGCGGCCATCGAGGTGACGGAGAGCTATGCACCCCGGTTCATCGACAAGTTCTTCGGCCGCTATGCTGTCCTGCTCGATACACCTTTTGCCCGGCAGACCGTCAAGAAGGATCTGGTGCTGGCCGGAACGTTCACCGGGCAGAAAGAAATCAGCTCCAAGACCGCCGTCTCCGTCAGCGGCGGGAACGGCTACATGCTCAAAGGCATCGTCAAGGCGGACGGCCATGCCGCCATCGGTGCCTACCTGCACGGTCTGCTTGTCAACGAGATTGTCATCCGGACGGACGGCACGTTCAGTTTCATGAAACAAGGCAAGGAACTGGCCAGGGTTACGGAAGACGGCATATCCTGCGGTACTTCGCTGAATGAAAACGCCCGGATCGGGGCTGTCCGCATCAAGGGATACGACATCTATAACACCTCGGATGTGACGGATGAGGGTTGTATCCGTATCAATTACCACGGCACGGAGGGCGGCGGAACAAAATACCGTGACTTTGCCGTGCATGACGGAAAAGCCTGCACCACACCTGTTTTGAAAGTCATCGGGCGTACCGCCACCCTGCAGGTCGGCGGACTGCTCTCCCTGCAAAGCACCGGACGGGGTATCGATATTCAGAATACCGCCTATACGAAAGACAATGCCAGGCTGACAAACCTGATTACCTGGCGCGACAGTGCCGCCGCGCTGCTCGCCACCGTCGGCTTCGACACCGCTGACAGTTTCCGTTTTGCGCTGAGGAACGCTCTGGGCGACATCGTGCTTGCCCCTTTGGGAGCGGTGGATGTGCTCGGTACGCTTAAAATCAACGGAAAATCCGTGTCCGACACCTATGTGACCGTCAGGGCCTTTACGGAGGCGATGGGAAAGAAAGTGGATGTGGTAGAAGGCAAACAGCTCTCTACCGAAGACTTCACGACCGAATACAGGAAGAAACTGGCGGCTATCACTACCGGAGAACTGACGGAGGGCGGCGAAGGTTATGTCACATCGGGAACCGTCGCGGCGGCTTTGAAAATGAAACTCTCCGCCGACGGGAACCTTTCCGATGTCATGGACAAGGCTGCCGCCCGGAAGAATATCGATGTCTATTCCAAAGCGGAAGCCGGGGAGGTATTTCTGGAAATCTCCGAAGGATTGAAGGAGCTGGTGCGCCTGACGGCGGACGAGATCAGCGGGCTGACGGCAGAGGAAGCCGCCGAACTGAAAGCAAAGCGGCAGGCGGCCGTCAGGGATACCCTCGATGCCGAAAAGAAAGGTACCGGGGAGCTGAAACTGGCCAAGACCTCGAACCTGTCCGACCTTCCGGACAAGGGCAAGGCACGCAAGAACCTCGAAGTCTATTCCACGGCCGAGATAGACCGGATGATGGACGGCAAGCTCGGGACTGACTCCGCTTACGAGGGCATTGTCTTCACACCCGAACTCAGGGACAAACTGCTGGAAATCAAGACCGGTTCGTTCGCCTACATAGATGAAGGCGGCATTTCGCACGCGCAGGTCGAGGGATACGTGATGACCTCGCAGGTTGTCAGGGAACTCAAGAAAAAGGCGGAGCGGCTGATGGGCGGCTACAACGCTTCCGAAAAGGATACCATCGCCACCAACCTGAACCTGTATACCAAGGCCGGGGCGGACGCCCGCTTCGCCGCGCTTGAAAACCTGTTCCAGGATTACATCGACTTTTTGACCGGGCAAGGAAAATCCCCCATGGAAGCCCGGCAGCTCCTGCGGAACAAGTTGGACGTGCTGTCCAAAGACGAAATCGTCAAGGACTACCTGCGCAAGGACGGCAAACTTTCCGACCTGTCCTTGCCGACAGCGGAGGCGAAACGGCAGGCCTGCCGCGCTATCGGAGCCGCCTATGCGGAAGAATACCAGCCCCTGCTGGCGGATACGGGATGGATGCACATGGAGAACAGCGGCTCGGGAACAGATACCCAGGGGCTGTTTATCCGCCAGATCGGGAATATCGTGTCCATACAGGGGTATATCAATACCGCACGCAGGGACGGCAGCAACTGGGGCGGCATCGTTGCCGTCATCCCGAACAAGATACAGCCCCCGAGATACAGCGTGCGCTGCAGCGCCGCTGACTGGAACGATGACCACAAGTACAACCGGGGCTCCTCGTTCACCATCTACGGCGGTTCGCGCAGGATACAGCTTTACGAGCGCGGTATGTACAATGTCAATGTAGAACTCAACTTCACCTATTTTGTATAGTCATGAAACATAAACTCAATGTAAACGGCGATATTGAAAGCCGCCGGAGGATTGCGGAGCGCAGGAACGTTCCCGTCCGTGAAACCGTACAGCAAACCATTCAACCGCAACATCATGAAACAGAAGAAAATCAGGCGGCAGCCGCAGAAGAAACCGTCTCCCCGGCAGCAGAAGCCCCGAAAGCGAGAAGACGGAAGACCGCAGGGGACGCTTAAGCGCTTTCCTTTCGACGAGACACGGATAGGCTTCATGCTCCGGTATGAGATGCCGGTAGTCTATCATCTGCTCCGCAGGTTATGCGCCACGCAGCAGCCCTTCGAGCCGGACTGGCAGGTCATACGGTCGGTGGCGGAGGCATCGAAAGACCCTTCCTGCGGCAAGGCGAAGTTCCGCCGCTACCTGGACGAGTACCGCCGGGACGGGGTCTATTGCCGGCGCGGGAAACGGCTCACGCCGGAGCGCAAAGCCTACTATGAAGGCATATGCCGCCGCAAGAGAGAAGAGTATATCCGCCGGAACCGCAGGAGGCTGCTTGCCGAAGCGCGGAACGCGCCGGGCGGCGACAGACTGCTCGGAGAGATTAAAAGCATTCTTAAAATGAAACGGTAATGCGCTGAAGGACAATGCCGGTGAGAAACATTCATGTACATGTATGGCTGTTCCGGGTAATTTGCCTAATTTTGTATTCCACGGTCGCTGCAAGACCTTTCCATATTGTCAAATGAGTATCCTCTTTCGGGATACGGTCAGCGAGACATCCTCTCCCAATTTTATCAGTTGAACGCGGACGGTGCAACCGAACCCGTCCGTCCTGTTACCAGTTTCTTTGCGATGCGGGTATACCGTGTCGCATTCTTCGGGCATTTTTAAATCCATAAAACAAAGCGTTTATGCAAGAAGAAGAAAAGAACAACGGCATGGAAGGCATGTCTGTCGAGGAAATGTTCCTCGGCGTTCAGGAATCTTATCAGGAGGCACAGTTGCGTGCCCAGGAGGAGAACAGGGCGTTCGCCCGTACGGAGTTCTTCCGCATGGACAAGTTCGGGACTTACCGTCTCCGTATCCTGCCCATCGCTCCCAATCCGGACGGCTCGCCGACACGTCCGGGCTATGAGTATCCCGTCCACCAGCTGCTTCTGGAGCTGGAGAAACCCGCTACGGGGAACAAGCCCCAGAAGATGTATGTCACTGTCACCCGCGCTACCGATGCCGGATATAGCGTTGATCCCATCGAGACTTACCGCCGCATGGCCGTCGAAGCCGCAAAAGAGGACGGGGACGACAAACTGGCGGAAAAGATTGCCGGGGGCTCGTTCGGAGGCGGTCTGAAATACAGTTACGGCCACTGTCTCTATGTATTCGACCTGGGTGAACGAGCCAAAGGCGTGCAGATGATGACCCTTTCCCATGCCCAGTTCAAGGATCTGGATGAGAGGAAGTTCAAGCTGTGGAGCAAGAAACTGGCCAAGAATCCGTCTTACCCGTGCCCGATTTCCTCGGTGTATGACGCCTATCCGGTGGAGATTGAAAAGCGCAAGAACGGAGCCAAGACCGAGTATGTCATTTCCATTGACAACGAATCGGAACCGGTACCGTTGACCAAGGAGGAGCTGACCGCCCTGATGGGTGCGCCGCGTATCCCGGAAATCATCTACCGCTACACCCGTTATCATCTGGGAGCCACCGTCGAGTTCCTCAAACAGTGCGACGGTATCTACGGCATGTCGCTCATGGAGACGGATGAAATGAAGACGGTCATCGACACGCTGGACGGTGAACTGCCCAAGGAGGATATATCCGCGTTCTCGTTCGACCGCCGTACGAAAGATAACAGAGAAAACGGGCGTGAAGGCGGAGGCATCTCGCTGGACGACCTTTTCGAACGTTATGACGAGCTTCAGCGGCAGGAACTCGGTGAGAAGACCGAGGAAGGCCAGGAGCTGCGTGCGATGATCCGCGGCTACATCGAGCAGGAAGGGCTCTCCGTGCGTGTCACACGCTCCACGAGCAACCGGGAACTACTCGACCTGATCGAAAGCGAGATGGAGGGTCCGAAGCCCAGTGACGAACCGGAGGATGTCCCCGGGGAGGAAGAAGAGCAGCCGGAGGAAACGGAAGAGCGTGCCGGGCGTCCCCGCCACCGCAGATAAGCCTTTCACAAGTTCTTGAATTCTAATCCGACGGGAGGCATCCGGGCCTCCCGTCCTAATCACAATCACTTAGTATGAAAGAGAACAAACCCTGCCTTTTGTTATTGAATGACATCCACATCTCGAAAGACAACATCCCTGCATTCCAGGCCAACTGGCAGGAGGCCATGGGAATTTGCAGGGAACGGGATATCCGGGAAGTGGTTGTCGGAGGAGACCTGTTCTTTTCCCGTGCCGCCCAGACACTCGATGTCCTGCTGGCCGTCAGGGATATGCTTGTATCCGCCGCGGACCATGACATTCATGTCACGCTGGCGGAAGGGAACCACGACAAGGTGAACCAGGAATCCCTGCGCGGATATTGTCATGTCTTCGACCGGCATCCGAATGTGACTGTCGTGGATGAGTACCTGACCCTGTGCCGCCCGGAATGGAAGTTCGCGCTCCATGTAATGAGCTATTTTCCGGAAGACGGCTCTTTTGCCGAAAGGCTCGGACGATTGGCTGCGGAAGCGCTTTCCGGAGAACCGGAGCACTTCCTCTACATCCATGAGGGTATCAACGGGGCATTGGCACAGCCTTCGGAAAAGGAACTGCCTGCCAGGATATTCTCTCCTTTCGACAAGGTCTTTGTCGGCCATTACCACAACCGTACCGTCATTCCGGGGACGGGAATCGAATATATCGGTTCCTCGCGCCAGCATAACTTCGGGGAGGACGAGGAGAAAGGATACACGGTGCTGTATACGGACGGCACGTACGAGTTTGTCAAGAACCGCGTGAACATGCGGTACCGTGTCATGGATATGCCGGCGGAACGTGCCGGGTTGCACCTGATGGACGAGCTGCGTGAAATGGAGGCCGATGGTCGCTACAAGGTCAAGGTGCGTGTCCATGCACCTGCCGCCGCGATGAAATCGGTGGACAAAGCCGCCTTGCTGGAAGCCGGAGCGGCGAAGGTAGAACTGGTTGCCGATGACGAGCAGCTGCCGGAGGCGGTATCCTCTTCGCTCTTCGAGAAATTCGACAGCCGCCGCATCCGGGAAACCTACGAGGACTTCTGCCGGGAGAAACAGATCGAGGATGTGTCGATGGGATTGGAGTATTTATCTAGAATAGAAAACAGATCATGTGGAAATTAAAGACGATAGAAGCCGAAAATCTCTGCGCCTTCCGTTCGCTGTCCTACATGCTGCGGCAAGGCGTGACGACATTGATTTTCGGCGATAACCGGGACAATGAGTCCCAGCAGTCGAACGGGGCCGGCAAGTCTGCCCTGTTGGAATGCATTGCCGTGGGTATCACGGGCAGCCCGCTTAGAAAGATACGCTCGGAGGAGATTATCAACGATGCAGCGGAAGAATGCCGTATCGCTTTGCGTTTCATCAACGATTCCGCCGCCGAGGAACTGCTCGTCAACCGCCGTATCCCGCGCAAGGGGGCTTCCTCTGTCAGCTGTACGCTTTACCGTGGCGGCAAGCAGGTGGTAACCGATGAAGCGGTACAGCCTTCGGTGGATGCCTATAACCGGTATATTCTTGACAAACTGGGTATCACACGCGACGAGCTGCTCAACAATTTCATCCTTTCCAAATACCGGTATGAGGATTTCCTCTCGTCATCGGACAAGGAGAAGAAAGAGGTCATCAACCGCTTTTCCAACGGTATCCTGGTGGATGAAGCCATCGCCAAAGTGGAGGAAGACATCGTGCCGCTCTCTGAAAAGAAACGGCAGGTGGAACTGGAACTGGCCGGGTTGGACGGGCGTATCGGGATGTTACAGGAGCAGATACGCAAGGAGGAGGAAGCCGGAGCCGAGCGGGGGCGTACCCGTGTGGAACGTATCATGGGACTGGAAACGGCCATAGCGGCCAAGAGGGAGCAGATCCGTACCGGGCACGAGAACGTGGACAGGCTTGAGGAACAGCTTGCCGGAGTGCAGCGGGCGGACGAGGCTTTGCAGGAACTGGAAGCCGGAGATACCGCATTGGAAGCATGTCTGGAAAAGATAGCGGAAATGATGTCCCTCTTTCCCGATGCCCGGCAGACGGACTGGGACAAGGTCATTGCCGAAAAGAAAGGACGGTTACAGACCGCCACAGAGCGGCTGAAGGATTGCGATGCCGTCTTGAAGCAGGCGGAACAGGAACTGAAAAACAGGACTGACGGCTGGGAACAGTTCAAGAAGGAGTATGCCGCATTCTGTGAGGCATACAGGGATCAGTCCGATACGACTGCGGAGAGACTGCGGGAAATCGACATCCGTCTGCGCGACCTGTCCGGCAGCATCGAGGAACTGCGTCATAAACGGCGTATCGTTTCTGCCGGTATTGACGACCTCTCGAACAAACTGGCCGGCTCCATCACCTGTCCTTTCTGCGGGCATGAGTTTCTGGTGGCAGAACCACAGTTCGACATCGAGGCCGGCATGAAGGAACTGAAGCTCCGTCAACGGCAGCTCACGGAAATCAACGGCCGTATCGATGAGAAGCAGGAGGAGACGGATGCCGTGGAGTTGCAGCAGAACCGGCTGAACCATGAGCGCCGGATATTGGAAGGCAGACGCACCGGATGGGAGGAGCAGCTGGCCGGGCACGAACGGGCCATCAGGAATGCCACCCGCCACGTGGAAGAGGTGGAAAGCGGGCATAAACGCATCGCTTCCGAAATTACCGCCCTGCAAAGTGAAATCGAAGGTGTCCGCCGCAAGGTATTCGACGAGGTGTTCGGATTCATAGACGAGCGCAATGCCGCACTGAACCGCGGCATACGGGTAGGCAAGGAAGATATACAGGCTGCGGCCTGCGCCATCGACACTTTGCAGGCCACGATCCGGGAGCTGGATGAGGCGGCTTCACCCGACCTCATACAATCGCTCAAGGACACTCTCCGTGAAACGCGCGGGAAGTCCAACGAGGCGGCAGGGCGCAAGACGGCCGTCGATGCCCGGGTCCGTGCCCTGGAGATACAGCGGGAACGGTTCGTGCAGTTCAAGACCTATCTGGCCTACACGAAAATCGAGGCGCTCAGCCGTATCACCAACGAGTTCCTGCAAGACATCGGCAGCGACATCCGTATCCGCTTCGACGGGTATACCGTCCTCAAGAGTGGTAAGGTAAGGGAGAAAATCTCCATCTCACTGCTGCGCGACGGCATGGACTGCGGCTCGTTCGGCAAGTTTTCGGCAGGCGAAGCCGCCCGTGTGAATTTGGCGACCATCCTTGCCATGCAGAAACTCGTGAACAGCAACTGCGACGGGGACAAGGGACTGGATCTGCTCGTGCTGGACGAGATACTCGAGGCGGTCGATGAAGCGGGGCTGGCCTCCATGTTCGAGGCGCTGAACTCGCTCGGCGGTACCGTGCTGGTAGTCTCGCACGGGAATGTGGCTGAAGGCTATCCGCATAAACTGGTAATCGTGAAAGAGAATGGCGAATCGAGACTCGGAGAATAGCGTACTGACCCGGGAGCAGGTACTGGCGCTGGACATCGCCACGCATACCGGATACTTCTCCCTGCATGAGGCCGGGACATGGAACTTCACCGAAAGCAAACGGCGCAACGGCAACAAGATGCACGGCGCTTTCAGGACTACGCTGCTCTCGCTGCTCCGTCGTTACGGCATCCGCCGCGTCGTGGCCGAGGATGTGAGCGTGAACCGCCATTTCTACGACATGCGGCGGCTCTCGGAACTCAGGGGTATCCTGCTCGAAGTGTGCGATGAACTGGATATCCCGGAACCGGAGTTCGTCAACCCGGCTGTCCTCAAGAAATGGGCGACGGGAGACGGACACGCCACCAAGACGCAGATGGTCGCGGCCTGCAAGGACAGATACGGTATTGTCCCGGTGGATGACAATGCGGCGGATGCCTGCCACCTCTTCTACTATTACATCCGCAGGCACAGGCTGTGACAAGCCGACAACGGTTTGGATTTTTTCCGGGCGGCGGTAATGCTGCCGCCCGTTTTTTCAATTGACGCTCACGGTAGCTGACAGATTAGGACATGAGATTCATTATCAACCTTTTCAGTCAGTGGAAACGTGGAAAAGAAAGATGTGTTTATTGCGGTTCTCCAGCCTGAAGACGAATCCGCGAGACAGAGGGCGGAACTTCTCAGAAAATATGTGATGCCGCACAAGAATCTGATATACAGCATTTGTATCAAATATACCTATAACCAGGAGGACATCGAGGACAACTACCTCGAGGCGTTGGCCAACTTCTTCAAGTATATGGACAGTTATGACCCGGCCCGTCCGGTAAAGACCTGGATCTATGCCGTGACCAAACGGCTTGTGGCGGACCTGAACAACCGCAACAGGAACCGCATGCCCCCGGACGACAATATCGACATTTCGGAAATATCCTCTTCGCTGTCGGATGAGGACGAACCGTCGGGAAACAGCATGGGGATGGACAACTACCGCGAGTTCTATAACGATGACATCCTCTGGGCACTGGACCGGCTCAAACCGATTTACCGGGAAGCCCTGCTCTTGCAGCAGGCTGGTTACAAACTCGGGGAAATCATGGAAATCACCTATAACAACGGTACTTTGCAGACCAGGAACGTAGAAACGGTAAAAAGCCGCATCTTCCTAGCCAAGACGCAGCTGCGCAAACTATTGACACGCGATGGAGAGAAAAGAATGGATTGACGGATGCCGGAGGCTCTTTACACGGCTGGTCCGCACCACGGTGTGGGCGGATTTTGTGTTCCCTACCGGCGGCAAGTCGGACAGGCAGCTCGGGATGTGTTTCGACGGCTTGTGCCGGGAGGTCGTCTCCGTCAGTGCGGAACGCCTGTCCGACTTCTGTATCTGCCAGACATATGCCATTTCCGGATATGATACCGCGTATCGCAGGAAATGGAACGTCTCCCATTCATTCGGAAAGAAAGCCATCGGCCGCTATCTCCGCTCGGGAAAGGAACGCCGCTACCGGGAGGACCGGTGGCTGAAGAGTTTCGGGCTGTCACGGCATGATTTGGCGCGGGCAGTGGAAGACCGCCGCAGCCATCCGTTCGGGCGTTTTATTTATCCGGAATACGAGGAGACGACCAAGCGGCGACTGCTCTCCACCGAAGCGGGATATCTCGTCTGTGCGCTCTCCACGCTGATGTGGACGCCTTTCTCCCCGTCATGCTCAAAATGTGCGAAAGCGGAGCCATGCCGCAGAAGGACACAGGCGCGCTATCCGGAACTGTACCGTATCCGCTGTGAGGCGTGGCGGAAAAAGGAGGCGAAGCCATGAGTGCCGTCAATCCGCTCAGTGCCGAGTTCCTGTATGAACTCTATGCCACGGCGCTCAGACAGGAACCGTTGTGTGCTGTCCTAGCCCGGCATATGCGTAAGGAATACCTGCCGGACCGTTCGTTCCAGCAGGTACAGGAGGCGATAGCCGTACACTTCAAGACATACAAGACACCGCCGTCGTATGCCGTGCTGGCACAGACCTTCCATGAGGATTACGACGCCATCGAGCTGATAGACACTTTCCGGGAGTATGACGAGGGACAGAGTGCCGAGGTGATGACCGACATGCTGGAGTCCTACATCAAGGGGGTCCGGTTGCAGTCGGTCTATGCGGAGGTCGGGAAACTGTATAACGAGAACAAACAGGACAAGGCGGAGAAGACTCTTCGGGAATATGCCGAGTGGCTGGCAGGGTTCACGCTGAAGAGTTCCTCGTTCGTCGATGTGGCCGCGACTTTCAAGGAGCGTTTCGAGAGGAACCGCCGGCGCGAGGAGGAAGAGGAACGCTCGGCCGCCCCTCGTGTGTCCCGCTTCTACATCCCGTATCTGGATGCGCTCAATGCCGGACGTAACCTGCGAGGTCAGCTGACCTGTTTCCTGGCCAGCACAGGCGTGGGAAAGTCGCACATCGCCAAATGGATCGGTGTCAGGGCGGACATCGATGACGGGCTGCATGTGCTGCATTTCCAGCTGGAAGGTTCGGAAGAAGAGGCGTTGAACGCCTATTCCGGCGGACTGATTTCCAGGAACGCCTACTATTACGAGCGGGGAAAGATTTCGGATACGGAGATGAGACATCTGGAAAAACTGGTCGCCTCGTATGCCGGAAGCATCACGGTGCGCAGTTACCCGCGTTTCAATGCCCAGGTCTCGACACTCGACATCAAGAACGGCATTTCGGAATACAGGAAGCTCAAAGGATATAATCCGGACATCGTGATTGTGGATTCGATGGACTTGCTGACGGATGCCAACCGCCGTTCATGGGGAGCCGACCATGAACGGGCGAAGCGTATCGCGGTGGCTAATGACCTGAAGGACCTGGCGGCGGACGAAAAGGTATGGATGGTGGTGACTTACCAGTCTACCATCGAAGACCGGGAGTGGCTGAATGACGAGCGGAACGTGCTGACCGAGTACAACTGTTCGGAGGCCAAAGGTCTGGCCCGCCCGTGCACGCACCTTGTTTCGCTCAACCAGTCATCGGCTGAAAGAAAGGAGAACGTTATGCGCCTGCACGTGGCCAAAAGCCGGTTCTTCAAGAAAGGAGACACTATCAGGATTGCCACCGACTACGACAATGAGGTGTTCTATGACGGGCAGAGGACACTGAATCTGAACAGGGAATAAAAAGCCATCGATCCGGATGCGGCGTGTCGGTGGCTTTTTGACTTGTAACGACTGGAATGTTGAGAATATATGGCAGCTTACATGCGTAAAACCAATTCCGGACAGATACGATTTTTATTGTATGCCCTTTGTATTCCGCCATATCGTCCGTTCCCCATGTTATCAACAGCAGGTTTTCACATTTCAATTCCTCTGCCGCCTCCAAGACTTTCAGTTTCCGCTCACGGGTCTTGGCGTTCGAGATATCATACGACCTTTGTTCGAGGAAAGTTCGAATGACCTCGCAAATACAAATCCGTTATTTGTAGTAATTGGAAAACGATACTTTTCATTCAGTATGTTTATTGTACTGCACAAAAAATACGCTTTTTTTATGTAGAGAGTGATCATTTTAGAAAAGTACATCTCTACACCTGATAATCAGCCAATGCTGATTATCAATCTCCTTATTTATATATTGTTTTATCGATTAGACAAAAGCAGTCATTTTTTGTCCAGCCGGGAAGACAATTTCTCTTTTCCTTTGGGTGGAAAGACCTTCCATGATTCTGCCGGTCTATTTTTATTGGGCTAATCCGGATTCTTTTTCCAAACATTTCAAACCAACCTGTAGCGGTCACGACTATACCTTAATATGGAACTGTCGGTACAGGAATATCAATATCTGGTTTCGGAGATAACCCGCGAGACGGGTGCCAAACGGGACGGGAGCGGTAAGAACCTTATCGTTCCGCGCTGCCCGTTCTGCGGAAAGTCGGGCGGTAAGTTCGGTATCTACATCGGCAAGGCGACTGCCCACCGCCGGCCTTTCATGGCCCACTGCTTCTCCTGCGGGGCATCCACCCGTACATTGGAGCAACTTCTGGCGGCTATCGGTCGCATGGACCTGATGGTTTTGCAGACAGCTGACATTGCCGCACCGTTGAACCTGCACCTGCTGGAGAAGGACGAGGCGGAAGAAATAGACGACGAACTGGTGCCGGTCGAATTGCCGGACTTTTACAAGCGCACTTTCCGGCATCCGTATTTGCAGCGGCGCGGCTTCTGTTTCGACGATTACGAGTATTTCCCGGTCGGGATAACCGGCAGGCTCAATCCGCGCTACGCGGACTATGTCGTCTTTCCGGTCATCGATGACTGTACGGTTGTCGGCTATGTCTCCCGCCATACCTGGCCGAAAGAGGATATAGACGCCCACAACCGCAAGACCAGACATAGCGGCGGGTACAAGATCCTGCGTTACCGGAACTCCACGGAAAACGACTTTTCCAGACTCCTTTATAACTACGATGCCGTCCGTATGGATGAAACCGATACGGTCATCCTCGCGGAAGGTATTTTCGATGTCATCGCCCTGACCCGCAGACTCGAACTCTATGACAATTCCCATGTCGCAGCCGTGGCCACTTTCGGAAAGAAAATATCCGATGTACAGATCTACAAGCTGCAATCGAAAGGCGTCAGAACCGTAGTCATCGGTTACGATGGTGATGCCGTCGAGTCGGTAAAGCGGACGGCTGAACGGCTGAAACCCTATTTCGAGGTTTTCATCGCGGACATTGCTGATGCCGCCAAAGACTGGGACGAACTCACGGAAGCGGAAATCTACGGGATTTTCGCCTGCCGCCTGCTGTCCGTCCTTGAATACAAACTCAAAAAAGTACAGGAAAGATGATACAGGAACTTTTCTCATGGCTCGATGCACAACGGATAACCTATATCCCGGTCGATACGGAAGTGGTGGATATTCCCGGCTTCGGGCGGCTTTTCACGGCCGACCTGTCGGGAGTGGAATCCATCTTCCGCGGCGACGGGGACAAGCTCGTGTTCAACCTGATGGAAAGTCCGGATGTGCTGATGGAAGAAGGAATCTTCCATGTGGCCTTCCCGTTCGGCAGGAACTGGTACTACTATGACCTGCGGGAAGAATTCCGTTTCAACCTGCTGAAATATATCGGCCGGCCCAAGCCTCCGGTACATGATGTACCTTTCGTGAACCTCGGCATCCATACCTCCTACGAGCTGCTGAACGCCTGCTGCTCGCCGGAAGATTTGTGCCGCAAGGCGAAATGGCTCGGGCATACGGCTGTCGGCATCTGCGACCGCAATACAATGGCCGCCACGCTGAACCTTCAGAAGGAGTGCGCCAATACCGGGCTGAAACATATATTCGGCTACTCGCTGACAATGATGCACGAAGAAGAACGTGTCGGGCTGAAGATTTATGCCTTGGATAACGAGGGGCTGCATAATCTGCTGCGCATCCAACGGGCCGTCATGGTCGATTCGGAAGACAACACCCTCCGCTATGAACAGCTGCTGATGTATGCCGCAGGTTGTGTGGTGGTTTTCGCCATCCGTTCCGTCTACTGGATGGCCGGACACCCCAAACAGGTGAAGCGTATCCGGAAAGGTGCCGAAGCGGTCTATTACCAGGTCGACGCCAACGAATACAAGGCGGACCGCATCGACAGGGAGCAACTAGAAGCCCTGAAATATTATTTCGGCAACTGTTATGATGCCGACACGGATTCATTTACAGTAGAACCAGTCCTGATTCCGGACTGCTACTACATGGACAAGGACGATGCAGGGTACAGAATCGTGGTGAACAAGATTGCCACGGGAGCCGCCCATGAACAGAGCGATGACCAGTATTTCAAGACAGCGGATGAATTGTATGACACGCTCCGTCCTCTGTTCTCCGGGCAATGGGACTTCGATTCCCTGTTTAGGCGCATGTGCCGTCCCACGGTGGAGATTGCCGGACGTGCGGACGCCTCATTCGAGACCGGGCGAATGTTCATGCCGGAATACCGTATGCGACCGGAAGAGCGGGAACGGTATGGTGACCGCCGTACGATGTTCCTCCGACTGCTTGACGACGGGCTGGACCGGAAAGTGCCGGAACCGGAGCGGGAACGCTATCGGGAACGGCTGGACGAGGAAGTCTATATCATTGAATCGACCGACAATGTGGACTATTTCCTGGTGCAGTGGGATATGGTGCGGGAGGCGCACCGGAGAGGCATCGCAACTGGTATAGGTCGCGGTTCCGCCGGGGGCTCGCTGGTTTCCTACTTGCTTGGCATAACCTCCATCGACCCGCTGAAATACGACCTTATCTTCTCGCGCTTCCTCGTGCCGGAACGCTGCGGGCTCAGCTGGAAAGACGAACTGACGGTGCTTGCCCCGGACATCACACTCGGCAAGGGCGAACGCTATGTGGAGATGGAATCTGAAGGCAAGACTTACCGTCTGTGCACGGATGCCCGGATGCGGGTAATCCGTAACGGAGAAGAGCGGACGATATACGCAGATGAATTGATGTGTGGCGACGAAATCCTTTTTGACCGCCGAGATTGCTTGTGGAACCTAAAGGAACTCGAAACCCATGAATCCGACCTACGAACACCACCGTCCCTATGACGGTTGCGACCTTTACCGGGGCGATGCACTCGATGTGCTGCCCCTGCTGGCTGAAGAAGGCATCACTGCCGACATGGTATTGTCAGACCCTCCATACGGTACGACACATTGTCGATGGGACGCCGTGATAGACATCCCCGGGATGTGGAATGCTGTACAGGGCATATCCAGACCTGACACTCCCGTACTGCTGTTCTGCCAGCATCCTTTTACGAGCCTGCTGGGCAGCTCCAATCTCCGCAGGCTGCGGTATGCCTGGGTATGGGAGAAGACGCAGGCGACAGGCTTCCTAAACGCCAGGCGTATGCCGATGAAGGCGCACGAGGACATTCTGGTCTTTTACGACAGGTTGCCGAAGTATCATCCGATCAAGACGGACGGGCACAAGCGCAAGGTCGTGATGGCCGAACATCAGCGGAAATGCGATGCCGGCGAGATATACCGGAAGCACGATAATTTCCGGGATTACATATCCACGGAACGCTATCCGCGCAGTGTGCTGAAATTCAAGACGGACAAGCAGCTCTTCTGCCTGCACGCGACACAGAAACCTGTCGCCCTGCTGGAATACCTGATACGCACCTACACCGACGAAGGAGACATCGTCCTCGACTTTGCGATGGGCAGCGGCAGTACAGCCGTGGCCTGCCGGAATACGGGACGCCGGTTCATCGGCGTGGAGATAGACCTGGGAATTTTTCAGACAGCACTAAACCGTATAACCCATGGCTGACACCCGGGAAATCTGGGTGGATATCAAGAACTATGAAGGAAAGTACAAGATCAGCAACCTCGGGCGTGTCAAGAGTCTGGAACGGCAAGTTTCGCATGACGGTATCACCTGGACACAACCCGAACGTATCATGTGTCATTGGTGTGGGACGACTTCGCTCTATGACTGTGTCCGACTCTACAAGGGCGGTGTCGGAAAGAAGTTCTCCGTGCACCGTCTGGTGGCACAGCACTTCCTGCCCGACTGGAATCCGGGACTGGAGGTGAACCATATCGACGGGAACCGCGACAACAACCGTGCGGATAACCTGGAAATGTGTACGCACCAGCGGAATATGGAACATGCCATAGCGGGTGGCCTCAAACGGGATTACGGCGAGAAAAGCGTGAACGCCAAACTGACCAACGGGCAGGCGGAAGAGATACGGGTGAGGTATTCCTCCGGCCAGGCTTCCCAGAACAGCCTGGCAAAACAGTACGGTGTCAGCCGCCAGACGGTAAGCGCGATAATACGATACAAGAAATATATCAGATGAAAGTAACACATATAAGAATCAGGAAAGCAGACGGACCGCTGACGGTCATGGATGCCTTTGTGGACAAAGGACTGACAGAAGGCGGCCACGCTTCGCTGCCGGACATAGATGTCGACTATGCCTCCGACCGGCGGCAGGAGATCAAGGATTACCTGGAAGAACGGTACAACGCGGACGGCCGCCAGCGTGTCTTTTCCGCCGGCACCTTTACCACGATGAAACTGAAAGCCGCCTTGAAGGACGTGGCACGCGTACACCGCGTGCCTCACTCCATCGTGAACTATATTACCGCCATGATAGATGACGGCACGGACTGGACAGGACTGTTCAGACAGGCTGCCTTCAACAGAAAACTTCGGGACTTTATCCAGACCTATCCGCTGGTCATCGAGGACGTGCAAGGATTGCTCGGACAGCCCAAAGCGGCCTCCATACACGCCTCGGCCATCGTTGTCACACCGGACACGCGGGACGGCAGACCCGCCGAATGCTTCGATTTCCTGCCGGTCCGTAAGATGGACGGGGCACTGGTATCGGAGTTCGACGGCTATTCGGTCGATGAGATCGGATTGTTGAAGGAGGATGTGCTGGCGACAAAGGAACTTGCCAAACTGAGTGCCGTCATCGCGTTGGTCAACCGGAATTTCGGGCAGGAACTTACTATCGGGCGTATTACGCAGGATATGCTGGAAGACGGGAAGACCTACCGACTGCTCTCGGACGGCAACACGCAGAATGTGTTCCAGTTCTCTTCGCCGGGCATTACCCGGTTTATCCAGGATGTACAGCCGGAGTGTATCGAGGACCTGATCGCCATCAATGCCCTGTACCGTCCCGCCACACTCGACATCGGTGCCACCGATGATTATGTCCGTTTCAGGCGTGGCGAAGTGGCCCCGGTCTATAACTACGGCTGTTATGAAGCAACGAAGAACACTTTCGGAATCATGGTCTACCAGGAGCAGTTCATGTCCGTTGCTCATACGCTCGGGGGATTCGACCTCGGGAAGACCGACTATCTGCGCAAGGCCATAGGAAAGAAGAAAGCCGACCTGATGGCCACGCTGAAGGCGGATTTCATTGCCGGAGCCGTCGGGAACGGATGCCCGGACTATGAGGCGGAGGAAATCTGGCACAAGATAGAGGTAGCCGGGAAATATTCGTTCAACCGTTCCCATGCCGCGGCATACGCCCTTACAGCCTATTGCGGGGCATGGCTCAAGGCCAATTACCCCTCGGCATTCTACACGGTGGCATTGCAATGGGCGGACGACAAGGAGATTCCTTCGTTGATGGCGGAGATGGAACGCTGCTCGTCGGCCAAGATCGTGCCGCCGGACATCAACCGCTCCGGGACGGAGTTCTTCACCGACTATGCCACCGATGAAATCTTCTGGTCGCTTACCCGTATCAAACAGGTCGGTGTCAAGACAGTGGAATACATCGTCACGGAACGCGACCGGGGCGGGGCATATACCGGTATCGAGAACTTCATCCACCGCATATTCCGTTACAAACTCAAGAAATACAGTTACTGGGACGACCCCGACAACGCGGAAGAGGCCGTGAAAGTCCCCGTGAACGCCCGGCATGTCAAGCACATGATCCTTGCCGGATGCTTCGACCGTATCGAAAAAGTCGGGGCGGTTACCGAACGCTGCGCGCTGCTCGAACGCGCAGCACGGGAACTGGGATTCTCCCTTTCTGAAAAAGACTTCCCGCAGGACATGCGCGGGCGGCATTTCTTCTGGTCGCAGCAGCAGATTGCCGTGTCGGGCATAGGCAGCATCGATTATCGCCGCATCTTCAACAATTCGGAAGCCCGCAGGCAGGTCAAGGGAAAAGCCTCTTACCTGACCCTGGACGAGGTGGCACGGGACGAGAACGACGGCAGGCGTGCGACTGTCTGCGCCACGGTGGTGGATGTAACCGAACATACCTACAAGGACAGGGAGACGGGAAGCCGGAAGCGTTTCGCCAAGCTGACACTCTCCCAGAACAACCGTCTGGCGGAATGTGTATGCTGGAACGACTATTACATGGAACACCACACCGTGATCCAGTCGCTCAAAGACCGGGTGGTCATCCTCACTGCCGTCATCCGTTACAGCGACTACAACGGATGCAATACATTACAGACCTATAGGAACTCATTGTTATTCATTCAATCCTGAAAAGATATGGCACCCAAGACAGAACAGAAGATATATGTAGGCATCGGGCTGGACTTCGAGACCGGAGGGCTGGACTGCCGTGAATGCGCCTGTACACAGATCGCCCTGCAAGCCGTCCGTTTCGACACATGGCAGGTATTCGACCGCTATCAGGCGTATATCGCCCCCTACGGGAAACAGGACGCGGGGCTTCCCCGACGCAAGGTGTTGCGTACCCGCCATGAACAGGCGAAAGAACCGGAATATGTCCCGATGAAGTACGAACAGACGGCATTGGACTATTCCGCCATTACCATGGAGATGCTGCGCACACAGGGTGTGGACATGAAGAAAGTCGCCGGAGAAGTCATCGCCTTCGCCAAACGCAGCACCCTCTCGAAGGGCTATCAGTGCAAGCCCGTGCTGGTCGGACAGAACATCGCTTTCGATATCGGATTCCTGCAACAGCTGATGAACTATGCCGGACTGGCCGCCGAGTTTGAAAAGACCTTTTCCGGTACCAAGGACTATTACGGCAACTTCCAGCCGCACTACATCGACACGCTTGTCATGGGACGGTTGGCTTTTGCCGCTGATCCGGAGGTTACTTCGTATAAACTGGAACTGGTAGCCTCAAAATTGGGGGTGGAACTGGACGATGCCCACGATGCGGCTGCGGATGTGACGGCCACGCTTGACATCCTGGGGGTCTATACCTCCCGTCTGCGCCAGACGGAAGGGGCGGCAATCGCTACACAGAAGAAAGAGAAAACCCGTAAATATTTCAAGATATGAGTATGGACACGAATAAGGAAGCCCAAGGCATTGACCGGGAACAGATTCCCGAGACCATTACATTCCGTACGGCGGACCGGATGACCTACGGGGCGCTGGGCTATGACGGGAACGAACTGATGGCGTTCATATCGGGCTACGACCTGGAAATCAAGTTCAACCTGCGGCTCATCAACTCGCTAGCGGATGCGGAGGCGTGTGCCGATGCGTTGGCCCAGGTATTCTATGACGCATTAATGGAGCAGTTGCTCAATGAAAAGGCGGATTTTGTAAAACCTCCGGGATACAAACCCGCTACTCTTTCAGAAAAGGAAGGAAGAACCGATGTCAGACAAGATAACGAACACGCAGGATAGGCCGGAAGAGAAACCGCTCACGGAGCAGGAGCTGCAATTCTGCAACCTCTATGTGAACGGCGGGCTGGAATATGCCGGACGGCCGAAAAAATGCTTTGTGGAGGTATTCGGTGAGGATACGGTGAAGAACCCGTATGCTTCGGCCAATTACCTGATGAACAAACCGCATGTGCTGGCACATATCAAGGCATTGCTCTCCTCGGAACGGTTCGAGATGGAGACGATGGCTGTAAAGCTGCAGGTGACCGAGACTCTCAAGGCAATCATGGACGAGACGGCCACTTCGGACTATACAGACCGTTTCGGTGTGCCGCTCTCTCCGGCACCGCTCAGGGCCGTGTCGGTCAATGCCGCCAAGGCGCTGATGGATATCTTCCCCATCAGGCACAAGGAGGAGAACCGCCTGCGTATCGAAGGCAGCGACGGCAATGTTATCTTCAATGTAATCGTACCCCAAAATCCTGTAAAAGATGGCGAAGCGGAAACGTAAAATCACTAAGGAAGAAATCGCCTGGTGGGTCTATCTGGCGATGATGATCGCGCTTGTCATCTATGGGTTCCGGGATAGTGCGGCAGCCGAGACTCTGCTGAGGGCTATCAGGGACGCATTCTCACTTTTAATGGAATAAGATATGGAACAACTCAAAGAATTTGTAATGAAGTACTTCAAGATCATTGTCGTGGTACTCTCGTTCTCGCTGACACTGTACATACAGCATGTCAACAACACCGCCCAAATTGCAGAACTGGAAACCAAATGTATCGGTTTGGAAGTGGAAATCAAGAACCAGTATGACCGTATCAACGCCATGAAGCTGGACAAGTCCGTGTTCGAGGCAACCATGATGCAGCTCAACACGGTACAGAATGACCTGCACGAAATCCGTGCCGATATCCGTGAACTTCTCAAATGTCAGGGAACGCACAAGTAAAAACATCATGGAAAGACAGTTATGAAAAGAATGCATACGTTACCATCAATCGCTTCGCCTGAACTCTCCGAAATGAGGTTGGACGAACTGGTCGGTACGCCGTGGACTGGTCGTTGAAGACCTCCCGCAGAACCGAAAAAAGAACCGGGGCGGCCTTGTATTGTTGGAAGAAATCTATATGGATGAATTTCTGTGGTTCAATCCCCGAAGAATCAGTTATCATATGAGTAGATTAAACAGAATACTTCTGGCAACGGTGTTGCTGCTCTGTAGCATCCTCTGGCTGCAGCACCGGCGGACAATACGCCTCACGGAAGAACGCGACCGATTCCGCATGAACAGCACCGCACTGCTTTTCCGATGTGAAGCGGATGCAGATCGATTCAGCGACGATGGTCCTCGATGCCAAGGCATTGCGGCTGACTATAGATGAGTATAAAAGAGTTCCGTGCCAAGGATGCCGAGAACCATCGAAAGGCTAGGACGTGAAAATCAGGAACCTCGAAGTGGCTGCACGGCATGAAGTCCGAAGTGAAAGCCCCGATAGATGCCGCCATCCGTGACACGCTCATTATCCGTGATACCGTTCCACTGCTGCGGCAGAAGGTGGAGATGGTTACACCGTATATCCAACTTACCGGGTTGATCGAGAACAAACGGCTCAAAGGCGACATCAAAGTTCCGGTAACCCTCAATCAGGCGGTTTGGGTAGAATACAAGGATGGTGGTTCTGGAAGCGTGTAAAGGCTATCCATCAGTCCATTTCCAGTGACAACCCGTATGTGGAAATCAGGTATTCGGAATATATACGCATACAGTGAAAGAACATGTGTCTTTTATATGTGAAAAGTTCCTGTGACGCCGGTGCGCCAAGGGACTTTTTGCTTTTAGATGTGTTAAAGGCAGATGAATATTCATGCAATGGTTTCCCCGGGATTAGTTTTCAGGTGAAAAATTAAATAACAGATATATTCATGGCAACAATAAAAGTTAAATTCCGTGCCTCTTCCGTCGAGATGAAGGAAGGCTCGCTCTACTATCAAGTGATTCACAACCGTCTGGCAAGACAAATCCGTTCCGGTTACAAGTTGTATCCCTCGGAATGGGATGCGGAGCGTTCCAAGGTTATCCTCCCCTCCGGCATTGAGGAGGGGCGCAGATATTATCTGCTATCCGTGAAAGCCGCCTTGGACAATGGCCTTGCCCGTTTTAAGGAACTCATCATGCGGCTCGAACACGGGAACATGCCCTTACCGCTGACAAGGTGCTGGAACTTTACGCCTCTCCGGACGGAATACGTAGGATTCATCACTTATGCGCGGAAACTCATCGGGGAACTGAAACGGATCGGTAAGATATGCACGTCAGAGACTTACAGGACCGCGTTGAACAGTTTCGTGCGCTTCCACGGGGAGCGCGACCTCCTGTTCGAAGAGATGGATTCCAACCGGATGGTCCGGTATGAGACCTATCTGAAAGAGACGACGTGTGTCCGAATTCCACCTCTTATTATATGCGTAATCTCCGCGCCATCTACAACCGGGCATGTGGAGGAGGGACTGACGGGACAGCGCAA
>ENA-OQIL01000214-OQIL01000214.1-human-gut-metagenome-genome-assembly--contig:-NODE-214-length-27270-cov-8.839332_pt1 | contig 27270 bp, 20 predicted proteins | sample MGYA00242583_ERZ504748 | MGnify/ENA primary metagenome ERZ504748 (study PRJEB26092, sample SAMD00036191) | human gut metagenome | host: Homo sapiens | study: EMG produced TPA metagenomics assembly of...
GATGAAGTGAGCTACGGTGCCGATGATGACCATCAGCGGCTGGGTCAGGATGCGCTTGAAGTCGTCCAGCGTCCAGAGTCAGGCCCATGCCGAACAGCACGATGCCCAGCATGTAGCCGGTGTACGCTTGCCCACAGGCTGCGGCCGGCACGAAGTAGTTGAAGACGGCCCAGACGATGACGATGAGCGTAAACCACTTGGTCAGCCAATCCGCAAAGGCTTAACCTTTTCCATGGTGTTTCTCTTCCCTTGTTTGGTGTAGGTAACATCGCATGAAACTAGGAGGGTCGCGGTTGACATGAACATAATGCTCACATTGCGAACACTCACGTAATCATTTCTGCAATCCCCAGTCGTACCATCACGCCGTCGTGTGCCTTGACTTTTCATCAATCGCCGCACAAGACCCACTCGTCTACATCCCGCCATCTGAGACAGCCCACAGCCTGGCCCCAAGAATGAAACCGACCACTTGATTCCATCGCGACACACCGATGAGCACACATCCGCAAAGTTGTGTATAGTATTCACCTGTTGCGCGAATTCAGCTTGCTGAATGCGGCACTATGGTGGCCATAGCTCAGTTGGTAGAGCATCTGATTGTGGTTCAGAAGGTCGCGCGTTCGAGCCGCGTTGGCCACCCCAGTAAAACCCTTCCGTTCGCGGAAGGGTTTTGTTTTTTCTCCCTGAATTCCCCGCTCCTGGGTTATAGGCCAAATAGGCATGCCGGGAACCACCGCGTTGTACACTCAGGGCATATCCAATTCACCGAACATAAGGACAAAAGGTCCGTCATGCTGTCTTTTGAGAACGATTACTCCCGCGCCGCCCATCCCGCGGTGCTTGAAGCCGTGGCTGAAGCCAACAACCATCTGTATTCGGGCTACGGGTCCGACGAACTGAGCGATCAGGCCAAGGCCAAGATCCGCGAGGCCTGCGGCCAGCCGGACGCGGATGTGTGGTTCCTCGTCGGCGGCACGCAGACCAACCAGGTCGTCATCGACACCATCACCCCGGCGTATGCAGGCGTGGTCGCGGTCGCCTCCGGCCATCCGAACGTGCACGAGGCCGGCGCCATCGAGTTCTCCGGGCACAAGGTGCTCACGATTCCCCAGCACAACGGCAAAATGGACCCGACCGAACTGGACGAGTTCTGCAAGACCTTCTATGCGGACGGCAACTACGAGCACATGGTGTTCCCGGGCTCCGTGTACGTCTCGCAAAGCACCGAATATGGCACCATCTACTCCAAGGCCGAGTTGCAGGCCATCGCCGATGTGGCGCACAAGTACGACATGCCGCTGTTCGTGGATGGCGCGCGACTCGGCTACGCGCTGACCGCCACCGGTTCAGACATGACGCTCGCGGATCTGGCGACCATCGCCGACGTGTTCTACATCGGCGGCACCAAGGTGGGTGCCCTGTTCGGCGAGGCCGTGGTGTTTACCAAGCACAACACGCCGAAGCACTTCTTGACCCTCATCAAGCAGCACGGTGCCTTGCTGGCCAAGGGCTTTGTGCTGGGCGCGCAGTTTGACGCTTTGTTCACTGACAACCTGTATTTCAAGATCGCCCGCAACGCCAATGAGGCGGCCGATCGTATTCGCGAGGCCCTGCGCGCCAAGGGCTACACGCTCACTTTCGAAGCGCCCACCAACCAGATTTTCGTGACGATGGATCAGCCGACTATCGACCGTCTGGAGCGCGAGGTCAAGCTCGGCTTTACCGAGAAGGCCGACGACACGCATACCGTGATGCGCATCTGCACCAGCTGGGCCACCACGCATGAAGAGGTCGATCAGCTTATTGAGTTGTTGTAAAACCCTTCGCTAATCTCTCCCTCCGTCATCGCTTCGCGATGCCACCTCCCTCATCAGAGGGAGGTTTTTTCGTAGCTCCCTCTGATGAGGGAGCTGGCCGCCGCAGGCGGACTGAGGGAAAGACCTCTCCGCAAACGAGAAGGCTCCTACTCCCCTATCGCCTTGCGTTCCATATCCACGAACTTGTGGACCGAGGCTTCCACGGAATAATGCGCCTTGGTGTATTCGGCGTATTTTTCGCCCCATTCGGCGCGCTCGGCCTGATGTGCAATCCACCAATCGATGCGTCGGGCCAGCAGGGCCGCGTCCCGCACGGGGAACAACGACTCGTCGATCAGCGCGAACTGGCTGGCCGCCGACAGTTCGGACGCGGCGATCACCGGCACCAATCCGCACGCCATCGCCTCGATCACGCTCACCGATTCGATGTCGGCAATCGAACAATGCACGAACAAATCGCCCGAACGCAACAAATCGGGCATATCGGCGTGCTTGTGGAATCCGATATCGGCCTTGCGCGCCAGCAAACGCCCGGCGCGGAACTTGAGATACTGCTTGAGCGGCCCAGTACCGGCGATCACCAGCTGAATATCGCCGGCGTGCCGGGACATCGACACCGCCTTGATCAGCGTAATCTGATCTTTCTCGCTAGCCAGTCGGCCGGAAGCGATGACGCGGAACGGCACGGGAGCCGAGGCATCCGGATCGGCCGGCTTCTTCGGCGAATACACCGGTGAATAACCATTGGAAATCACGTGCAACTTGGCTTTATACCCGTGCGCGCGCAACAGGCTCGCGGTCATTTCGGTGGGCACATGGATGTGGTCAATGTGCTTGTACAGCCAGTGCTTGAACAGCCAGTACAGGAAGCTGGAAATACCGGGAATGCGACGTAGAGGGCCGGCCGAATACAGCACGTTCTCCGGCTGCAGGTGGAATCCGGCAGTCACGGGAATGCCCATTTGGTGGGCGACTTTAGCGGCACGACGGCCGAATTTGAACGGCATATAGATATGCACCACATCCACGCCTTGAAAGGCGGTGCGGAACAACGTGTCGCTGGGTTCGGCGAATTGCATGAGCTGCTTGGCGGCCACCCACGAGACGAGCGGCACCCTATTCACGCGCGCCGGATATTCGGGCGCCCCTATACCGACAAGCCTCACATGATGGCCTTGCCGCTCCAATTCTGCAGCCCATTGCAAGGCCGAATTGGAGGTGCCGTTGCCCTGATTGCCCACCGTATCGACCACAAGAGCGATAGTCAGCGGACGATCAATGCTCTCTTCAATCCCGTTTTCGCGCATTGCCTCATCCTAAACCACCGCGCTGCAATGGCGTCGGCCGCGCTGCCTGAACGCGTATGAAATGGTATGGGCTGCCGCATTTTGCCCAATATTGAATCACGCGCTCCGCAGCGCACGTCGCCGAATCCGAGCCCCGCATAGGCGAAATCATCGCGGCATGGCAGAATGTGGGTATGACTGAGAACGCCGTAAATACTGCCGTGACTTCCACCTCCTCTCCCGCAATTCCCGCCGAGACTTCCGCCGTCTCCCCCGCAACTCGCGCAGCCAACCGCCCGCTGGGCACACCGCTGGGCAAGCACCCCACCCGCGTGCTGTTTTTGGGCGCTGGTGAGCTGGGCAAGGAAGTGGCCATCGAGCTCATGCGACTGGGCGCGTGGGTGTGCGCCGCTGACTCGTATGCCGGCGCTCCGGCCCAGCAGGTGGCGCATGAATATCGCGCGTTGGATATGGCGAATGCCGCCGAATTGCAGGCATTGTTCGATGAAATCAAGCCGGACATCATCGTGCCCGAGGTAGAGGCCATCGCCACCGATGTGCTGGCCGGTACTGCGGCCGCGGGCGCCCAGGTGGTGCCGAGCGCCGAAATCGCCGCGATTTGCATGGACCGCGAGCGCCTGCGCGTACTGGCCCACGAAGAATTGGGCTTGCCGACTACACCGTATCGTTTTGCCGGCTCGCTGGAAGAGCTGCGCGCCGGAGCTTCGGAAGTCGGCTATCCGTGCGTGGTCAAGCCGGTGATGAGCTCGTCTGGTCACGGCCAGTCGGTGGTGCGTTCCGCCGACGCCATCGATGCCGCTTGGACCGAAGCGCAGGAGGGCCGCCGCGCCGCCGATGAGGGCGATGTGTCGCGCGTGATCGTTGAGGCGCTTGCTCCGCTGGAGCGTGAGCTGACGGTACTGACTGTTTCTTCGTCCGCCGGCATTGTGACGTGCGCGCCGATCGGCCAACGTCAGGAGTCCGGCGATTACCGCGAGTCCTGGCAGCCGGCTACCGAACCCGATGGTGAGGCCGAGCGGGCGCGCGACATCGCACGTACCGCCGTTGAAGGCTTGGTGGCCAAGGCTCAGGCGGCCGGCGAAACCGGTTGGGGCGTATTCGGCGTGGAACTGTTCGTGCTCACCGACGGCTCGATTCTGTTCAACGAGGTCTCCCCCCGTCCGCACGATACCGGTATGGTGACAATGGCCTCCCAGCGTCTGAGCGAGTTCGCGCTGCACGCCCGCGCGATTCTCGGCCTGCCGATCACCCCCGAGCATGTGTCGCTCACGATTCCGACCGGCTCGGTGGCGGCAAGCCATGCGATTGTGGTGGCCGGCGACGGTGAGGTCGAGTTCACCGATGTGGCCGCTGCTCTGGCCGAACCCGGCACGGACCTGCGCATTTTTGCCAAGCCCGAAGTGCATGGCCACCGCCGCATGGCCGTGGCACTGGCCGTCGGCGAGTCCGAAGCCGACGCCCGTGCCAAGGCCGGCCTCGTGGCCGATGCGTTGACGATTACCGTGGAGTAGTCCACGGCCTGATCAGCTCAGCATGGCCTCAATATTATTGCCGTCCGGGTCGTGGATGAACGATCATGACGAACCTCCTTGTACCATTTCGTCACTCCCATTATCGTGTGTATATGGCCGAAGAGTCATGTTTCGTCTATTGACGAACATCTGAGTATTCACACGCGCTTCTGCAGATATCTTCATGCCGGAAGGCTACACGACCGGAGACGAGCTGATCGTACTGGCCAATGACGGCCGCCTCCGCCATCCCAACAGCGTATGGCCGTTCGATGCAGCGACGTATGATGCGCCGGCCGCATCGTAGCGTCATGCTGAGTGTTGTTGTAGCCCTCGATTGGTACCCTTTTACCGTTAGTTCACCCAGAAATTCCACTCCTGAAAGGTGAGTCATGGAGAAGCTGGAAAAGCTCTACGAGGGCAAGGCCAAGCAACTGTACGCAACCGACGATCCCGAGGTTCTGTGGGTCGAATACAAGAACACCGCCACCGCTGGCGATGGTGAAAAGAAGGAAGACTTCACCGGCAAGGGCCGTCTGAACAACCTCATCACCACCATCATCTTCGACCTGCTCAAGAAGCGCGGCATCGACAGCCACCTTATCAAGCGAGTGGACGACACCGGCCAGCTGGTGCGCAAGGTGAACATGTTCCCGTTGGAGATCGTGCTGCGCAACGTGGCCGCCGGCCACTTCTGCTCCCGTCTGGGCGTGGAGGAAGGCCTGCCGCTCAAGGAGCCGGTACTTGAGTACTTCCTGAAGAACGATGATCTGCACGATCCGTTCGTCAACGACGATGACCTGGTGGCCCTCGGCGTATGCACTCGCGAGGATCTCGCCGAGATCGCCCCGCTGGCCCGCAAGATTAACGAGGCCCTGATCGAGATCTTCGCCAAGATCGACGTCAAGCTGGTCGACTTCAAGATCGAAATGGGCCGCGCCACCGACGGCACGCTGCTGTTGGCCGACGAGATCACCCCGGATTCCTGCCGTCTGTGGGACCAGAAGGACCACTCCGGCAAGGTCGAGCACCTTGACAAGGACCTGTTCCGCCGTGGTCTCGGCAGCATCATCCCGGCCTACGAAGAGATCGAGGAGCGCCTCGCCGAACTCGCCAAGTCCGAAGGCATCGAAGTCGCCGAGTAATGCATTATCTGGCTCCCCTCTCGAGGGGAGCCAATTGTCTTTAATTTCAAGAAAGGATTTCCATGGTTTTTCGCGTGTACGTGGAAAAGAAGCCCGGCTTTGATGTCGAAGCCCAGCAGCTTGCGGGCGAACTGCGCACGATCCTCGGACTGACCGGCCTCAAGGCCCTGCGCATCGTGAACCGCTATGACGTCGAAGGCATCTCCCAGGAGCTGTTCGACCAGACCGTGCCCACCGTGTTCAGCGAGCCTCAGGTGGACAATGTGGCCTACGACCTGCCCGACTTCGCCGGCGCCAAGGTCTTCGCCACCGAGTTCCTGCCCGGCCAGTTCGACCAGCGCGCCGACTCCGCCGCCGAATGCATCCAGCTCATCTCCCAGGGCGAGCGCCCGACCGTCCGCTCCGCCAAGCTGTACGCGCTGGAAGGCGACCTGACCGACGCCGACGTGGACACCATCAAGCATTACGTGATCAACCCGGTCGAGGCCCGCGAGGCCAGCCTGGAGACCAAGGAAACCCTGAAGACCCAGGTGCCGGTGCCCGGCAAGGTCGAGACCATCGCCGGTTTCAACGAGATGGACGCCGAAGCCGGCCAGAAGTTCATCGACGAGCGCGGTCTGGCCATGGATCTGGCCGACCTCGAATTCTGCCAGAAGTACTTCAGCGAGGAGAGCCGCGAGCCCACCATCACCGAAATCAAGGTGATCGACACCTACTGGTCCGACCACTGCCGTCACACCACGTTCGGCACCGAGCTGGACGAAGTGACCATCGATGACGCCACCGTCAAGGCCGCCTTCGAGCGTTACCTGGCGATACGCCACGAGCTCGGCCGTGACGCCAAGCCCGTCTGCCTCATGGACATGGGCACCATCGGCGCCAAGTGGCTCAAGAAGAACGGTGTCCTGACCGGCCTTGACGAGTCCGAGGAAATCAACGCCTGCACCGTCAAGGTCAAGGTTGACGTGAACGGCCACGACGAGGACTGGCTGTTCCTGTTCAAGAACGAGACCCACAACCACCCCACCGAAATCGAACCGTTCGGTGGCGCGGCCACCTGCATCGGCGGCTGCATCCGCGATCCTCTGTCCGGCCGCTCCTACGTGTATCAGGCGATGCGCGTCACCGGCGCCGCGGACCCGACCGTGCCGGTCTCCGAGACGCTGGAAGGCAAGCTCCCCCAGCGCAAGCTCGTGACCACCGCCGCCGCCGGCTACAGCTCCTACGGCAACCAGATCGGTCTGGCCACCGGTCAGGTCGACGAGATCTACCACCCCGGCTACGTGGCCAAGCGCATGGAGGTGGGTGCGGTCGTGGCCGCCACCCCGGCCGACCATGTGCGCCGCGAAACCCCGGCCCCTGGCGACAAAATCATCCTGCTGGGCGGCCGCACCGGCCGTGACGGCATCGGCGGTGCCACCGGTTCGTCCAAGGCGCATAACGTGGAATCGCTCGAACTCGACGGCGCCGAAGTGCAGAAGGGTAACGCTCCGGTGGAGCGCAAGCTGCAGCGTCTGTTCCGCCGCGGCGATGCCTGCCGTCTGATCAAGCGCTGCAACGACTTCGGCGCGGGTGGCGTGTCCGTGGCGGTCGGCGAGTTGGCCGACGGCCTGTTCGTGGACCTCAACACCGTGCCCAAGAAATACGAGGGCCTGGACGGCACCGAGCTGGCCATCTCCGAATCCCAGGAGCGCATGGCCGTGGACGTGGCCGCCGAGGACGTGGACGAGTTCCTGGCCTACGCCCGCGAAGAGAACCTCGAAGCCACGGTGATTGCCACCGTGACCGAGGACCCGCGCATGGTGATGACCTGGAACGGCGACAAGATCGTGAATCTGTCCCGTGAGTTCCTGGCCTCCAACGGCGCTTCCAAGCACCAGACCGTGCATGTCGAGGAACAGCAGTCCTACGAGACCCCGTGGGGCGAGGGCACGCTGGCCGAACGCATGAACAAGCTGGTCACCGACATCAACGTGGCCTCCAACAAGGGCCTTTCGGAGCGCTTCGACTCCACCATCGGCGCGGGCACCGTGCTCATGCCGTTCGGCGGCAAGCGTCAGCTCACCCCGAACATGGCCATGGTCGCCAAGCTGCCGGTGTTCGGCGAGACCACCACCGCTTCGGCGATGGCGTGGGGCTTCAACCCGTACATCATGTCCAAGAACCAGTTCACCGGCGCCTACCTGTCCGTGGTCGAGTCGCTGGCCAAGCTGGTCGCGGCCGGCTTCGAGCATGAGAAGGCCTACCTGAGCTTCCAGGAGTACTTCGAGAAGCTGCGCGACGAGCCGGAACGCTGGGGCAAGCCGGCGGCCGCCGTACTCGGCGCGCTGATGGCCCAGGTGGACCTGGGCGCCGGCGCCATCGGCGGCAAGGACTCCATGTCCGGTTCGTTCGAGGATCTCGACGTGCCGCCGACGCTGATCTCCTTCGCCGTGGCCGTGGGCAACATGAAGCGCGCCACCTCCCCTGAATTCAAGGACGCCGATCACCGTATCGTACGCATCGCGCCGCGCTACCTGGCCGACGGTCTGACCCCGGACAAGGATGCGCTGCTTGAGGTGTTCTCCGTGATCGAGGAGCTCACCGACTTCCACGATGCCCTGGCCGTCTCTACGCCGGGCTATGGCGCCACCGCCGAAGCCCTGTTCAAGATGACGCTCGGCAACCGCATCGGCGTGACCCTGAACAACAGCATCGCCGTGGACGACCTGTTCACCCCGGCATACGGTTCGTTCATCGTCGAGCTGGCGGACGATGCCAAGCTTCCGGCCGTCTCCAATTTGGTCGAGATCGGCGAAATCGGCACCACCACCTCCGAGTACGTGTTCAAGGCCGCCGGCGAGACGCTGGACCTGGACGCTGTGCAGGAAGCTTGGGAGTCCGGCATCGAATCCGTGTTCCCGTACCGTTCCAAGGGCGAGGACAAGGGCGCGACCGTCGAGACCATCGACTTCCACGCGCCGAAGAAGACCGTGTACGTCGGCTCTTCCGTGGCCAAGCCGCATGTGGTGATCCCGGTGTTCCCGGGCAACAACTGCGAGTACGATTCCGCCGCCGCCTTCGAGCGTGCCGGCGCCGATGTGACCACACTGATCGTCAACAACCTGACGCCGGCCGCCGTCGCCGAATCCACGCAGGCGTTGGTCGACGAGATCAACAAGAGCCAGATCGTGATGATCCCAGGCGGCTTCTCCGGCGGCGACGAGCCGGACGGTTCCGCCAAGTTCATCACCGCGTTCTTCCGTGCGCCGGCCGTCACCGAGGCCGTGCGTGACCTGCTGAAGAACCGCGATGGTCTGATGCTCGGCATCTGCAACGGCTTCCAGGCGCTCGTCAAGCTGGGTCTGGTGCCGTACGGCGACATCGTGCCGATGACCGACGCCTGCCCGACGCTGACCTTCAACACCATCGGCCGCCACCAGAGCCGACTGGTCCGCACGCGCGTGGCCTCCGACCTCTCCCCGTGGCTGTCCAAGACTTCGGTCGGCGACATTCACACCGTGGCCATCTCCCACGGCGAGGGCCGCTTCGTGGCCTCCGACGAGGTGCTCGCCCAGCTCAGGGCCAACGGCCAGATCGCCACGCAGTACGTGGACGAGACCGGCACCCCCGGCATGGACCTGGATGTGAACCCGAACGGCTCGCTGCTCGCCATCGAGGGCATCACCAGCCCGGACGGCCGCGTGTTTGGCAAGATGGGTCACTCGGAGCGTTCCGGCAACGGCCTGTACGTCAACGTGCCCGGCAACAAGTACCAGCCGATCTTCGAGGCCGGCGTGGAATACTTCACCGCCTGATAATCGGCGCGTATCGCGTCTGATACGGCACACAGGGAAGGAACTCTCGGGTTCCTTCCCTTTTTTGTTCATGCCGGTCATGGGCTAAGGTTGGGGTGTTCGCACTACCGAATCCGCCGCTGAAAGGACCTGTCGTCATGCCGATCAACGAGGCATTGTTCGCCGCGATGAAGGCCGCCAGCTACATCAAGCCCAACGCGGGCAAGTCGTACAAATTGCAGCGCGTGGCGGAAGAGCTTATCGCCAAGCAGGCACCCGACAATCCGAAATGCCGTGTCGAGGACGCCTTCGCGCCTATGGCGGATGGATATGCCGTACCATTGCGAGTGTTCACGCCGCTGGTCGCCTATGGAGCGCCCCTGCCCGAAGCCCTGGAGGAATCTTCCGCCAATGGCACGCCCGTGGCCTCGGCAATATCCGCGATTCTGCCCGCCGTATTACCCAAAGTCCTACCCAAAATACTCATCAAGGAAAGCACGTCGAGCGGCAACGCCGACGGTATTTCCGGCAATGCCAACACGGAACTTCCCTCAGTCACGCCGCGTGGCACGATCCTGTTTTTCCACGGTGGCGGTTGGACCACAGGCGGCATCAACCTGTACACGCAGGCTTGCGCGCATATGGCCGTACGTCTGCAACGCCGTGTGATCTCAGTCGAGTACCGGCTGGCTCCTGAATACCGCTTCCCTACTGCTGTTGAGGATTGCTATGAGGTAGCCCGGCAGCTGTTTGCTGGGGAATTGCCGATTTCTGGGGTGGGTGGTTCTGTTGATGTTGATCACCCCCAGTCGGCTGCGCCGACAGCCCCCGCCGGCGGGGGCGATATATCTGCGACAATCCCAGCACCGGATCCCGACAGCATCGTGCTGTTTGGCGACAGCGCGGGCGGCAATCTTGCGGCCGCCGTCTCGCTCATGGCCCGCGACCGCGGCGAGTTCATGCCGCGCACGCAGATGCTGCTTTACCCGGTAGTCGGCAACGATTACAATCCCGAGACCAGCCCGTTCGAATCGGTGCGGACCAACGGCACCGACTACATCCTCACCGCACAGGACATGGCCGACTACATCGACATGTACCGTTCGTCCGTGGCCGATCTGACCAATCCGTATTTCGCGCCGCTCACCGCGCACGACCTGAGCAATCAGCCGCGCACGCTGGTGTTGTCCGCCGAATACTGCCCGCTCAGAGACGAGGACGAAGCGTACGCCCGTCGCCTGCAATTGGTGAACGACAACGTCTCCTGTTACCGAATTCACGATGGCATCCACGGCTACCTGCTCAATACGTCGGCCGTGGGACTGGTGGCCACCACCTACCGAATCATCGAGCATTTCCTCGACGGCACACCGCTGGAACCAGCTCCCGGCACCGGCACCACCGCCAACGCACCGGAGGGAGGCGACGCGTGGCAAGACGTACTTGGTACCGACTAGACAACATCGGCAAGTTCTACTCCTCCCAGGCTGGCCGCTCCTCGCAGACCGTGTTCCGCTATTCGGCCGAGCTGGCGGACGGCATCGATCCGGACATCCTGCAGCACGCGCTCGACCATGCCATCGCCCAGTTCCCGAGCTTCAACGTGCACCTGCTCAACGGCATGTTCTGGCATTACCTCGAACAGTCAGACGGCCGGCCGCTGGTGGAGCCGGAACATCTGCCGATATGCTCGCGACTGCATTACGGGCCCAAAAGCATGCTGTTCCGCGTAAGCTATTTCCGCAATCGTGTCAATCTCGAGGTCTCGCACATCATTTCGGACGGTCGCGGCGCCATCAACCTGTTCAAGTCGCTGCTGCACGCCTACATCGCCGAGCGATACGACGTGCCGGGCGTGCCTTCGGATTACGACGGTTCGGATAGCGACAAAGCCGAAAACAGCTTCGACAAATACTACGAGAAAGACAAGGCCGGCGCTGCGCCAGGCACGAAGATCTACCGGCTGGCCGGCCCCATCGACCGGGCCGCGCCTACGTTCATGGAATGCCACGTCAGCGCCAGCAAGGTGCTTGGTGCAGCGCATCAGTGCGGAGTGAGTCTCACCTCCTACCTCATCGCCGCGATACTGTGCGCGATTCGCGACGTCATGCCCTCGCGCGCCCGCAATCGCGCGATTCGCGTGGATATTCCGGTCGACTTGCGCGCCTTCTTCAGGTCGGAGACCGTGCGCAACTTCTACGGCATGACTTACGTGGCGTACACGCCGGCCGAAATCGAAGCCGATGAGGACTCCGCGAAAACTTCCGCAACAAGCCCAGACGCAGCCGGCGACGGCCAGCAGTCCGCCGCCCGCACCGCGCACGGCAACGGTATGGGTGGATTGCTGACCGATGAGCCGTTGGCCGACATCGCCCGCCATGTGCAGGAGCAGCTCGGCCATGCCACCAGTCGCGAGCGCGTCGAATCGCATATGAACCGCATGATTGCGCTGGAAAAGAATCCGGTGCTGCGTCTTGCGCCCTCCCCTGCCAAGGACTGGGTGCTGGAGCTGGCCCGGTTCATCGCCGACCGCGAGACCACGACCACCGTCTCGAACCTTGGCCGAGTCACCTTGGACGAACGACTCGCGCGCCATGTACGTTCGGTGAGCTTCCTCACCACACCGGCCAGCCTGAATTTCACGGTCTGCTCGTTCGGCGACGACCTGAGCATCGGCATCTCCACCATCTACCATGATCTGAACGTCATCAAGAACCTGTGTCGGATTCTCGCCGCGCAGGGCATCAGCGGCCGTATGAACATCGCTGGCGTGCATGTGGAGAAAGGAGCGTCGGCATGAAGCATTGCGATGCCTGCACCGTCGATTTCACCGGCGATATGGCCCGTTGCCCGCTCTGCCAGAACGAATTGCGCGGCGAGGCCTCCCCCGCCGCATTCCCCGCGCAGCAGATCTATCTGCGTCCGAGGCGTTTGGCGGTGGAAATCATCACGTTTGTAACCGGCGCGATTTTGCTGCTGCATGGCTTCTTCAGCTATCTGTTTTCGTGGCCGATACCGATTGCCAGTGCATCGGCGGCCGCGCTGATCATCAGCGTGCTGTTCATCAATAGTGCGATTCTGCACGTGCCGCGGCCGCTTCGCCTCATGTTTCGATATTTCTATATCATGCTGGCGATTGCGCTGGTCTGGTTTGTGGCGACGATGAATCATGTCGTCACCATGTTCGTCATACCGATCACGTGTCTGGTTTCGCTGGTCTTTGACGTGGTGCTGCTTATCGTGCTGCGGGCCAAGGCCATTGACGAGTACGCCAAGTATCTGGCGTTCGACATCGTCGCTGGTCTGATGCCTCTGACGTTCATTCCGCTCGGCTGGGCTCCGTGGGATGTACTGGTGATGGTCAGCGGGCTGGTCTCCCTGCTGGTGCTGCTCGGCCTGCTCGTCTTCGCCCGCCGTCAGCTCTTCTCGGAATTCGGCAAACAGTTCTCGGCCTGATTGCCTCGTGCGCTCAATCGCCCGACTTAGGATGGAAACCATGAGCGAACATGTGGAGCATGGGTTTGGGCCGGTGTGGGATGGCGAGTCCCGGGTTTTGATTTTGGGATCGATGCCGAGTCCGAAATCCCGAGCGGCGGCGTACAGCCGAGGCGAGCATCCGCGAGAGCGGCAGCAGGTAGAGGAAGGTCGCGGCGGCCAGGCTGAGTGTGGGCGCGTTGATGGTGGCAAGCGGCACGGCACCGGCGATCGACCAAGGAATCAGCGGAGCGATCACCACGGCACTGTCTTCCAAATCGATAGCTTGTGCGGAGCGTTCGGATTCGTCGTCGCCGTACAGCCCACCGCACAACTGGTGAGTGAGCATGATGGTGAGGGTTTGGTTGCAGGCGAGCGCCGCCGCGCAAGTCGCGGTAATCATGGTGGCACCACATGCGCCGATGCGATGACCGAGCATCTCGATGACCTGCTGCAGCCGAGCAAGCATCCGCGTCTCGGCAAAAATGCCGGCGTAGGCGGAGGAGATACAGACAGTGGCCATCACAGTGAGCATGGAGAGGATGCCACCGCCGTCCAGGAGTGCGGCCACCTGCGGATTTTGCGCATGGTAACCGAAAATAAGCAGCCGCAACAGTTCTGCCCATTCTATGTGCTGCACGCCCACGCATACCGCGACCGAGGCGGCAATGCTGGCGAGCATAAGCAGCCGAACATCCACACGCAGCAACGCCAACACGATGACCAGTAATGCTGGAACTAGGGTAAGCCAATGCAAATCGAAGGCCGATGAGAACAATCCGCCGATATCGGTTATGCTGCTTGCGTTGGTTGAAACAGCCGCTCTAGCCGAGCCAGCCGAGCCAGCCGTAGCAGCCGCACTAGCCGCACCAAATCCGGAACCACCGCTCGCGCACAGCCACTCCACCACCGCAGCCGCAACGTATACCACACAACTCAGCACAAACGGCACCGCACCCGTGCGCAGCATGCGGGCAATAGTATTGAACAGGTTCGTATGCGTAAGCTGTTTGACCAGCAAGGCACTGGTGGAAACCGGCGAACAACGATCGCCCACATAGACGCCCGCAAGAATCGCGCCACCGAGCATCACCGGGTTCGCCTGCATCGACAATCCCAACGACATGCAGATGGTGCCCATAGTCGCCGCACTGGCGAACGACGACCCGACCAGCACCGACATCGCCGAGCACAGTAGAAACGACAGCGGAATCACCGTGGCGGCGTGAATCACCGCGGTCGAATGGGCCACGATGAAGGCGATGGTCCCGCTGGCCCGCCACAGCGAGGTCAGTACGCCGATGAGCACGAAGGCCACCACCACGGTCCCCGCGGACCGTACGCTGCCGGCCGCACGGCTCGCCATCGCGCGCAACGAGCACCGGCGAACCAGCCCATACCCCATGAACAGCAGCACACCAACGAACAGCGCGGGAATAATCGACCAGCCGAGGGCGACGCTGGCAAACAGCACCGCACAGAACAGCAACATCGTGCCCGCTTCCAGCATGCGATCCTCTCCTCTTCCGGCTACAGCCTCATCTCAGATTCCATCTCATGACCCGCAGTCGCAAACATCAACGCTATTCGCACGAGCCATGACCTAAGATAACAGGAGAAATACAGACTAAACTGATATCTATTACAGGTTTAATACTGTGGCATTGATTCGCGCCACGACACGTCATACACACACCACGCAAACGCCATACACACGGGAGTATCGCCATGAACTTTCTCAGCATCGAATACTTCGCCGCCGTGGCCTCGGAACATAGCTTCAGCAAGGCGGCGAAACGGTTGGGGATCACGCAGCAGACGCTGAGTGCGAACATCGCCGCCCTAGAGCGGGAGCTCGGATGCACGCTTTTCGTACGCCATGTGCCGCTCGAATTGACCTATGCCGGCACGGTGTTCGCGCGATATGCGCAGCGATTCCGCCGCGATCGCGATGCACTTGGCCAAGAAATGCGCGACATCGCCGGCGATCAGGCCGGCGTGCTGCGCGTGGGTGTTGCCTACACGCGTAGCCGGGCGATCATGCCGCCGATTGTGAAGGCGATGCAACGTGACTGCCCGAATATCATCGTTGAACTCATTGAGGGCCGCAACGATCAGATTCAACAATGGCTGGCGAACGGCGATCTTGATCTGGCGGTGGCGGACTTCGCCGGGAAACCGGCCGGCATCGAACTTATGGATTTCTATAACGAGCGCATGGTGCTGGTCCTCGCACAATCACTGTGGATGGATTTGGCCGCTACCGGTGGCGCGGCGAATGGCCAAGTCGATGCCGTCAGAACCGCGCCGGACGAGCGCGCCATTGCCGCAGGTGACCTTTCCTCACTGGAGCATTGCCCGTTTCTCCTAGGCAGCCCACAAGATATTGACGGACGCATTGCCGATCTGCTGTTCCGCCGTGCCGGTTTTGAGCCGAAAGTCACAGCCCGTTCGGATAACGTACTGACTCTGCTGGAACTGTGCCATTACGGCATGGGTGCCTGCCTATGCCCGGAGCGGTTCCTGCCAGCGCTGCTTGACGGCGAACGGTTGCGTACTTTGCGCGTGCTGGATTGCGGCCCGGATACCGCATATGCCATTCAGTTCGGCGTTCCGGCCACATCGTATCGGTGGAGCGTCATTGATGATTTCATTCGTTGCGCCCGCGAAGTCACCACCGGCGTGTCGCAATAGCCGCCAACTTGCGTTCAAGTGGGGTTGAACTGTTTCAATAAGAATTGTTAGCGTTCACGGCCGGCCATGAAGAGACGACGGTGACGATTGATTATCAAGGAGCACACATGAAGTATCGCAGCGTTGGCAAGTCGGGACTGAAGATCAGCGAGGTCGCACTGGGCAGCTGGGTCACGGATCTCAAGGGCACGGCGGCTGAGGACGTGGCCAAGGAGACCGTGAAGCTCGCCTACGATTCCGGCGTCAACTTCTTCGACTGCGCGGACGCCTATTCTGGCGGCGCGGCCGAACGCTTCCTCGGCAAGACGCTGAAGCAGTACCCGCGTAAGGAACTGGTCATTTCCAGCAAGGTCTACTTCCCCACCGGCGAAGGCGTGAACGACCGCGGCCTGTCCCGCAAGCACATTTTCGAGAGCATCGACCAGACGCTGAAGAACATGCAGACCGATTATCTGGACATGTACTTCTGCCACCGTTTTGACGAGACCACCGACCTTACCGAGACCTTGCGCGCGATGAGCGACCTGGTCGCCCAAGGCAAGGTGCTGTACTATGGCGTTTCCGAGGAGTGGGGTTCGGCTCGCCTTGAAGAGGCCCAGCGCATCATCGACCGCTACAACCTGTACCCGATCACCGTGGTTCAGCCGCAGTACAACCTAAACGACCGTTACATCGAGCATGAGATCATGGGCACCTGCCGCAAGCTCGGCATCGGCATCACCACGTTCTCCCCGCTCGCGCAGGGTCTGCTGACCGGCAAGTACCGCAAGGGCCAGCCGCTGCCGGCCGGCTCGCGCGCCACCTGGCAGTCCGACCACCAGATCAACGATCTGCTCACCGATGAGAACCTCGACAAGGTCGAGCAGCTGCGCAAGGTGGCCGACGAGCTCGGCACGAACCTGCCGGTGCTTTCCATGGCATGGATCCTGCAGCACCCGGAGATCAGCTGTGTGATCGCCGGCGCCTCCAAGCCCAGCCAACTGGAGAACAACATGAAGGCCGCGGGCTTTGTGATTCCGGCTGACGCGATGGCCGAAATCGACAAGATCACCGGCTTCCACCGCTTCGAACGTCACGTAGGCTGACGAATCTGAGACTTCCTCCAACGAGAGCGATTGTCAAGCGCCGAAATCGGTATCGCCTTGGGCTTCGGCCTGAGCGATGGCGGTTTCGGCGTTTTTTGCTGTTTGCTCGATGACTTGGTTGTAGCCGGTCAGGGCCGCGAACGGCATGAACTGCGCGGCCCGCTGGTGGCGGGACATGTGCGGATGCTTGCGCGACTGATGGTGTGGCAGGTTGATGATGTCGTCGTACGCACGGGTCTCTTGCAGGGTCATGCGCGATGGCCTCCGATCTGACGGTTGCGGTCCTGACCGGTGGCACCGTCTTCCATGTCCATGGCTTTGATGACGGCGTTGCGGCCGAATTTACGTTTCACATCCAGCAGCGCACGCTGGATATCATGCTCTCCATCTTTTTCGCTGGTGGAATCGGATCCATACGATTGGGCCCCGTCATCACCGAACAAGTCGAGCTGTTCATAGCGTTTGCCGGCGGCCAGCTCCTCCGGAGTGGCCACATCATCGGCGATGACGGTCAACCGCCTCACAAGCAAGCGTGAATCCACAATGCGCTCGTACAACATCGTCATAGCCTCACGAATACGTGCCGACGACGAGGTGAAATCACCCAAACCAATCGACCCGACCGCGCTCTTGGGCACCTTGCGCCCAAATCGGTCGATGGTCACCGGCCCTTGATAGCTTTTCGCCGCCCGCTCAGCGGCACGTTTCATCGCATAATCAGCACACGAATCGAGCTTTGACGAATCAAGACTGCCGATGTCATAGCCGACGGCGAGCGTCAGTCGGTTCGTCAGCACGCTTTTATCGACCAGATCGAGGGCCAGCGCATCAGCCATCTCCTTGGTGATCAGCCGGGCCGTGGCATAGTCGGCGGGGCCGGTGAGCACCTGCCCACTGCTAATGCTGTGCGCACCTGGCTCATAGGATCGGATATCCGCGATTTCGCACGGCTCCCAGCCCCACGCATGGTCGATGAGCAGTTCGGCATTGACACCGAACATGCGATACAGCAGGTCTTCGTTGTAGTAATCCGAAGCACGACCCACCGAGCATCGGGCGATATCGCCCATGGTCATCAGTCCGGCATGCTCGAGCTTCTTGGCATAGCCGCGCCCAACCCGCCAAAAATCGGTGAGCGGACGATGATCCCAAAGCAGCCGACGATATGACATTTCATTCAGTTCGGCCACGCGCACGCCGTCCTTGTCGGCGGGCATGTGCTTGGCGACGATATCCATGGCGACTTTGGCCAGATACATGTTGGAGCCGATGCCGGCAGTGGCGGTGATGCCGGTTTTGGTGAGGATTTCGCGCACGATGGTTCGCGCCATCGCATGCGGCCCCATACCCAGCGAGCGCAGATATGGCGTGGCGTCGATGAACACCTCGTCAATCGAGTAGACATGGATGTGCTCGGGTGCGGCGTATTTGAGGTAGATGCCATATATTTGCCCGCTGATTTCCAGATAGTGCGCCATGCGCGGCTTGGCGATGACCATCGAGGCTTTGAGCCCCGGCGAGCGTTCCAGGTCGCACGCATCGCAGGACTCCCCGATTAATCGGCCGCCGGGAGCATGGACCGCGCGCTCGATGTTGACTCCATTCAGGCGCTGTTTTACCTCAAACAGCCGCGCACGGCCAGGAATGCCATAGTTCTTCAGCGAGGGTGAGACCGCCAAACATATTGTCTTATCGGTGCGGGTTTCATCGGCCACCACCAGATGCGTGGTCAACGGGTCGAGCCCACGAGCCACGCACTCCACCGAGGCATAGAAGGACTTGAGATCAATGGCAATATAGGTATGCTCGCGTTGCGTCGATACCGTTCCGCTGCCCATCGCCATCACCTCCTTACCACCGCTGGCCCGACCAGCATATCAACACAGTCGAACATTTGTTCGATGCAACATGCCTGTTCGAAGCTGCCGAAGTCGACGCACGCAACGCGCCCAAGCACGCTCTTCACCCACGCCACACGCGCAGCGGCGGAGCAGCGGCATGCATGCGTACCATGGGGAATATGAAGAAAAGCATTACAGCAGACAGCGATTTTGCAGCGTGGGCGGCAGCCCGATCCCAGAAGACGAATCGATCACTGGCAGGAGCCCGACTCGCGATTCCGGAGCCACAGAAGCATGCCGAAATCAAGTCTCAGGCCCAGCAATGGGGCATGACCGTCGAAGATGCCACGATGACCGACGAGCACAACGAGGAATTCCTATGCGACGGCACACAAAGCATCGATTCCATCACCGATATGCGCAAGGCAAGCGGACTGGAGGCAATGGAGTACGCGGAACAGCACATGCCGGTATTACGTGACACCATGGATAGCCTCACCACTCGCGTCGATTTCTCAGGCATTCGTATTGCCGTCTGTCTGATACTGGAGCCAAAGACCGCGATTCTGCTGCGCAAGCTTAAGGCCGCCGGCGCAATCGTCGGCGTATATTGCGGCCCGGATTCCACGGATCCCCGAGTGGCGGAACAGCTGCGCCGGGAAGGAATCACGGTCGAATCCAGCCGAGACTGGACCGCGGAACAGGCGCACGAGGCGGCCCTGCACCTGCTGGACGAAATACAGCCGGACATCATCATCGACGATGGTGCCAGCTTCGCCCGTCTCGCTTCGCTCGAACGCCCCGAACTCACGGCGAACCTCATTGGAGTGGCCGAGGAAACGACCAGCGGCGTACGCGCGTTCCAGCAGATGCAGGAAGCGGGAGCCCTCACCTACCCGGTCGTAGCCGTTAACGACAGTGTGCTGAAAACCGGATTCGACAACGCCCACGGCACTGGGGAGACATGCGTGACCACCATGCAGCGCATTCTCGGCGAGCATGCATTCGACGGTAAGAACGTCACCGTCATCGGCTACGGCCCGGTCGGCCAAGGCTTCGCACGGCGCATTCGCGCGCTTGGCGCCGAAGTCACCATCTGCGATATCGATCCAGTGGCTTCACTCAAAGCGGTGTTCGACGGCTTCGCCGCACAAGACATTGACGAGGCACTCCCTTGCGCGGATATGGTGGTGTCCGCCACTGGCGTGAGACATACGGTCACACTTGAGCACATGCGCGCAATGCACGAGGGCGCGGCGCTCGCAGTGATCGGCGGCATCGCCAACGAAATCGCCTTGGACGAGGTAAGCGACTTCACCCCACAGGTCAACAGGGACACCGTGCAACTCAATGTTCCCGACGGACCAACGCTCACGCTAATCGCCGACGGCGATGGCGTGAACTACACGGTGGGAGGCGGCAATCCAATCGAGATCATGGATCTGAGCTTCGCCGTACAGGCCAGCGCCGTCGCATATCTTCTGGAACATCGAGGCACACTGGATCACACGCTTATCAGACTTGACGCAGCGACCGACCAGCGCATCGCCGCCAGCGCGCTCAAGGCGCGCGGATACCGAGCCAGCCATGCCGTGGAGGACAACGGCTACAATTGGCGACTGACCAGATTCGCGGAAAACGACCGAGAGAACGCCGACCGATAGCCATAGACACGGCACCGAACACAACGCAGCGAGGAGAATATGACCGACAACACCTGGTCGACCGTCGATACCGAGCTTATCGATGATGTGACACTGTATTCCGCCAAACTCATCATCCCCGTGACGGGCCCCGTCATCATCGATGGCGCAGTTGCCATACATGGCGACCGCGTGGTTCATGTAGGTAAACGCCGCTGGGTGCTGAAGGCGCTGAAGCAGGAAATGACGGCTCACGGCACCATCCATGAACGGCATTGGGATGGGGTGCTCACCCCCGGATTGATCAACGCGCACACTCATCTGCAGTACAGCGGCATGGTGCAGGTCGGGCAAGGCACCTACGATCGGTTCCGCGCCTGGGAACTGGCATTCAACGAGGTGTACGCCGAGGCGCAGAAGACCCAGCCATGGAAGCAGTGGGCCGAGGACGGCGCTCGCCAGATGGTCGAATCGGGAACGACGGCCGCCGCAGACATCGTCACCGATTTGGACGCCGCCGGCGCGCTGGCTTCGCAGGGCATGCACGGCATCGCTTATTGGGAGGTAATGGGCTGGCACAACGCCGAATGGATGGAAAAGGGCCGCACTGAGCTCATCCGGCAGTTGCGCCGGATGAACGAGGAGCAGCTGCCAAACCTCGGCATCAGCCCGCATGCTCCGTATACGCTGGAGTCCGAACCGTTCGTTGATCTTCCAGACATTGCTCGTCAGCTGAACATGCGACTGCATATCCATCTGGCGGAGACCCCGCTCGAGGCCGGCACTTATCCGCCGGTGCTCACCACTTATTCGGCGGCCGACTGGAGTGACCACGATTGGGAAAGCTACCGGCAGCTCAAGGAAGTGGGCAAAGGCGCCTCCGCCATCCAGTTCGTCGATCAGCTTGGCTCGCTTGGACCGGATGTGCACATTGCACACGGCGTGTGGGCCAATGGCGAGGATCGGCGTATTCTACGTCAGCGCGGCGTGGGCGTGGCCTTGTGCCCCCGATCGAATCGCATTACCAACACCGGCAAAGATGCACCGGTGCGCGAATACCTCGAGGAAGGCAATCTGGTAAGCGTGGGCACCGATTCGCTCTCCAGCACGCCGACCCTCGATCTGCTTGATGATGTGTCGATGCTTTACGACCTGGCCCGCGAACAAGGCTATGCCAGCGACGATCTGACACATCGCCTGATTCGTATGATGACGCTGGGCGGCGCCGCCTCCATGGGCATGCACGTGGGCCGCAACCGCATTGGACAAATCAACGCGGGCGCATTGGCTGATTTCGCGTTCTTCGACATCCCCGTCGACACATCATCTCCGGCCGGCATCGAAGAAACGCTGGAAACACTGGTGAGGCACGGCGCAGGCACGAACCGAGCCACGGTGATATCCGGGCGCGAAGCCTACAACAACGCCTGGTGACACCGCTGACCTGACCTGATATCAAGAAGCCAAAAACCAGCAAACCCGCCAAAAACAGGAGATCTCATTATGAGCGTCGCTTTGCAAGACATGAGTCCATACGCCCGGTCCATAGTGGAACGCCTTGGACTGGAAACCCACCCCGAAGGCGGCTGGTACACGCGTGACTGGCAATCCCCGCACACGGATGAGGCCTCAAGCCGACCGCTATCGTCACTGATTTACTTCCTGCTGCCCGAGGGAGATGCCAGCGCCTGGCATAAGGTCGATGCGGATGAGGTCTGGCTGTGGCATGGCCCGGCATCGGTCAAACTGGAGCTCGGCGGCAGCGACGAGACTCCGGAATCCGACGAATCCAAGCGAACCGTAATCACCTTGGGTTCCGGCATCACCACCGATCAGGCCGACGTAACCGTATCGGGACATGCGGTCGTACCGGCTGGCGTCTGGCAGCGCACAGTGCCAGGCCAGGGCGATGCGCTGGTCTCCTGTGTGGTCAGTCCGGGATTCGTATTCGACGGCTTCACACTCGAACAGTGAACGCCATTTCGCTCTGCGCCAATATGAGATATCCGTCCGCTTACGCGCCAGATTGCGCGGCTCTAGTCGGCCATAAGCAATGGCGATAGCCAGCATCCGAAAATATCGATGTTTTGTAACCCAATAGCCATACAATTGGCGCGAATGCATCAAGCACGGTTTGAACCGTGTGCATGACGAACACTTGAGGAGAGGAAACCCATGTTCAATAAGCGACACATCGTCCGTACCATTGCGGCCACCGTCAGCATCCTGGCTCTGTCGTTCACCGCAGCCTGCGGTTCCGGCCAGTCCACCGCATCCAATTCCACCGATTCGGACGACATCACCCAGCAGACGTACAAGCCGGGCAAGCTGACCATCGCCACCGGACAGCCGGCCTACGAGCCGTGGGTTATGAACGACAAGCCGGAAAGCGGTGAGGGCTACGAGGCGGCCGTCGCCTACGCAGTGGCCGACAAGCTCGGTTTCAAGAAGAGCGACGTGGTGTGGACCCGCACCGCATTCGACACCGCCATCGCTCCCGGCGCCAAGGACTGGGATTTCAACATCCAGCAGTTCGGCATCACCGACGAGCGCAAGAAGGCCGTTGACTTCTCGTCCAGCTACTACAACGACAGCCAGTCCGTCGTGGTCAAGAAAGACAGCAAGTTCGCCAACGCCACCAAGGTATCCGATCTGAAGGATGCGACCGTGGGCGTCATGGTCGGCACCCTTGCCTACGACTACGCCAAGGCGAACATCAAGGACGACATCCAGACGTTCAATGATGATGCCGCACTGGCTCAGGCACTTGACGCCGGTCAGATCGACGCACTGGTCACCAGCACCGTGGAATGCGTGTACATGGTGCAGTCCGAGCAGGTCAAGGACGCCAAGGTGCTCGGCCGTCTGCCTGACTCCGAAGACAAGAGCGGCATGGGCATCGTGCTGCCGAAGGATTCCAAGCTGACTGCAGCCGTGACCAAGGCAGTGGATGACCTGAACGCCGACGGCACCATCAAGAAGCTTCAGGACAAGTGGCTGGCCGAGTACACCACCGACCTGACCGAACTGAAGAAGTAAGTGAAGTAGGCTTACATCATAAGGTCACAACACCTTGGCCGGGCGCTGCGGGAATTTTCCTGTGGCACCCGGCCATCCCGGCATTCAGGAAGCGAGCGACATTCATCACATGACCGCAGCACCAACCGAAACCAGGCAGCACAATGCCCCTGACGGACACGAGGTAAGTCAGGTCGAGCTCGAACGACGCCAATATCGTGTTCATCAGCAAATTCAATCGACGATTACCAGTCTGATCAGCACCATTGTGTTCGTGGTGGTCATCGTCATCGGCTTGAAGCTCTCCCCCGGCTGGCCACGAGTCAAGGAGACCTTCTTCTCCGGCGAATACTTCGTCAAATCGTTTCCCCATGTGCTTGACGGCCTATGGCTCAACATCCGCGTTCTGCTCGTCGCAGTGGTCGGCGTGGCGATTCTGAGCACGCTGATCGCGCTGGTGCGCACCAGCCGCTCCCCTATTCTGTTCCCGCTGCGTATCCTGGCATTGATCTACACGACTGTGATGCGCGGCGTGCCTATTATCGTCGTGCTGTATCTAATCGGTTTCGGCATTCCCGGCCTAGGCTTGTTCGGCCGTATCGATCCCTCGGTACTCGGCACCATTGCAGTGGTAATGGGATACAGCGCCTACGTCTCCGAGGTGCTGCGTGCCGGTTTTAACGACGTACATCCTTCTCAGCGAGCCTCGGCCCGCTCGTTGGGCCTGACCTCCGGCCAGACGACCCGACTGATCGTCATTCCTCAGGCATTGCGCAAAGTGGCGCCCGCACTGATGAATGACTTCATCTCCATGCAAAAGGACGTCGGCCTGATTTCCGTGCTGGGTGCGGTGGATGCCGTGCGCGCCGCACAGATCGACGTGGCCAGCACCTACAACTTCACGCCGTATGTGGTCGCCAGCCTGCTGTTCATCCTGATGAGCGTGCCGTTCATCCTGCTGAACGACTGGTACACGGAACGTCTGCGTAAGCGCGAACTCAGCGGAGGAACGGTATGAGCGAAATGACCAATATCACCACCGAGGCGAGTGACTCCCCCGTGAGCAACAAGACGGTGCTGCGTCTTGATGACGTGCGCAAATCCTTTGGAAACACGCAGGTGCTGCGTGGCATTTCCTTTGACATTCACCAACATGAGGTGGTGGCTTTGCTGGGGCCTTCCGGTTCAGGCAAATCCACATTGATGAAATGCGTCAACCTGCTTGAACAGGTCGATGACGGCCAGATTTGGCTGGGCAATACCGATATCACCGACCCGCGTGCCGACCAGGACAAGATTCGCGCACGTATCGGCGTGGTGTTCCAGCAGTTCAACCTCTTCCCCCACATGTCGGTGCTCAGGAACGTGACCCTTGCCGCAATCAAGGTTCACCACTGGAGCAAGGATCGCGCCGAAACCCGCGCTATGGAACTGCTTGAACGCATCGGCATGCGCGATAAAGCCAGTGCCTACCCCGATCAGCTCTCTGGCGGCCAGCAGCAGCGCGTGGCGATTGCGCGCGCACTGATGACCGACCCGGAACTGCTGCTGCTTGACGAGATCACATCCGCTCTTGATCCGATGCTGGTCGGCGAAGTGCTCAACATGGTTGCCGAGTTAAAGGCCCAAGGCACCACAATCCTCATGGCCACGCACGAAATGAGCTTCGCCCACGAAGCGGCCGACCGCATCGTACTGCTCCGTCACGGCGTCATCGCCGAGAACGGCACACCCGCTGAGGTGATGGACGAGTCGCAGGATCCCGAGACCATCGAGTTCTTCAGCCATTTCAGGCACTGAGACGAAGCCGAAAAACAAGCACCGGATTCATACGACGAAAGGCTCCGACGGATAATACCGTCGGAGCCTTTCAAATTGCGTTGACGAAAGTCAACCGATCACGTCACACCGACAATTCGGTATCACGCTTGAGCACAAAGTGGAGCACCAGGTAATGCGGCGGTGAACAGGTAAGAGGTATCCATGCCTCCAACCTACCCGTCGGCATCACCCCACACCACAACCACCCACCACAAACAGCGAAAGGCCAAAATCCTAAGCCACTATTCATACTTGACTGATCTGGTGCTTAAACCGCGTCCGCAAACCCCAACAAGTTCCACCACCCCACAACACGCGATGTAGCCGCCGATTGGTAGGGTTGATAGATAGTTAATCCCCTGTTTGAAAAAGGAGCTTTGGCTTGTCGGCTGAACTCGAAGACATTCACGAGGAATGTGGCATCTTCGGCGTATGGGGCCACCCCGACGCCTCACGACTCACCTATTTTGGCCTGCACGCGCTGCAGCATCGCGGTCAGGAAGGTGCCGGCATCGTCTCCAACGATAACGGTCATCTCATCGGTCATCGCGGACTCGGCCTGCTCACCCAGGTGTTCGGCGATGAGCGCGAAATCGAACGACTGAAGGGCAATTGCGCCATCGGCCACGTGCGTTACGCAACGGCCGGCTCGGGCACCACGGACAACATCCAGCCGTTCATCTTCCGCTTCCATGACGGCGACGTGGCTCTGTGCCATAACGGCAACCTGACGAACTGCCCGTCACTGCGCCGCAAGCTTGAAGACGAAGGCGCCATCTTCCATTCGAACTCCGACACCGAAGTGCTGATGCACTTGATTCGCCGTTCGATGCAGCGCACCTTTATGGACAAGCTCAAGGAAGCGCGCAACACGGTGCATGGCGGTTTCGCCTACCTGCTGATGACCGAAGACGCCATGATCGGCGCACTCGACCCGAACGGCTTCCGCCCGCTCTCCCTCGGCAAGATGAAGAACGGCGCCTACGTGCTCGCCTCCGAAACCTGCGCACTGGATGTCGTCGGCGCCGAGCTGGTGCGCAACATTCGCCCGGGTGAAATCGTGGTGGTCAACGATCACGGCTACAAGATCGTGCAGTACACCAACAACACGCAGCTGGCCATCTGCTCGATGGAGTACATCTACTTCGCCCGCCCGGATTCCGATATCTATGGCGTCAACGTGCACTCCGCCCGCAAGCGCATGGGCGCACGTCTCGCCGCCGAATCCCCGGTGGAGGCCGATATGGTTATCGGCGTGCCGAACTCCTCATTGTCCGCCGCATCCGGCTATGCGGAAGCAGCAGGCCTGCCCAACGAAATGGGTCTAATCAAAAACCAGTATGTGGCCCGCACCTTCATTCAGCCCACGCAAGAACTGCGCGAGCAGGGTGTGCGTATGAAGCTCTCTGCTGTGCGCAGCGTGGTTAAAGGCAAGCGCGTTATCGTCATCGATGATTCCATCGTGCGCGGCACCACGTCCAAGCGCATCGTGCAGCTGCTCAAGGAAGCCGGCGCCGCTGAAGTGCATATGCGCATCAGCTCCCCGCCGCTGAAGTACCCCTGCTTCTATGGCATTGATATCTCCACCACCAAGGAACTCATCGCAGCCAAGATGAGCGTGGAGGAAATCCGTGAATACATCGGCGCGGATTCCTTGGCCTACCTTTCGCTCGACGGTCTGGTCGAATCCATCGGACTGAACGCCGACGCCCCATACGGTGGCCTGTGCGTCGCCTACTTCAACGGCGACTACCCCACTGCGCTCGACGACTACGAGGCCGACTTCCTGAAGTCCCTCACGCCCGAGGACCGTGTGCGTCTGCCTGAATTCGCGCTGTACAAGAGCAAGTACATCGGCAACGAGTACAACACCGTGCAGCCGGATGCCGAATAGCTCACCACCAATCCACTCAATAACAATTCTTTGAACCAGAGGCGCTTGCCTCCCCTCAGTCGGCTTTGCCGACAGCTCCCCTCCAGAGGGGAGCCAAAATAAGTAGAAAGGCCAACCAAATGCCAAAAGCATATGAGAACGCCGGCGTGAGCGTCGAAGCCGGGTACGAAGTCGTCAAGCGCATCAAGTCGCACGTGGCCCGCACGAACCGCCCCGGCGTGGTCGGCGGCATCGGCGGCTT
>ENA-OQIL01000217-OQIL01000217.1-human-gut-metagenome-genome-assembly--contig:-NODE-217-length-26845-cov-4.327045_pt1 | contig 26845 bp, 23 predicted proteins | sample MGYA00242583_ERZ504748 | MGnify/ENA primary metagenome ERZ504748 (study PRJEB26092, sample SAMD00036191) | human gut metagenome | host: Homo sapiens | study: EMG produced TPA metagenomics assembly of...
TTGTGGTACCATGAGCTTCTCGAAGGAAAGGAAGCGCCATGCTGGAAACCGTCGATTCTCACGCGAACCGCTCTCGAGGACGCCTACAAGGCGCGTCGGGACGAGCTGATGGAGCGATTGGTGGTGCTGCAGCAGCAGGCGCGCGTGCGAGGGCGTCCGGCCTGGTGGTGCTGTTCGAAGGATGGAACGGCGCCGGCAAGGCAGCCGCATCTCCGATCTCATGTACCACCTCGACGCGCGCGCCGCCAGCGTGTACGTCACTGAAAAACCTCGACGTGAAAGCCGCCCGCGCGTTCGCGGGCGCGAAGAGCGGCGTAACGGGCTTCTATCCCGTGATGCAGGAGTTCTGGAAGGGCCTGGGCCAGCGCGGCACCATCTCGTTCTTCGACCGCGGCTGGTACACCGCCGCCGTTCAGCACATGCTGTACACCGAGTTCGGCAAGCTCTCCCTGAAAGCCTCCAAGCGCAAGGGCCAGAAAGCCGTCGCGGCCGCCATGGCCGAGGCGCGCGACGAACGCCACATCGACGTGCTGCGCCGCTACCTCACCTCTGCGTCCGATTTCGAGCGGCAGCTAGCCGACGACGGTTACCTTGTGGTCAAGTTCTTCGTGCACGTCACGAAGGAGGCGCAGAAGAAGCGCCTCACGCGCCTGCATGACGATCCGGCCACGCGCTGGCGCGTGGGCGAGGACAAGCTGGCCACCATCGGCAACTACGAGGAGGCGTACCGCCTGTACGACAACCTGCTGAAGGGCAGCGACTTCTCGTTCGCCCCATGGCATCTCGTGAACGGCGAGGACAAGCGCCGCGCCAACCTGCAGATCGCCGAGACGCTGGTGAACGCGCTTACGAGCGCGTTCGAGGCGGCGCCCGACGCCGAAGCCGCCGTAGCGGCGGCCAAGGCGCAGGCCAACTCCGCCGGCGCTCTCGATGAAGCGCCCCTGTTCGGCCGTTCTCCCGAAGAGGAGGCGCGCGTGCGCGAGGAGGCGGAAGCCGCCGCAGCCGCTGCTTCCGCCCGCGCTCCGCGCGTTTCGAGGTTCCGTCAGGTGGACGACCCGCCGTGCCTCGAGAGCGTCGACCACGCGCTCGCGCTCGACCCCGAGACGTACAAGGTCGAGCTCAAGGCCCAGCAGGAGCGCCTCAACAGGCTGGAGATGGAGATGTACCAGAAGCGCATCCCGCTCATGATCATGTACGAAGGCTGGGACGCCGCGGGCAAGGGCGGCAACATCAAGCGCGTGGCCCAAGCGCTCGACGCCCGCGCCTATACCATTTTTCCCAGTCCCGCCCCCACGAAGCCCGAGCTGCTGCATCCGCACCTGTGGCGCTATTGGACGCGTCTGCCGAAGGCGGGCCACGTGGGCATCTACGACCGCAGCTGGTACGGTCGCGTGCTCGTGGAGCGCGTCGAAGGTTTCGCTTCGGTGTCGGAATGGACGCGGGCGTACGACGAGATCAACGAATTCGAGCGCGATCTGGTGCGGTGGGGCGCCATCCTGCTGAAGTTCTGGGTTGACGTGAGTCCCGAAGAGCAGTTGCGACGCTTTCGCGACCGCGAGCAAGATCCTGCGAAACAGTGGAAGATCACCGATGAGGATTGGCGCAACCGCGACAAGTATCCCCAGTACAAAGCCGCGGTCGAGGATATCTTCCGCTTGACCAGCACGCCGTTCGCCCCCTGGATAATCCTCGAGAGCGACGACAAGCGCTACGCGCGCGTCAAGGCGCTCAAAATTATCAACGACGCCCTGGAAGCGCGCTTGCGCGAAAACTGAGATCGCGTTACTATGGGCAGCAGTACTCGAAACGACCGTGCGCATTCGCGCGCTTGAACGAAAAAAAGGGGTAAACAGTCATGACTCTGTTCGGAATCACCGTGCCCATGGAGGCTATCTGGGTCATCGTCGCGATCATCGTCCTCGTCATCGTCGGCTTCATCGCGAAAGGCTTCATCGACGAGATGAAGAAGTAGCCGCTTCGGCGAACAGCGGTCCCTATCGTGAAAATTGCGTTTTTGCGAACATCGCGCCCCCATCATGGGGGCGTTTGTTTATTATGGTAACGGTCTGGCGACGGCGGGGTTCCGCCGTTTGAAGATCATCCCGAAAGGTGAACATGTCCGAGTACCGACAGCATCCCGGCCCTGCTCCAAGCGGGCGACCTGCGCAGCAGCGCGTGCCGAGGGGCGCCGCGCCCGACGTGCGGGCAGGGGCGCAACCGGGCGCCTACCGGCCGGCCACCGCGCAGCATGCCGCCTACCGCTCCGCTCAGCCTGCCCAGCGCAGATCGGCTGGAGGCGGAGGCTACCCGTATCGACAGCAACCGACCTATCAGCAGCCCGGTTCCGGACGGCCTCGGAAGAAGAGCGGGCCGTGGCGCGTGGTGTTCTGGATCGCGCTCGTGGTGTTCGTCGTGGCGCTGGCCGCGCTCGGTGCCATCGGCTTCAGTTACTGGCAGGGTCAGCAAACCTATAACGATGTCGCGCGGGAGGGTTTCACGCCGCCCGACGATCTGTCGGCCACGTCGCTCGCCGACTTCACGGTGGACTGGGATGCGCTCAAGGCCATCAATCCCGACACGGTGGGGTGGATCTACATTCCCGGCACCGTGGTGAACTACCCCATCGTGCAAGCGGCCGACGACGAGAAGTACCTTACGCACGACTTCAAGGGATCGGAAGGCTGGATCGCCACGTTCGGCGCCATCTTTTGGCGGCCGAGAACAGCTCCGACTTCTCCGACCCGAACAACATCATCTACGGCCATCATCTGAACGACGGCTCGATGTTCGCCTGCGTCGCCGATTTCAGCGATGCCGCCCAGTTCAACGACCATCGCACGGTGTACATCCTCACGCCTGAGGGCAACTACGAGCTGAGCACGTTCGCGCTCGTGCATGTGGCGGCCGACGATCCGTTGGCGCAGACGCGGTTCGCCGATGAGGACGAACGCGTGGCCTACGTGCAGGACAAGATCGACCGATCGGTGGTGCCCGCTTCCGACATACCTGCTGCTTCCGATATCAAACACACCTTCGCCCTCGCCACGTGCGACAATCTGCCGTCGGACGGGCGTTACGTGCTGTATTCGTACGTGAAGGCCAGCACGGTGGGCGAGGGCGACGGCGACGTCATCGACCCCGATGCCGTCGCGGCCATCGATTCCGCAGAACAGGAGATCGCTTCATGAGCACGTCCATCCTGCCGGGCGAGCGCCCCGACCGCCTCGAAGAGGAGTGCGCCGTGTTCGGCGTGTTCGCTCCCGGCGAAGACGTGGCGCGCATGACGTGCTTCGGCTTGCAAGCGCTGCAGCATCGCGGTCAGGAGAGCGCCGGCATCGCCGTGGGCGACGGTGCGACGGTCATGGTGTCGAAAGACCTCGGCCTTGTGACCCAGGTGTTCGACGAAGCAAGCCTGGCCGCGCTCGAGGGCTTCGTGGCCGTGGGCCACGCGCGCTACTCCACGAGCGGCGGCGCCGCGTCGTGGGAGGCTGCGCAGCCGCACATCTCGGCCATCGACGACGTGCTGATCGCGCTGGCGCACAACGGCACGCTCGTCAACACGAACGCCTTGCGCGCCCGTCTCGTCGACGAGGGCGTGCAGTTCCGTTCCGGCACCGACAGCGAGGTGGCGGCGAAGGCAATCGGCCGGGTGACCCAGGAAACGCACCACTTGCGCAACGGCATCCGCCGCGCTATGGAGGAGCTGTCGGGCGCCTACGCCATGGTGCTGGCCAGCCCCGATTCGCTGTACGCGTTCCGCGACCCCAACGGTATCCGCCCGCTGTGCATCGGCGAGCTGCCCGACGGCCGCGGCTGGGCGGTGTCCAGCGAGACGTGCGGGCTCGACATCGTGGGCGCGCAGTACGTGCGCGACGTCGAACCGGGCGAGATCGTGCGCTTCAACCGCGACGGCATGCACGCCGAGCAGGGCGTTGCCGCCCGCAAGTCGGCGGCGTGCATCTTCGAGTACGTGTACTTCGCGCGCCCCGACAGCGTGATCGACGGCCAGAGCGTGTACCAGGCCCGCCGCAGCATGGGCCGCATCCTGGCGCAGGAGGCCCCCGTGGAGGCCGACCTCGTGCTGGGCGTGCCCGACTCGGGCGTGCCGTCGGCCATGGGCTACGCGTTTGAGAGCGGCATCCCGTACGCCGACGGCATCGTGAAGAACCGCTACGTGGGGCGCACGTTCATCGAGCCCACCCAGGCCATGCGCCAGCTGGGCATCCGCTTGAAGCTGAACCCGCTGCGCTCGGTTATCGAGGGGCAGCGCCTCGTGGTCATCGACGACAGCATCGTGCGTGGCAACACGTCGAAGAAGCTCGTGCAGATGCTGCGCGACGCGGGCGCGGCGGAGGTGCACCTGCGCATCGTGAGCCCCGAGGTGATGTGGCCGTGCTTCTACGGCATCGACACCGACACGCGCGATCAGCTGATCGCCGCGAACATGGACCTCGGCGAGATGAACGCGTGGATCGGTTCGGACTCGCTGGCCTTCATCTCGCTCGAGGGCTTGCGCGCCGCCGTTCCCGACGCCCGCCGCCAGGGGTTCTGCGACGCGTGCTTCACCGGCGACTACCCGGTGGCCATCCCCGACGCGGTGGCCAAGAGGAGCTTCCTGACGAAGAAGGATTTCGACGAGACGTACGGCGAAGACGCGACGGGCTAGGCGCGCCGCGCACGACAGCAGCATGACAGTGGGGGATCGCCCCGACCTGGACGATACGGCACAAGGAGCCAAGATGACTGAGAGAATTACCGTAAGCGCGACGCAGACCGACGACGGCCCGCACATGCCCAGCTGGATGGACGAGGACGCGGTGACCTACGCGCAGGCGGGCGTGGACACGGCCGAGGGCGCGCGCGCCGTCGAAGCCATCAAGGGCGTCGTGCACGACACGTACCGTCCCGAGGTGGTGGGCGACATCGGCGGCTTCGGCGGCCTGTTCTCCATCGCGGCGGCCAAGGACATGGACGATCCGCTGCTGGTCAGCGGCACCGACGGCGTGGGCACGAAGCTCAAGGTGGCCCAGATGGCCGGCAAGCACGACACGGTGGGCATCGATCTGGTGGCCATGTGCGCCAACGACATCCTGGCCACCGGCGCCGAGCCGCTGTTCTTCCTCGATTACGTGGCCATCGGCAAGCTGAAGGCCGAGAACGTGGCCGAGATCGTGGCGGGCATCGGCGAGGGCTGCAAGCAGGCCGGCTGCGCGCTCATCGGCGGCGAGATGGCCGAGCACCCCGGCGTCATGGACCCCGACGACTACGACCTGTCCGGCTTCTGCGTGGGCGTGGTCGACCGCACGAAGATGCTCGACCCGGCCACCGTGCGCGAAGGCGACGTGCTGATCGGCCTCGCGTCGAGCGGCCTGCATTCCAACGGCTACTCGCTGGCGCGCAAGGTGTGCGTGGAGGGGAAGACCCACTACGAGCTGCGCATCGAGCGCGAGGAGCTGGGCGGCGCGAGCCTCCAGGACGCGCTTCTGGAGCCCACGCGCATCTACGTGAAGCCGGTGCGCGCCGTGCTGGAGGCTTGCGAGGGCGCCGTGCACGCGCTCGCGCACATCACGGGCGGCGGCATCTCCGAGAACCTCGACCGTGCGCTGCCGAAGAGCTGCGCCGCCGAGGTCGACCTGGGCACGTGGCCGGTGCCGGCCATCGCGTCGTTCGTGTGCGACGCGGCGCACCTCGACGAAGCCGAGGCGCTCAAGACGTTCAACATGGGCCTCGGCATGGTGCTCATCGTGGACGCGGCGCGCGCCGACGAGGTGGAGGCCGCGCTGACGCAGGCCGGCGAGACCACGTACCGCGTCGGCCGCATCGTGGCGGGCGAGGGCGAGGTCCGCTACGCGAACGACGGCAAGCTGTACGGCTTCGGTGCGGAGGCGTAAGGGCATGACCGAACCGCTGAAAATCGGCGTGCTGCTGAGCGGCAGCGGCACGAATTTGCAAGCCATCATCGATGCGGCGGCCGAGGGGCTGCCCGTGGAGATCGTGCACGTGGTGTCGTCGCGCCCCGATGCGTTCGGCATCGAGCGCGCGCATCGGGCGGGCATCCCGGTCACGGTGCTCAACCGCGACGTGTACGCCGACCCCGTCGAAGCCGACAAGCGCATCGCCGAGACGCTGCGCTACGCGCACGCCGAGTACGTGGTGATGGCAGGGTACATGCGCAAGGTGACGCCCGTGCTGCTGGACGCGTTCCCCGACCGCGTGCTGAACTTGCATCCGGCGCTGCTGCCCTCGTTCAAGGGCGCGCACGCCATCCAAGACGCGTTCGACGCGGGCGTGAAAGTGACGGGCATCACCGTCCACTTCGCGAACGAGGACTACGACAAAGGCCCCATCGTGGCGCAACGCGCCGTGGAGGTGCGCGAGGACGATACCCACGACGACCTCGAAGCCCGCATCCACGAGGTCGAGCACGTCCTGTATCCCGAAGTGCTGCGCCTCGTGGCCGAAGGCCGCGTGACCGTGGGCGAGGACCGTAAGGTCCATATCGCCCCCGCCCGATGAACCCGCGGGGAAACCCGCAGGTCAACCGTCCGTTCCGCGCGTAAGCTTGTCGTCCGCCCAGGCAAATGCCCGCCAGCTCGAACCTCGAAGGAGCCCTCATGAACAAGGAAGCCCTCCAGTCCGTCATCGCCGCCCTCCGCGAGGGCCGCACGCCGTCCTTGAGCGTGGAGGATTTCCCGTGCTTCTCGCCCGAGGCGACCGAAGGCAACCAGCACGTGGAGCCGACGTATCTCGACGTGGTGGCGAAAAGCCTCACGGCCGACGACGCGCCCACGTTCGAGCGCGCCCTGCGCGCGATGGAGGAGGGCGACCTCGCCTGGCTCGGTTTCAAGATCGTCTACGATGCGGACGCGGCTCAGCGCAACACCGACAACGAGGTGACGAAGAAGTACGGCGACGAGGGCTCGGCCGACGGCGAGCCGCTCGTGTTCTTCTGCAACGACGCGAAGGAGATCGTGGCGTCGCGGCCGTACTCGCCCCGCGACACGTTCCAGATGAAGGACGTCACGCGCGGCCCCTCGATGCACAACGAGCAGTTCGAGGGTCTCACCTGGGCGAGCGTCCCTCTGTTCGACCAGGTGCATGTTTGGCTGCTGGGCGCGTCCGACGCGGCCAGCGAAGTGGCGGCGCTCGCCGACCACGTGGGCTTCGCCGTGACGGTGGTCGACTACGATCCGGCCTATGTGAGCGAAGCGCGCTTCCCTGCGGCGAAGCGCATCGTGCTCGAGGGCGGCAACTTCGACGCGCTCGAGCAGTTGGACGCCGCTCCCGAGGATTACGTATGCGTGCTCACGCGCGGCCACATGTTCGACCCCGAGGGCTGCGTCTGGGCGACGAAGCATGCCGTGCACTACGTGGGCATGATGGGCTGCGCCGGCAAGAACGATCGCGTGCGCGAGCTGGTTCTGGCCTCCGGCGCCACCGAGGAGGACTGGGAGCGCGTCAAGCGCCCCATCGGCCTGAAGTTCGGGGCGAAGACGCCCGCCGAGCTGGCCATCGCCATCGTCGCCGAGCTCGTGGATGTGCGTTACCGCCAACGCTACAGCGCCGAAGCGCGCGAGCGCCACGAGAAGAGCCTGGGCCGCTGACATGGGCGAACGCCTCTTTGACGCCCTTATTGTCATCGACGTGCAGCAGGCTCTTGTCGACGGTCATCCGTCGAAGGAGGATTCGTTCCTCGTTGCGGTGGGTGCGATGATCGATGCGTGCCGTCGCGCAGGCGTTCCTGTGCTGTACGTGTGCCACGATGGAGGAGCGGGCGATGAGCTGGAACGCGGCACGGATGGCTGGCGGGTGCATTGCGCCGTCGCGCCGCAGGCTGGCGAAATAGTCGTTGACAAGCGATTCAACAGCGCTTTTCGGCAGACAGGCCTTCATGAAACGCTGCAATCTTTGGGCGCGAAGCGCATCGTCATGTGCGGCATGCAGACGGAATTTTGCTTCGACGTGTCCGTCAAGGTGGCTTTCGAGCTGGGTTACGACGTGACTGTGCCACGTGAGGCCGTCACCACGTTCGACAGCGGGTTCGCCCCTGGCGAAGTTCTTACCGCCTACTTCGAAGATCGCATCTGGGACGGCCGTTATGCGCGCGTGCTGGATACGGACGGCGTCGTCGAAGAGCTTGCCGCTCGCTGACCTTTTCGTCGTGCGCGTTTGCGGGATATGCGCGCGCTTCCTCGTTGACCTCGCGGTTCGGGTGGTACCATGCGTCGCAGGAGATTGGACGCAAGGGGCCGTTCAGTCGCAGACAAGAGGAAAGGATGTAAGGCCATATGAGCAATCCTAAGGTCAAGCGCGTGCTCGTGTCCGTTACGGACAAGAGCGGCGTTGCGGACTTCGCCCGCGCGCTCGTCGACGAGTTCGGGGCGGAAATCATCTCGACGGGCGGCACCGCCCGCGCGCTCAAGGACGCCGGCGTGCCGGTCACGCCCATCGACGACGTGACGCAGTTCCCCGAGATGATGGACGGTCGCGTGAAGACGCTGCACCCGCGCGTGCACGGCGGTCTGCTGGCCAAGCGCGACAACGAGGCCCACATGGCCCAAGCGGCCGAGCACGGCATCGAGATGATCGACATGGTGGTGGTGAACCTCTACGCCTTCGAGAAGACGGTGGAAAGCGGCGCCGATTTCGGCACCTGCATCGAGAACATCGACATCGGCGGCCCGTCCATGCTGCGCTCCGCGGCCAAGAACTTCGAGAGCGTGGCCGTGGTCACGCGCCCGGCGAGCTACGACGCCATCCTGGCCGAGATGCGCGCCAACGACGGCGCCACCCTGCGCGACACGCGCGCCAAGCTGGCGCTCGACGTGTTCGAGACCACGGCGGCTTACGACGGCGCCATCGCCGCGTGGATGGGCGCCCAGCTCAAGGACGAGGGCGACGTGAAGTTCCCCGCCGACCGCACGCTGCATCTCTCGAAGGTGCAAGACCTGCGCTACGGCGAGAACCCGCACCAGTCCGCCGCGTTCTACCGTCGCGACGACTACGCCGACGCCCCGCACAGCCTGGCCCATGCCAAGCAGCATCAGGGCAAGGAGCTGTCGTACAACAACTACCTCGACCTCGACGCGGCTTGGACGGCCGTTCGCGAGTTCGACGAGCCGGCCTGCGTCATCGTCAAGCACCTCACGCCCTGCGGCGTGTGCCAGAACGACGACCTCGTCGAGGCCTACCAGCGCGCGCACGCGTGCGACCCGGTGAGCGCCTACGGCGGCGTCATGGCGTTCAACCGCCCCGTCACCTCCGACGTGGTGGTGGCCATCTTCGACAACAAGCAGTTCGTCGAGGCCATCATCGCTCCCGAGTTCGCGGGCGACGCGCTTGACATGTACAGCGCGAAGAAGAACGCGCGCCTGCTGTCCACGGGCGGCGTGAACCCGGCCGGCGGGGAAGTGGAGTACCGCTCGGTCGAGGGCGGCCTGCTGGCCCAGGATTCCGACGCCGTGGCCGAGGATCCCGCGACGTTCACGGTTCCCACGAAGCGCCAGCCCAGCGAGGAAGAGCTCGCCGAGCTGCTGTTCGCGTGGAAGGTGTGCAAGTCCATCAAGTCCAACGCCATCGCCATCACGAAGGGCCACGCGACCATCGGCGTGGGCGGCGGCCAGCCGAACCGCGTGAACTCCGCGCGCATTGCCGTGGAGCAGGCGGGCGAGGAGGCCAAGGGCGCCGTGGCCGCCTCCGACGCGTTCTTCCCGTTCCGCGACGGCCTCGACGCGCTGGCCGAGGCCGGCGTGACGGCCATCATCGAGCCGGGCGGCTCCATCCGTGACGAAGAGGTGATCGCCGCCGCCGACGAGCACGGCATCGCGCTCGTCTTCACCGGCCACCGCCACTTCAGGCACTAGATCCGGCGGCATACCATGTTGCAAGCGGCAGCTTCGGAAACGAAGCTGCCGTTTTTTGCGGGCGCCCCGTAGCGGGATCCGACTTCCTCGGTTCGCTCGACGCGTCAAGTTGCAGCCTTCTCGTCCGACGTGGACGCAAAACGGCAGCTGTGGCAAAGTTAGCCTTGGTTCAAGTGGATTTCGTACTTTGGATTTCGTGCGATCTGGGGTTTCGTGGATGCTCACGACGCTTACAACGTTCGTCGCGACCCGATGATTGCCATGGCTACCGTTTTGCGCCCAACTTCCACGCCGGACGACGATGTTTCCGCGGCTTGTCGGGGCTTGTGGATGTTCTCTGACGGGATGATGGCGGGGGAGGGGCGGCGCGTATAGTGGGAACATGAAGAAATCCGAAGCGCTCAACATCCTGGGGCTCTCAGACGGCGCGACCGACGATGCGGTCAAACAGGCCCACCGCAAGCTGGTGATCGAGCACCATCCTGACAAGTTCGCGCTAGGATCGAAGGAGCGCGAGGAGGCGGAAGAGTTCACGAAGCGCATCAACGAAGCGCGTGACGTGCTGCTCAACCGTTCATGGACGCCCGAGTTCGATCCGCGCCGCGATCCTCGCCCCTACGCGAACAACCCGTACGCCCACCCCACGCAGAACCCTTACGGCGGCGCGGGCCAGGGCGGCGATCCCTTCGCGGGCTGGCCGTTCGGTCAGGCCCCTGGCCAAGGCCAGGGGCAGACCACCTACGTATGGACGTCGTGGGACGCGCCGCGCTCCGGCGGTTCCGGCGTGGGCAGCCAGCCGTTCGACCCTTTCGACCCGTTCGCGCCCTTCCGCGCAACGGCCGAGCCGCGCAAGACCCCGCAGGAAGCTCTCGACGAAGTCAAGCACGACCTCGGGCGCGAAGGGCTCGTCATTGCGGGCAAAGCGGCGCTGTTGGCGGTGGCGGCGCTCGCGGGCACCGCGGCCACCGGGCTGTTCCTGTACGTGATGATCTCCATCGTATACGGCCTGTGGAAGCGCTTCGGCTCGTGCCTCATCGGTCTCATCGTGCCGCTCATGCTGCTGGGCGCGCCCTTCGTGTTCATCATCGCGCCCCGGCAGGGGGCCGTCACCGCGGGGCTGGCCGTGGCGTTCCTGCTCGCGGTGCTGTTCGACGTGGTGAACGTGCGCAACCTCCTGCGCGCCCTGCGCGTCGCGCGCCGGGCGACGTCCTAGCGGAGCCTCTGTGGCGGGACCGCCGCGTCCCGCTTGCAGCGCGCACCCTCATGCTATACTGAATCATTCCGTCATGGTTCGTCGAAAGGGGACGCTGGTTGAAGAAAGCGCTGCTGCTCGTCATCGGCATCGTCGCAGTGTGCTTTCTCATCGCGAACGCCGATTACCTGGCGAGTTTCCTCGCGACGCTCAAGACCGGCGCGCTCGTGCCGCTGGTCGTGGCTTGCGTGCTCATGCTGGCGCGCCACCTCGTGCAGGCGGCGTCCTACGACGCGGCCTTCGAGGCGGTCGGCCATAAGACGGGCTTCTGGCACAACGTCGTGCTCATCTTCTCGCTGGTGTTCATCAACACGTTCTGCCTGTTCTCGGGGGCGACGGGCGTGGCGTTCATCATCGACGACGCGCACCGCACGGGCGCGGACGCGGGCACGTCCACCAGCGGCGCCATCCTCTCGCAGATCGGCTACTTCGCCGCCATCCTCGTGATCTCCGTCATCGGCTTTCTCACCATGCTGCTGTCCGGCAGCATGAACACGCTGTTCCTCGTCGGGGGGCTGGCGTTGGCGGCGGTGCTGGCGGCGCTGTCCAGCATGTTCGTGGTGGGCTACCGCAAACCGCGCGTGCTGTTCCGCCTGTTCATCGGCATCGAGTCGCTTATCAACAAGGCGCTGGGGCTGCTGAAGAGGCATCTCAAGCCGGCCTGGGGGCGCAAGATGGCCAGCTCCTTCATCTCGTCGGCGGGCATCCTCGCGAAGAACCCGCAGGGCACCATGGTCACCGTGTCTTACGCGTCGTTCTCGGCCATCCTCAACATGGCGTGCCTCGTGGCCATCGGCTACGCGTTCGGCTTCGAGAACGTGGCCGCGCTCGTGGCGGCGTTCGCGGTGGCGGCCATCTCGGTCATCCTGAGCCCCACGCCTCAGGGCGTGGGCGTGGTGGAGGCGGCCATCGCCGCCATCCTCACGGCGCACGGATGCTCGCTGGCCACAGCCACGGCCATCGCGCTGGTGTACCGCGGTATCATGTTCTGGATCCCTTTCTGCATCGGCGCGCTGCTGCTGTCGCAGTCGGGGTTCTTCGCCGACAAGAAGAGCCCTACCGAGGAGAAGCGCGCGAAGGACACGGCTTGGGTTTCGGGCACCATCGTGCTCATCGTGGGACTCGTGAACATCGGCATGGCGTTGATTCCGCAGACGTTCAGGCCGTTCACCGCGCTCACGGATTGGATCAACATGGGCGGCCTGCTCATCGGTCCGTTCCTTATCGTGGGGAGCATCGTGCTCGTGGTGCTGGCCGTGGGACTCATCCTGCGCTTCCGTACGGCGTGGGCGCTCACGTTGGGCGTGCTCGTGCTGGTGGCTGGCGCGGAGTTCCTCTACGTGAACACCGTGCAGGTTGCCGTGGCGGCTCTGCTGCTGGTGATGTGGCTGTTCTGGAAGCGCGACGCGTTCGACCGTCCTATCGCTCCGCAAGACGACGCGCCGCGCCTCGTGCGCGAGTTCCGCGAGAACGTCGAGCGGTTCCGCGCTTGGCGCGCCAGGCGGGCTGCGGCGAAGGCGGCGGGTGAGCAGCCGCTCGCCGGCATCGGCAGCGTTATAGCCTCGCGCCGAGAAGAGGGCGGCGCGCAGCTCACCTGCGAAAAGGAAAACGGGTTGGGAACAACGTGCCGAAAAAGGCGCGGAGATCATCCGCGAGGCTGGACATGAGGGTATACTGCCCCTTTGGCGATGATGCCGAGCCAGCGCCCGCGGGGGCGGCAACGGCAGGCGTCGCCGATTCTGCAGCAATGAAGGAGGAGTCAAACCATGATCGTGCTCGATGAGCCCTACGTGTCCGAACCTCTGATCGCCTGGCTTGAGGAGTCCCAGCATCCCGTGCTGGACAACGCTTTCGCGCGTTCGATCGCCGACGGACGCGCTCTGAACCTCGTATCGTCCGACGAGGCGGTTCGCCGTATCGACGCAGGGGAGCGCGTGTACACGAACTCCGAGAACGCCCTGGCCTGGATCGTCGAGAGCGCCCACAACGAAAGCCTGTCGCGCGCCATCGGCCTGTTCAAGGACAAGGCCGCCATGCGAGCTGCGCTGGCCGGCCTCGACCCCGACCTGTTCTTCAAATCCTGTTCGGTGGACGAGTTGTTCAAGCTCGATTTCTCCCAGCTTCCGGCACCTTTCGTGCTGAAGCCGTCGGTGGGTTTCTGCAGCATGGGCGTCTACGCCATCCAGAACCGCGAGGACTGGGAGCGCGCTCTGGCCGACATCCAGCAGAACGCCTCGTCGTGGCACGACATGTACCCCGAAAGCGTCATCGGCGCCGGGTCGTTCATTCTCGAAGGCTATCTTGAGGGCACCGAGTACGCGCTGGACGCGTACTTCGACGAGACGGGTCGCGCGCACATCCTCAATGTGCTGCGCCACGACTTCACCTCGCCTGAAGATACCTCCGATCGCATGTACGTGACCAGCGCCTCCATCGTGCGCGACACCTCCACGATGTTCGCCTCTTGGCTCGACCGCGTGAACGCGCTCATCGGCGCGCGGAACTTCCCCGTGCACGTGGAGGTGCGCGTGTCGGACGGGCATGTGAGCCCCATCGAGTTCAATCCGCTGCGGTTTGCGGGCCTCGGCGGCACCGACGTCAGCTGGTACGGCTACGGCTACCGCACCTACCAGGCGTTCCTCGAAGACGACGAGCCCGACTTCGATGCGGCGTTCGACGGCAAGACCGACAAGGTGTACTCCATGTCGCTGCTGAACGCGCCGGCCGATGCCTCGGGCGACGAAGACTTCGACTACGACGCGTTCCTCGGTCGATTCTCCCACGTGTTGGAGATGCGCCCCTTCGACGTGAAGCGCGTGGGCAACTACGGCTTCCTGTTCTTGGAGACGGATCCGTCCACGTCCGACGAGCTGGATTTCCTCATGCGCTCCGATCTTAAGGAGTTCCTCCGCTAAGGCGGAGGAGCGCACGGCGCACGGGCTGATCGGTGAAGAAGCTCAACATTCGAAACCTGCTCATCGGACTGGTCATCGTCATCGTGCTGGCCGTGGTGCTGCTGCGCGGCGACCAGCTGGTCGAGCTCGTCGAGACCATCAAAAAAGGTGCCGTCATTCCGCTTATCGCGGCGGTGTGCACCCAGTTGGGCAAGTACTTCGCGCAAAGCTTCTCGTACTCGTACGCCTTCGAGGCCGTCGACGAGCACATGAATCCGCGCGAGACGCTGCCGCTCGTGTTCGGTACGTTCTTCGTGAACACTATCGCGCCCTCTCTCAACTTGGCAGGCACCACGCTCGTGGTGGACGATGCGCGCCGTCGCGGCATCGCGCCCGGCAAGGCTACGAGCGCTGCGTTGCTCATGCAGATCACCGTGGACTCGGGCTTCGCCACCATCATGCTCATCGCGTTCGGCATCTTGGCGGCCACGGTGGGTTTGTCGCCCTTGTGGTTTCTGTTGGGGCTGCTGGTTATAGCGCTGGTCAGCGCGATGGTGCTTATCCTCGTGCTGGGACGCAAGCGTCCGGCTCTCGTCCTGCGCGCCCTGCGTCCCATCGAACGGCTTGTCGACCGCGTCCTCGTGCGCTTCAAGAAAAAGCCCCTCGACCCCTGGGTCGAGCGCATCGTGGGCTCGTTTTCCGACGCTGCCGGCCTTATCGCGCATAACCCCAAGACAACGGCGAAGGCGTTCGGCTGCTCCATTGCGGCCAGCGCTTGCGAGCTGGCCTGTTTCAGCTTGGTGGGCGTGGCGTTCGGCGTGCATCAGCCCGAACCTCTCATCTGCGGCTACGTAGTCGCCACGTTGTTCGCCATGATCTCTATCACGCCGCAGGGCGTAGGCGTGGTGGAGGCTGCCGTGGTGGTGGCGTTCACGTCGTTCGGCGTGTCGGGCGCGGCGGGCCTGTCTATCGCGCTCGTGTACCGCGGCATCGTGTTCTGGATGCCGTTCCTCATCGGCGCCATCCTCATTCAAACCACCAAGACGTTCAAGCACGATGCGAAGCGGGCCGTGCGCGACCAGAAAGGCAAGGGCTTGCGCCGTTAAGCCCGAAGCCCGTCATCCGTTCGGCGCATTCAGCCTTCCTCCGCGGCCTCAATGGTAAATTGACGACGTTTCGGTGTGCTCCATGTTCTAGAATGGCAGGATGCATGCAGCGCGGCTCCGGCTGCCGTACGGAACGAGGGGACTATGAAAAAGAATGTCATAGGGCGCGCGGGCACGGCTTTCGCGCTTGTCGGCGCTTTGGCGCTTGCGGGTTGCTCGGGCTCTTCGGCGCCCTCGGAGGATGCGGTTTCGTCCGTGCTCGACCCGTCCGATCCGGTGCAGGTGGAGCTGTGGACCTATTACAACGGCACGCAGCAGCAGGCTTTCGAAGACCTCGTCAAGGACTTCAATGCGACGAAAGGCAAGGATCTCGGCATCGTGGTGACCAGCTCCAGCCAAGGCGGCGTCAACGACCTGGCCTCCGCCGTCACCGATTCCGCGCAGGAGCTTGTGGGTTCGGAGGCGATGCCCGACGCGTTCCTGTCGTATTCCGATACGGCGTCGGTCATAGACGGGTTCGGCATGGTGGCCGATCTGTCGGGCTACCTTACTGAAGAGGAGAAGGCCGGATTCGTGGAGGGCTTTCTGGAAGAGGGCGATCTGAACGGCAACGGCAGCCTCAAAGTGTTCCCGGTGGGCAAGTCCACCGAGACGCTGCAGATCAACATGACCGATTTCCAGACGTTCGCCGATGCCACCGGCACTTCGCTCGACGAGATGAGCACCATTGAGGGCATCGTGAGAGTCGCGGAGCGCTACTACGAGTGGACCGACGCGCAGACGCCGGGCGTCATGGGTGACGGCCGTCCGTTCTTCGGACGCGATGCTATGGCGAACTACCTGATCACAGGTTCAAAACAGCTGGGTCACGAGATTTTTGAAATTGAGAACGGCGTGTGCGCGCTGAACTTCGACCGCGCTACGATGAAGACGCTCTGGGACAACTACTACGTGCCCATGGTGCAGGGCTGGTTCTCGGCGGAGGGCAAGTTCCGTTCGGATGCGGTGAAGACGGGCGATCTCATCTGCTATGTGGGCTCATCGTCCTCGGTGGTGTACTTCCCGCAAACGGTGACGGTGGACGATGCCACGAGCTATCCTATCCAGTTGGGCGCGTTGCCCAACCCGTCTTTCGAGCACGGCAAGCCGTGCTCGCCGCAGCAGGGCGCCGGGTTCGTGGTGACGAAGTCCGACGAGAAAAAGGAAACCGCGTGCGTCGAGTTCCTCAAGTGGTTCACCGCTAAAGAGCAGAACACCGACTTCTCGGTGAGCGCCGGCTACGTGCCGGTCACCAAGGATGCGCTGACGCTTGAGAACCTCCAGGCGGCGGCCGAGTCGATCGACGGCGCTTCGGGCAACTATCTGGTGAACCTGCCTGCCACGCTGGATACCATCGAGGCAGGTGTGTACGCGAACCCGCCGTTCAAAGGCGGCGTCGAGGCGCGCGCCGTCCTTGACCGCGCGCTGTCGGACAGGGCGGTGGCCGATCGTGCGGCGGTGGTCGAAGCAATGGCGGCGGGAGCATCGTCCGAAGAGGCTGTGGCTCCGTATCTCGACGACGCAGGGTTCGACGCTTGGCTCGCCGACCTGGAGACCCAGCTCAGGGAAGCGATCGCTTAATATTGAGGATGCGTTCCGGACAGAAGCGCACGGCTAGACGGCGAGGAGTGACGTTTCGAGCTCTCGTCGTTTTGCCGTTCTGCGTCGCGTTGGGAATCCAGGGCGTCGTCTGCGCTACCGTGCTCGCGCGCAGCGAGATACTCAAACAGATGGAGATCGACGCGTACGATCTGTTCTCGGAGCGCGTGGCGAGCCGTGCGGGTTATCTGGAAAACGATATGATATTCCGCTGGTCGGACTTCGATCCCGTGGTGGAAAGCGCGACCGCCAGCATTGACAAGGCGCTGGCCGCGGCTCAGGCAACGTCGGCGGATATCGAAACCGGGTCCGATCTGGCCATCTCCATAATCGAGGCGACTTCCCAAGACCTTCTGGCCTATTCTCATCGCGCCGAAGTCGACGGCGTGTTCCTCGTGCTGGCTGACGGCGCAGAAGGACAATCGGACAATCGGACGGCGCTGTACATCCGCGACTCGAACCCCAAGGTGGAGGTTGCCAACGGTTCCGATCTCATGTTGGCCGCCTGCCCCATCAGCATCGGGCGACAGTCGGGCGTCACCCTCGACAGCATGTGGTCCGCCACGTTCCCCTTGGCAGCCGAGGGTGAAAGCCGGAGCGCATTCTATTACGAGCCCGTGCGCGCTGCCGAGCGCTACCCTGAGGCCAGCACGAACGATCTGGGTTACTGGGGCCGTCCGGTCGACTTCGGATGGGCGGGAACCCCCTTCCATTACGTACCAGCGAAGCCTACTCAGGGATGCGCAGGGGGGCCATCGTGGGCGTCATAGGCGTGGAAGTGCGCCTCGACCGCGTTGCATCCTTCTTCCCGTATCGCGATCTCGCCAGCAGCGGCAACGGTTCGTACGTGCTGGCCATCACGAACGAGGACGGCGGCTTCGTCCGAGACGGCGGCGTGGCGCCGCTGCCGGACAAGGAGCGGGTGTACGAGGCGCTTACCACCACGGCGCATCGCAGAGCCTGTACCTGAAGGAGTCTGCGTTCTCCGCGTCGATCGACGGCGCCGGACGCATGGTGGTAGATCCGGCGGACGACGCTTCCTCCGACGCGCGAGCCGTCGCCAGTGCAGCCGACGATCCAGCTCTACGACAGCACGGTCCCCGTTCGCGTACGAGCATTGGGCGCTCGTCGGGCTTGAGCGCGAAGGCGAGATGTTCTCCGCATCGAAGACGCTGTCCGACAACCTCACCGCCGTGTTCGCCGCATCGCTCGTGGTGGGCTTGCTGATTGCCGTCGTCGCTGCGTGGCTGTCGTCCTCACGTTTGCGGCATCTCATGTCCGAGGTGCGCGCGGCGCAGCCCGAGCAGCCTATTGCGTTCACTCCCACGGGCATCGTGGAGGTCGACGAGCTGTCCGAGGCCATCGAGTCGATGGGCGAGGAAGTGGCCATGACCGCATCGCGCCTATCGCGCATCCTGCGCCTGTCCGACCGCGGCATCGGCGCCTTCGAGTACAGCTACGAAACAGATGCCATCACCTTTACCGACGGGTTCTTCGCCACGTTGTCGACGCTGGAACCTCCTGATCCCTCGTACTTCGATCCGCAGCGCATTGCGACGGGGTCGTTGAGCGCGAGCGAGTTCGAGAGCCTTATGAAATGGTACGTTCCCTACATCGAGGTGGAGGAAGAGGGCCGCTACCTCTTCACGGGCCCGCATCGAACCTCGTGGGTTCGTCTCGTGGTGGTGGAAAGCGGCGAGCACAACCGCGTGCTCGGCCTCGTGGAGGACGTGACGCATGAGATCGAGACGCGTCGCCGCATCGAGCATGAGCGCGACCATGACATCCTCACCGGGCTGTTCAACCGCCGCGCATTCGAGCAGGAGGTTACCGACCTGCTCGCGCAACGCCCGCCTGCGCTGGGAGCGATGCTGATGCTCGACCTCGACAACCTCAAGTTCATCAACGATATCTACGGGCACGATTGGGGCGATCAGTACATCAAGGCGGCGGGTTGCGTGGTGGACGAGGCGTTCAGGGACAAGGGATTCTACTCGCGCATCTCCGGTGACGAGTTCCTCGTGTTCGTCGACGTATGCCCCGATCGCGCATCGGTGGAAGACCTTTTCGCCACGTTCCGCGCCATGCTCGATGCCAGCTCCATCGTGGCGCCCGACGGAAAGACGCTCAAGGTGCGCGCGTCCATGGGCGCAGCGTTCTATCCCGAGGATGCGACGGACTTCGCTCACCTGCGCGAATACGCCGACTTCGCCATGTACCTGGCGAAGAGCAGCCGCAAGGGGGATCTGTTCTCGTTCGATCGGCAAAGCTACGAAGAGAAGTCGTTCATCGTCAACAACAAGGAGGACTTGAACCGCTTGCTGGAGGAGGGTCTCGTCGAGTATCACTTCCAACCCATCGTCGACCTGCGTGCGGGCGAGCCGGTGGCGTACGAAGCGCTCATGCGCTCGCAGTTGGACACCATTCCGACGCCCGACCAGGTTCTGGCGCTGGCGCGCTCGCAGTCGAAGCTCTACCGTGTGGAACACCTCACGTTTTTCGGCGCGCTCGAGGCGTTCTCCCGTTATCCCGAGGCGCATGGGGCCACTCTGTTCGTGAACAGCATCGCTACGCAGCGCTTGTCGTCCGACGACGAGCTCGTACTGAACGAGCGCTATCCGGACCTGCTCAAGCGCCTCGTCATCGAGATCACCGAGAGCGACTACAGCCGCGAGATGGCGTTGTACAAAGAGGCGCTGGCGCGGCGCTTCGGCGCGCGTCTCGCCATCGACGACTTCGGCAGCGGCAACAACGGCGAGACGTCGCTTTTGGACTACCACGTGGACTTCGTGAAGATCGACATGGAGATCGTTCGCGACATCGACGTGGCGAAAGACCATCAAGACATCGCCCGCAACCTGATCGGGTACGCGCATGATCGCGGCATCCGCGTGATCGCGGAAGGAGTGGAGACCGAGGCCGAGCTGCGAGCGTTGCGCGAATTGGGCGCCGATTACGTGCAGGGCTACCTCACCGGGCGGCCTGCTCCTGAGCCGCGCGATGTCGACGACGAGGTCAAGCGCCTCATCCGCAGCCTGAACGACGCGCGATAGGGGAGGGACGGCAGCGCGGGTCTGTCCGGTGCCGCGATGGCGCGCTGCGGGTATACTTGACGAAAAACCGCACGGAGGCCGCGACGATGCGGCCTCGTTAACGAAGGAGGCTTCCATGGCGTTGACCGATACGCTGCGCATCGAGACCGTTTCCGCCGACAAGCGCCACGTCGAGGCGACGATGCCCATCGTGCCCCGAAGTTTTTCCAGCCGCACGGCTACCTGCACGGCGGCGCCACCATCGCGCTGCTGGAAACGGTGGCAAGCATCGGCACCGAGCAGAACACGGATTTCGACAAGGAGCGTCCCTTCGGCATCGACGTGCAGGTTCGCCATCGTAAAAGCGGCAAGGAGGGCACGCTGCGCGGCGTGGCCGACCTCGACCGCGAGGAGGTGTCGGAGCGCACGGGGGCCGTCAAGCAGTACTGGAACGTGGCGGCGTACGACGATGCGGGCGACGTGGTGTCGGACGGCGTGATCATGACGAAGATCGTATCGCTCGCCCGCCTCGCCCAGAAGGAGCAGGAGCGGACGTCTTAGAGCGAATCGACTCTTTTAGACGCGTTTGCGGGCAGCGTGACGACGACGACCGTGCCGCGCGGTTCGTTGGGTTCGAGGGCGATGGAGCCGCCGTGTGCTTCCACGATGTGTTGCGCGAGCGAGAGCCCCAGCCCGTAGCCGCCCGTCTCGCGCGAGCGGGCCTTGTCGGCGCGATAGAACCGCTCGAATACGCGCGCGCGGTCTTCGGGGTCTATGCCGCAGCCCGTGTCGGCCACCTCGACGACGCACTGTTTCGGTCCCGATGCGCGCGTGCGCACGGTTATCTCGTCGCCGGGCGCGGTGTACTTGAGCGCGTTGTCCAGCACGATGCCCAGCAGCTGCCGCAACTTGTCGGCATCGGCCTCTATCGTTTCGCGCGAGCCCGTTTCCACTTCGAGGCGCTTATCTTGGAGCGTGGCGAAGTCTTCGTAAGCTGCGCACGCTTCGCGTACGAGCGCGTCGAGGTTCACCGCGCTCGCATCGAGCGACGAGCGCCCGGCATCGCCCAGCGACAGCTCCATGAGGTCGTCCACCAGCCGCGCGAGACGCTTCGTCTCCGAGGTGATGGCGTTCACGTCCTCGAAGCGGTCGACGATGCGGCTATTGGGGCTGTCCAGCAGCAGCTCGCCGGTGGTCTGGATCACGGCGAGCGGCGTGCGCAGCTCGTGCGAGGCGTTCTGCACGAATTCCGTCTGCGCGCGCATGTTCGCCACGATGGGCTTGAGCGTGCGCCGCGAAAGCAAGTAGCTTGCGCCCGCTGCCACGACGACGGCTGCCGCCAAGTAGACAATCAACGTGCGCGTGAAGCCGTCTAGAATGGCGATCTCCGAGTCGACGTTCACCAGCGTCTGAAGATACGTGGTCTCGCCTTCGTCGTTTGCCGCATACGTGATGCCGCGGTACTCGTGACCCCCCGCGGCAATCTGGTAGACGCGTTCGAGGTCGTTCTTGTCGAAGGGGATATGGCGCAGGAAGGAAGGATAGGAGGCGTACAGCCCCACGGTCTCGAGAAGGTCGCCCTGCTCGTTTCGTATGAGCGTGATGAACTGCGGATCGGCGTCCACGATGCTCTGCTGAAGCGTGAGGGAGAGGTCGTCGATCGCCGTGGCGTCGGAGGGGGCGGCGCCGTCGGGCTCTTCTACCACGACGTCGTCGACGATCGCGGATCCGCTGCCGGCGGCATCGAGGGTTATGTAATCCGATTCCATGCCAATGGCCTGCAGGTTTTCGTCGGCGTTTCGGTAGATATTCGAGCTCACCATGGAGTAGACGCCTGCGCCCAGCAGCGCGAACAGCAAAGCGAACACGAAGAACAGCAGCGCCGTCTGCCGAACCAGCTCTCGGTGGATCAGCGCGCGCTCAGTCATGATCGTCCTCCGTGAACAGGTAGCCTGCTCCGCGGATGGTCTTGATGTAGCGATCGTAGCCGGTCGGAGCCAGCGCTTTGCGCAGCGCGCTCACGTACACCTCCACGACGTTCGAGGACGTGTCCGACATGAATCCCCATATCTTGTCGAACAACCGCTCTTTCGAGATGAGACTGCCCTGGTGGCTGACCAGGTATTCGAGAATGTCGTACTGCTTGCCTTTCAGAGCGAGGGGCTCGTCTGCGATGAAGGCCTGCCGGGTTCGCGTGTGCAGCGCAAGCTCCTTGAACGCAACGATGCCCACGTCGCGCCGGCCCGTCGTGCGGCGCAGGATGGCCTCGATGCGGGCGAGCAGCTCGTCCCGGTCGAAGGGCTTTGCGAGATAGTCGTCGGCTCCCGAGCGCAGTCCGCGAAGCTTGTCGGCGGTCGCGCTCCGAGCCGTCAGCATGAGCACGGGCGTGTCCACGCCTTGTGCGCGCAAGGCTTCCAGCACCGAGAAGCCGTCGCGTTCGGGCAGCATCACGTCGAGCACGACGAGGTCGTACACGTCCTGAGCGGCGTAGAACAGGCCTTCTTCGCCGTCGAACGCCTGGTCGACGGCGTAAGCGTCCCGCAGGCTGCGGGCTAGGGCGTTTGAGAGGAGTCGGTCGTCCTCCACGATCAGCAGTTTCATGCGGTCATTCTAGCACGCGCAACCTGAAACGATCCTGAAACCGACCCCCTCGGCAAGCTTCGGCGGGGAGACGCGAAAAACATCGCCGCGGTTCAGGAAGTTTTAAGGCGGCTTTCGTTAGACTGGCCGCCGGAAGATATCGAGACGACGCGCAGAAGTGCGCAGTGAGGAGTCGACGATGGGGTCGAAAGGGTTCAAGGTGCTCGTCGGAGTGCTGGTTGCGGTTATCGTCGTGCTGGGAGGTTTGCTGGTTGCCAAGAACCTGCTTCCCGAAGCGGGAGGAACCGATGCGCCGGAGACTGTGAAAACCCGAAACGAAGCCACGGCTCAGGACGTCATAGCGGAGCCGACGCCCTCGGTCGAGGGCGAGACGTACGTTCCCTGATCGACATCGGCAATCCTGGCATCGCGAACTATAGAAAGGAACGCAATTGTGAAAAGCATAGTAGGCAAGTCCGTGACCGTCGTGCTTCTGCTGGCCGTTGCGAGCGGGCTGGCCGCTTGGCTCGTGTTCGGCGACAAGATATCGGCGGCGCTTTCCGGTGAGCCTCAGACCGTTTCGCCGCTGACCGCTCCCGTGGAGCGAGGATCCGTGCAGCAGACCGTCACCGGCGTTGGCGAGGTGAAGCCGCTGGAAACCGTGAAGCTCAGGCCTGCGGACAGCTGGCATTGGCTGCAATCGTTCGACGCGCCGCTTAACAAGCGCGTTGCTGCAGGCGAGACGCTGGTGACCTACGCCAACGGCGAGAAGTGGGCGGCTCCGTACGACCTCGTGGTCACCTCGCGCGAGCTTCCGGAGAAAAACAAAGGCGCCGTGACGAAGGACGACCACTATATCGAGGTGCAGCGCATCGACACGGTGTCGGTCACCATGGAGGTTTCCGAGAAGGATCTGGGGCTTTTGTCCGAAGGGCAAAGCGTGAAGGTGAAGCTGGGATCCGATAACGGCCGCGAGTACGACGGAACCATCTCCAACATCAACGAGGTGGGTACGTACGGCGCGACGGGCTCCAAGTTCACGGTCACGGTCAAAGTGCCCAACGACGGCAGCATCAAGCTGGGGATGTCGGCCAACCTGTCCATCACCGTTGCGGAAGCCTCCGACGTGCTCACGGTGCCGGTGAGCGCCGTGATCGGCGCGGGCGACGACAAGTTCGTCCAGGTGTACGATCTCGCATCCGGCGAGCAGCGTGCGGAGCCGGTGACCACGGGCATATCCAACGGCACCATGGTCGAGGTGTCGGGCGAGGGTCTGAAGGAAGGCGATCTCGTGGTTCTCAACGAGGCAGAGCCTGCGGGCGGCGGCTTCTCGGAAGGCGATGCCGAAGAGGGGCCTATAACCGTGACTCCGGTGTTAGAGTAGGCGGTCGGCGATGATCCTCTTGGAGAGCGTTTCCAAAACCTACGAGATGGGCGAAGGGGTCGTTCGCGCCCTCGATCATGTGGATCTTCAAGTCGACCAAGGCGATTTCCTCGCTATCGTGGGGCCGTCCGGATCTGGCAAGTCGACGCTGATGAACATCCTCGGGCTGCTCGACGTGCCCGACGAGGGTCGCTACCTGCTCGACGGCATGGATGTCGGGGCTTTGTCCGACAATCGGCTAGCCTCCATCCGCAACGAAAAGATAGGGTTCGTGTTCCAAAGCTTTAATCTGCTGGGCAAGCTCACGGCGCTCGAGAACGTGAAGCTGCCGCTGAGCTATGCCGGGGTACGCCTGAAAGAAGCCGACGCCCGTGCCCGCAAGCAGCTCTCGCTCGTGGGTCTCGAAGGGCGCGAGCACCACCTGCCGAACCAGCTGTCCGGAGGCCAGCAGCAGCGCGTGGCCATCGCCCGTGCGTTGGTGTGCGAGCCGGAGATCATCCTGGCCGACGAGCCCACCGGCGCGCTCGATTCGCGCACCGGCGTGGAGATCATGGAGCTGTTCAAGAGCCTGCACGCCGAGGGTCAGACGGTTATCCTCATCACGCACAACCAGGAGCTCGCCGACGAGGCGCAGCGTGTCGTGCGTATTGCTGACGGCTTGATACAGGAAATGGAAAGGGGTTCGCATGCGGTATAGTCAATTGGCGCGAACTGCCGTTCAGGCTGTGTTCGGCAACGGGTTGCGCTCGGCTCTGACCATGCTGGGTCTCGTCATCGGCATTTCGTCGGTCATCATCCTCGTGGGCATCGGCGACGGGACGAACCGGCAGGTGAGCGAAAAGATGAAAGCTCTCGGCGGAGACGCGCTGTCGGCTTACCTGTTCGACGGCGACATGGGCTACAACGACCTTTCGGGCATGAACGACCTCGGTGCCGTGGATGGCGTGGCGCCCTCGAAGTCCCTGATGAAGAAGCTTTCGGTGGGCACGACGGTTGCTAACAAGGCGTTCGTGGAGGCCACCGACGAGCACTACCTGCACGTGCGCAACCTCAAATTGCAAGAAGGCCGCAACTTGAGCGCTGTCGACCGGGAGAATCGTAGCAAGGTCATCGTGCTGGGCTCCGATGTGGCGAAGACGCTGCTTGGCTCGGCCGACGGCGCGGTCGGCCGCACCGTCAAGCTCGACGGCGATGAGTTCACCGTGGTCGGCGTGCTGCAGAACCAGGGCCAGTCGATGGGCCTCAACACGGGCAACGTGGCGCTCGTTCCCTTCTCCACTGCCGTGAGCATGGGGGAGAGCGGCACGATCACCTCTTTCTACGCGAAAGCGCGCGGCGAGGACGCCATCGAGGCGGCGAAAGGGGAGATAGGCTCGTACCTCACGGGCACGGTGCATATTCCCCCCGGACGTTTCGACATCATCTCCCAGGACGAGATGCTGCGGGCCGGCAACGAGATCGACGGCACCATGACTTTGCTGTTGGCGGGCATCGCGGGCATATCGCTTGTGGTTGCGGGCATCGGCGTGATGAACGTGATGCTGGTGTCGGTGACCGAGCGCACCCGCGAAATCGGCATCAAGAAAGCTCTGGGCGCGCGCCGCTTCGACATCCTCGTGCAGTTTCTGCTCGAAGCCCTCGTGCTCAGCATCATCGGAGGCGTTCTGGGCATCGCGGCGGGCATCGCGCTGGGACTGCTCATGGGCACCGTGGGGCTGGCGTTCGTGGTGTCGTGGGGCGTGGTGGCGGTTGCCGTTGCAGCAGCCACGGCCATCGGCCTGGTGTTCGGCATCTTCCCCGCCTACCGGGCGTCCCGCAAGAACCCCATCGAGGCTTTGCGCACCGAATAAGCTGCGCCGCCCGATCGCTTACAAGTCGCCGCGCTTCGCAAGAACGGTCAGTTTCCCAATGCATGCAAATACTCCCTACAGCACCGGTGAAGAAGGCGTGGAAAAAGAAATATTGTCGTAATTTCTTTTACCTTCGATTACATTGTGCTATCATATCCGTCGCTGCTTGAAGCAGTACATCGGGTTGTGGCTCAGCTTGGTAGAGCGCTGCGTTCGGGACGCAGAGGCCGCAGGTTCAAATCCTGTCAACCCGACCAGAAATTGCAGGTCAGCCGTTCGCGGCTGACCTTTTTCTTTTCCCGTGTGGGTTCAATCGGAACATAAACGGCTCCGGGCAGAAAACCCTCACTTCGCATCGCGCGGTCAGCACGCCTTCGGCGCTTCGCTTGAGCTCTTCTGACCAGCGTTGTCTTTGGCTCCCGTCGATACCCAAACATACAGGTTTTGTTCTCGGCTCGTGTTATTCTTAGGGTCGATCATTCATCCGATCGGGTTTTTCGGGTCTCCAGAAGTTGCCCTGATGCCTGCGATCAAAGGATTGACTATGAAACGAGTTTCGGTACCCTTTCTAATCGGCGCGATGCTCTTCACGGTGATCGGCTTGTATGGTTGCGCTTCGGATGGCGAGCGGGTTGCGCCCGTCGACGCCTCTATCGGCATCATCGAAACGCGAGGGACGGATGAAACGAGCAGGATCGTCTTCTACGATGGGGAGTTGAACGAGGTGGCGCAGCTTTCGCTGCGCTATGCGAACTTGGGTGACGTTTTTTCACAATCCCCTGGTTTACCAGGGCAGTCTTTTTTGTTATTCCCCAAGGAAGGTCTAAGGTTAGAGACGGCGAGGCCGTCCTTCAGGTCGATGTAGCTTCCCTTGCATCCAAAACACACGCTATCGGTCGATCGGGCATGAATGATGTGGCCGTGAACGATGAGTACGTCTTCACCTGCGATTCGTCTTGTATAAACCGCTGCCGAATCGACAACGGGGACGTGTCGAAGATAGCTATCGAGGGGGTTTATGTATCGAAAATCGTTTGGTGCGAAGACAGTCTGTATGCTTTCGCATTGTCTCTCGATGACGACTCTTCGATGATTTATTGCTACGACGAAGACTTGGCCCTCAAAGAATCAATCGATTGCAGCACCTATGATTCGAACGCCTATAGGGTTGCGGACGCCTACCGGGCGGTTGTGCATGAAGGCAAAATCTATTTCTGCAGCGTTGGCCTTGTGGAAAGACAGATTG
>ENA-OQIL01000218-OQIL01000218.1-human-gut-metagenome-genome-assembly--contig:-NODE-218-length-26688-cov-4.208689_pt1 | contig 26688 bp, 25 predicted proteins | sample MGYA00242583_ERZ504748 | MGnify/ENA primary metagenome ERZ504748 (study PRJEB26092, sample SAMD00036191) | human gut metagenome | host: Homo sapiens | study: EMG produced TPA metagenomics assembly of...
ATGAGCGCCTTTGCCACGGGACGCTCTCCCATGCGTTCGGACAGGCGCTCGAACAGGCCGTCGAACGCACAGAACAGCCAACCGCCTGCCGCGCCCACCAGCGCGAGCGGCACGAGCCACAGAAGCTCGGTCGCTCCCACGTGGATGTCGGTGAAACGAGGCAGCGACAGCCCGCCGCCGAACAGCGCGCCCAGTCCGAGGAAAGCCGCCAGCGCACCAGCGATGGCGCACAGGTACACGACGATCTTCGACGACTTCGGCAGCGTGATGGCTGCCTGCGCGCCCTTCGCCTCGTCGCCGTCGTCGTACAGCGGCGCGGCGAACCCGAAGAGGGGCGCGGTGAAGATGGCCGACAGCGCCGCCATGGTGCCGACCGACGTGAGCTGCTGGAAGTCCGAGCCGAAGCGCTTCATGCGATCGCCCACCCACGTGCAGATGCCCGCGACCGCCCCGGTGAGGCCCGCCTCGGGGCCTACCGACCCGCCGAAGAACAGGGGCAGCAGCGCGGAAACGGACATGACGCCCAGCTTGTCGTAGTCGTAGCGGCCGTCGCGCTTCACCTTCGCCATCACCTGGTTCAAGTCTTCGGGATACGATCCGAACTTCTTGGCGAACAGCCCGATGACCAGGCCGCCCACCAGGCAGGCGGCCAAGGGGAAGTACGGGCCGAAATGCGCGGGCAGCCGGTCCCAGATGAACGTGATGCCCAGGTTCATGGCGAACAAGAGCAGCCACACGAACGCGCCGGCGATGGCGCCGGTCACGATCACCGAAGCGACGAACAGCGTTCGGTTGGCAAGCTGAGCCCCTTTCATGTCGCCCTCTTCCTAACAGGAGACGAGGTCGCGGGCGGCGGGCAACCCGTAGGCGCCCTCGGCCTGCTCGACCGCACGCACGACGGCTCCCTGCATGGCCTCGGTGGCAAGGATGGCGAACGTATCGTAGTCGGCTTCCACCTCGCCGGATGCGAACGTGAACACGGTGTCGCCGTCGCCGGAAGTGTGCACGGGCTTGATGGCGCGCGCGTAGGCGTCGTGGACGGTCGAAGAAGCCTTCGTCGCCTGCGCCTTCGTCAGACGCGCGTTCGTCAGCACGACGCCGATGGTGGTGTTGGCGCACGGACCTGCGGCGGGGTCGGCTTCCTGCTCCGCATGCGCGGCCGCCTGCTGCGCGAGGACGCCGAACGCCTCGAGGGGATCCATGACGCGCCCTTCTCCGTCGCGGCAGCCGGCGATCCAGGCACCGTCCGCGCTGCGCACGTTGCCGAGCGCGTTCACCGCCACGACGGCGCACGCCGTGAGCTCGCCCAGGCGCAATCCGCAGATTCCGAGCCCGGCTTTCATGGCGCGCTCGCCGCCGAGGAGCTTGCCCACCGATGCGCCGCATCCGGCGCCCACGTTGCCTTCGGCCAGCGGTTCCGCCGCCTCGCGCTCGAACGCCGCCCTCGCAGCAGCGCGCCCCATGGCGGCATCGGGATGGGCGTTCTGCCCGACCAGCAGATCGAACAGGCAGGCTCCCACGACGATGGGCACGCGGGCGCTCTCCACGGGAAAGCCGATGCCGCGTGCGGCCAGCTCGTCCATGACGCCGGTCGCGGCGGCCAGCCCGCAAGGCGCTGCCGCCCGACAGGACCACGCCGTGCACGGCCTGGATCATGTTCTCGGGCTTGAGCAGATCGGTCTCTCGCGTGGCAGGACCGCCGCCGCGCACGTCGACGCCGCAGGTGGCCCCGTCAGGAGCTATGAAGACGGTGCAGCCGGTGCCCGCGCGGGCGTCCTCGGCGTGCGCGCAGAGGAATGCGGGCAAATCGGCGAGCGTTGCGGGTTGCAGCATGGCGTTCTCCCTAGCGACGGGGCGGATCGATTCGCTTATTGTACACCGCGGATCGCAGCGGAGTCGAACCGATGTCGGCTTGCGCGAAGCTGGTTTCGGTAGTAAGGTCGATTCCTCTCTCGCTACGCACTCCCCTCGAAGAAGGGAGTGGATCATATGCCGGAATTCCTCAAGAAGGCGTCGTGCCGAGGCCGTCGTCCGCTGCATCTCGTCCCGCGGCGCCAGATACCTCGCCCCAACCTCATCGCTAAGCTTTTGCGCGAGCGGCACGTCGCGCGGTTCATCGTCGCGCCCGACGGCTTCGGCAAGACGGGTCTTGCGATGGAATACGCCGATACGGTGTTCTCGTTCGAGCATGTGGTCTGGCTCGACGGCCGCAGCCCGTGCTTCTTGCGCGATCTCGATCGCGGCGTCATAGCGCGCACGCTTTTGGAGGGCGACCCGCAGCCGTTCCTCGTCGTCATAGACGATGTGCCGCTGCTCGATCCTGAGCGCGCCGAGCTGTTATCCGACGAGCTCGATCTGCTGCTCGACCGCGATTGCGAGGTGATGGTGGCCTGCATGCCATCGCGCGACGCCTTCGCGCGTCATCGCGACCGCATCAAGCTCACGGCCGTCGACCTGCTGCTCACCGATGAGGAAGTGGACCTGCTCCGCACACCGGGGGAGCGCTCGAGCGATCCCGCATCGACGATTGCGCCCGCGTGCCGCGTCGCCACGTTCGTATGGGGGTCGGACGAGGAGCGCGCGGGGTTCTTGTCCGCCGTGCTTGGCGAGGAGCTTCCGGCCGACCTGCTGCTGCCGCTGTTCGTGATGGCGTCGCTGGGGAAGGGGACGTTCGAGGACGTGGCGGCGTTCGGCCCGTTCGGCCCCGATCAGGACGCGCTGCTCGCCGAGCAGTACCCCTATCTCGGCATCGACTCCCGCAGCGGCCGGTTCGAGGCCGCGCCGTTCGAGGTCGAAGCCCTCGCCGGCGCGTTTGCGCGCAAGCTGGGCGCGTTGGCCGATCGGTCGTTGTTCTCCGATGCGAGCACGCTCGTCGTGCGCTTGGGCGATGCGCTCGCGATGCGCGGCGAGCACGAACGGGCCTGCGATTTCGTACGTTTGCTGGCGTCGCGCGCCCCGCGAGCGTCCTGGCTCGCGAAACACGGGGCGGCGTTGCTCGAAGCCGCTTGCCTCGTGCCGGCCTGCGAGGTGCACCGCTCCTTATCGGGCGAGACGGCGGGGGAAGGGCGCTCTGCTCAGCGCCCACGAGGCGGTTCGCCGCGCGCTTTGGGGGATCGACAAGCGGCCTGCGTTGCCGCGCGCAAGGCGGTGCGCGACAGGAACGCGCCGTCCTCCGTGCGGATGACGGGCGCGTTGGTGCTCGCGCAATGCCGCGGAAGGCGGAGCGAGCGGCGGCGCGCCGACAAGCTCGTCGTGTCGCTGCTCGCGGCCGCGGGCATCGCGGATGCGGCCGAAGCGCCCCGTGAGGCCGTCTGCGCGAAGGCGCCGGAAGATCGGGGGATGGCTCGCTGCGGGATGCGTGCATGCGCAGCTGCGGAAAGCGGGCTGCCCCGAGGCTGCTCGGGTATGGCTCGATTGGCACGACGACGGCGCGCGCGGGAGCTTCCTCAAGCAGTCGGCCGCCGAAGTGCTGCGTCAAGCTGCGGCGTCGGGAGCCGGCGAGGCCCGATCGATCGAGCTCGACCGTTTGGGCGCCTTCGTGCGCAAGGAGGTGTCCCAGGCGAGCCGCGGCACGCTCGGGCTCGGCGACGCTTTGGCCGGCATCGCCTACGAGCGGGCCTGCGAGCGCGGGGCGATCGCCGTTCCCGCGCTCGACGCGCAGGCGGCCCTCGCCGTCAGGCGCATAGAGATGCGCCTGTTCTCCCAGCGCAACGCGTGCGAGCGGCTGGAGCTGGAGCGATTGGAACGCGAGCGCGTATTCGTCGCCACCCATCCCGACGCATACCGTGAAGAGGGTCGCGCGACTCGCCTGCCGAAGCTGCCGTCCTCCGTGCCCGCGCTCACCGTCAACCTGTTCGGGGGCCTCGACGTGCTGATGGGGGATGAGCGGGTGGATCCGTCGCTGTTCAGCCGCCAGAAGGTCAAGACGCTGCTCGCCCTGCTCGTGCTGCACAACGGCCGCGAGTTCTCGCGCGACAAGCTGGTGGGTCTTCTGTGGCCCGACAGCGAGATCATGCACGGGCGCAAGAACTTCTACGGCATTTGGGCGATGCTGCGCCGCGCGCTGACGCTGCCGTCGGGCGAGTGCCCCTATCTCATTCGCCAGCAGCAGGGGTTGAGACTTGACGCGAGCCTGCTGACGAGCGATGTGGCGCAGCTCGAGGACGTGTGCCGCACGCTGCTGTTCGAGCGGCCCGGATACGGCGGCTGGGCGCAGGTGTACTCGCAGGTCAACGATCGCTTCTCGGACGATCTTCTGCCCAGCGAGAACGGCAACGACGCCCTCGCGTCGCTGCGCGTGGACTACCGCAACCGCCTCGTGGACGCGCTGGTGGCCGCCTCGACGCGCCTCGTCGCTGCAGGCGAGGCCCAGGAGGGACTCTGGTTCGCCCGTGCGGCGCTCCAGCGCGACCGCTCGCGCGAAGACGCCTACATCTGCCTCATGCAGGCCCAGCTGGCCGCGGGGCAGCGTACGGCCGCTCTCGAGACCTACTTTGCCTGCCGCCGCTTCCTCACCGACGAGCTGGGTATCGACCCCTCCCTCGAAACGATGCGCCTCTATCGCAGCATCATCGAAACCGAAACCGATTTCGAGTGACGGACGGGGAACGGAATAACGAGCATAGATTGCGAAAAAGGTATATTATGGATATAATTACTATATCTTTAGGTTCAATACTGACGTTCGAATGCGATCCGAAGAAGAGCGTGGCGAACCTTCAGAAGCACGGTATCGACTTCGATGAGGCGCAGCAGCTTTGGGAGGGCATCTACATCAAGGCTCCTGCGCGGAAAAGAGGAGAGCGACGATATGCGGTGGTCGGCGTCCTGCGCGGAGTCCATTGGACGGCGATCGCGACCGATAGGGGCGACCGCATTCGAATCATCTCGGTAAGGCGAGCGACGGAACAAGAGAGGATTCGCTATGAGCAACGAAAAGATAACCTCTGAGAATCTCGAAGAGCTGTTCGACGAAGGCTGCGACGTGACCGGGTTCTTCGATTTCGATTCCGCGGTGGTGGTCGAGGGGAGAACCGAGACGAAGCGCGTCAACGTCGACATGCCCATCTGGATGGTGGAGGCGCTCGACAAGGAAGCGAAGCGCGTGGGCATCGGGCGGCAGGCCGTGATCAAGATGTGGCTCGCCGAACGTCTCGACGAGGAGGCGCGCCGCAGCGCTTGAGCCGGCGGGCTGCGGCATGCGCGGCGGATCGGCGGCGCTTGCGTTCCCGATCCGCCGCTGCGCCTCGCGCCGCGCCTTGCGTGCCCTGTGAATTTCCTTTGAGGTCAGGCGCGATATGCTAGAGTAGCAAGTGCTGTATTCAAGTGAACAGGCGCGCATCGCCGCGCTGCAAGCCACGAAAAGGATGGCGCATACATGGCAGGATTTCTTTCCAAGCTCCTGACGCTTGGCGAGGGCAAGCAGCTCAAGCACTACGAAGCCACCGCGGCCAAGATCAACGGCCTCGAATCCGAGATGCAGGCGCGCTCTGACCAGGAGCTTCGCGCGCTCACCGCCGCGTTCCGCGAACGCGCCCAGAACGGAGAGGATCTCAAGAGCCTTCTGCCCGAAGCGTTCGCCGCCGTGCGCGAGGCCTCGGTGCGCACGCTGGGGCTGCGTCACTTCGACGTGCAGCTCATCGGCGGCATGGCTTTGAACGACGGCCAGATCGCCGAGATGAAGACCGGCGAGGGCAAGACGCTCGTCTCCACGCTGGCCGGCTACCTGAACGCCCTGCCCGGCAACAACGTGCACGTGGTCACCGTCAACGACTACCTGGCCCGTCGCGACAGCGAGTGGATGGGGCAGGTGTACCGCTTCCTCGGCATGGAGGTGGGCCTCATCCAGAACGGCATGCGCCCCGACAAGAAGATACCCGCCTACAAGGCGGATGTCACTTACGGCACGAACAGCGAGTTCGGCTTCGACTACCTGCGCGACAACATGGTGACGCGCGCAGAGGCCCGCGTGCAGCGCGGCCACCACTTCGCCATCGTCGACGAGGTGGACTCCATCCTCATCGACGAAGCCCGCACGCCGCTCATCATCTCGGGAGCGGGCACGCAGGCGGCCGAGACGTACAATAAGTTCGCGCGCGTCATGGTCGGCCTCGTGCCCGAGGCCGACTTCGACATGGACGAGGCGAAGAAGACCATCAACGCCACCGAGAGCGGCCTGGAGAAGATCGAGGCCATGCTCGGCATCGACGACATCTACGCCGACCCGTCCGGCCAGCTGCCGAACCACTTGCAGCAGGCGCTCAAGGCCCAGTTCCTGTTCCACCGCGACGTGGACTACGTCGTGGTGAACGGCGAGGTGAAGATCGTCGACGAGTTCACCGGCCGCATCATGGAAGGCCGCCGCTACTCCGAGGGCCTGCACCAGGCGCTCGAGGCGAAAGAGCGCGTGCTCGTGCGCGAGGAGAACCAGACGCTGGCCACCATCACGCTGCAGAACTACTTCCGCCTGTACGAGAAGCTCTCCGGCATGACCGGCACGGCCATGACCGAGGACGCCGAGTTCCGCGAGATCTACAAGCTGCCGGTCGTGGCCATCCCGCCGAACCGCCCAGTCGCCCGAAAGGACGAGGACGACCTCATCTACCGCACGGTGGAGGCGAAGTTCAACGCCGTGGCCGACGACGTGGCCGAGCGCAACAAGGCGGGCCAGCCCTGCCTCATCGGCACCGTGTCCATCGAGAGCTCCGAGAAGTTGTCGCGCCTGCTGGACAAGCGCGGCATCAAGCACGAGACCTTGAACGCGAAGAACCACGAGCGCGAGGCACACATCATCGCGCAGGCGGGGCCGCGTGGGCGCCGTGACCATCGCCACCAACATGGCCGGCCGCGGCACCGACATCCTGCTGGGCGGCAACCCCGACGTGCTGGCCGACGACGTGCTGCGCGAGCGCGGCTCGATCCGGACGCCGACCATTGCATCCGAGGACGGCGAGCCGAACCCGGCCCTTCCCACCGACGAGCAGCGCGCGGACGCGCTGGCCGAGGCGAAGCGCGTGTGCGCCGAGGAGCACGACCAGGTCATCGCGGCCGGCGGCCTCACCGTCATCGGCACCGAGCGCCACGAATCCCGCCGTATCGACAACCAGCTGCGCGGCCGTGCCGGCCGTCAGGGCGACCCCGGCGTGACGCAGTTCTACCTGTCGCTCGAAGACGACCTCATGCGCCTGTTCGGCGGCAACCGCATGGACTCCATCGCCCGCATGATGGAGAAGACCGACATGCCCGAGGACATGCCCATCCAGGCCGGCATGGTGTCGAAGGCCATCGAAGGCGCCCAGCGCCAGGTGGAGAGCATGCACTTCGCCGCCCGTAAGAACGTCCTCGAGTACGACGACGTCATGAACCTGCAGCGCGTGGCCATCTACAGTGAGCGCAACGCCATCCTCGACGGCAAAGACATGGACGAGCGCATCCCCGAGATCATCGGCGACGCGGTGGAAGCCGTCGTCGCGGAGAACTGCCCGGCCAAGGTGCCCAGCGACGACTGGGATGCCAAGGCCGTGGAGCTGTGGGCCGCCAACATGACGGGTCGCGACGACTTCAGCGTGGCCGAGGTCGACCACGACGACGACCCCGCCGTGCTGTCCGAAGCGTTGGAAGCGTACTTGGAGGACGTGTTCGCGAGCAAGTCCGAGCAGCTGGGCGAGCCGGTGATGAAGATGCTGGAGGGCCAGGTCATGCTGCGCATGATCGACACGCGCTGGATGGCGCACCTCCAGGAGATGGACTATCTCAAGGCCGGTATCGGCCTGCGCGCGTTCGGCCAGCGCGACCCGCTGGTGGAGTACAAGAACGAGGCGTACAACGCGTTCCAGAACCTGACTGCGGGCATGTACGAGGATTATCTGCGCACGCTGTTGCGGCTCCAGGTGGCTGTGAAGCAGGAGCAGCCGGCGTTGGCGGAGGACAAGAGCCCGCTCGACGGAAAGGTGAGCTACTCGTCTCCCGAGCAGGCTCTCGAGCAGACGGGCGTGGGCGCCGCGCGCAAGCAGGCGGCCGCGTCGCCGAGCGGCGCCCCGGCGGCTCCGCCCAAGCCCGCGGCGGCGAAGCCCCAGACGTACACGAAGGACAAGGACGATCCCTTCGCCAACGTCGGGCGCAACGAGCCGTGCCCCTGCGGCTCGGGCCTCAAGTACAAGAAGTGTCACGGACGAGATCAATAAGGAATCATGGCTGATAGAGACGAAAAAGACTTGGAGAAGGTAGCCCAGCGCGTCGAGGCGGCGCACGGCTACCTGCACATCGACGAGCGCGCGGCGGAGCTGGCGAAGCTCGACGAGGAGATCGCGCAGCCCGGCTTCTGGGACGACGCCTCGCATGCCCAGAGCGTGTCGAAGCAGGCCAGCGTGCTGCGCGACACCATCGCAGAGTACGACGAGGCCGCAGCGTTGTTGGACGATGCGCGCGCCGCGTTCGACTTGGCATCGGAGGACGAGCTGTTCGCCGAGGAGGCCTCCGCGGCTCTCGACAAGCTCGACGAGCTGCTGGACGCGCTCGAGATCAGCTCGTGGTTCTCGGAGCGCTTCGACGGCGGCGACGCCATCCTGACGGTGAACCCCGGCTCCGGCGGCCTCGAGGCCCAGGACTGGACCGACATGCTCTACCGCATGTACGTGCGCTACGCCGAGAAGAAGGACTGGAAGGTCACCGTGCTCGACGTGGTCCCGGGCGAGGGCATCGGGCTGGACAAGGCCACCATCCAGATCGAAGGACGCAACGCCTTCGGCATGCTGAAAAGCGAGAGCGGCGTGCACCGCCTCGTGCGCATCAGCCCCACCGACGACAAGAAGCGCCGTCACACCACGTTCGCGGGCGTGGAGGTGCTGCCGGTGCTGCCCGACGACATCGAGGTGGATCTCAACCCCGCCGACGTGCGCGTGGACGTGTACCGCTCCAGCGGCCCCGGCGGCCAGTGCGTCAACACCACCGACTCGGCCGTGCGCCTTACGCACATCCCCACGAACATCGTGGTGACGTGCCAGAACGAGAAGTCCCAGCTGCAGAACAAGGAAGCGGCGTTCCGCGTGCTCAAGGCGAAGCTCTACGAGCGCGAGGAGCAGAAGCGCCAAGAGGAGCTGGCCGAGCTGCGCGGCGACCGCATGGACAACACCTTCGGCAGCCAGATCCGCAACTACGTGCTGTACCCCTACCAGATGGTGAAGGACGTGCGCAGCGGCATCGAGACCGGCAACGTCGACGCCGTGCTGGATGGGGAGTTGGATGAGTTCGTAATAGGCTACCACCGTTGGCGAGTATCTCAATGACGGTTGCTGGATGACGGCCGGCTGTGGCGGCGCATCTTGCCTTTCAGAACCCGCGCGGCTTCGCACACGGCCCATCAGGCCGCTTAGCTCAGCCGCGCGGAACCTTCAAGGCAACCTGCACCACCACAGCCAACCTGTTGTTTACATTGTTGAGTTCTAGAAAGGAACAGGCATGACCGAACTTGAACGACGGGCGAACGAGATGCGCTCCGACATCGTGCGCATGATCGCGGAGGCGGGCAGCGGGCATCCCGGCGGGTCGCTGTCGTGCGCCGACATCCTTGCGGCGCTGTACTTCGGCGGAGTGCTCGATCATGATCCCGAGCGACCCGATTGGGAAGAGCGCGACCGCTTCATCCTGGCGAAGGGCCATGCGGCTCCGGCTTTGTACGCCGTGCTCGCCCAGGCGGGCTACTTCCCCCGCGAGGAGCTGCTCACGCTGCGCAAGCTGGGCACGCGACTGCAGGGCCATCCCGACTCGAACCTCGTGCCGGGCGTCGAGGTGTCCACGGGCTCGCTCGGCCAGGGCCTGTCCGTCGCGGCGGGCGCCGCGGCCGGTCTCAAGCTGGACGGCAAGCCGCAGAGCGTGTTCGCCTTGCTCGGCGACGGCGAATGCCAGGAAGGGCAGGTATGGGAGGCTGCCATGTTCGCGGCGCATCGCAACCTCGACAACCTGGTGGCCGTCGTGGACCGCAACTGCCTGCAGATCGACGGCGACACGGCCGATGTGTGCGATCCGGGCGATCTCGCAGCGAAGTTCCAGGCCTTCGGCTGGGATGCGCGCGAAGTGGACGGCCACGACATGGCCGCGCTCGTGGAGGCGCTCGCTGCGGCGAAGGCCGATCGCGCGGGCAAGCCCCATGCGCTGATCGCGCGCACGGTGAAGGGCAAGGGCGTGTCGTTCATGGAGAACCAGGCGGGTTGGCACGGCAAGGCGCCGAACGCCGAGCAGATGGAGACCGCGCTGGCCGAGCTGGCGGCGCCGAGCGGAGAGGAGTCCAGCCGTGGTTAAGCTGGCGAACGAAGAGCAGTCCCAGGTCAAACGTGCCACGCGCGCCGCATACGGCGCCACGTTGGCCGAGCTGGCGAACGAGGGTTTGCCTGTGGCTGGCCGTGGACGCCGATCTGACGGGCTCCACCACCACGAAGAAGCTGGCCGACGCGGGCTTCGCCGACCGTCTGTTCAACTGCGGCATCGCCGAGCAGAACATGGTGGATGTGGCCGCCGGCCTCGCGGCCACCGGCCATATCGCCTACACCGGCTCGTTCGCCGTGTTCGGAACGGGTCGCGCCTACGACCAGATCCGCAACACCGTGTGCTACAGCAACCTCGACGTGAAGATCGCCCCCACGCACGCCGGCATCTCCGTCGGCCCCGACGGCGGCAGCCATCAGATGCTCGAGGACGTTTCGCTCATGCGCGGGCTTCCGAACATGCGCGTGCTCGTGCCGGCGGACTACGCCGCGGCTCGCGCGGCCATCCGACTGGCTGCTGAAACGCCAGGCCCTGTGTACGTGCGCATGGGCCGCGCATCGGTGCCGGCCGTCTATGCCGACGGGGTGGAGCTGGAGCTCGGGCGCGCCTACGTGCTGCGCGAAGGCTCGGACGCCACCATCGTCGCCTGCGGCGTCGAGGTGGAGCAGGCGCTGAAGGCTGCCCAGATGCTGGCCGCCGAGGGCGTCGAGGTCGAGGTCATCGACGCGTTCAGCGTGAAGCCCCTCGACGAGGACACCGTTCTCGCGTCGGTGGGGAAGACGGGGCGCGCCGTGGTCGCCGAGGAGCACAGCGTGTACGGCGGCCTCGGGTCGGCCGTGGCCGAGACGCTCGCGCGCTCGAATCCGGCTCCGGTCGAGTTCGTGGGCATGCGCGACCAGTTCGGCAAATCGGGCGAATTCGAGGAGCTGCTCGACTACTTCGACCTGGGTTCCAGGGCGATTGTCGAAGCTGTGAAGAAGGTCATGGCCCGATAGTGCTTCTGCTAGAATCAACCCGTCTCAGTACCCTACTATTCGAACGGAGCACTCTGTGACGAACGACATAAGCCAAGGGGTTCCCGCGCGTCCCGCACGACGCGGCGGCGCCCACGCGGCGCCCGCGCGGCAGACCACGTCGCAGCTTTCTGCGTCGCTGCCGGTGCTGGAAGTCGATGACATTCCCCAGCAAACAGGCACGCCGGTCATCACGTTCGACCATGTGACGAAGGTGTACCCGGCTCAGCCGAACAAGCCGGCGCTTAACGATATATCCCTGCAGATCTACGCGGGCGAGTTCATCTTCCTCGTGGGCCATTCCGGCTCCGGCAAGTCCACGTTCATCCGCATGCTCATCCGAGAGGTGAAGCCCTCGCAGGGCCACATCTACGTCGCGGACGAGGACCTGACCACCATGCGCAACTGGCGCGTGCCCTACCTGCGCCGCAACATCGGCTGCGTGTTCCAGGACTTCAAGCTGCTGCCGAACAAGACCGTGTTCGAGAACGTCGCGTTCGCGCTCGAGGTAATCGGCAAGAGCCGCCACGTCATCAAGACGCAGGTACCCGAGGTGCTGCGCCTCGTCGGTCTGCAGGACAAGCTCAACAAGCGCCCCGACCAGCTGTCCGGCGGCGAGCAGCAGCGCGTGTCCATCGCGCGCGCCATCGTGAACCGCCCGCCGCTTCTGGTGTGTGACGAGCCTACCGGCAACCTCGACCCGCAGACGTCGCGCGGCATCATGGATCTGCTCGAGCGCATCAACCGCACGGGCACCACGGTGCTCGTGGCGACGCACGACCGCGAGATGGTGGACAACATGCGCCGACGCGTCATCGCGCTCGACCGCGGACACCTCACCCGCGACCAGGATCGGGGGGTGTACGGTTTCGATGTCTAGTTTCTTCTACTTTATCAAGGAGTCCCTCAAGGGCTTCACGCGCAACCTGTCGACGGCGCTGGGATCCATCGTGACCATCTTCCTGTCGCTGCTGATCATCGGCGTGTTCCTCGTCGGCGGCTTCGTCGTCGAGAAGCTCGTCTCGTCGGTGGAGAGCGAGGTGTCCATCACGGCCTACGTGTCCGACGATGCCTCCGATGCCGATATCCAGTCGGTCGAGAACTTCATCGAGGGGCTCGACGGCGTGGCATCGGTGGGCTTCACGAACAAGGAGCAGGCGCTCGAGAAGTTCCGCTCCTCCACGACGTCCGACATCATCGACACGCTGGACGGGCAGAACCCGCTGCCGCGCTCGATCGACGTCGAGCTGTCCGACCCGCAGCTGGTCGAGCAGGTGGCCGATGCGATCCGCGGCAACTCCACCTACCAGCAGATCATCGGGTACGACACGCCCGAGCAGTCGCTCAAGTACGGCCAGCAGACGGTCGACCGCCTGTTCACGCTCACGAACTACGTGCGCTACATCGGCATCGCGCTGGTGGCTCTGCTCATCTTCATCGCCATGGTGTTCATCAACAACACCATCCGCCTGGCCATTCTGGCGCGCCGCAAGGAAATCGCCATCATGCGCCTCGTGGGCGCGTCGAACGGCTTCATCCGCGGGCCCTTCCTCATGGAAGGCGCGCTGCACGCCATCATCGGCTCGCTTTTGGCGGTGGGCTGCCTTGAGCTTCTGCGCACGCTCGCGCTGCCGAAGCTGCAGAGCGCGCTCATGTTCCTCAACTTCGACCTGAGCCTGAACACCTTCCTGTTCATCTACGCCGTGCTGGTGGGCGCGGGCCTGCTCATCGGCCTGCTGGGTTCGGCGTTCGCCATGCGCCGCTACCTCAAGGTGTAACCGGTTGAACGGCCATGGCCAAGCATACTGACACTTCGCATGTTGCGGCGTCCGCCCGTCGAGCGCGGGCGCGCAACATGCGCCTTATCAAGGCCTGCATCGTCGTCATCGTCGTGAGCGTCGCTTTCGTCGCGGGCTTTACTGCGCGAGGCGACGCTTCTCTTCTCGAGTCGCTCGGCTTCACGTCGCTTGTGGTGGACGTCGACCGCAATCCGGGATCCACCACGTCGGGCGACACCTACGACTCCCTCGGGGCGCGCGTGGAGGAGGTCGAGGGCATCATCGACAACGACAGCTTGGACTCCTACGATTTGAACATGGCCACGACCAACGTGCTGAACGCGCTTTCGGACACGACGGAAGACGCGTATCTGCGCTATTACGATCCTGCGCGCTACGCCGCGCTCATGCAGGACAGCGCCGAGCAGTCGGCGGGCATCGGCGTGCTGTTCTCCGAATACAAAGGGCGCGCTTACGCGGCCGACGTGTTCGAGGGTTCGGCCGCCCAGATGGCCGACGTGCGCAGCGGCGATTTCGTGGTGGCCATCGACGGCGACCGCGGACACGAGTGGACCACGAACGAGGTGACCTCCGCGCTCAAGCGCGAGGAGGGCGAGAACGTCGTCATCACGTGGCGGCGCGCCAGCTCGCTCGACGACGAGGGCGGCGAGGAGTTCACTACGACGCTCGTGTGCTCGAACTACGCGGTGAAGAACGTGGAGACCGAGCTTTCCGACACGGTGGGCTACATCAAGCTCAAGCAGATCACGCAGAACGCGGCAGACCTCGTGAAGAACGCGGTCGCCGACCTCGAGTCGCAAGGCGCCACATCGTTCGTGCTCGATATCCGCGACAACCCCGGCGGTTTCCTCACGCAGTCGGTGGATATCGCCAGCCTGTTCGTGAAGAGCGGCACCATTGTGAAGATCCAGACGAAGGCCGAGGAGACGTCCAAGACCACCTCGCGCCCCTACGTGACGGAGAAGCCGCTGGTCTTGCTCGTGAACGGCAAGACCTCCGCTTCCGCCGAGGTGCTGGCCGCGTCGCTCAAGGACAACCAGCGCGCCACGCTCGTGGGATCCACGACGTTGGGCAAGGGCTCGGTGCAGGTGACGCGCGATTTGAGTTTCGGCGGAGCGCTGCGCTACACCGCCGCGTTCTACAAGAGCCCGCTCGGACACGACATCGAAGGCGTGGGCGTCACCCCCGACGTGATGGTGGGTTTGGCGGAGGGCGAGGATAACCAGAAGGCTCTCGCGCTCGAAACCGCCCAGTCCCTCGTGAAGGGCTAGCCGTGGGGCGGACGCGTTCCCATACGCGCCGGCATCCCCGTAGCAACCCGCGGGGCGTGCTGAGCGTGCGCGGAGGCGGCTTCGGCTTCGTGCAGACGGCGGAGGGCGAGTTCTTCGTTCCGGAATCCAAGATGGCGGGTGCGTTCGACGGCGATCTCGTGGAAGTGGCGCCGCTGCCCGTGCAGAGCGGCCGCAAGAAGCAGCCACATGAACGCAAAGCAGATCTTCGCGCAGGAGAGAAGCCGGCGGCGCGCGTGCTGCGGGTCGTCGACCGTGCGCACGACACGCTCGTGGGGCGCTACGAGGTGGCCGAACCTTTCGGCGTGGTCGTGCCCGAAGATGCGAACATCCCCTATGACATATTCACCATGCGTGCCGACCGGCCCGACATCGAAGACGGATCGCTCGTGCGCGTGCGCATCACGACGTTTCCTTCGCGCAACACGGCGGCCACCGGCGTTATCGAGGAGGTGCTCGGGCTCGCCGACGACGAGCACGCGGCCGTAGACGTGGTGATCGCCCGTCACAAGCTGGAGACGGTGTTCTCCGAAGGGGCGCTTTCGGAGGCGCGAAGCGCGGTGCTCGACGAGGACGGCGCGTTGGCGTCGGGGTACCGCGACTTGAGGGAGCGTTCACGTTCACCATCGATCCGGCCGATGCGAGGGACTTCGACGATGCGGTCAGCCTGGCAGCCCGTTTCGACCTGCGGGGTGGAACCGGCATCCGCGTGGTGGACGAGCGCGGGCTCGGGGTGGCGCGTTGGCGGTTGGGCGTGCATATCGCCGACGTGGCGCACTACGTGCCGTGGAATTCCTCGCTCGACCTCGATGCGCGCAGGCGGGCGACCAGCGTGTACCTCGTCGACCGTGTGATTCCCATGCTGCCCGACGAGTTGTCGGGCGATCTGTGCTCGCTCAAGCCCGACGAAGTGCGTCGTACGATGACGGCCGACCTCTACCTCGACGATCGGGCGCGGCTCGTGGCCTACGATCTGTATCCGGCGCTCATCCGCTCGCATGCGCGCCTGTCGTACGAGGAAGCGCAGGCGCTGCTGGACCGTTGTCATCCTGAGCGGAGCGCCGAAGGCGCGGAGTCGAAGGATCTCGTGCGGCGCGACGGCGCTTGCGCGCCGGGCGACGGGCTTTCCGACCGCCTCGCCGCGCTGTCGCGCCTGGCGAAGCAGCGGTTCGCCTCCCGCGAGAGGGCGGGCGGCCTCGACTTCGACTCGGTCGAGGCGCGCGTGGTTCTCGATGAGGAGGGGAGTCCGACGGGTATCGACTTGCGCGTCAAGACCGACGCGACCTCGCTCATCGAAGAGGCCATGATCCTTGCGAACGAGACCGTCGCCAAGCACCTGCGCGATGCGAAGTTCCCCAGCCTGTACCGCGTCCACGAGCAGCCTTCGGCCGACAGCTTGGCGGCGCTCGTGCCCGTGTTCCAGGACTTCGCGTGGTTCCGCGACATCGATCAAGCCGACTTCATCGCGGGCGATGCGCACGTCGTCCAGCGCGTGCTGGAGGCGAGCGCGGAGCGTCCCGAGGGCGAGCTCGTGTCGACGCTCCTGCTGCGGTCGATGAAGCGGGCGGTGTACCGTCCCGACTGCGCTGCGCACTACGGCCTGGCCAGCGGGGCCTACACGCATTTCACGTCTCCCATCAGGCGCTATCCCGACCTTGTGGTGCATCGTATGCTCAAGGCCCTCATCGGCGGACGCCCGGAGAAGTTCGACCAGGAAAAATCGGCGCTGCCATGGATCGCCGAGCACTCCTCCGACATGGAGCGCATAGCCGAGAAGGCTGCGCGCGAGTCGCAGGAGGTCAAGCTCATCGAGTATCTCGAGCGGTTCGTGGGGCAGACGTTCTCGGCGACGGTGTCGGGGGTGGCGACGTACGGCGCGTACGTGCGCCTCGACAACACGGCCGAAGGTTTGATCCCGTGCAAGAACCTTGGTTCGGAGTACTTCGCGCTCGATCCTGTGCAGCATCGTCTGACCGGGCAGGACACGGGCGCGTCGTATCGCCTGGCGCAGCGGCTCGCCGTCGTGCTCGTCTCTGCCGATCCGCGTGCTCGGCGCTTGGACTTTCGTCCTGCCCGCGACGAGCGATAGGGCGCCGGCATGGGACGGGTGCGCGAGGTCTTCGCGGCCATGGGTCGCGAGATGCGCAAGAACAAAGGGTCGTTTGCGGTATACGTGGTGCTGCGCCTTATCGTGTTGGCATGCGCGGTCGGCTCGCTCGCCTTCGACAACTACGAGGCGTTCTTCCTGTGCCTGCTCACGCTCGTGCTGTTTCTCGTCCCCACGTTCATAGAGGTGAACTTCAGCATCTCCATCCCCGAGACGCTCGAGGTGGTCATCGCGCTGTTCATCTTCGCGGCCGAGATACTGGGGGAGCTGCTCCACTTCTACACCATCTTCCCGTTCTGGGATGCGCTGCTGCATACGTTCAACGGGTTTCTGGCTGCCGCTATAGGCCTTGCCCTCGTGTCCATCCTTAACCGCTCGGATCGCATCGCGTTCTCTCTGTCGCCGTTCTTCTGCGTGGTGGTGGCGTTCTGCTTTTCCATGACCATCGGCGTGCTGTGGGAGTTCTTCGAGTTCGGCATGGACGAGATGTTCGGACTCGACATGCAGAAGGACACGGTGATGACCGGCATCTCCAGCACGCTGCTCGATCCGTCGGGCTCGCAGCATCCGCAACGTATAGACCGTATCGAATCCGTCGAGGTCAACGGGCAGGAGCTAGGTGTCGGCGGATATCTGGACATCGGGCTGCGCGATACCATGGGAGACCTGTTCGTGAACTTCGTCGGAGCGCTTGCGTTCTCGGTCATCGGGTACCGCTACCTCAAAAGCAAGGGCGAGGGCCGGTTCGTGCGACGTTTCGTGCCCACCCCCGCACCGCCCGACGATGTCGAAACTTTGACTATCTAACTACATACGGTATGATGCGGCCGATGTGAAACGACGGACGAGGAGGCGGGGATCGTGGACGGTTCGAACGAGACGGCGAGCGCTTCTCAAAGACGGCGCGAGGAAATCGACGACCTGCTGTCCGGCACGTTCAACTCCATCCTGCGCATCGAGGAGCAGTCGCTGGACAACCGCCTGACGCACGGGCTCACCATAACCGAGGTCCACACCATCGTGGCTATCGGCCTGCACGAGCGCAATCCGATGAACGTGATAGCCGCGCGCCTGAACGTGACCTTGGCTACGCTGACCACGGCGGTGAACAAACTGGCGAACAAGGGCTTCGTGGAACGTACGCGCGCCGAGGACGATCGTCGCAAGGTGCTGGTCTCGCTCACCAAGAAAGGCAGGCAGGTGCTGCGCGCGCACAACCTGTTCCACCATCAGATGATCGACGAGGCGTTGGCCGATCTTACCGAGGAGGAGGAGCGCGTGTTCGCCGGGGCGCTCAAGAAGGTGAAGGGCTTCTTCGACGCGCAGGCGTGAGGAGTTTGCGACCTGCGGGGCAGGCGTGAGCGGTCACGCAGCTCTCCTCGCACACGCAGCGATTGCTCGTCGCACTGCATGACCGCTCACGCCCTGTTCGCGGTTGGGCTATTCGGCTGGATGCGTCGAGGGGGCCTGTCTTGGGTGCGCCTGGAACGGGGCGGTGGGAATAAGAGGAAGGGCGCAGAAATCGTGGAGGGCGCATGGCGGCTCTTGCAATCGGAGTCCCGTCACCATACCATTACTTCCGGAGAAATACTTTGACTATCAAACTAAATTGCATGAAGCGAAAGGAACGCACCATGGCTACCATCGACACCGTGAAGGAAGTCCTCGTCGAGAACCTCGATCTCGAGGCCGAGAAGATCACCGAGGAGGCCACGCTGGAGTCGCTCGGCATCGACTCGCTGGACATGGTCGAGCTCATCTGCGACCTCGAGGAGAAGTGCGACGTCGAGTTCGGCGAGCCCGAGGGAATCGAGACGGTGGGTCAGCTGGTCGCGCACATCGATTCGCTGTAACGCGCGTTGATCGGGCCCCGTACGGGGCCCGCTTGTATGACGGGGCCCGAACGGGGCCTGGGTTCGAGGAAGAGAGAGCATGAGCATGAAGACGCGGGTAACGGAACTGCTGGGGCATCGAGGTGCCCGTCGTGCAGGGGCGCGATGGCGCGCATCGCGGATGCGAGCCTGGCCGGCGCGGTGAGCGAGGCCGGCGGCCTCGGCATCATCGCATGCGGCGGCGCGCCGCTCGACTGGGTCGAGGACAGGTGCGCATCGCCCGCTCGATTACCGACAAGCCCATCGGCGCGAACGTCATGCTCATGGATCCGAACGCGGGCGAGACGGCCGAACTTCTGGCGAAGCTGCGTGTTGACGTCATCACGACGGGCGCGGGTTCTCCCGCGAACTACATGCAGCTGTGGAAGGACGCCGGCATCAAGGTGGTGCCCGTGGTGGCCTCCAGCGCGCTGGCCGCGCGCATGGAGCGCCTCGGAGCCGACGCCGTGGTGGCCGAGGGCACCGAGGCCGGCGGCCATATCGGCGAGCTGACCACGATGGCGCTCATCCCCGCAGTATGCGACGCCGTGTCCATCCCCGTGATCGCCGCAGGCGGCATCGCCGACGGGCGCGGCATGGCCGCCGCCTTCGCGCTGGGCGCCGAGGGCGTGCAGGCGGGCACCCGCTTCCTCACGGTGGACGAGTGCACCATCGCCGACGCGTACAAAGAGCGCGTGATCGCCGCCAAGGACGCCGACACCATCGTCACAGGCCGCGGCAGCGGGCATCCCGTGCGCTGCCTCAAGAACAAGTTCGCCCGTACCGTGCGCAAGCTCGAAGGCGACGTCGCCGCCAACGGCGACGAGCTGGAGGCTATGTACGTGGGTTCCCTGCGCCGCGCCGTGGAGGGCGACGTGGACAACGGCACCATGATGGCGGGCCAGTCGGCCGCGCTCGTGCACGAGCGCGCCACGGCGGCCGAGGCTATCGCTCGGATGATCGAAGAAGCCGAGGCTCTGGGCGGTCTCGACTTGGAAGCACTGGCTGCGCTGAGCGCCCGGCGCGGGCGTGCGATCTAGGGGGCTCTTGATGGATGAGGAAAAAGGGCTTCGGAAGCCTGTGGGTGTGGAGCGAGGAGGGGCGGCGGCGTCCACCAAGCGAGTTCCGCAGCGAAGCGAGGACTGTTTGAGCGACTGGACGTTGCCGCCCCTCCTCGCGCGCGCGCCCGTCTTCATGTTCTCGGGGCAAGGGGCGCAGAAGCCCGGCATGGGCGCGGACCTGCTCGATATTCCCGAGGTGAAGGGAACGTTTTCCTGCGCGTCCGACGTGCTGGGGTACGACGTGGCCGATCTCGTGCTCAATGCCGATCCCGACGAGCTCAACGACACGCGCAACGCCCAGCCGGCGCTGTGCGTGCTGTCGGTGGGCATCGCCCGCGCGCTCATGGCGCGCGGCGTGCAGCCTGCGGCGGTGCTGGGCTTCTCGCTGGGGCAGGTGAGCGCGCTGGCCGTGTCGGGCATGCTGAGCGACGAGGCGACGTTCGCGCTGGTGAAAGCGCGCTCCGAGCTTATGGCCGAGGCCGCTGCGGCGCACCCCGGCGTCATGAGCGCGCTGCTGAAGGTCGACGAGGACGGCGTGGCTGCGCTCTGCGAGCAGTGCGCCGAGGGCGAGGTGCTGGTGCCCGCGAACTTCAACTGCCCGGGGCAGATCGTCATCGCCGGTGCGCCCGCGGCCGTCGAGCGCGCCGAGGCGGCATGGGCCGAGGCGGGGAAGCGCTCGTCGCGTTTGGCCACCTCGGGCGCGTTCCATAGCCCGCTCATGGCCGATGCGGCGGCGGGGCTCGCAGCTTACTTGGATAACGTCGAGTTCTCGGAGGCGCGCATCCCGCTCGTCTGCAACGTCACTGCCGCGCCGCTGTCCGCCGCCGACGCGCGCGAGAACCTCGTGCGCCACCTCACGAGCCCCGTGCGCTTCGATGCGAGCGTGGCTGCGTTGACCGCCGCAGGGGCGGACATGTTCGTCGAAGTCGGCTTCGGCGGCGTTCTGGCGAACCTCGTGAAACGCATCGACAAGACCGCGACGCGCGCCTGCGTGCAGGACCGCGCGAGCTTCGACGGCTGTCTGGCCGTCGCTTCCGCAACCGATTCCGAATAGGAGCTTCTACTCCCATGACCAACGAAACCGAAACTCCGCGTCGAAGCGCGGTCGTCACCGGCTCGAACCGCGGCATCGGCCGCGCGGTGGCCGAGGAGCTGGCGCGCGCGGGCTTCGACGTGTGCGTGAACTGCTCGAGCGAGCGCGGGCTGGACGAGGCGCGGGCGTTCGCCGCAGCCCTGGAGGCCGACTGCGGCGTGCGCGCCATCGCGGTGGCCGCCAACGTGGCGGACGCCGCCGAGGCCGCTGCGCTCGTCGACGCCGCCCAGGAAGCGTTCGGCCGCGTGGACGTGCTGGTGAACAACGCCGGCATCACGCGCGACGGGCTGCTGGCGCGCATGAAGGACGAGGACTTCGACGCGGTGATCGACGTGAACCTCAAGGGCACGTTCAACTGCTGCAAGGCCGCGGCGCAGCGCATGATGAAGCAGCGCTACGGACGCATCGTCAACATGTCGAGCGTCGTGGGCGTGGCGGGCAACGCGGGCCAGGCGAACTATGCGGCCTCGAAGGCCGGCGTCATCGGGCTCACGAAGTCCATCGCCCGCGAGCTGGCGGCCCGCAACGTCACGGCCAACGCCGTGGCCCCGGGCTTCATCGCCACCGACATGACTGACGCGCTGTCCGAGAAGCAGCGCGAGGCCATCGTGGGGCGCATCGCGTCCAAGCGCCTCGGGGAGCCCGAGGACGTGGCGAAGCTCGTGCGCTTCTTGGCCAGCGAGGACGCGGGCTACATCACCGGACAGGTTGTCTGCATCGACGGAGGTATGTCGCTATGAGCGAGAACATTGCGAACGCGGCGAGCACGCGCCGCCCCGACGGCACGCACCGCGTGGTCATCACCGGCATGGGCGCGGTGTCGCCGGCCGGCGTGGGCGTGCAGGCGCTGTGGGACGCGGTCATGGGCCGCGCCTGCTGCATCGGCCCGGTCACGCGCTTCGACACGGCCGACTACGACGTGCACATCGCCGCCGAGGTGCGCGATTTCGACGCTGCCGAGCACGGCATCACGAAGAAGGAGGCGCGCCGGTTCGAGCGCTTCGTGCAGTACGCCATCGTCGCGTCCGACGAGGCGCTGGCGCAGTCGGGCCTGAACCTCGAGGCCGAGGACACCGCGCGCATCGCGTGCGTGTTCGGCACCGGCATCGGCGGCATCGACGAGCTGCAAAGCGGCTTCTTCACCTTGGCCGAGAAGGGTCCGAAGCGCGTGAGCCCGCTGTTCATCCCCACGATGATCGGCAACATCGCGGCGGGCAACCTCTCCATCCGCTACGGGCTGCGCGGCGAATGCCTGAACGTGGTCACCGCCTGCGCCACCGGCGCGCACTCCATCGGCGCGGCCGTGCGCGACATCCGCCACGGCTACATCGACGCGGCGCTGGCCGGCGGCTCGGAAGAGTCCGTGTCGCCCATCTGCCTGGCCGGGTTCTCGAACCTCGGCGCGCTGTCGAAGGCCGACGACCCCTCCCAGGCCTCGCTGCCGTTCGACGCGCGCCGCGCCGGCTTCGTGGCGGGCGAGGGCGCGGGCGCGGTGGTGTTGGAGTCGCTGGAGCATGCGCTCGAGCGCGGCGCCACGGTGCTGGCCGAGATCACGGGCTTCGGCTCCACGGGCGACGCCTACCATATGACGGCTCCCGAGCCCAGCGGCGAGGGCGTGGCGCGCGCGATGCGCCAGGCGCTGGAGGAGGGCGGCTTCACGCCGGACGACCTGGGGCATCTGAACGCCCACGGCACCGGCACGCCGGCGAACGACGCCACCGAGTCCAAGGCGCTGCTGGCGCTGTGCGGCGAAGAGGCGGGAAGCCGGATCCCGGTGACGTCGGTGAAGGGCACGACGGGCCACACGCTGGGCGCCGCGGGCGCTATCGAGGCCATCGTCACGGCTTTGTCCGTGATGAACGACTGCGTGCCGCCCACGGCCGGCTTCGCCGAGGCCGATCCGGAATGCCCGGTCAGCGTCGTCATCGAGGCGAAGACGGGCTATCCTCAGAAGGTGGCGCTGTCGAACTCGCTCGGATTCGGCGGCCATAACGCGAGCTTGGCCGTTTCGCCGTATCGCGCATAGGTTGGGAGGAGCCGAACCATGGACATCGAATACCCTTGCGGCAAGGACGTCGTCGAGGCGGTGCTGCCGCATCGCGACCCGTTCTGCTGGGTGAGCCGCATCGTCGCGTGTGAGCCGGGCGTGGAGGTGACGGCCGAGCTCGACGTCGACCCGGAGCTGGCGCTGTTCGCGGGGCATTTCCCGGGGCATCCCGTTTTGCCGGGCGTCATCATCATGGAGGCGCTCGCGCAGGCGGCATCGTTCTGCATCCTCGTCGAGCGCGGAGCCGAGGGCTCCATCGGGTTCCTCACCGGCATCGACGGCGCGAAGTTCCGCCGCCAGGTGGAGCCGGGCGAGACGCTCACGCTGAAAGGGCGCATCGTGAAGTCCTCGTCGCGTCTGTGCGTCGCAGAGGTGGAGGCGAGCGTCGACGGCGCGGTGTGCGCGTCGGCGACGCAGAAGTACGTGCTGGCGAAAGCGGAAGCTTAAAAGAGCGAGAGGCCGTTCGATGAAGAGTGCCAAGCAGAACTACATCACCATCGGATCCGACGGAACGGTGCTGCCCCAGGGCAAGCCGCGCAAGGCGGCCGAGCCTATCGGCGAATCGGCCGACGTGGCCTACCGCCTTGCGCGCATGGCCGAGGAGGCCGCCGCTTCGCTTCCCATAGCGCCGAACGCGCACGATGCTGCCGACGCGGCCGACTACACCGCCGTGCCGCGGGCGTTGGCCACCGCCGCCCCGCGCACGCCGAAAGGCGCCGGGGGGATCGATGCGGGCTCCAAGCCCGTCGCGCTCGTCATGGCGCGCCCGAAAACCGCGAAGCGCCTGATGCAGGCCGTGGGCGATGCGGGTTTCGCCGCCTGCGCAGTGTACACGCAGGATCATCGGGGCGATAGCCACATCAAGCTCGCCCAAAGCGCGGTGAGCCTGGGCGAGAAGTACTCCGACGCGCTGTTCTGCAACGGCCATGCCGTGCTGACGGCCATCGACTCCTGCGGGGCTTCGGTGGTTCTGCTGTGCGACGAGGCGCTGCCGCTGGCCGAGGTGGACAGCTTTCTCGCTCGCACGGCGGCTCGCGGCGTGCGGGTGTTCCGCCCGCTCAGCAATGACGCGCCGCTTCTGGGCTGGGTGCTGTGCACTACCGACAAACCCGCTATCGACGGCGATTCGTGGCGCGCGTGCCCGCACTGCGGCCTCAAGTTCGACGGCCCCAGCCTGGCCGCCGGCCATTACGTGTGCCCCGCTTGCGGCGGTTCACCTGCGCATGTCGTCGAGCGAGCGCATCGACGACTTGCTGGATGCGGACAGCTTCGTGGAATGGAACCGCACGGTTCCCGAAACCGACCCGCTCGAGTTCCCCGGACTACCTGGGCAAGCCTCGAGGCTCAGCGCGAGAAGACGGGTCTGGAGGAGGGCGTGCGCACCGGCGTCGGACGTATCGCGGGCTTGCGCGTGGCCATCGGCATCATGGAGTCGCAGTTCTTCATGGGCTCGATGGGCTCGGTCGTGGGCGAGAAGGTGGCGCGGCTCGTGGAGCGCGCGACCGACGAGCGTCTGCCCGTGGTGGTGTTCACCGCGTCGGGCGGCGCGCGCATGCAGGAGGGTCTCGTGTCACTCATGCAGATGGCGAAGGTGTCGTGCGCGCTGGAGCGCCATGCTGCGGCGAAGCTCCCCTACATCTCGGTGCTCACCGATCCCACGACGGGCGGCGTGACCGCGTCGTTCGCCATGCAGGGCGACGTGATCCTGGCCGAGCCGCGCGCGCTGATCGGCTTCGCGGGCCAGCGCGTCATCAAGGACACCATCAAGCAGGAGCTGCCCGAAGGCTTCCAGACGGCCGAGTTCGCGCTGGATCACGGGCTGATCGACGCCATCGTGGAGCGCGGCGAGCTGCGCAGCGTGCTGGCTCACTTGCTGGCGTTGCACCTTGCCACGGCATCGGCTGTGCGCGGCGAGCAGGAGCACGAGCCGGGCGATCGCGATATCCTCGTCAGCTACGAGGCGGTGCGCGAGAACCTGGCCAGCGGCACCGATACGTACAACACGGTGACGTACGGCGATTTGACCGTGGGCGGCGGCTTGCCTTTCGCCGGAGGGGTGGACTCGGCGCGCGCCAAGCTGCGCGGGCGCATGGCGGCCGTCACCGAGCGCTTCGACCGCCGCGGCTCCTCCATGCGCAAGCGTTTGGAGAAGGCGCTCAGCACGGGCGGTTTCGATGCGGAGGCCGGCGTGTCTTTGGAGGACGCGTCCGCTGCGGCGCGCGAGGCCACTGCGCCCACGTCGAACCGCGCATGGGAGAGCGTTCAGTTGGCGCGCAACGTGCATCGTCCCACGGCGCTCGCCTACATCGACTCGTTCGTGGACGGGTTCATCGAGCTGCACGGCGATCGCATGTTCGGCGACGACGGCGCCGTGGTGTGCGGCCTCGGCTGGATCGGGGGTCGCGCGGTGACGGTGATCGCGCAAGAGAAAGGACGCGACCTCAAAGAGCGCATCGCGCGCAACTTCGGCTGCCCGCAGCCGGAGGGCTACCGCAAATCTTTGCGCCTCATGCGTCAGGCCGAGAAGTTCGGCCGCCCCGTGGTGTGCCTCGTGGACACGCAAGGCGCGTTCTGCGGCATGGAGGCCGAGGAGCGCGGGCAGGGCAACGCCATCGCCGACAACCTGCTGGCGCTCGCGGGCCTGCGCGTGCCCGTGGTGAGCGTGCTGTTGGGCGAGGGCGGCTCGGGCGGCGCGCTGGCGCTGGCGCTGGCCGATCGCGTGGCCATGCAGGAGCACGCGGTGTACTCGGTGCTGTCGCCGGAGGGCTTCGCGTCCATCCTGTGGAAGGATCGCACGCGCGCCGCCGAGGCGGCCGCCGTCATGAAGATGAGCGCGGCCGAAGCCTGCGAGATGGGTATCGTGGACGCCGTGCTGTCCGAAGGAGCGGGCCCTGCGCATGAGAACCCCGAGCAGGCGGCCGAGGGCGTGCGCTCCTACGTGTGCGCCACGCTTGACGAGCTATGCGCAACGCCGACCGACGAGCTGCTGCGAGCCCGCTACGAACGCTTCGGCAAGTTCTAAGCCGCGCCTCATCCGTCCAGCAAATCGAGCAGCTCCTCCTGGCTCAGGCTCGCCAGCGACACGCCGCCGGCGCCGATCACCTGGTCGGCGAGGTCGGTCTTCGCATCCTGCAAATGCAGGATGCGCTCTTCGACGGTGTCCTTCGCGATGACCTTGTGGACGCTCACCACCTGCGTCTGGCCGATGCGGTGCGCGCGGTCGGTGGCCTGGTTCTGCGCAGCGGCGTTCCACCAGGGGTCGGCGTGCACCACCACCGACGCGCCGGTGAGGTTGAGCCCGGTGCCACCCGCTTTGAGCGACACGAGGAACACGGGCGTGTCGTCGTCGTTGAACGCGTTCACCAGATCGAGCCGGCGCTTCTTCGGCGTGGTTCCCGTGATGGTGAAGTAGGGCACGCCGTGCGCGTCCAGCACTTCGGCGATCAGCGAAAGGAAGCTTGTGAACTGGGAGAACACAAGCGTCTTCTCGCCGGCGTCCATGGCCGATTCCACGATCTCTGCGATGGCGTCCAGCTTTGCCGCGTGCCCGGCGTAGTTCTCGTACAGAAGGCGCGGGTCGCAGCACAGCTGGCGCAGCTTCGTCAGCTCGGCGAGCACCTCCACTTTGCGCTCGTGGAACTGCTTGTTGTTGCGGTTGTTCTTCTGCAGGGTCAGCGCGTCGCGCAGCTGCTGCTCGTGGGCGGCGTACAGGCGCTGCTGCTCGGCCTCCATGGGGACGTACACCACCGATTCCAGCTTGTCGGGCAAGTCTTGCAGCACGTCGGCCTTCAAGCGGCGCAGCATGAACGGTGCCACGAGGGAGCGCAGACGGCGGGCGGCGTCCTCGTCGCCTCCGGTGATGTCCAGCTCGAAGTGCTCGCGGAAGCGCATGTAGGATCCCAGAAGCCCGGGCATGAGGAAGTCGAAGATGCTCCACAGCTCGCTCAGACGGTTCTCCATCGGCGTTCCGGTCAGCGCGAAGCGGTGGCGCGCCCGCACGCGCTTCGCGGCGCGCGCCGTCTTGGTGGCGTGGTTCTTCACGTACTGCGCCTCGTCGAGCGCGCAGCAGTAGAATTCGCGCCGGGCGAAGTCCTCCGCGTCGATGCGCAGCAGGTCGTAGGAGGTGATCAGCACGTCGCAGCAGCGCC
>ENA-OQIL01000219-OQIL01000219.1-human-gut-metagenome-genome-assembly--contig:-NODE-219-length-26290-cov-3.716049_pt1 | contig 26290 bp, 23 predicted proteins | sample MGYA00242583_ERZ504748 | MGnify/ENA primary metagenome ERZ504748 (study PRJEB26092, sample SAMD00036191) | human gut metagenome | host: Homo sapiens | study: EMG produced TPA metagenomics assembly of...
GCTGGTGTACCACAACATGCAGAAAACGGCTGCCGACATGGGGATCGTCTATTCCGGCATCGAGGAGGCGCTGCGCGAGCCGAAGTGGGAGGCGCTCATCCGGGAGAAGTTCATGACGCTCATCCCGCCCACCGACCACAAGTTCGCCGCGCTTCACGGCGCGGTGTGGAGCGGCGGCTCGTTCGTCTACGTGCCGAAGGGCGTGAAGCTGGACTTCCCCCTGCAAAGCTACTTCCGCCTGAACGCGAAGGGCGCAGGACAGTTCGAGCACACGCTGATCATCGTCGAGGACGACGCCAGCCTGCACTTCATCGAAGGCTGTTCGGCGCCGAAGTACAACGTGGCGAACCTGCACGCCGGAGCCGTGGAGCTGTTCGTGGGCAAGCGCGCGTCCTTGCGCTATTCCACGATCGAGAACTGGTCGAAGAACATGTACAACCTCAACACGAAGCGCGCCGTGGTGCAGGAGGGCGGCGCCGTCGAGTGGATCAGCGGGTCGTTCGGCAGCCACGTGGGCTACCTCTACCCTATGTCCATCCTGGCCGGGCGCAAGTCGACCAGCAGCTTCACCGGCATCACGTTCGCCGGCGCGGGCCAGAACCTCGACACCGGCTGCAAGGTGGTGCTGGCCGCGCCCGACACGTCGGCCACCGTGGAGACGAAGTCCATCTCGAAGGGCGGCGGCGCCTCCACGTTCCGCTCGTCCATCGTGGCCACCGAGAACGCGCGGGGCGCGGCCGCCAGCGTGTCGTGCCAGTCGCTCATGCTGGACGACATCAGCCGGTCGGACACCATCCCTGCCATGGACATCCGCTGCAAGCACGTGGACATCGGCCACGAGGCCACCATCGGACGCATCGGCGACGACAAGGTGTTCTACCTGATGAGCCGCGGCGTGTCGGAGGAGGAGGCGCGCACGATGATCGTGAACGGCTTCGCCGACCCCGTGTCGAAGGAACTGCCGCTGGAGTACGCCGTGGAGATGAACAACCTGATTAAGCTAGAAATGGAAGGGGCCATCGGATAATGGGAACCCTCACGATAGAACACGCGAACGCGATGCCCGCCCCTACCTGGCATCGCCTGCACGTCAACGACGTGGACATAGAGCTGCCGAGCGGCCTTGCAGCCGCCCAGCAGGTGGAAGTGTCGTGCGAGGAAGGGCTGCAGGGAGAAGCGGATGCGTTCGACCGCGCACTCCTTTCCTTGGCCGATCCCGCCCCCATGGCCGCGGAGGGCGGAGCCACATCAGAGGAGGACGCTGCCATGGAGGGGCTCGACGCTCCCGCGCTCTCAGCCTACCAGCTTCAGGCGCTCGAGAACCGCTACCTCTCCCCTGCCGACGTCTTCACCACCGGCATGGGCGACGAAGCGCGCGAATACCTCGAGTTCGTGGCGGGCGAGCCCGTCGTGCTGGCCACGCGCCCTGACGAGCGCACCTGCGCAACAGTGCGCGTCGAAGGCGTGGACGGCGCGGCCAACGCGGCCGCCGTCGACGTCGTGGCCGCTCCGGGCTCGTCGCTGTCGCTGGCCGTCGCGCTCGATTCGCCCGCGCCAGGCGCGGGCGTCGTGGGCGTGCGACTGCGCGTGTTCGCCGGCGCCGATGCGCGGGTGGACGTCGCCGTCACGCAGACGCTCGACGACGGATGGATCGCGCTCGACGATGCGGGCATCGTGCTCGACGAGCGCGCCCGCGTGCAGGTGCGCCACACCGTGCTGGGCGCGGGCCGCGCGTACACGGGGCTCGACGCCGACCTGCGCGGCGACGACGCGCGCCTCGACATCGACACGCGCTACCTGGGGCATGCCTCCCAGCAGCGCGACTTCAACTACGTCGCGCACCAGCGAGGACGGCGCACCGTGTGCAACCTCGACGCGAACGGCGTGCTGGCGGGCGAATCGGAGAAGACGCTGCGCGGCACCATCGAGCTCGTGCACGGCTGCAAGGGTTCCGTCGGCTCCGAGCAGGAGACGGTGCTGCTTGCCGACGAGCGCGTGGCGAACCGCACCGTGCCCGTCATCCTCTGCGACGAGGACGACGTGGCCGGCAACCACGGCGCCACCATCGGCCATGTGCGTCCCGAGCAGCTGTTCTACCTGGCCAGCCGCGGTATCTCGCCCGAAGACGCCGAGCGCCTGTTCATCACCGCCTCCTTCGAGGAAGCGGCCATCAACGCGCCCGACCAGCGCACACGCTTATCCGTAACCCGCCTCGCCGCCGCCCGCGGCATCGAGATCGAGGAGGCCGTCGCATGAGCACCCCAACCACATGGCCGGAAGGCGACGTCCGGGAGCAACGCCTCACGCGAACGGCCGACCCGGGCGTCCCCGGGAGCGTCCCCGAAAGCAACCCCCTCGCAATCGACATAGCCGCGAACCCCTACAAGCAGGACTTCCCCCTGCTGGCGGCCAACCCCGGCCTCGCCTTCCTCGACAGCGCAGCCACGGCCCAGCGCCCCGCCGTCGCCCTCGACGCGCAGCGCGACTTCTACGAGAAGATGAACGCGAACGCCCTGCGCGGCCTTTATCGCCTGTCGGTGGACGCCACCGAGGCCATCGACGAGGCCCGCGCCCACGTCGCGCGCTTCATCGGCGCCGCCGATGCGCGCGAGGTCGTGTTCTGCCGCAACGCCAGCGAGGCCCTGAACCTCGTGGCGAAAGCGTTCGCCCCCACCGTGCTGGAGCCCGGCGACGAAGTGTGCATCACCATCATGGAGCACCACTCGAACCTCATCCCCTGGCAGCAGGCGTGCCGCGCGGCGGGCGCGCGCCTCGTGTACCTGTTCCCCGACGAGGACGGCGTGATCGGCGAGGAGGAGCTGGACGCGAAGATCGGCCCGCGCACCAAGATTGTCGCGGCCGCCCACGTGTCGAACGTCCTCGGCATCGAGAACCCCATCGAGGCCATGGCCGAGCGCGTGCATGCGCACGACGGCTTCATGGTGGTTGACGGCGCGCAATCGGTGCCGCACCTGCCCGTCGACGTGCGGAAACTCGGCGCCGACTTCTTCGCGTTCTCGGCGCACAAGGCGCTGGGGACCTTCGGCGTGGGCGTGCTGTGGGGCAAACTCGACCTGCTGGAGGCCATGCCGCCGTTCCTTACGGGCGGCGAGATGATCTCGTCGGTCACGCAGGAAGGGGCCGTGTGGGCGCCCGTCCCCGAGAAGTTCGAGGCCGGCACGCAGGACGCCGCCGGCATCGTGGCGACCGCCGCCGCGCTGGGCTATCTCGAGGGCATCGGCTGGGATGCGTTGCAGGCGCGCGAGCAGGCGCTCGTCCGCGCCGCCATGGAGCGCCTGGCGGCGCTGCCCTACATCCGCATCATCGGCCACCCCGACCCGGCGCAGCATCACGGCGCCATCAGCTTCGAGGTGGACGGCATCCACCCGCACGACGTGGCCAGCATCCTCGACGAGCACGACGCGGCCATCCGCGCCGGGCACCATTGCGCCCAGCCGCTGCTGGCGTGGCTGGGCGTGGAGTCGTGCTGCCGCGCGTCGCTGGCGTTCTACAACGACGAGGGCGACATCGACGCGCTCGTCGACGGCTTGGACAGCGTTTGGAGGACCTTCAATGGCTAGCATCTACACCGCGGCGCTCATGGAGCACAACGCGCATCCCGACTACAAGTACCAGATGGAAGAGCCCACGTGCACGCACGACGGCGTGAACCCCAGCTGCGGCGACGAGCTGACGTTGGCGCTGCGCCTGAGGGGCGATCGTATAGAGGAGGCCGCCTTCACCGGCCACGGTTGCGCCGTGAGCCAGGCGGCGGCCGATATGATGGCCGACCTCGTCACCGGCGAGACCGTGGGCGAAGCGCGCCGCTTGAGCGGCCTCTACCTCGACATGATCAAGGGACGCCCGCTCACCGACGAGGAGCGCGCCGACCTCGACGAAGCCGCCGAGCTCGAATCCATCGCCCGCATGCCCGCCCGCGTCAAATGCGCCGAGCTGGCCTGGAGAACGCTGGAGAAGCTGCTGGACCAGCAACTGGAAAAGGCATAGGACTCAGTCTGCGCGTCGTCCGCAACGAGCGACGCGCAAACGCTCGTACGCCTTCCACAAGCCGAAGCCGATCGAACCGCCGACCACGTTCAAGATGACATCATCCACATCCACGACGCGATACAGACCGCCAACCACGGCTAGCCCAACCGTCAGCTGGGCTAGCTCGATGGCTGCCGAACACGCAACCAGGACAAACAACGTTGTGCGAAATCGATGAAAGCGCTCGGACAGCAACGGCAGCATGAACCCCAGCGGAACGAACATAAGCACGTTACCGCCCACGATAGTTACTGCGATCGTCCACCACCAGCCGGTCTGCGCTGCATCGGCCACCGTTCGAGCGATACCGGCGAAAGGCACGAGATTGATCGTCGCGCCCCATACGACAACCTGATCCTGAGGCGAGCCCAGCTGGAGACCCACCGGAAGCGGAAAGAGGGTGACCGCCGCCACGGCGCCGACGTAGACCGTAAGCACCAGGTAGAGGCACGTGCGCCGCATTCCGACCCGCTGCGCCAAGCATACGACGAGCACCGCGACCAGCGCCACGCACGTCGGCAACGCCATGAACCCTCGATCGAACATCATATCCGCCTCCGCCCCACGCCGCCTCCATCTCTGCCGCCGCTTTCATTATACAGGCATCACCAGACGCGTATCTCTCACACCACCTGGTGCCGCCTGAACGCGCGGGCGGCCAGGGGCACGCACGCCGCCAGCACGAGGGCGTAGACGCACGCGAGCAGACCTATGAGGTCGATGACGAACGACCCGACCGGATACGATACGAGCGAGTTGAACAGCACCTGATCGTTCAAGCCGTTGTTCGGGAACAGGTACAGCGCGTGCAGCAGCACGGCGTTGCCGCCGGAGGGGATCATGCCCGTAAGGAAGATGAGCGCCGCACAGGCGGCGAAGATGGCCAGCTGGGAGCGCAGCTTCGACGACAACAGCAGCGTGAGACCCGCCAACCCCAGCGTCATGAGGTAGGCTATCCCCACCGCCGTCCAGGTCGCCTCGGCCATCGTGAGGTCGTACGGGATGGACAGCGACAGCACCTGCACCGGCAAGTCCCCGCCCTCGGCACCGAAGAACGCGAGCGCCGCGCCCATGATGATGAGCGTCGCCAGCGCGAAGTAGGCCGTGGCGAAGGCGAGCGCGGCGACGATCTTCGCCGCCACCAGCTTCGAGCGGCCGTAGCGCGACGAGAGCAGCACGGCGTCGGTGCGGTCTTGGTACTCCCCCGAGAACACGGGCGTGAGCGCGATGCAGACGGCCACCATCGCGAAGGCGAAGAACCCGAGGCATGCCAGCACGTCGCTCCATCCGCCCGCGTACCCGTAGGCCAAAGGCTCGCCCACCCCATCCTGCTTCTCCGTCCAGTACGCGCGCTCGGCATCGGAATACGTCCACGTACCGCCCATGCCGTTGTCGAGCGTGCGCTGTAGCTTGCCCGCGATGGCTTCGTAGAACCCGTCGGCGGCGCCGTCGTCGAGCTGCGCCGCCACCTGGTACGGCTCGAGGGCGCCTGCCTTCCACGGCGAGAACAGGTAGACGTAATACGGGTCGTACAGCATGCGGAACTCGTCTTCGCCGTACGCCTGCTTCATGAGCGCGTACGCCGCGTCGTCGCTCAGGCCGGCCACGTCGGCGGGATCCACCTTCGAGAACGCGAGCGCCCGGTAGGCGGCCACCTCTTCCCGCACGCGATCGGCGTCCAGCACGCCCTCGTGCGCGACGGCCTTCTCCTTCTGATGCGCGATGGCGGCGGTGCCGGTCAGCACCTCGTCGGCGTTCGATGTCGTCCTCGTCTGCGCGACGTTGAGCGCCATGATGCCGCACAGCATCACGAGGATGCCTGCGCAGGCAATGAGCGACGTGCGGCGCACGAGCAGCTTCTTGAGTTCGAATCTCACCAGATCAAGCATGGTATATTCCTTCTCTCACCAGTTGAATAAAAGTCAGCGAGAAGCGTCGAGGTGCTCGAGATCGCCCCGTTTCGCGGCCGAGCGTGCTTCGCACGTGAGGGCAAGCGAAAAAGAGGCGAGATCAAGTGCATCGACGCTTCGCAGCGTCGGCACGTTCCGCCGTCCGTCAGGACAGCGGAACCACCTCGTCGCGGAACACGTACAGGTACACATCTTCCAGCGTGGGATCGAGCGCCCGCGCGCCGGCCACCGGAGCCTCGTCGGCCACGACGCGCACCACCGCGTGCCCGTCGGCAGCGTAGTGGACGTTGCTCACGCAGCTCGCAGCCGCCAGCTCGTCGGCGCGGCGCGCGTCCACATGGCACTCCCACACCTTGCCCGTCACCGTCGCGACGATATCCGTCGGCGCGCCCTGCATGATGAACGCACCCGCGCGCATGACGAGGATTTCGTCGGCGATGTACTCGACGTCCGACACGATGTGCGTGGACAGGATGACGATCTTGTCTTGCGCGAAGCTGGCGATGAGGTTGCGGAACCGCACGCGCTCTTTCGGGTCGAGCCCGGCCGTGGGCTCGTCGAGCACCAGCACCGCCGGGTCGTTCAGCACGGCCTGCGCTATGCCCAGCCGCTGCTTCATGCCTCCCGAGAACGTGCGCACCTTCTGCCGCGCCACGTCGGCGAGGCCCACCGTTTCCAGCAGCTCGAGCGAGCGGCGGCGCGCCGCGCGGCGATCGAGCCCCTTGAGCGCCGCCAGGTAGCACATGAAGTCGAGCGCCGAGAAGTCGGGGTAGTAGCCAAAGCCCTGCGGAAGGTAGCCCAGCCGGGCGCGGTACTCGTCGCCGAGCAGGCGCACGTCGCGGCCGTCGAAGCGTATCTCGCCGGACGTGGGGCGCAGCACGTCGCACACCATGCGCATGAGGGTGGTCTTGCCTGCGCCGTTCGCTCCCAGAAGGCCGTACACGCCGGGCGTCAACCGGGTCGACACGCGGTCGACCGCGATCTTCGATCCGAACTGCTTGGTCAGGCGGTCTATCGTCAGGTCCATGCCATGCTCCTTGTCATCATAGAGTCGTCGAATTCCGGGATTCGCCGGCATCGCCGGGCTCATCGGGCAGCCGACGCGGGGGCGAACACGTCAAGGCCGCCCTCGATGCCGCGAATCCACGTGCGCACCTCGTGCGCGGCCCAGCCGAGCGAGCCCGCCGCCACAAGCGCCCATGCCCATGTCGACGCCTGGGCGTACGCATCGGGGACGAGGGAGAACGCCGCATACGTGCCCACGATCACCAGCAGCGCCCACGCGCACGACAGCGCCAGCGCCTGCGACGAAGGGCACCGGCGCGCCACGAGCAGCGCGCCCGCGCACGAGAGGAAGTAGGGAACGCACGCGTGCACGAGCGACGCGAAGGGATCGGCGCCGAGCATGACAGGCGCCGCGAGCGCGATGGCGGTGACCGTCACCACGTCCGAACACCCCAGCACGATGAGCCGCGCCAGCGCGACCGCGCGGCAGTCGAAGCGGCAGGCGTACTCGAGTTCGGCCACGCGGTGCGCAGCGCTGGCCAGCAGCTCGGGCAGGCCCACGAGCACCGTCGCCGCCGCCAGCATGCCCGACGCGACCGGGAAGCCGTGCGCCATGCCGCTCGACGGGAGGCAGAGGACCGCCATGACGGCCATGAGCGCGAGCTGGGCCACCCATACGCGCGGGTGAATGAAGCGCGCCTGAGCGGCGACGAACCCGGCGAACGTCGCCTCACGGCTCCGCTCGCCCACGGTTGCGCCCGCCGCGGCCTCCGCGCTCGCGCTCGACCGCTGCTCCGACGCCACCGCCGCGCGCACGGCGGCGAGGGCCGCCGCCTTCGACATCTCGTCCGGCGCGCCGCGCTCGGCGCGGTAGTGCGCCCGCAGCAGCCGCTCCACGTCCCGCTTTCCCACGTCGCTCATGCTTCGTCCTTTCCTTCCAGCCCTCGCCGCAGCTCCGCGAGCGCACGGTTGAGCCGCCGGTTCACCGCGAACCGCGACACTCCCAGCACGTCCGCGATCTCGCCCACTTTGAACCCCTGGTCGAAGCGCAGCTCCACCACGTCTCGCAGCTCAGGGGGGAGCGCGTCAACCAGCGCATCCACCTCGCCGCCCCCGATCGCCATCGCCGGGTCGGCGTCGGGCGAGCCGTCGGGCACGTCTACGTCGAGAGGCCCGACGGGAAGCCGCCGCGCCCGCGCGGCGTCGATGCAGAGGTTGCGCGCGATGGTGAACAGGTACGCGAGCGGCTTGCCGTCGCGCGGCGAGCGCCCGCTGCGCACGAAACGCAGGAACGCCTCCTGCGCCACGTCCGGCGCGTCGTCGTAGGACGGAGCATGCCGCCGGCAGTACGCCAGCACGTCGTCGTAATGCTCTTCGACCAAGCGATCGAACGCCTCGCCGTCTCGCAGCCTGTTCTTCAAGCCCCGCTTCACCTCCTCTATCCTCTATAACGAATCCTACGATCGATCCGTGCGGGTTCAGCTGGAAAAATTTCCGGACGCATTCGCCCGGATGCCCCTCGTGCTTCACCCAGCGAAGCGGTATACTTTCCCAACCCTACCACCTTCGAGAAAGGAATCCCCTGTGAAGACGCTTGCCAAGATTAGCGACTTCGCGGGAAAGTACATGGCGATCATCGCACTCGCCGTCGCGATTATCGCCTTGGTCTTTCCCGACCCCGTGTCCGCCGTCGTGAAGACCAGCTACGTGAACATCCTGCTGGGCATCGTGATGTTCGGCATGGGCATGACCCTCAAGCTGGCCGACTTCAAGGTGGTGTTCACGAAGCCGAAAGCTGTCATCGTGGGCATCCTGGCGCAGTTCGTTATCATGCCGGTGCTGGCGTTCCTGCTGACGATGGTGTTCCAGCTGCCGCCCGAGCTGGCCGTGGGCGTGATCCTCGTGGGCTCGTGCCCCGGCGGCACCAGCTCCAACGTCATGACGTATCTGGCGAAAGGCGACGTGGCGCTGTCGGTGGGCATGACCGCATGCACCACCATCATGGCGCCCATCGTCACGCCGCTGCTTGTGCTGCTGTTCGCCGGCCAGACCGTGGACGTGAACGTGGTCGATATGTTCCTGTCCATCGTGCAGGTGGTGCTCGTGCCCATCGCGCTGGGCTTCCTCATCAACTACTTCTTCGAGAAGGCGGCTCAGGCCGCGTCGGCCGTCCTGCCGCTCGTGTCGGTTATCGGCATCTCGCTCATCATCATGGCCGTGGTGGCCGCCAACCAGGCGAAGCTGCTGACGGTGGGGCCGCTCGTCATCGCCGTGGTGATGCTGCACAACCTGCTGGGCTACGCGCTGGGATACCTGACCGGGCGGGCGCTGCGCCTGTCGAAGGCCCAAATGCGCACGCTGTCCATCGAGGTGGGCATGCAGAACTCCGGCCTGGCCACCTCGCTCGCCACGGTGCACTTCGCCAGCATGCCGCTGGCCGCGGTGCCCGGCTGCCGTGTTCAGCGTGTGGCACAACATCTCCGGCGCAGTGTACGCGAACATTCTCGCCCGCTCGGCCGGCAAAGACGCCGTCGAGGCGGACGAGGTCGAACAGGCTGCCGCGTAGCGGGCGCACGTTGCCGCGGAAGGCCCGCACGAAGCACACGAACGAAGCCTGCCGGCTTAGCGCATGGGGCGCAGGCCACTCGTTCCACCGCCCGAACCACGCGTCACGAAATCGGCGTTTGGTGCCGGGGCGCCGCTGGCGTACAATCGAATCCAACATGAAAAGCATCGCGCGGCGAACGCACGCCCGACGGAAAGAGGACATAATGGCGGACACCACAAGCAGCATCGAGCTCGGCTTCATCGGGTTCGGCAACATGGCCCAGGCGATGGCGCAGGGCCTCGTGGACTCGGGCGCGCTCTCGGGCGAGCACATCCACGCGTGCGCGGGACGCTTCGACAAACTGCAAGCCACGGCCGAGAAGCTCGGCGTGAACGCCTACCGCGAGGCGGCCGAGGTGGTGGAGGCCAGCGACTTCGTCGTCCTGGCGGTGAAGCCCTACCTCATCGAGCAGGTGGTGGAGCCGGTGCGCGAACTGCTTGCCGACAAAGCCGTGATCTCAGTAGCCGCCGGGCGCGACTTCGCGTTCTACGAGGGCGTCCTCGCCCCGAACAGCCGCCACCTCAGCACCATCCCCAACACGCCCATCGCCGTGGGCACGGGCGTGATCGCCTGCGAGCAGCGCCACTCGCTCACCGACGAGCAGCTGCAGACGTTCGAGAACCTGTTCGGCCGGATCGCGCTCATCGAGTGGGTCGACGGCAAGCTGCTTTCCACGGCCAGCTCCATCGCCGGCTGCGGCCCCGCGTTCGCCGCGATGTTCCTGGAATCGCTCGGCGACGCCGGCGTGAAGCACGGCCTGCCGCGCGCCACCGCCTACCGCCTCGCGGCGCAGATGATGATGGGCACCGCCAAGCTTCATCTGGAAACCGGCACGCATCCCGGCGCGATGAAGGACGCCGTGTGCTCGCCGGGCGGCACCACCATCAAGGGCGTGGCCGCGCTCGAGAAGGACGGCTTCCGCGGATGCGTGATCGACGCCATCGACGCCATCGAAGGCGAGTAGGGCGTCACACGACCCAATAGAACGTCGTTGTCGCCCGAAAGCCTCGTTTTCGGACGAAGAAACGCGGCTTTCGGGCGACAACGGGATCCCATGACGAAGGGGGGTCTGCCGCGCGGCAGACCCCCTTCCCGTTCGACTTCGTTTAACGCCTAGAAGCCGAACATGGCCGTCGTCAGGTAGCGCTCGCCCGTGTCGGGGAGGATGACGACGATGGTCTTGCCCTTGTTCTCGGGACGGCGCGCCAGCTGGGTGGCGGCGGCCACGGCCGCGCCCGACGAGATGCCCACGAGCAGACCCTCTTTCGCCGCCAGCTCGCGACCGACCGCGAACGCGTCCTCGTCGGCGACGGCGATCACCTCGTCGTACACTGCGGTGTCCAGCGTGTCGGGCACGAAGCCTGCGCCGATGCCCTGGATCTTGTGCGCGCCCGCGCGCCCCTCGGACAGCACCGGCGACGCGGCCGGCTCCACGGCCACCACCTGCACGTCGGGGTTCATGCGCTTGAGGTACGCGCCGGCGCCGCTCACCGTGCCGCCCGTGCCCACGCCCGCCACGAAGATGTCCACGTCGCCGCCCGTAGCCTCCCAGATCTCGGGGCCGTAGTGCGTTCGTGGACAGCCGGGTTCGCCGGGTTCGTGAACTGCCCCACGATGAACGAGTTGGGAATCTCGGCCGCCAGCTCTTCGGCGCGCGCGATGGCGCCCTTCATGCCCAGCGCGCCGTCGGTGAGCACCAGCTCGGCGCCGTAGGCCTTCATGAGGTTGCGGCGCTCGACGGACATCGTCTCGGGCATGGCGATGATCAGGCGCATGCCGCGTGCAGCGGCGATGGCGGCCAAGCCGATGCCGGTGTTGCCCGACGTGGGCTCGATGAGCACGGTGTCGGCGTCTATCTTGCCGGACGCCAGCGCGTCGTCGATCATCGCCTTCGCGACGCGGTCTTTGACGGAGCCGGCCGGATTGAACGACTCCACCTTGCCCACGATGACGGCTTCCAGGTTGTTGTTCTTCTCGTAGTTCGTCAGCTCCACGAGCGGCGTGCCGCCGATCAGCTCCGATACGCTTTTGCACACGGTCATGATGCGCCTGCTTTCCCGTCTTCCGATCGCGCGCCGCGCGGGCGCCGACCGATGCCCGCGCGCGGCGGGCTCCCTATGTGTCGCACTAAATCCTACTGTATCACTATGTATTAGTCAAGCAGCTGTCGACAGCATCGATCTCGAAGCCTTCCGCATCCAACCGAGGCTTTCCACCGATCCGCGGTCATTATAGCTCTTCCATTCGATGGAGCCCGTCGGGAAGAACAGGAGATCGAGCCCTCGCAACGCGAGAGCGCAGAACGAGCTTCCCGGATGCAAGGAGATGCCGACGCCACGCTGCTGGCCTCCGAGGTCATCCTGCAAGAAGCGGAGGCGGCGGGGTTCTGGGGCTAGGCGCCCTCCCCTTCGGCTCGCTGCTCGGCCAGCAGCAGATCCACCATGCGGCCGTAGCTGCGCATGCCGTCGGCCTGGTTGTTCGCCTTGAGGTAGGTGTCGTTGGCCGCGTTGGAGACGTCTTGGACCGGGCCCTCGTACTGCGCCCAGTGCTCCGCGCGCTGGGCGAGGTCGCGCCGCACCGCCGCCGACAGCCCCGAGCCGATCGCCTTCGCCACCTCCGGATCCACCTTCCTCAGCGCCGATACGGCGTTGTCGTACGCCAGCAAGTAGCCGCTGTAACGCATCAGCGCGTCGTCCGACTGCTTGCAGGCCAAATACGCGATGAAGTTCGCCTCGTCCTCGCGCATGAAGCCGCACTGATGCGCCAGCTCGTGGGTCATGGTCCACGGAACGACGAAGAACGGGTTGTCCACGTTGATGTTCGACTCCATCGTGAAGGGGAAGAACATGCCGCCGATGTTCGCGCACGACATCAGCTCGGAGGCGAGCACCGGCTTCGGCGGCGAGTACAGCGGCCGATCCAGCACCGGGTACTGCTCGGCCAGCTTCCGCATGGCCTCCACCGACTCCTGCGCGTACTGCTCGAACTGGCCGGGTTCGGCGTCGAACAGGTTCGCGTCGTCGCCCAGCTGCGCCCGCGCCTGGCCCAGCTCGTCGGCGAGCGTTGCAGTGAGCGCTACGAGCTCCTCCTGGCGCTGCGCCGCATCAACGTCGGCTTCCTCCACATCGTAGCCGGTGTGCTGGGTGAAGGTGTAGCGGTAGTAGTTCAGCCCGCACAAAGCGGTGAACAGGAAATACACCGTGCAGCAGATGGCCGCCGCCCCCATGACGGCACGGTAGGCGACCACGAGGCGCTCGCCCTTGCTCACGACGAGCTTGCGGACGCAGTACACGACGTATCCCACGCAGAACAGCAGGAACAACGCCGCAACCCACTCGGCCACCGAGAAGCTCACAAGCGACGGCAGAAATCCCACGACGTTGGACAGCGCCGGGTACACGCCCTGGGCGTACACGTGCTCCGCCCAATCGGGATGCTGCCTCGCGTACGAGGTCGCCGCAAGCGCGACGATGCCGAGCGGTACGAACAGCATCCGCTTGAGCAAGAACTTCCGTATGCCCCGTTTCGATTCGTCGGTTTCCATAGGGTGACAGTATAGCCCGACGAAGCACGCGCACCGCTCCCCCGCCACCATCCTCACCGCATCACCCAAAGCGATGAGCGGGTAGCGCCAGACGCAGACGGGACCGCTGCAAGAAACCCGGGCGTTTCTGCACAAAAACCCGCGACGTTTGATATCGAAGGGGCCGAACGCTGAGAGCCGTCGACAGCGCGTCCCCAAAATGCCCGATCAGGATCGCAGGCTCTCGCAGCCGCAATGCGGGAGATAGACGCGAAGACCTTCCAAAGCCATACGTCGGCGTTTTTTGTGCAGCGCGCAGCGTTTTTCGTGCACGGCAGACCGAGACGGGCAACCCGAGAGCAAGCCCAAACTCCCGCCAACGAGGGTGCGCAAGCGGGAGCGACTCGCACCCTACAGGTCGTCCACCAGGGCGCTCGACTTGGCGTAGGCGGTGCTGCGGGCTTCGAAGAAGTCGGTCTTAATCATGTTCGCGTTCGAGAACTGGCTCACCCACGACATGCTCTCCGGCTCGCGCTCGTGGCCCTCGTACAAAGGCTCGAAGCCCAGCTGCGTGCAGCGCAGGTTGCCCAGGTACTGGATGTAGTCGGTCACCATCTGCTTGTTGAGGCCGGCCACCTCGTCGCCGATGGCGTAGTGGCCCCAGCGTATCTCTTGCTCGCAACCCTCCTTGATCATGGCGCGGTACTCCTCCACCAGCTCGGGCGTGAACAGCTCCGGCTCTTCCTCTTTCAGTTCCAACAGGATGTTGCGGAACAGCCACAGGTGCGTGTTCTCGTCGCGGTTGATGTAGCGGATCTCCTGCACCGACCCCGGCATGAGGTTGTTGCGCCCCAGGTTGTAGAAGAACATGAAGCCGCTGTAGAAGTACACGCCCTCCAGGATGTAGTTCGCCACCAGCACGCGCGCGAGCGCCTCAGGGCTCTTGTCGTCCTGAAACTGGTTGTACAGGTTGCCGATGAACTCGTTGCGCGCCAGCAGATGCTCGTCCTCCTTCCACTGGTACAGCACGTCGTTGCGCTCCTGCGGTTCGCAGATGGTGTCCAGCATGTAGCTGTAGCTCTGGCTGTGCACCGTCTCCTGGAAGGTCTGGATGGCCAGGCACAGGTTCACCTCGTTGGCCGTGATGTACTCGCCCACGGCAGGCAGGTTCGCCGATTGCAGGCTGTCAAGAAAGATGAGGAACGACAGGATCTTGTCGTAGGCGCGCCGCTCAGACGCGGGCAGCTTGCGGTAGTCCTTTATGTCCACCCCGAGGTTGATCTCCTCGGGTATCCAGAAGTTGTTCATAGCCTGGCGATACCAGTCGCTCACCCACTCGTACTTCATATTGTTGAAGTCGTTCAGGTTCGTCGTATTCCCCCCAATCATCCGCCGATCCAGCACATCGGTATCCCCCAAAGGATTGAACAGCGGCTTCTTCTTCAACTGGCTCATAAAACTCTTCCTTCCAGAAAATCAGCTACGGACGAACAATGGCGCAAAGGGCGAGCGAAGCGACGCCCGTCAGGTTGAACCACGATCAGGGAGGGGGTCCGGCGTGTTCACCAAGCGACCTGCTTGCAGGCAGCCGGGGCGCGGTGCCCACCAAGCGAGTTCCATCACGTCGGGGCTGGGGGCGGTGCCCACCAAGCGAGTTCCGCAGCGAAGCGAGGACTGTCTGAGCGACTGGGCATTGCCCCCAGCCCCATCTCACAGGTGGAACCCGGCGACTGGGCACCGCACCCCGGCTGCCGTCGCGCAGGTGGAGCTCAGCGACTGAACATGCCGGACCCCCTCCCGCCCCCCCAGGTTCAACCTACGATGAACACACTTCGCACTCTTCCACTTCCAGGCTCTTCGACCGCACGTAGTAGATGGTTTTCACGCCTTCCTCCCAGGCCAGCAGGTACAGATCTAGCACCCGTCTGAACGTGTACTCGTTCGTGATGTACAGGTTCATGCTCTGCGCCTGATCGATGTGCCGCTGGCGCACGCCGCAGGCGCGCACCGACCACGCCTGGTCGATGAGGTGGGCGTTCTTGTAGTACCAGAACGTGTCCATTGACAGCTCGGGCGCCACGCGCGGCATGAGGCCGTTCTTCTTCTCCTCGAGGAAGTAGCGGTTCATAACAGGATCGAGGCCCGCGGTAGTGCCGGCGATGATGCTGGCTGGAGCTGGTGGGCGCCACGGCCAGCAGGTAGCCGTTGCGCAGGCCGTGCTCGGCCACGTCGCGCGCGAGCTCGGCCCAGCGCCCGTCCGTAAGGCCGCGGTCGCGGAAGTACTCGCCCGTCTGCCAGCCGCTTCCCTCGAAGAAACCGTACGCGCCTTTCTCCCGCGCGATGGCGCAACTCGCGCGCACCGCCGCGTAATGCACGTCGCCGAACACGCGCTCGGCGAAGGCCAGATGCTCTTCGCTCTCCCACCGGATGCCGCTTTTCGCCAGCAAGTGGTGGTAGCCGCTCACACCCAGGCCGATGGGACGGTACTGCCGATTGTTGATCTGGGCGTAGGGAACCGGGAAGAAGTTGAGGTCGATGACGTTGTCCAGCGCACGCACCGCGCTTTCGGTGACGTGCGCAAGCTCGTGCGGATCGCCCATGTCGATATGGCCCAGCGACAGACTGGCCAGGTTGCACACCACGAACGCGCCCGGCTTCGTCACGGTAACCACCACCTGCTCGCCGTCCACGTCCTCGATGCGCTGCTCGAGCTGCTCGATGGCGCCCATGTTCTGCGCGATCTCGGTACACAGGTTGCTGCAGTAGATCATGCCTCGGTGCTTGTTCGGGTTCGCCCGGTTCACCGCGTCGCGGTTGAAGGTGAACGGCGTGCCCGTTTCCACGGCGCTCTTGATGATGAGGCGGATGACGTCCTTGATGGGGATCGCGCGCTTCTTGATGCGCGCGTCGGCCACGCACTCCAGGTACTTGCGCGTCCATTCCTCGCCGTAGCAGTCCTCCAGCGCGTAGCCTTTCACCGTGAGGATCTCGTGCGGGCACATGAGGTACCAGTCGCCCTCGATGTTGTCGCGCGCCTGCTGCCAGAAGTAGTCCGGATAGCACACGGCCGGGAACACGTCATGCGCCTTCATGCGGTCGTCGCCGTTGTTCGTGCGCAGGGCCAAAAACTCGGGCAGGTCGCGGTGCCACGCGTCGAGGTACACCGCCACGGCGCCCTGGCGCATGCCCAGCTGGTCCACCGCCACGGCCGTGTCGTTCGCCAGGCGGATCCATCGGATGACGCCGCCGGCCGCCCCGTCGAAGCCGCGAATGGCGCTGCCCGACGCGCGCACCTTGCCGAAGTACAGGCCCATGCCGCCGCCGTACTTGCTCACCTTCGCGAAGTTGTCGATGCTGCGGTAGATGCCGTCCAGACTGTCGGGCACCGTGTCGATGAAGCACGACGACAGCTGATGGAACGGCTTGCGCGCGTTCGACAGCGTGGGCGTGGCCATGGTCACTTTCAGCGTGGACAGCATGTCGTAAAAGCGGCGCACCCACCCCATGCGCTCGTCGGGGCGCTCCTCCATGGCAAGGTGCAGCGCGATGCCGAGGAACATCTCCTGCGGCGACTCCAGCGGCGCGCCCTGATGCGTGCGGATGACGTAGCGGTCGAGCAAAAGCTGCAGGCCGGCGTAGGTGAACAGGTCGTTGCGGCTAAGGTCGATGAAGCCGGCCGCCTCGTCCAGCTCGGCGGGCGTGTAATGCTGCAGGATGTAGTCGCCGTACAGGCCCTCCTCGGCGAGGAAGGCCACCTTCTGCGCGAACGTCTCGATGTGCCGGGCGGCCAGGCGCTCGGCCAACGCGCGATCGAACTGCACCATCAGCAGGCGCGCGGCGATGATCTCCCAGCGCGGCGCCTCCTGCGTGGTCAGCTCCACCGCCGCCTTCACCAGCATGGCCAGCAACTGGCCGTCGGCAGCGTCGGGCTTGGCGAACGACTGGAACTTGGCGCTGAGGTGGGCAAGCTCGTACTCCTCGCCGGGGAACTCCTTCTGCACCGACGCCAGCACGCCCGGCAGCGCGGGCACGCTCGGCAGCTGGGCGCACAAACGCTCGCGCGCGGCGCGCTTGCGGGCGCGGTCCTCGCGGTACAGGATGTAGCTTTTCAGCTCCTCGTAATGGTTCGCTTCCATGAGGGCGCGCTCCACGAGATCCTGCACGTCCTCCACCGAGACGGAGCCGCCTTCGCCCTGCTCCGCGCTCGCCATCGCGCGCTCGATGCGCGCGATGAGGCGGTCGGCCTCGTCATCATCTAGCACCGTGCCCACGCTGGCGAAGGCCGCGCCCATGGCGCGCTTGATCTTGCCAGCCTCGTAGGCTTCCACGGTGCCGTTGCGCTTGGAAATCTGCATGATGTCGTCTCGCCCTTCGTTCTCCGATTGCGGTGCGTTTTGAGAGCGACCATCGTATCACAATATGTTACAAAAATCGCAACATATTGGGGAACGGATAGGCAACGCCCACCACATCGACGAAGGCGACTGACCCGCCGAGCGCGCAAAAAACGGCAGGCGACGCAGAACGGTCGCCCGCCAACCTGCAGCTTCACGGCCGAAAGCAGCGCGCAGCCGACGGGAACGCGACCCCGGGCGACGAGCCGGAGGATCGATGTGCGGCGAAATCGAGCTTTTGGCAGTCTGAGCCCGGTTTCTTTCGCCGTTTCGAAACCGCAGGAAAACGCGACCTGGGGTTTTTCCTCGCGGCATTCCGGACAAAAACCCGATGACTGCCAAAAACCCGATTTCGCCGCACATCAAGCGAGCGGAACCGTCGCACCCGTCGCGAAACCAACCCGACCGAGCAGGGCGGTCGCCTACTTCTTCGCGCGATCGTACTAGTCGGCGCCGACGACCACTTCCACGGAGCTCCCGTCCCCCACGACATCCCCTCCACGAGGGGCTCGACGGTTTCGATGCCCAACTCGTCGGCCACCTCCTGCGCCTGCGGGCGATTGCCTCCTCGCTCCGAGAACCGTCACGAGCAGTGCACGCCTTGCCAAGCGCGAAGGTGCGGTTCGGCTGCTGGGGTATAATTCTGCATACGTGGGAAGGGGATGCATGAAATCGCTGGAACGGGTGCACGGGACGACCGGCATCAAAATCATCATCGGCTCGGCTTTTTTCTGGGCTTGGCTCGACGCGTTGTTCATGAGCATGTTTTTCGTCCGGCCGGAGGTCGAGGGCTTCATGGCCGAGATTGGCCACTATAGCCGTGTTCGGTCTGAGCCTGCCGTGGCTCGCGCTGTCGCTGGCCAAGCCGGCCGCATGCAACGGCCTGCTGGCGAAGAAGCGCGTGCCGCTCGCGTTCGCCGCGCTGGGCACGGCGGGCTCGCTGCTGCTCCTGCTTGCCGGCATCAACCTCAACTGGATCGCGCTCGTCGCCGGCGGAACCTGCGCCGGCGCGTTCATGGCAGCCTACCAGCTGGCATGGGGCGCTGCGTACTGCCACGACGGCGAGCGGAGCGCGACGCCCTACGTGGCCGGCGGCTTCGCCTGCGCCATCGTCGTCGACGCGCCGCTTCTGTTCATGATACCCGAGGCCGCCGCCGTGTTCTCGGCGCTGCTGCCCCTCGTCTCGGGCGCGTTGTTCGCGAGCATCGACCCCCAGTTGCGCACGTACCGCCGCACCGGCCCCCGTCGACCCGCTGCCGAAGCGGAGCGTCCGCTCGCGCCTGAAAGCGCACCTCGGAACCTCGATGATGCTGTTGTGCGCCGTGGCCCTCGTCATGACCGGGTTCGGCTACCTGCAGCACCTCGTTTCGTTCTCGCCTATCGCCAGCGACGGCTATCCCAACGGCATCCTCGTGCAAGTCGCGCGCGGCGTCACGGCGGTGCTCGTGTTCGCCATCGTCGTGCTGGGACGGCGCCGGGCAAGCGCGGTGTACCGCGTGGGGCTCCTGGCCATGATCGCCGGCTTCATGCTGATGGCGTTTCTGTTCGGCACGAACCTGTTCTGGGTGTCGGGCGCCATCATCATCAGCGGCTACACGATCCTCGACCTGCTCATCTGGGTCGCCTTCTCGCAAATCGCCTACGCGCAGTCGCGCGACCCGCTGAAAACCATCGCGCTCATGCGGCTGCTGGCCGTGCTGTGCTACCCGGTGGGCGCCGTCGCGGGCATCATGCTGGTAGGCAACGGCGAGACGATGCACGGCAACGTGGCGGCCGAGACCACCGTTTGGCTACCTCGTGGTCATCGCCACCGTGCTGCTGCTCAGCAGCGAGGACATGTGGATGCTGACGGGGCGCCAGCAGCCGAGCCTTTCCGGCGACGACCGCGCCACCCAGGAAGAGCGCATCGATGCCTGGTTCGACAGCATCGGCCTCACTGCGCGCGAGCGCGAGATCGGCCTGCTGCTGGCGTACGGCCGCACGCAGCCCTGGATCGCCGAGCGCCTCAGCATATCGGAGAACACTGTGGGCACCCACGTGCGCCACATCTACCAGAAGGCGGACGTGCACGATCGCCAGCAATTCATAGATTCGGTTCTTTCACCTGATCAGACGGCATCACCCGAACCACGTGATCAAGCCCGCTAGATCACGGGACCTGCCTGATATTCGCAAATAAGGTCATTTGCGCGTTGTGCGGCCGCGCGTCTTCCCGCACCCTGCTTTCAGCGCAACGCACCGTTGCGCAGCCCGCCCCGCGGGCGCAAAGGGAGAGGGCCCGCGAAGGGTCCCGAGGGAAGGGGTATCTGGATGGATATCAACCGCAGGAATTTCTTGAAGGGCGCGCTCGTCACCGGCGCCGCCGCAGCCGCCGCCGTCGCGCTTCCGGCATGCAGCCCGGCCGCATCGTCCGACGCATCCGACGCCAAGAGCTCGTCGAAGGGCGGCGAGACGACCGGCGCGAAGCATACGTGGGAAGTCGCGCCCGAGCCCATCGCCGACATCGCCGAGACGCAGGACTTCGACGTGGTGGTCGTAGGCGCGGGTCTGGCGGGCATCAACGCCGCCGAAGCCGCCGCCCGCAACGGCGCGAAGACGGTGGTCATCGAGCGCAACACCACGTTCTCCGTGCGCGGCGTGGACGTGGGGCACATCGGCAGCAAGCACCACAAATCGAACGGTTTCGACCTCGACCCGCGCGTGGCTGCGCGATTCCTGCACCAGGCGTCGCACCAGACCACGAACTACGACCTCATCTACGTGTGGGCGTCGCGCTCCGGCGAGGTGTTCGACTACATCGAGGATCTGGGATCCAAGAACGGCGTGAGCATGGTGCCCGCGCTGTCCGGCACCGCGAAGTACGGCAACTGGTCCACGCTGTCCGACCGTTGGCGCGTCTATCCCGATGCCGTCTCCTTCGTGCGCGGCGGCGAGACGTACGACATGCGCGATGACGGCCAGCCGGTCAACGTGACGCTGGGCGAGCTCGTGTACAACTCCGCCGTGGACAACGGCGCCGAGTTCGTGTTCGAGGCGCGCGCCGAGCAGCTGGTGGGCGACGCGGCAAGCGGCATCACCGGCGTCGTCGCCACCACGAAGGACGGCAAGCACGTGCAGTACAACGCCAAGAAGGGCGTGATCCTGGCCACGGGCGACATCGGCGGCAACCAGGAGATGGTCGACGCGTTCTGTCCCATCTCGAACCGCTCGGACTCCAACTGCTACGCGCCGGCCGGGTTCAACAACGGCGACGGCCTGCTCATGGGCATGTGGGCCGGCGCGGCCATGTCGAAGAGCGAAGCCGCCCCGATGATCCACCAGTTCACGCTGGACACGCTCGAGTTCAACCTGACCTCGTTCATCATGAGCTGGCTTGCCGTGAACGCCAACGGCGAGCGCTACGGCGCCGAGATGCCCTTCGAGCCCATGCTGACGAACGCCCGCATGAACACCCCGGGCAACGTGGCCTGGTCCATCTTCGACTCGGACTACGAGACCTACATCATGCAGCAGCAGCCCGAGCGCTACGATCGCTTCACCGACGGGCTGGACGCCGTCATGGAGAAGTGGCTGGGCAACGGCAAGCTGATCAAGGCCGACACGCTGGATGACCTGGCCAAGCAGCTGGACATCCCGGCCGACACGTTCAAGGCCACCGTCGAGCGCTACAACAGCATGGCCGAGGCCGGCGAGGACGTCGACTTCGACGTGCCCGCGCAGTGGCTCGCGCCCGTGAAGACCGCGCCGTTCTACGCCACGAAGAACGTGTGCTCCACGCTGACCATCCCCTTCGGCCTCCACGTGAACGCCGACTCCCAGGTGCTCACCGCCGAGGACGAGCCGATTCCCGGCCTGTTCGCCATCGGCAACGTGCAGGGCGACTTCTTCGGCAAGGACTACCCGGTGCACTGCCCCGGCGTCAGCCACGGCCGCTGCGTGACGTTCGGCCAGCTGGTCGGCGAAGCTTGCGCCAAGGACACGACCATCGGCGAGCTCGACTTCGCCTAAGCGCGAGCGACCGACCCACGAAGGCGGGACCCCTCCCTCTTCCGCCTTCTTCTCGATGCGGCCGTCCTCCGGGGCGGCCGCGGTCGTTTCGCGGCCCACAGGGTTCCCGCCGATACCGGAGGCCCTTGTCAGCCGATCGCCGCCAGCTCCAGCCGCAAGCACAGCCAGCGCTCGCCTTCGCGCTGTTCCAGGCACGCGTCCAGCGTGCCGCCCATCTGCCCGACCAGCGAGCGCGCGATGGCCAGCCCCAGGCCCGACCGCTCGCCCGAGCGCGCCGCGTCGGCGGTGTAGAAGGGCTCGAACAGCCGTTCGACCTCGCAGGAGAACGCCGCGTCGACATCGTTCGCGAACGTCGCCGTCACGCGGCCGCCGAGGGCCTCCCCCACCTCCACGTCGAAGGTCGAGCGCGCGTACTTGCCGGCGTTGTGCACGAGGTTCTCCACCACCCGCTCCAGCGCGCCCTCGTCGCCCCGCACGCGAACCGGCCGGTCGGGCACGCGCAGGCGCACTTCCAAACCGCGCTCCTCGAACAGTCGGTAGCGCCCCGCCACCGACTCGCGCACCAAACGGCCCGCCTCCACCGGCTCGCACGCCAGCGGCGCATCCTCGTTGCGTGCCTGTGACAGCTCGTAGAACTGCGCGATCAGCCGCTGCAGCGCGTCGGCTTTGCGGCGCACCGTGGCAAGCGACGCGCGCGTATCGGCGTCCATGCCCTCTTCATCCAGAAGCGCCAAGTACCCCACGATAGCCGTCAGCGGCGTGCGGAGGTCGTGGCTGATGGATTCCACCTGGGCCTTCAGCTCGGCCTCGTGGCGCGCGTACGCAACCCCCTGCTCGCGCACGGCCGCAAGCGCATGGTTCACGGTGCCCAGCAGCGCCTCCAAGTCCTTGTCGGGCTGCGGCAGCTTCACGATGCGGTTGTCCTCGAGGCCGCGCACGATTTCGGCCAGCTCGCCGTTCGCCCGCCGAAGCGAGCGCTTGAGCAGCGCACAGCGCACAGCGAAGAACACCGCCGATCCCAGCGCCAGAACCGCCACCGCCCCGAGGACTGCCGTCATTGCCGCATCCTTTCCCGTCGCGCCCCTACAGCTCCGTCTTGCTTGCGCGCCACAGACCCGCGATGCCGAACACCGCTACGCCTGCGAACCCCGCGATCAGGCACTTCGCCAAACCCGCCGGCGTGTCCCACAGAAACTCGGCCAGGCCGCTCTGGTTGATGGCCACCTCGTTGGAGAAGAAGTTGTACGGCAACCAGCTGGCCAGCGCGCCCACCGGCTCCACGACCATTCCCACCGCGTGCAGCGCCGAAGGCACGATGGCCACGATGGCCAACCACACCAGAAACGCAGCGCTCGTCTTCGGCAGCACGGAGCACACCGCAACGCCCAGCACAACGCAGGCGACGGTGAACGGCAGCGCCGCCGCCACGCCCTTGAGCAGGATGGGCACCGCGTCTGCGGGCCCCTCCAGCAGCAGCACGGCGCTGCCCACGTACACCGCCAGGATCACCATCATGCTGGCCAGCCCCAGCCCCGTGGACACAAGACACTTGCCCACGAACAGATCGCGTCGCGAGCAGCCGTCCGCGACGGCGTTCTTGAACGTGCCGTCCTTCCTATCGTCGGCGAACAGCACCCAGACGAGCAGCCCCGCCAGCAGAAACAGCGAGGGCAGCATCGAGATCAGATTGCTGAGCGAGAACCGCACGGTGGCGTAGGGGAAGTCGGGCGTGCTCGCCATCGCCCACAGCAATACGCTCGACAACAGCACGATAGCGCACAACACGCCGGTGAACAGGTACAGCTCCCGGCCGTGCACGATGCGGTAGAGTTCGCTCTTCGTGTAGTTCAGCATCATGCGACCCCCTTCTCCTTCAGCTCGAGATAGTACTGCTCGAGCGACATCTTCCTGCGCTCCAGCTTGGACACGTCCATGCCCGCTCGGACTGCCAGGCCGCTATACGCCTCGATGCCCGCCGCCGGGTCGAAGATGCGCACGGTGCCGTCCAGCAGCACCAGGTAGCGCTCATGACGCAGCTCCTTCTCCAGCAGCGCGGTGAAGCGCGCGGCATCCGACACGGCGATGTCCACGTAGTCGGCGCACCGCTCTTGCAGCGTGCGCGCGCTCACCTGCTCCACCACGCAACCCCGTTTCAGGAACGCGTAGGTCGTGGCCATCTGCTCGAGCTCCGCCAAGTGGTGGCTCGATATCACGATGGTAATGCCCTTGTCGCGGTTGAGCCCTTGGAGGAACGCGCGCATCTCCACGATGCCGCTGGGGTCGAGGCCGTTCGTGGGCTCGTCGAGGATCAGCACCTCCGGCTCGCCCAAAAGAGCCATCGCCAAACCAAGACGCTGCTTCATGCCCAGGGACAGCGTGCGGCAGCGCCGATCCTTCGCATACGCCAGCCCCACGGTGTCCAGCACGCGCGCCACCGCGTCCTTGCCCGGCACGCCCTTGCGTATGCGGCAGCATTCCAGGTTCTTCTCCACGCTCAAACCCGGATAGAAGCCGGGGCTCTCGATGATGGAGCCGATGCGCGTGCGCTGGCGCTCCAACTCGCGCGGCTCGTGCGCGCCGAACAGGCGCACCTCGCCCTCCGTGGGAAACGCCAGCCCGCACAGCAGCTTGAACAGCGTCGTCTTGCCCGCGCCGTTGTCGCCCACCACGCCGAATATGTCGCCGCGGCGGACGCTCACGTCCGCGTCGTACAGCGCGCAGACGTCCCCGCCGTAGCGTTTCGTCAGCCCCCTCGTCTCGATCACCGTGTCCATGGAATCGTTTCTCCCTTTCTTCCGCTTGCCTTGTCGTCTTGGGGAAACGATACGATGCAGCCTGGAAATAAGTCCTCAAGAAAGGTTAAGGAAAGCGTAAAGGCCCGCATCATGCCAGCTTGAAGCCGATGCCCCACACGGTTTTGATGTAGTCGCCCGCCCCTCCGGCCGCCGCCAGCTTCTTGCGGATGTTGCTGACATGCACGTTGACGGCGTTCTGCTCGCCGTAATAGCCGTTTTTCCACACCAGCTCGTACAGCAGCTCGCGCGAGAACACCTTGTCGGGCGAGCGCATGAGCACGTGCAGGATGTCGAACTCGTGCGCGGTCAGCGCCACCTCGGCATCCCCGAGCGTCACGCGGCGGCGCGCGACGTCCAGCCGCAGGTCGCGATGGACAAGCGCCTCGTCGTCGGGGCAGACGCCGCCCGCGCCCGCAGCCGCGCTCGCTCCCGCAGCGCGGCGCAGCACCGCATGAATGCGCGCGGCCACCTCGTCGGGGTCGAAGGGCTTCGTCACGTAGTCGTCCGCGCCGGCCGCGAGCATGCCCACCTTGTCGGCCGAGCCCGCCTTCGCCGACACCACGATCACCGGCACGCGCGAGGCCAGCTCGTCGCGCATGCACGCCATCAACGTCGGCCCATCCATGCCCGGCAGCATCATGTCGAGCAGAACCAGATCGAACGCCGCGCGTTCCATCTGCAGCAGCGCTTCGGTGCCCGAATACGCCTGCACGCAGCCGAATCCCTCGCGCGCGACGATCTTCGCCAGCAGCGCGTTGATGTCCGCGTCGTCCTCCACGATGAGAATGGTGCGCTCGCCCACAGCCCGCTCCTTCCGGCGCCGCTCTTCCGTAACCGTTTCAGGATACCCGAAAGGAAACCGCACGACCACGGAGAGCCGGCGACGCGCTATCATAGCTGCGACCGAACGAAAGGACCGATCCATGACCATCGAAGACCCCCGCACGCGCAACCCCTTCGACCGCGAGGCGCTCGCCCGCCGCGCGCTGGAGCTGCACGGCATGAAGTACAACTGCGCCCAGGCGGTCGCCTGCACGCTCGCCCCGCTGATCGGCGCCGACGAGGAGCTGTGCTTCCGCGCTGCCGAGGGACTGGGCGGCGGCATGGGCGGCCTCACCGAAACCTGCGGAGCCGTATCGGGCGCCGCCATGGCCATCGGCCTGGCGAACAGCAACGGACAAGACGACCGCACCAGCAAACAGGCGACGTACCGCATCGTGCGGAAGCTCGTGAACGATTTCCGCGAGCAAAACGGCTCCACCCTGTGCCCTGAGCTCAAGGGGATCAAGACCAAGCAGCCCCTGCGCAGCTGCGACGGCTGCATCGTCGACGCGCTCCAGCTGGCTGCGGACGCCCTGGCCGGCCTCCCCGCCGACAAACCACTCGACGCGTAGCCGGACGATGCACGCGGTTCGCGTCGTCCGACGAAACGGCGCGCTCGGCGAACGGGCCATCCGGTATCATGGAGGAGATCGAGACGAAACGCACGCGGAAAGAAGGCGGTCCACATGTCCCCCATCGCTTCCAACGTCAAGCTGACTAAGACCCTCAGGACGGTCGCGCTCCTCGCCGCCATCGCGCTCGCAGCCGCCCTCGGCGCCTGCTCTGCTCCGTCCGCGCAAGAAAAGGCGCAGCAAGCGCAGCCGGAGCCGCTCGTCGTGAACGACACGCCGGCGCCCCCGGTGCCCGACCCCGAGTACATCCTCGTCATCGGCGACGACTCCTGGGAAGAGTACACGCCGGGCCACGCCGACCTCATGATGCTCATGCGCCTCGATTTCGAGAAGCACCTGATCACGCTCGTCAGCGTGCCTCGCGATACCGCCTACGTTTTCCCTGACGGCAACACCGCGAAGCTCAACCAGATGCTGACCAACGCCGGTCCCGAAGCGCAGTGCCAAGCCGTGTCCGACGTCGTCGGCGTGGACGTCTCGCAGTACGTGGTGGTCGGCTTCGACGGGCTGCAGAGCATCGTGGAGCACTTCGGCGGCCTCGAC
>ENA-OQIL01000220-OQIL01000220.1-human-gut-metagenome-genome-assembly--contig:-NODE-220-length-26076-cov-3.046784_pt1 | contig 26076 bp, 29 predicted proteins | sample MGYA00242583_ERZ504748 | MGnify/ENA primary metagenome ERZ504748 (study PRJEB26092, sample SAMD00036191) | human gut metagenome | host: Homo sapiens | study: EMG produced TPA metagenomics assembly of...
CTTTCATGGACGGTAACCTCTCGCTCATCCTGGCCTTTCTTGTGTCCATCTCGGTCGTCTTGGCGCTGGTCATCAAGTTCAAACTGCACCCGTTCCTCTCGCTGTTCATCGGCTGCCTGCTGATGGGCGTATGCTCCGGCCTTGACCCGATGGCCATCATCAAGACGTCCTGCAAGGGCTTCGGGGACACGATGGGCGACATCGGCATCATCATCCTGCTCGGCGTCGCCATGGGGCAGATCCTCCACGAATCCGGGTGCACCCGCGAAATCGCCAACACCATGCTGCGGCTGTGCGGGCGGGAAAAATCCGCGCTGGCCCTGAACCTCACCGGCTACATCATCTCCATCCCGGTGTTCTTCGACGCGGCCTTCGTCATCCTCATCGGCCTCATCCGCGAAATGGCCCGCGAAGGCAAACTGGCCCTCAACACGCTGGTCACGGCCCTCGTCGTCGGCCTCACCTGCACGCACGCCCTCGTCATCCCCACCCCCGGCCCCGTGGCCGTCGCCGGGAACATGGGCGCGGACACTCGGCTGGCTTCATCGTCTACGGCGTGCTCATCGCCCCTGCCCGCCTCGCTCATCGGCGGCGTGCTGTTCGTCGGCGGCATTCTGGCGGCGATGTGGTACAGCCATAAGCTGAAGCTCAGAAATGAAGCGCCGTTTGCCATCACCGATGCGGCTTTGATGCGGAATAGAGTCGGTGAAACCGTGGTTTCACGACAGGCAGTTTTAATTTTTTTATGAATTTTCGCCAATTTTCTGTGTTCGCCCTTGTCAGATACGCAAAAGTTCGGTAAAATAGATTGAATACGAAAGTCCGTGCACACCGCACGGCGGGAAAGGGCTATGCGATGTTTGGCTTTATCCGTTCCGGTGAAGGCTGAGCTGCGGGTGAAGGAGGCTGACCGTTTTCAGCAGGTTTACTGCGGCTTATGCCACACGATCCGCGCAGAATACGGCAGATTTTACACCTTGTTTCTAAGCTACGATATGACGTTTTTGCACTTGTTGCAGGAAGTGAGGAGGCGGAGACTGCTCCGCCGTGCAGAAAACGATGCGACGCTTCTCCGTTTCGGCGGAAAAGCTGTGCCGAGACAGACGATGCACTTCGTCTGGCGGCGGACGCGAGCATCCTGCTGACCTATCACAAGTTTCAGGATGATCTGGCGGACGAAAAGGGCGCGAAACGCGCGCTTGCGGCGCTGCTGTGCCGCCTCGGCCGCCGCGGCTACGAGAAGGCGCGCGCACGCATGCCCGAAGCGGACGAGGACATCCGGCAGGCACTCGAGGATCTGCGCTGTCTGGAGGCGGAACGCTGCCCGTCCATGGACCGTGCGGCGGATACGTCCTCGCGCATGACGGCTGCCGTTGTGCCGCGCACCGGAGACACCCGCGAGCGTATTCTGCACCAGATGTTCTACCAGATCGGCAGGTGGATCTACATTGTCGATGCGGTGCAGGACATCCAAAAGGATATGGAAGAGAACAGCTACAATCCGGTCGTTCTGCGGTACGAGCTGCAAACGCCGGACATCTCTGCGGTAAGGGAACCGCTCGAGCGCACGCTCGAACGCTCACTGGCGGATATCTGCATGGCGTTTGACCTGCTGAGTCCCCGGAGAGATGCGGACCTGATCCGCAATATCATTTTTCTTGGTATGCCGACCGTAACCCGACAGGTACTGAACGGCACCTACCAGACGAACGAAGGAAGGGGCAAACATGGATCCCTATAAAGTGCTCGGTGTAACACCGCAAACAAGTGATGATGACGTCAAGCGCGCGTACCGCGAACTGGCGCGCAAGTATCATCCGGATACTATGTAAACAATCCGCTGGCAGATTTGGCCGAACCGCATGAGGAGATCACGAAGCGTACGACATGATCATGAACGACGCAGAAATCCGGCGGAGGCAGCAGCGGACAGCAGCAGAGCTATGGCGGCGCATACAACGGACAGCAGTACGGCGGCTATCAGCAGCGCACTTACACCGGTGCGAATGCTGCGCTGTACAGTCAGGTGCGGCAGGGCCATCAATCAGGGCAACCTCGGCATGGCGGAGGCGCTGCTGCAGCGTGCTGCAGGACGGGATGCGGAGTGGTTCTATCTGACCGGCACGGTATACTACCGCAAGGGCTGGTACGATGAGGCCGCCCGCGCGTACACGCAGGCGTGTCAGATGGACCCGAACAACGCGGAGTATCAGCACGCGCTGCAGAACCTCCATCTGTCCGGCGGCTACGGCGGCTACCGGCCCATGCAGGAGACAAGCATGTGCGACTGCTGTGTGCAGACGCTCATCTGCAACTGCTGCCTGAACATGTGCTGCGGAGGAGGCGGCTGCTGATATGAGCACGCGCGAGATCGCCCGCGGCGGACTTCTGGCAGCGGCGGCCACGGCGTGGCTGTATTTCGGCGGTGTGATGCCGCAGATCGGACCGGCGGCCTGCCTGATAGCAGGTGCGGCCTCAGCGATACCGCTAGCTGCGCCGCGCGAACGTAAAAACGGCTGTGCTGCTGTACCTCGTCACCTCGGTGCTGGGACTGCTGCTGACACCGCGCAAGCTGATCGCGGCGGCCTATGTGCTGCTGTTCGGCCTGTACCCGATCGTGAAATATCTGATCGAGTGCCGTCTGCCGGTCTTCACGCAGCTGAGCGGCAAGCTGGCGTATTTTAACATTGTGCTGGTGCTCGCGGCCGTTCTGGTAAGCTGCGGTCTGTTTCCGCAGGTGCAGATGCCGGGCATTTTCCGGCTCGCCGGACTGTGGATCGCGGCAAATATCGGCTTTATTGTATATGATATCGGGTTGTCAAAGGTGATCGCGCTGCTGCGCCGCACCCTGCCGCCCGAATAAGAAGGGAAAGAGATATCTATGAAGAGTATGACCGGCTACGGACGTGCCAAGCAGGAGCTGCACGGCAGAACCATCACAGCAGAGCTGCGTGCGGTCAACCACCGTTATCTGGACTGCACGGTAAAGGCTCCGCGCCAGTACGGCTTTCTGGATGATGCCGTAAAAAAAGGCCGCTGCGGCGCGTATTGCACGCGGCAAGGTTGAGGTTTACATCGGCGTGGAGACGCAGGAGGGCGGCGACATTGCGGTTACGGTGAACCATGCGGTCGCGGAGCACTATCTGACGGCGCTGCATGAGCTGGCCGACAAGTACGGTCTGCGCGATGACGTGAGCGTGATGAGTCTGGCGAAGCTGCCGGACGTGCTCGGCTCCGAGCGCATCGAGCAGGACGCGGACGAGATGACCCGCGATGTGCTGTCCGTCTTTGGCGAAGCCTGCGACAATTTCGACGAAATGCGTACCCGCGAGGGTGCAAAGCTGGCTGAGGATGTGCGAAACCGCGCGTCCGAGATCGAGCGCATGGTCGGTGAGGTGGAGGTCCGCTCGCCGGAGCGCGTGCGCGAGTACCGCGAGAAGCTGCTTGCCCGCATGAAGGAGGTGCTGGCGGATACGTCCATCGACGAGACCCGCATCGTCACCGAGGCGGCCATCTACGCGGACAAGACCGCCGTGGACGAGGAGACCGTGCGTCTGCGCAGCCATCTGCAGCAGCTGGACGGCATGCTGAATGAGGTCAAGCCGGTCGGCCGCAAGCTGGATTTTCTCGTGCAGGAAATGAACCGCGAGACCAATACCATCGGCTCCAAGGCAAACGATGTGTCCATGGCGCAGATCGTGGTCAATATCAAGAGTGAAATTGAGAAGATCCGCGAACAGATTCAGAATATCGAGTAATTTACAGTATATCGAGGAGTGAGGTCAGCGATGAAGCTCATCAATATCGGATTTGGCAATATGGTCGCTTCGTCGCGGCTGATCGCCATTGTCAGCCCGGAATCCGCGCCGGTCAAGCGTACCGTGCAGGAGGCCCGCGACCGCGGCATGGTCGTGGACGGCACCTACGGCAGACGCACCCGCGCCGTGCTCATCATGGACAGCGACCATGTGGTGCTCAGCGCCCTGCAGCCGGAGACCGTTGCGGCTCGTTTTGCGGGCGAGACCGAGGAAGGAGAACCAGAAGATGCGTAAGGGAACGTTGTATGTATTCACCGGACCGTCCGGTGCAGGCAAGGGCACCGTGCTGTCCAGGCTGCTGAGCGAGGACGAGAAGCTGTTCTTCTCTATCTCCGCGACGACCCGTGCGCCGCGTCCGGGCGAAAAGGACGGCGTACAGTATTATTTCCTCACGAAAGAGGACTTTGAGGCGAAGATCGCCGCTAATGCGTTCCTCGAGCACGCGAAGTACGTTGATAACTACTACGGCACGCTGGAGGCTCCGGTGAACGAAAAGCTGGAGGAAGGCTGCGATGTTATCCTCGAGATCGAGGTGCAGGGCGCGATGCAGGTGCATGAAAAGCGTCCGGATGCCGTGATGGTGTTCATTGCGCCGCCGTCGTTCGAGGAGCTGGCCAACCGTCTGCGCGGACGCGGCACCGAGGACGAAGCCAAGGTGCAGAAGCGTCTGGAAACGGCGAAGGGCGAACTCGCGCAGCAGGATAAATTCGATTACGTCGTCGTAAACGACACGGTGGAGCGTGCGGTAAACGAACTGCATGAAATCCTTAACAAGCGTCGATAAACGACATTATATAAACAGAAACTTTCATAAAATAAAACTATATCTGGTAAATAAGGAGAACTGATTACTATGCTGAACCCTTCTATGCAGGAACTGATGAAACGAGTAGGCAACCGCTATCTGCTGGTAAACCTGGCAGCGCAGCGTGCCCGCGATATTGCCGATGAGGCAGAGGAAAAGGGCGAGCCGCTGCCGGACAAGGCTGTTAAGCTGGCGCTCGATGAGATCGCAGCTGGCAAGATCGTTTACCGTCCGGGTCCGCGTGTGGAGACTGCCATTCCGCAGAACAATGCCATTGCAGCCGCTATGGTTGACGTGGACGACACCCTTGATCTGGATGAGGACGAGGAGCACACCGACTCCGAGGCTGACGAGGACAAGGATGAGAACGCGGACGAGGTGCGCCGCCTGAACGAGTTTGACGACGGCTCTCTGAGCGACGGTGACATTCCGGAGGAGGACCTCTAAGCCATGCGTTTTGCAGGGAAAACGGTCGTTCTGTGCGTGACGGGCGGCATTGCGGCCTATAAAGCTGCCGATCTCACCAGCAAGCTGCACCAGAACGGCGCGACTGTCCATGTGCTGATGACCGAGTCTGCGACCCAGTTTATCGCGCCGATGACGTTTGAAACACTGTCCGGCAACCGCGCGGTCGTGGATACGTTCGACCGCAGCTTTCCGTGGGAGGTGGAGCACATTTCGCTCGCGAAGGCGGCTGACGTGTTCGTTATCGCACCGGCGACAGCCAACGTCATCGCCAAGGCGGCGCACGGCATCGCGGACGACATGGTGACGACCACGCTGCTTGCCACCAAGGCGCCGGTCGTTGTCGCTCCCGCGATGAACACCGGTATGTATGACAATCCGGTGACGCAGGAGAACCTCGCTGCGCTGAGAAAGCGCGGCTTCCACATCATCGAGCCGGACGCAGGCCACCTCGCCTGCGGCGACAGCGGACGCGGCAAGCTGCCGGACACGCCCACGCTGCTCTGGGGTATTGAAAAGGCGCTGACCGAGCAGGATCTGGCAGGCAGGCACGTTCTTGTTACCGCCGGCCCGACACAGGAGGCCATGGACCCGGTTCGGTTCCTGTCCAACCACTCCACCGGCAAAATGGGTTACGCGATCGCGGCCCGCGCAGCCATGCGCGGCGCTGACGCAACGCTCGTTTCCGGACCGACCGCGCTCGATACGCCGCACGGTGTCACGCGCGTGGATATTGTTTCCGCGCGGGACATGTACGACGCGGTGACGAGCCGCGCACCCGAGCAGGATTTCATCATCAAGGCTGCCGCCGTCGGTGATTACCGTCCGGCGCAGACTGCGGATGAAAAGCTCAAAAAGGGTGACGGCGAGATGAATATCGAACTGACCCGTAATCCGGATATCCTCGCCGCACTCGGCAAGGATAAAAAGCCGGGACAGCTGCTGTGCGGCTTTGCGATGGAAACGCAGAACCTTCTGGACAATGCTGAGAGCAAGCTGCGCCGCAAGAACTGCGATATGCTCGTGGCGAATTCGCTGCGCGACAAAGGCGCGGGCTTCGGCACGGATACCAATGTGGCTACCTTGCTGTTCAAGGACGGACACAGAGAGACCCCGCCGATGATGAGCAAAGAGGCGCTTGCCGACCTGATTCTCGATAGACTTCTCTCAATGCAGGGTTAAAATCTGTTCCGTAGGGCACCCCGCCCTACGGTGTATTATCACATGGTTATATGGGTGTTATACCGTGTGCAGAATGTTAAATTATTGTAGGGACGCGCATTGCGCGTCAAAAAACGAAAGGTTGGTGTGTTCCTTGGCGGAAAAAATCTGTGCGGCCGCCGTGGATGCGGCAACCTATGCCATCGACAAGCTATATTCTTACCGTGTGCCGGACGAGCTGCGGGAACAGGTGCAGATCGGCACCCGTGTTCTCGTGCCGTTCGGCTTTGGCAATAAACGGGCGGAAGCGGTGGTGCTCGCCTTCCGCGAGGATGCGGGCGAGTTCAAACTCAAGCCCATCGTGGAGGTGCTGGACGAAACGCCGATTCTGACCGCCGAGCAGCTGAGACTCGCGGCGTGGATGCGGGAGAGATTGTACTGCACCTACTTCGACTGCGTACACGCCATGCTGCCCGCCGGCTTGTGGTTCAAGCGCAACGAGACATACACGCTCGCGCCGGACGCGGATTTGGCGGCTCTGCGGGAGCGGGACGGCGAAGCCGGTCAGGTGCTGGCGCTGTTTGAGCAGCCGGGACAGACGCTCTCGGTGAGCGAGATACGCGATCGGCTCGGCAAAGGCGCGGGACAGACGCTGGACGCGCTGGCAGGCGAGGGAATCCTCATCTACCACAGCAATACGGCGCAGAAAACCGGTGATAAGACCGAAAAAATGCTCCGTCTGGACATGGAAGCAAGTGAAGCCATGTCGCATATCAGCCGCCGCAGTCCGGCGCGGATGGACGTGGTGTCGCTGCTGTCGGACGGCGGTGCGATGAGCCAGAAGGAAATCGTCTACATGACCGGCGTGAGCGACGCCGCGCTGCGCGACATGACGAAAAAGGGCATCCTCCGCGCGGAATACGAGGAAGTGCTGCGCGCACCGGACTTTTCCGAGGTGCCGCGCGCCGCGGCGCCCGTGCTCTCTGCCGCACAGCAGCAGGCGTATGACGGCATGGCGGCGCTGATGGACGAAAACGCGCCTCGTGCGGCGCTTCTGTTCGGCGTGACCGGCAGCGGCAAGACACAGGTGTACCTGCAGCTGATCGCGCACGCGCTCGAGCAGGGAAAGAGCGCCATTGTGCTCGTGCCCGAAATTGGACTGACGCCGCAGCTTCTGCGGCAGTTTGCCGCCCGGTTTGGCGAAGAAGTCGCGGTTCTGCACTCGGCGCTGTCCGCCGGTGAGCGGTATGACAGCTTCAAGAAGATAAAAACCGGCAGAGCAAGGGTGGTCATCGGCACACGCTCGGCGGTGTTCGCGCCCGCGAAGAACCTTGGCGTTATCATCATCGACGAGGAGCAGGACGCGGCGTACCGCTCGGAGCAGTCGCCGCGCTACCATGCGCGGGATGTGGCAAAGTACCGCGCGGCACAGACGGACGCGCTGCTCGTGCTCGGCTCGGCAACGCCGTCGGTCGAGACGTATTACGGCGCAAAACAGGGAAAATACCCGGTTTTCACGCTCACCGAGCGCTTCCTCGGTGCCGGACTGCCCGAGGTCATCATCTCGGACATGCGCGGTCTGGCCCGCGAGGGACGGAGCGGCATCATCGGACCTGACCTCGAGCGCGAACTGATCAGCACGCTCGAAAAGGGAAAGCAGGCCATCCTGTTCCTCAACCGGCGCGGCAACAGCCGCGTGATCGGCTGCGGCGTGTGCGGCTGGGTGCCCGAGTGCCCGTCCTGCTCGACCACCATGACCTACCATTCGGTGTCCGGCCGCGCGATGTGCCACTACTGCGGCGCATCCATCAAGATAACCGGCAAGTGCCCGCAGTGCGGCAGCACGAGCCTGTTCACCGAAACGCCCGGCACGCAGAAGCTGGAGGAGGAGCTGCACGAGCGGTTCCCGGCCGCGCGGGTGCTCCGCATGGACGCGGACACCATGACCGCCAAGGGCGCACACGAACGCCTGCTGAATAAATTCGGCAAAGGCGAAGCCGATATCCTCATCGGCACCCAGATGGTGACCAAGGGACTGGATTTTGAGAACGTCACGCTGGTCGGTGTGCTGGACGCGGACCAGAGTCTGTATGCGCAGGACTACCGCGCACATGAGCGCACGTTTTCGCTCGTCACGCAGGTGGTCGGCCGCGCCGGACGGCGATTTGACACCGGACGCGCCGTGATCCAGACGTACAGCCCGCTGCATCCGGTCATCCTGACCGCCGCGCGGCAGGACTACGAGGCGTTCTACGAGAGCGAAATGCAGACGCGCGAAGCGCTTCGGTGCCCGCCCGTGTGCGATATCACCATGATAACCGCCGTCGGTGAACTGGAGCAGCAGGTGCTCAGCAGTCTGCTCGCGCTCAAAACACGCCTGCAGAGCCTGATGGAAGGGCAGTTTGCCGATGTGAAAGCGCCCGTGCTCGGCCCCGCCGCGGCGCAGATGGTCAAGGTGATGGGACGATATCGCTACCACCTCACCATCCGCGCGAAGGACTGTGCAAGATGGCGCAAACTCATCTCGGGCGTGCTGCGGGAGTTTATGCAGGACGGTAAAAACCGGGGCGTTACCGTGTTCGCGGATTCCAATAATGAAATGTAGCAGTAATGGAGACCCCGGCAAAGAAGGTTAATTCAATGAGCAAATTTGTCATTCGCAAGGCAACAGAAAACGATGCAGAATCGCTTTTGAAGATTTACGAGCCTTACATAACGAATACAACCATCACGTTTGAATATGATGTGCCGACGGCTGAGGCGTTTGCGGGCCGTATCCGCGAAACGGCGGCTGCGTTTCCGTATCTCGTCTGCGAGTGTGACGGCGTTATCATGGGTTACGCCTACGCGCACCGCATTCGTGAGCGCGCGGCATACGACTGGGATGCGGAGCTGTCCATCTATCTGGCACAGAGCACCCACGGACACGGTGTGGGCACGACCGTGCTGGCGTGCCTGATCGACCTGCTCGAGCTGCAGGGGCTGCGCCACCTGTACAGCTGCGTGACCCTGCCGAACGAAAAGAGCATCCGCATGCAGCGCAGACTGGGCTTTGCGGACGCAGGCGTGTGGCACGACTCCGGCTGGAAGTTTGACGGCTGGCACGATGTGGCATGGCTGGAAAAGCATATCGGCAGCGGAAAACCGCAGCCGGTGACGCCGTTTCCGGCGCTCGATGAGAAAAATATACAGGAATGTTTACAAAAATACATGGATAAGCTGAATCAAGTGGAGGAATGAAACAATGGCACTGAGAAAGATTTTGACCGAGGGCGACGAGCAGCTGCTCAAGCACAGCCGCAAGGTAGAGAAGTTTGACGACCGTCTGCATACGCTGATCGACGACATGCGTGAGACGCTCGAGAACTCCGGCGGCGTTGGTCTGGCGGCACCGCAGGTCGGCATTCTGCGCCGCGTTGTCGTGCTGCTGGATGTGAACAAGGAGCCGGAGGAGATGGTCGAGCTGGTAAACCCGGAAGTCATCGAGCAGAAAGGCTCCGAGCGCGTTGTTGAGGGCTGCCTGTCCGTGCCGGGCGTTTACGGCTATGTGACCCGTCCGACCTGGGCGAAGATTCGCGCACAGGACCGTTTTGGCAACTGGTTCGAGCGCGAAGGCGAGGGCATTGTAGCGCAGTGCTTCTGCCACGAGACCGAGCATCTGGACGGTCATCTGTTCACCGAGAAGGTCGAGGAGTATATCGACCCGGAGGCAATGCAGGGTGGTGACGAGGAATAATGCGTATCGTATTCATGGGCACGCCGGACTTCGCCGTGCCGAGCCTGCAGGCGCTCATCGACGCCGGACATGACGTCTGCGCCGTGTACACCCAGCCGGATAAGCCGCAGGGCCGTAAGCAGATTCTCACTGCACCGCCGGTGAAAACGCTCGCACTCGAGCATGATATTCCGGTTTTCCAGCCGAATACCCTCAAAAATGAGGACGAGCAGGCGCGTCTGCGCGAGCTTGCACCGGAAGTCATTATTGTTGTCGCGTACGGCAAGCTGCTGCCGAAGGCGGTACTCGATATCCCGCCGCACGGCTGCATCAACGTGCACGGTTCGCTGCTGCCGCGCTGGCGCGGCGCCGCTCCGATCCAGTGGGCGGTCATCGCGGGCGATGAAATGGCAGGCGTTACCACCATGCAGATGGCGGAAGGTCTGGACACCGGCGATATGCTGCTCACCTATGAGACCAAGGTCGGCGAGAAGGAGACCGCAGGCGAACTTTTTGACCGTCTGGCGCAGTCCGGTGCGGAACTTTTGACCCAAACGCTCGTCAAATTAGATGAGATCACGCCGCGTCCGCAGGACGATGCACAGAGCTGCTACGCCCATATGCTGGATAAGCAGATGGCGGTCATCGACTGGTCGAAGTCCGCGCACGAGATCGACTGCCTGATTCGCGGACTGAATCCGTGGCCGATTGCGCTGACCACGCTTTCCGGTGAAAGACTGAAGGTGTTTGCCGCCGAAAAGGCAGCCGGCAATGGCGAGCCGGGCACGGTGCTCGAAGCTGACCCGAAAAAGGGCCTGACCGTGGCGTGCGGAGAGGGCGCGCTGGGACTGACCGAGATTCAGCTGGTCGGCGGTAAGAGAATGAAGGCGACGGACTTTCTGCGTGGGCACGCAATCGAAGTCGGCACTAAGCTGGGAGACGAATGAAAAGCGTGAGGAGTGAAGAACGGAGAGGACGTAAGTTCCAATCTCCGATTCTCCGCTCCGGTATGGAGGTTTTCTTATGCCTTATCATGGTTACTACTACGGCATTGACATGTACTACATTGTACTGGTTCTGCCGTGCATTTTATTTGCATTCTGGGCACAGAGCAAGGTAAACAGCACGTTTAACCGCTACTCGCGGGTGCAAAATCTGCGGGGACTGACCGGCGCACAGGCGGCGGAGGCGGTGCTGCGGTACAACGGCGTGTCCGGTGTGCGCATTGAGTACGTTTCCGGCAAGCTGACCGACCATTTTGACCCGAGAAGCAATGTCATTCGCTTATCGAGTGCGGTGTACTCGTCCACGTCGGTGGCGTCCATCGGCGTTGCCGCGCACGAGGCAGGGCATGCGGTGCAGTACGCCATCGGCTATGCGCCGATCAAGCTGCGCGCGGCGATCATCCCGCTGACGCAGTTCGGCTCGATGGCGGCGATGCCGCTGCTGATCCTCGGCCTGATCCTTAACACGAGCACGCTCGTCACGATCGGCATTGCGGCGTTCGGTCTGTCCACGCTGTTCCAGCTGGTGACCCTGCCGGTGGAGCTGGACGCATCCCGCCGCGCTTTGCAGACCATTCAGCAGAACGGCCTGCTGACCGCAGACGAGTACCCGATGGCGAAAAAGACGCTCACGGCGGCAGCGCTGACCTATGTTGCCGCGCTGGCGACCTCGCTGGCACAGCTGCTGCGTCTGGTGCTGATTTTTGGAGGAAGAGACCGCAATGATAGATAAACGTCCCACAACACCGCGTGAAGTGGCGGCATTTTCGCTGTTTTCCATGGCAGAGGAGGCCGCCTGGTCGGACGGTGCGCTGCACCACTATTTATCCCGCGCGGGACTGGACAGCCGCGACGCGGCGCTGGCCTCGCGACTGACCTACGGCACGGTGCAGAACCAAATTTTACTGGACTGGTACCTGCGGCACTTCTCGAGCGTGCGGCTGAAAAAGATTGCGCCGCGTGTGCTGGCGTGCCTGCGGATGGGTCTGTATCAGCTCATCCTGATGGACAAGATACCGGCGCATGCCGCTGTCGCGGAGACGGTCGCACTGGTCAAGCACTACGGCCACGCAAATGACCGCACGGTCGCCTTTGCCAATGCGGTGCTGAGAAATGCCGCAAATGCGGCCCAAAACGGCTCTTTGCCGCGCCTGAACTGCCCGGATAAGGAAAGCTACTACGCGCTGCAGTACAGCCACCCGGAGTGGCTCGTGCGCCTGCTTTCCGAGCAGTACGGCCAGAAGCTGACCCAGAAGATCTGTCAGGCGGATAACGCGGACGCGCCGATTTCGGTGCGCGTGAACACGATGAAATGCACGTCTGCCGAGGCTCAGGCAGAGCTGGAGGCCGCCGGACTGACCGTGCAGCCGCACGAGGCATTCCCGGAAATCCTGCTGTGCAGCGGCGGAGACGCAGCTGCGCTTCCGGCGTTTATCGAGGGCCGCGTGACCGTGCAGGATGCGGCAAGCGCACTCGCGGCGGCGGTCGCTGACCCGAAACCGGGCAGCACCGTGCTCGACTGCTGCGCGGCGCCCGGCGGCAAGAGCTTTGCCATGGCTGAAAAAATGCAGGGGAAAGGCAGCGTCACCTCGTGCGACATTTACGAGCACAAGCTGAAACGCATCCGCGACGGCGCAGCCCGTCTCGGACTGCCGAATATCCGCACCGAGCTGCAGGACGCCTCGGTCTGCCGCGAGGGGTGGAAGGACAGCGCGGACGTTGTGCTGTGCGACGTGCCCTGCTCGGGACTGGGCATTATCCGCAAGAAACCCGAAATCCGGTTCAAGAATCCGGACGAAATCCGGACTCTGCCGGAGATTCAGGCGAAAATCCTTGCAAACTGTGCACAGTATGTAAAGAAGGGCGGCACGCTCGTCTACTCGACCTGTACCATCCTGCAGCGGGAAAACGAGGACGTTGTCCGCGCGTTTCTCACCGAAAACCCGGAGTTTGAAGCGGTTTCGTGGACGCATCCGGTCTGCGGAGAGAGGGCAGACGGTATGGTGACATTGCTGCCGCCTGTTCACAATACGGATGGGTTCTTTATTGCGAAAATGTACCGTAAGTGATAGTGGAATCGTAGGGCGGGGCGCCGCCCTACAGGAAAACGAGAGAGAAGATTTGAAGGAGAGACACATGATCGAAATCAATCCCTTACAATAGATGAACTGAAAAGCGCTTTGAAGGAAATGGGCGAAAAGCCGTTCCGTGCGGGACAGATCTTCAAATGGCTTCACGAGGGTGTGGAGTCCTTTGAAGAGATGTCCAACTTATCCAAGGACTTACGGGCGCGTTTAGCGGAAAATTTCCTGCTGACCGTACCGGAGGTCGCCCGCAAGCAGGTGAGCCGCGTGGACGGCACGGTGAAATACTTATGGCGTCTGCGGGACGGCAACTGCGTGGAGTCCGTACTGATGCACTACGAGCACGGCGTGTCCGTCTGCGTTTCGACGCAGGTCGGCTGCCGGATGGGCTGCAAGTTCTGTGCCTCCGGTCTGAACGGACGCACGCGCAGTCTGTCCGCAGGCGAGATTCTGGACGAAATCCTGTTCATGCAGAAGGACAGCGGTGAAAAGGTCTCCAACATTGTGCTGATGGGCACCGGCGAGCCGCTCGACAACTATGAAAACGTGCTCAAGTTCCTGCATCTGGTGAGCTGCCCGGAGGGGATCAACATCGGACAGCGCCATATCTCCTTGTCAACCAGCGGAATTGCTGATAGAATAGAGATGTTAGCACGGGAAAAGCTGCAGATCACGCTGTCCGTATCGCTGCACGCGCCGGATGATGAAACACGCTCGTCCATCATGCCGGTGAACGACGCGTATCCGGTCGAGCGCCTGATGAAGGCGTGCCGGTACTATTTCGACACCACCGGACGGCGCATTCCTATGAGTACATGATGGCGCGCGACAAGACCGACCGCCCGTGGCAGGCCGACCTGTTGGCGAAGCTGCTCAAGGGCCGTCCGGCGCACGTCAACCTCATTCCGCTGAATGAGGTGGCGGAAAGCCCGCTGAAGCCGTCCAGACCGGAAACCGTCCGCAGGTTCCAGCAGGCGCTCGAGAAGCGCGGCGTTACCGCGACCGTAAGGCGCAAGCTGGGTCCGGATATTGATGCGGCCTGCGGTCAGCTCCGTCAGCGGCAGCTGAAGGAGGACGGAAAGAGCAGTTCTCGTGATTAACTTGAATATTCTCACATATAAACACAATCGAAGGAGGTTGTGAAATGGAATATTTCGGCTTGACCGATAAGGGGCGGGTGCGCCCGACCAATCAGGATATTTTTCAAATCGAAGCGCGGGAGGACAACCGGACCGCGCTCCTCGTCGTGTGCGACGGCATGGGCGGTGCAAATGCGGGCAACGTAGCCAGCCGCTTTGCCGCGCAGAGCTTTATCGAGTCCGCGGGTGACGCTTTAAGCGGCACGCTGGACGAAACGGCACGGCAGAACCTGCTGACGCAGGCGCTCAAGCAGGCGAACGAGACGGTTTTCTCTCTGGCGGGCAGGCAGCCGGAGTTCCGCGGCATGGGCACGACCCTGGTTGCCGCGCTCATTCAGGGCGACTGCGCGACCGTTATCAACGTGGGCGACAGCCGCGCGTACCGCTTTGACGGCGAAGCCATGCACCAGATCAGCGAGGACCACTCCTATGTGGAGGAGATGCGCCGCCGCGGCAAGATCACCGAGGCGGATGCGCGCACCCATCCGCAGAAAAACCTCATCACCCGTGCGGTAGGCGTGGAGCCGTATGTCGAAGGCGACCTGTTTGAAGTGCGCCTGACTGAAAAGGACATGCTGCTGCTCTGCTCGGACGGTCTGACCGGCATGGCGGAGGACAGCCGGATCGCGGAGGTGCTGGCAAACGCGCCGACGCTCGAGCTGGCCGGTGACGCGCTGCTGCAGCTGGCGCTTGACGGCGGCGGCCGCGACAACATCACCGTTGCGCTGTTCACCCTCGGCAAAAAGCAGGGAGCGTGACGGATTATGGATAAATATATCGGCAGTATGCTCGGCGGACGCTATCAGATTGAGGAAATCGTCGGCGTCGGCGGCATGGCGGTCGTTTACCGGGCGCGGGATACCGTTCTCGGGCGCGATGTGGCACTCAAGGTGCTCAAAAAGGAGTTCGCGGAGGATCCGGATATCCGCAAGCGGTTCTCCATTGAGTCGCGCGCCGTTGCCAAGCTGAGCCACCACAATATTGTTTCCGTGTTCGACGTCGGCAGCGAGGACGGCACGGATTATATCGTTATGGAGCTGATCGAGGGCATCACCCTCAAGCAGTATCTGCAGCGCAAGGGCCATCTGTCGTGGGAGGAGACCATTTTCTTCGCTGAGCAGGTTGCCCGCGCACTCATGCACGCACACTCGCGCGGCATCATCCATCAGGACGTTAAGCCGCAGAACGTTATCATTCTGCGGGACGGCACCGCAAAGCTGACCGATTTCGGCATTGCCTCGTTCGCTGCCGCGCAGGAGACCCGCGTGGTGCAGGAGGCCATCGGCTCGGTGCACTATATCTCGCCGGAGCAGGCCAAGGGCAGCAAAATTGACTACCGCACCGACCTGTACTCGCTCGGCGTGATGATGTACGAAATGCTGACCGGCAAGCTGCCGTTTGAGGGCGAAACCGCGCTCCAGATCGTCATGCAGCACATCAATGAGGTTCCGATCATCCCGAGTGCGTTTGTGCCGGGCATCCCCAAGGGCATGGACGACATTGTCATGCACGCCATGAGCGCGAACATCAGCCGCCGGTACGAGTCCGCGGAAAAGATGTACGAGGACATGGAGGTGCTCCGCTCGGACCCGAATGCACGCTTCCACTATGTGGCAAGCGAGGACAACTCGGGCGAGACGCAGATCATCGGCGCGGACATTCAGCGCGCGGCGCGCCGCAGTGCGGCAGAGCATGAAGCCGCTTCCGTTGAGGGCGCAGCTGCGCCGCGCACCCGCACGCGCACGCAGACCCAGCCCCGCACCCGCACCGGTTTCCGCAAAAAAGAGCAGGAATGAGCCGAACGGCTTTTTTGAAAACGCTTGGCCGAACGGCCCGGGATCGGCGGTCGGCATGGCGGTCGGCGTGATTGCGGTGATCAGTCTGCTGCTGGTCGGCATTCTGATGCTCACCGGCAGCAGCGACAAGTCGGAGAAGATTATCGTGCCCGACCTCCTCGGACGCAATATCGACGAAGTACTGGCCGACCCGGATATAACCGACAACTTCACGGTAAAGGAAGCGACCGAACGGCAGGAATCCGACCGTCCGGTCGGTGAGATACTCGAGCAGGACCCGAACGCCGACGGCAAGAAAAAGGCAACCAAGGGTACGATCATCACGGTAACGGTGTCCTCGGGCGGCGAAAACGTCAAGGATACCTACAAGGTGATCGACTTTACCGGCAAGACGCTCGATTATGTGCAGGCGGCGCTGGCATCGCACGACATCAAGTGCGAGGTCGTTGAGGAATACAGCGACGACGTGGAGGAAGGCAAGGTCATCCGCACCGACCCGGAGGCGGGCACCGAGCTGGAAAAGGGCGCGACGCTGACCGTCTATATCAGCAAGGGCAAGCAGAAGGACGATAACGAAAATGTCGCTGTGCCCGGTCTGCTCGGCATGACAAAGGACCAGGCGGAAAAGGCCCTGACGGAAAAGGGTCTGTCCATCGGCTCGGTGAACGAGGTCGAGAGCACCGCTGAGGCCGGTTCGGTCGTATGGCAGTCGCAGGATGCGGGCGCGGAGGTCGCAAAGGGCACTGTCGTCAACATCCAGATCTCCAAGGGCAAGAGCACATCGAACAATAACTCGCCGGATAACAGCGGCGGCAATTCCGGCGGTCAGGACAACGGCGATGGCGACTACGACGATACGCCGAGCCTCGGCAGTGCGACCATTCCGGTTTCGCTGCCGGACAACACGGATACCGCGCATGTTATCATCTATGTGGACGGCGTGATCCAGTATGACGACACCTGCAGCACGAGCGGCGGCAGCACGTCCATCTCGGTGAGCGGCTCGGTGGGCGACCATGATGTTACGGTCAGCGTGGACGGTTCGACTACCTCGCAGACGTACACATTCAGCTAAGAAATTACGTTCAAAGCGTAAAAACGGAGGAATTAAGTTTGATCGAAGGGATCATTCTGAAGGGCATCGGCGGTTTCTACTATGTGGATACCGCCGAGGGTCTCATTGAATGCAAAGCACGCGGACGGTTCCGCAAGACCGTGGGCAAGCCTATTGTCGGGGATCGGGTAACGCTGGAAATTCAGCCGGAGGACGGCACCGGCTATCTGCAGACGATCGCGCCGCGCAAGAACAGCCTGATCCGGCCGGCTGTGGCGAATCTGGATCTGGTCGTTGCCGTGGCGAGCGCGGCACCGCCGGTAACCGACCCGTTCCTGATCGACAAGGTAACGGCGATCGCGGTGCACAAGAACATGGACGCACTGGTCGTCATCAACAAGACGGACGCGAATCCGGGTGACGAGCTGTATGAAACCTACCGCAAAAGCGGCATCGAGGTGCTGCGCGTGAGCGCGCACACCGGCGAGGGCATTGACGCACTGCGCGAACGCATCCGCGGCAGGGTGAGCGCGTTTGCGGGCAACTCGGGTGTCGGCAAGTCGAGCGTGCTTAACCGTCTGGACAGCTCGTTCGGCGCTGAGGTCGGTGCGATTTTCGGACAAGATCGGCCGCGGCAAGCACACCACCCGTCATGTGGAGCTGCACCCGATCGAAGGCGGCGGCTACATCGCGGACACGCCCGGCTTCTCCTCGTTTGAGACCGAGCAGATGGATTTGGTGCGGCCGAGGATCTGCAGTACGCATTTCCGGAGTTCGAGCCGTACATCGGGCAGTGTAAATTCACCGGCTGCGCGCATGTCAAGGAGAAGGGCTGCGCCATCCTTGCGGCGGTGGAAAACGGCGAAATTGCGAAAACCCGTCATGAAAGCTATGTAAAGCTGTACGAAAGTGTAAAGGATCTGAAGGAATGGGAACTTACCAAGGGCGGCACGCGCTGATTTTTGCGGCTGCACCGGAAACCGATTACGGTTACATCCGCGCGTTTCTGCGCGAGCATCCGTCCGCGCTTGTTGCGTGTGCGGACGGCGGCCTGCGGCATGCGCGGGCGCTCGGTCTGCATCCGGATTTCATGATCTCCGATCGGGATTCCATGACCGAGGTAGAGGGCGACGATGTGATCCTGCTGAGACCTGAGAAGGACGACACGGATTCGCAGAGCTGTCTGCGCGAGGTGTTCCGCCGCGGCTGCCGCGAGGCGACGCTCGTGTGTGCGACCGGCGGGCGCATCGACCATATGCTGGCAAATCTCTCGCTGCTTGAGGAAGCAAAAACGCTCGGCGGCCACCTGACCATCCTCGATCCGTACAACCGCGTCGAGCTGCATCAGGGCGGACGGCAGGAATTCATCATGCCGGAGACGTTTACCTACTTCTCGGTCGTGCCGATGGACGCGGTGCTCGAGGGCGTGACCATCGAGAATGCAAAATATGAATTAACGAACGGCACGGTTACCCGTGTCGGCATGATCTCCACCTCGAACGAGGCAAAACCGAACAGCCGCTTTGCCGTCACGATTGAACGGGGAACGGCTCTGATTATCTTCTCGCGCGACCGTGTTTTGTGAAAATTCCACACCTGACCCGCCAATATCGGCGGGTTTTTTTATTGTGTCGATTTTGCAATTTATTAAGTCAGGACTTGCAAAAATAAGTTCGCAGGCATATAATAAAAACACATGATAACTGATGAGAGATATAAGGGAGTGCTGAGCATGGCATTGAAGCCGATTTCCAAGATTGCAGCAGGTGTGCAGGCGTCCACGACGCTGGCCATTGATTCGCTGTTCAAGCAGATGAAGGCAGAGGGCAAGGACGTTGTCGGCTTTGGTGCCGGTGAGCCGGATTTTCCGACGCCGGAGCACATTAAGCAGGCCGGTATCGAGGCCATTGAGAACAACCAGACCAAGTACACGCCGGCAGCCGGTCTGATGGATCTGCGCAAGGCAGCCTGCTACCGTCTGAAGGAGGACTGCGGTCTGGACTACGAGCCGACGCAGATCGTTGTGGCTTCGGGTGCAAAGCACTCGGTTTATATCGCGCTGATGACGCTGTGCAACCCGGGCGACGAGGTCGTTATCGCGGCTCCGTACTGGGTAAGCTACTCTGAGATGGTAAAGCAGGCAGGTGCAATCCCGGTCATCGTAGCCGCAACCGAGGAGGCGCACTTCAAGATCACCGCAGAGCAGCTGGATGCCGCCATTACCGACAAGACCAAGGTGTTCATGCTGAATTCTCCGTCCAACCCGACCGGCATGGTATACACCAAGGCCGAGCTGGAGGCGATCGCTGAGGTTTGCTGCCGCCATAACATCTACGTTATCGCGGATGAAATTTACTGTAACCTCGTATACGATAACAACGAGTTTGTGTCCTTCGCTTCTCTGGGTGAGGACGTGAAGGAGCGCACCATTCTGGTCAACGGCGTGTCCAAGAGCTACGCGATGACCGGCTGGCGTATCGGCTACAGCGCGTCCAATCCGCAGCTGGCCAAGGTGATGGCGAACTACCTGAGCCATTCCACCTCTGCACCGTCCACCATTTCCCAGCAGGCGGCTATCACTGCACTGACCGGCCCGCAGGAGGATATGCAGGTGATGAAGCAGGCGTTCGAGCAGCGCCGCGACCATCTGGTAGAGCGCATGAACCAGATCGAGGGCGTTTCCTGCATCAAGCCGGAGGGCGCGTTCTATGTTATGATGAACATGACCGGCTTCCTCGGCAAGACCATGTACGGCAAGGTCATCGAGAGCGCCGAGGACTTCGCGCAGCTGTTCCTTGAGAAGGGTCTGGTTGCGACCGTTCCGTGCACCGCATTTGCCGCGCCGGGCTTCATCCGCTGGAGCTATGCGACCTCGCTCACCGAGATTGACAAGGGTCTCGACCGCCTCGAAGCGTTTATCAAGAACGCGTAAGCATTCGTAATTCCGAGCAGCACTCTGAAAAGGGTGCTGCTTTTTGGTTTCTGCACCGAACCTCTGGGGCACTTGAACCGCGCAGGCGGTGCAGGAAAAAGGGGAGGACGCAAAATCTAACGGCGAAACCGCTGCAAACTTTGTTTATTGCTACAAGATAGCGCAAAACCGGTCGGTTTTGCTTGAAATGACCGGTGCAAAGTGTTAAACTAAAATCGGACTGTTATGGAAGATTAGATACCATCCAAGTCCGTTATTTCGTTATAATTTGGATAAAATACACACCGGAAAGGACGAATAACATGAACAACGTGTACGAAAGCCCGCTTTCCTCGCGCTACGCTTCCAAGGAGATGCTCTACACCTTCTCCTCGGATATGAAGTTCTCCACCTGGCGTCGGCTGTGGCTGTCGCTGGCTAAGGCGGAGCTGGCGCTCGGTCTGCCGATCACGCAGGAGCAGGTGGACGAGATGGCCGCGCACCTGACCGACATCGACTACGATGTGGCCCGTCAGCGCGAGAAGGAGGTACGCCATGACGTTATGGCGCACGTTTACACCTTCGGCAAGGCGGCTCCCAAGGCGGCCGGCATTATCCACCTCGGCGCTACCAGTGCGTATGTCGGTGACAATACCGACATCATCCAGATCCGTGAGGGTCTGCTGCTGGTTCGCAAAAAGCTGGCGACCGTACTGGACAAGCTGGCGCAGTTCGCGGATGCGCACAAGTCCCAGCCGACTCTCGGCTTCACCCACTTCCAGCCCGCACAGCTGACCACGGTCGGCAAGCGCGCTACCCTGTGGATGAACGAGCTGCTGATGGATTTGAACGAGGTAGAATACCGCATCGAAAACCTGCGCATGCTCGGCAGCAAGGGCACGACCGGCACGCAGGCGTCCTTCATGGAGCTGTTTGACGGCGACGAGAGCAAGGTTAAGGAACTCGAGAAGCGCATTGCCGATGATTTCGGCTTTGCAGGCGTGGTTCCGGTCTCCGGCCAGACCTACTCCCGCAAGATCGACGCGCAGACGCTCGCAACGCTCGCCGGTATCGCAGAATCCGCTTCCAAGTTCGCAACCGACCTGCGTCTGCTGCAGCACCTGAAGGAAGTAGAGGAGCCGTTTGAGAAGAACCAGATCGGCTCGTCCGCCATGCCGTACAAGCGCAACCCGATGCGTTCCGAGCGTATCTGCGCACTGGCGCGCTACGTCATCTGCGACAGCCTGAACCCGGCCTTCACCTCGGCTACCCAGTGGTTCGAGCGCACGCTCGACGACTCTGCGAACAAGCGCATTTCCGTGCCGGAGGCATTCCTTGCCGTTGACGCAATCCTCAACATCATGATCAACGTCGTTTCCGGTCTGGTCGTTTACCCGAAGGTCATCGAGGCGCACGTTATGAACGAGCTGCCGTTCATGGCAACCGAGAACATCATGATGGACGCCGTAAAGCGCGGCGGCAACCGTCAGGACCTGCACGAGCGCATCCGCGAGCACTCCATGGCTGCGGGCAAGCGCATCAAGGAGGAGGGCCTGGAGAACGATATGGTTGACCGCATTGCCGGCGACCCGATGTTCGGCATGACCCGTGAGCAGATCCTCGAGCACCTCGACCCGTCCGCTTACATCGGCCGCTGCCCGTCTCAGGTAGACGAGTTCCTGAACGAGTGTGTTCGTCCGGCGATCGCGCCGTACCTCACCGGTGAGGATGTAAAGGTAGAGATCAACCTGTAAACCGGAAAGTTTATCCCTGAAATTGACAGATATCCCGCTCACGCGGGATATTCTGCCGCTTATGCGTCAATGGCGCATAAATGTTGCACAATTCATGCAGAATGATTGACTTTTTGGCTATTATGCTGTATACTAAATCAGTTGTGTAACAAAAAAATAAAGGAGGCACTTGCAAGTGAAAAAGAGTGTAACTTCCTTTATCGCGGTCATGCTGATCATCATTTTCCTCGGCGTGACGGCGGTAACAGGAGTGTACATTCCGGGCGGCTGGACCATGCCGTTCCGGAACACGGCAACGTCCGACACGTCTGCGACGGATACGAGCGACACCTCGTCTACCGACAACAGCGCAGACACGGCGGACAACACGGCAGACAGCACGGATGCGTCTGCTGACACCTCTGCTGACTCGGCTTCGACCGATTCCGCAGACACGACAGACTCCGGTCTGAAGGCCATCATCCCGAGCGTACTCGATACCGACAACGGTATCCGTCTGGGTCTGGATCTGGTCGGCGGCTCCCGTATCGTATACGAGGCCGAAATCCCGGACGGCTACGACACCAGCAATCTGTCCGACGACATGAACTCGGTACAGAAGGTCATTCGTCAGCGCCTGACCGACAAGGGCTTTACCGAGGCTACTGTATCCCTCAGCGGCGAGAACCGCGTAACGGTTGAGATCCCGCAGATCACCAACCCGGAGGAAGCAGTTCAGACCCTGGGCACCACCGCTCAGCTGACCTTCCTCGATGCCGACGGCAAGGAGTGGCTGTCCGGCTCGGACATCAAGAAGGCGTCCTACGGCTACGGCAACCCGACCAACGGCATGAGCGACCAGCACTATGTTGAGGTGCAGTTCACCAGCGAGGGCAAGGCCAAGTTCGCTGAGGCGACCGGCTCCGTTGCTGCCCGCACGGACGGCACCAACCAGCTGTACATCGTAATGGACAACCAGATCATCTCTGCTCCGTCCGTTTCCGAGAAGATCGACAACGACAGCTGTGTTATCACCGGCTCGTTCACCCGCGACAGCGCGACCGAGCTGGCAAATCTGATCAACGCAGGTCAGATCCCGTTCTCGCTCAAGCAGGTAGAGCTTCGCTCTGTCGGCCCGCAGCTCGGTGCTGACGCGATGAGCTCCAGCCTGATGGCAGGCCTGATCGGTCTGGTACTCGTTATGCTGTTCATGATCATCATGTACCGCATTCCGGGCTTTGTTTCCTGTCTGGCTCTGTGCTTCTACATGGTTATCGAGGCACTGCTGTTCAGCCTGATCCGCGTAAACCTGTCCCTGCCGGGCATTGCAGGTATCATCCTGTCCATCGGTATGGCGGTTGACGCAAACGTCATTATCTTTGAGCGCATCAAGGAGGAAATGGCTGCCGGCAAGACCGTCAAGAGCGCTATTGACTCCGGCTTCAAGCGTGCATTCACCGCAATTCTGGACTCCAATATCACCACCCTGATCGCGTGCGGCGTGCTGTTCTTCCTTGGCACCGGCACGATCGTCGGCTTCGCTACCACGCTGGGCATCGGTGTTATCGTGTCCATGTTCACCGCGCTGACCATCACCCACTTCCTGCTCAATCGCATGGTGGATTTCCACATCCGCAACCCGAAGGCTTACGGCCTGCGCGAGCGCAAGGAAGAGAAGAAGCATTTCCCGATCCTCAAGAACTTCAAGATCTTTGGCGGTATCTCTGTCGTACTGGTCGCTACCGGCCTTGTCGCGCTGATCCTGCTGCCGTTCGGCAAGAACCTGTTCAACCTGAGCATCGACTTTGCCGGCGGTACCGAGATGGAGTTCAACATGCATACCGCTGTTACGCAGGATATCCAGACCGAGGTCAGCGATCTGTTCAAGGACGCAACCGGTGTGGACGCATCCTCTGTAACCTCCTCCGGTGACGGCAACGAGGACGTGCTGATCCGCTCCACCTCGATTGATTCCGAGCAGCGTGCTGCCGTGATCGACAAGATGCTGGAGAAGTACAGCCTTGCCGATACCGATATCCTCAACAACAACGACGTATCCGCTTCTGTCGGCAGCGACCTGCAGCGTTCGGCATTCCTCTGCTCGATCCTTGCAATCCTGCTGATGCTGGTGTACATCACCTTCCGCTTCGAGCTGACCAGTGGTCTGGCTGCGATCTGCTGCCTGGTTCACGACCTGCTCGTTATGCTGAGCGTTTACGTTCTGCTGCAGATTCCGCTCGACAGCAACTTCATTGCTGCTGCACTGACCATCCTCGGCTACTCGATCAACGCGTCCATCATCGTATTCGACCGCGTTCGTGAGAACCTGCGCACCGCGCGCAAGGAGCCGTTTGAGGTCATCGGCGAGAAGAGCATCTGGCAGACCATGGGCCGTACCATCAACACCACGCTTACCACGCTGTTCACCATCGGCATGGTATACATCCTCGGTGTTCCGTCGCTCAAGCAGTTCACCCTGCCGCTGATCGTCGGTATCCTGGCCGGCGGCTGGTCGTCCGTTATGCTGTCTACCGGTCTGTGGGGCTTCTTCCGTAAGAAGTTCCGCCGCCGTCGCAAGATCTAACGACTATCGAAAAGGCACCCGTTCGGGTGCCTTTTTTGCGTCCGTTTATCGGCGCAGGGGACTGGTACAGAGAAAGGAGCCGACCGGATAGGGCAGTGCAGGAAAAGGTGCCGCTTTATCACAATAAAAAATTGACTTAACAGCACCTCGCGTAGTATAATAACAGCAGACAGATAACAAACCACGCGCGTGAAGCGGTGTTCACAAGGGGGAAGTACGATGAAGTGCCCATTTTGCAGCTTTGAAGACAGCAAGGTCGTGGACTCCCGTCCGACGGACGAGGGTACCAGCATCCGCCGCCGGCGTGAATGTCTCCACTGCGGAAAACGCTTTACCACCTACGAGACGGTGGAGCGCATGCCGCTTATGCTGATCAAGCGCGATGGCACCCGGCAGGCGTACGACCGCCAGAAGCTGCTCAACGGTCTGGTGAAGGCGTGCGAGAAACGCCCGGTTTCGCTGATGCAGCTGGAACAGATCGTCGATTACGTCGAGCAGAAGCTGTTCAGCTCGCTCGAAAGCGAGGTTTCCAGCAAGGTCATCGGTGAGCTTGTCATGGAGCAGCTGCGTAAGGTTGATGAGGTCGCGTATGTGCGGTTTGCCTCGGTCTACCGCCAGTTTAAGGACATCAACACCTTTATGGAAGAGCTGAACACGCTCCTCAAAGATAAATAATTCGGCGGGTATGGCGCAGGCTGTACCCGTTTTTTCATATCGAAAGGAAGATGGATTTATGGACGAACGGCTGCAGAAACAGCTGAATTTCATTCTCGAGATCGACAAGGAGAAGAACATTTTCCGGCAGACGCATCTCTCCGGCCACGGCCGCCGCGAGAACGACGCCGAGCACGCATGGCACATGGCTATCATGGCGTACCTGCTGCAGGAATATTCCAACGAGCCGGTGGATGTGGCGCGCGTCATGCTCATGTGCCTGCTGCACGATGTGGTGGAGATTGACGCAGGCGACACCTACGCCTACGACGCCGACGGTCTGAAGACGCAGAAGGCACGCGAGGACGCGGCAAAGCAGCGCATTTATTCGCTCCTGCCGGACGATCAGAAACGCGGGCTGATGGCTGTTTTTGACGAATTTGAGGCCGACGAGACCGCCGAGGCGCACTTTGCCCACGCGATGGACAATCTGCAGCCGCTCCTGCTCAACAACAGCAACGGCGGCAGCGACTGGACCGACCACGATGTGACCGCCAAGCAGGTCTACGGCCGCCAGAGCCGCACGGAGAAAGGCTCGGCGTACCTGTATGAGCTGACGGATAACATTCTGCAGGCGAACATCAAAAAGGGTGCGCTCAAAGAAAAATAAAAAAATTTCGATCGAGTTGACCATTCGTGGTCAATTTTCGCCGCCGAACGGCGTATGGGTGCAGGCACTTATGCGAAGCAAGGAGGTGAAAACGTGTCAGCTGAGATCATCATTGCGGGACTGAGCCTGCTGGGGACGCTGGCGGGCACGGCCGGCGGCATTATCGTCTCCGGCAAGCTGGTCAATTACCGCATCGAGCAGCTTGAAAAGAAGGTCGAAAAGCACAATAACCTCATCACCCGAACCTTCAGGCTGGAGCAGGCAGTCGCGCTGCTGGACGAGCGTGTCCGCGTGGCTAACCACCGCATCAGTGATTTAGAAAAGGAGGAAGTCGAGTGAACTGGAAGGTGCGGCTTAGGAATCCGGTATTCTGGGTGCAGATCGTCGTGAGTGCGTTCGCCGCGGTGCTGGCGTATGCCGGTCTGACCGCCGCTGACCTCACCACCTGGGAGAGCGTCGGCGCGCTGCTCTGCAATGCGGTAC